>WNGB01026230.1_pt1 | contig 11731 bp, 10 predicted proteins | sample 5400681 | NCBI WGS metagenome assembly WNGB01 (sample SAMN13153367, study PRJNA577476) | soil metagenome | isolation source: 115 cm soil or saprolite under grassland replicate 2 | place: USA:California | collected 2016-06-15 | reverse complement strand
CGGCGTCCCTCTTTCGACCACGAAGCAGCGGATGGCGTCGGGTCCCTTGACATCGGCCTCTTCGAGCTTGGCCCAAACGATGGCAAGATCTGCGATGGGAGCGTTGGTGATCCAGGTCTTGGTACCGCTCAGCACGAATCCGGCGCCGTCTCGGCGCGCGCGCGTTTGCAGCGACCCCGGGTCCGACCCGCTGTCCGGCTCGGTGAGACCGAAACATCCGATGAGCTCTCCGCGCTGCATCCTAGGCAGCCACCGCTCTTTCTGCTCTTCGCTGCCGTAGCGATGGATCGCGTTCATGGCCAAGGAGCTCTGCACGCTGATGAAGCTCCGAAGCGCGCTGTCGCCGTACTCGAGCTCCTCGAGTGCCAGGCCATAGGCGACCGTGTTCATGCCCGCGCACCCATAGCCATGCAGAAAACCCCCGAATAGCCCGAGCTCCGCCAGCTCCGGCACGAGGTCGAGCGCGCAGCTCTCCGTCTCGAAGAGCTGCGCGGCGCGCGGCAGGTACCTTTCTCGCACGAAACGGCGCACCGCCTCGGTGACCATTCGCTCGTCTTCGGACAGGAGGGCGTCGAACGCCCCGAGCTCGGACAACGTCATCGGGTTTCGCATGGTTTACTTTCGTCAGGATTTTGGCCGATGGGGCGAGTGCTTCTAGGATAACGCATCGAGGAGAATCCCATGTCCGATGTCCGCATCACCGCGACTCGCGCGCGAACGCAGCTCTTTCTTGGCCCTACTCTGCCACTTGCGATGCTCTTTCTTGCCGTCGGCTGCAGCCGAGCGCCGGAGGACAAGCTGGCCGGCAAATGGATCGGAGACCGCATCGACAACGTTTCCGCCGACCAGGTGGCGCGCGCCACCGGCTGGGTGAAAGGCACCAGCATGGACTTTTCCGGCGACAAGCTCACGGTGACGATTCCTGCCGAGCCGGCACGAAAAGGGACGTTCAAAGTCGCCAAAGTCGAAGGCGAAAAGATGGTCCTGTCGGTTGCGCGCTCCGATGGCCCGACGCACGACGAAGCGGTGCTCACCCTCGTCGACGACAAGACGATGCGCTGGGAGATCGGGCAAGGACGGGAGATCGTGCTCGTGCGGTCACAGTAGACGCGCTGGTCCCACTCGTCAGTCGGGCGTAGGCGTGCACTCGCCGACCCCTTCGGGATCGCGCCAGAAGTGGACGCAGACCAGCTGCGCCCCGCTGCAGGAAGGCTCGCCGCCTCCGGCGACCGCTTTGCAGAGCCGCCGGCAGCCGTAGGTCACCGGCATCACCGCCATGTTCGCCACGCATAGGTAGCCGCCTTTGCACGGACAGGGTTCGGCATCGCCTCCGGTCCCCTCCGGAAGGCACGCCGTCACGCCGGTCGCGTCGGCGATTTGACAGGTCGTCCCCGGCTCGGTGCATGAAGTCGGGACGAGCGCATCGCACGTGTTGATTGGAAAACAGAGCGAGGCGCCGCTCTGGACGGCGCCAGCATCCGGCGTGGCTTTGATCTCGAGCGGCCGAATGCAGTGCTCACCCGACGGGCAGCCGGTCCAGTCCCCGCCGCAGCAGAGCTTGTGACAGGCTCCGGCCGCGCAGATCATGCCGGAGGCACAATCGGTCCACTGGGTGCAGGAGCCGCCGCTCGGCGTCGTGCCGGCGGATTCGCATGCGGGTGCGACGCTGGAACCGGACGGAAGTGGGACACACGACTGCGTGCCCGCGGTGCAGCCCTGGCCTGTCTGGTAGTTGCACGATCCGGCTGGGCAGGCACCGCCGCCGTCCGGCGGCAGGACCACGACGCCCCCGCCATCGAGGATGGGTTCGCGCGACCCGCCCGTCGTCCCACCGACTCCGCCGTCGGGGTTGGGAGTCGCGGGCGTGTCGCTGGAGCAGCCGTTCGCTGCCCAGAGGCTTGTCAGAAGGACGAGAAGGCACGAGGGACCCCTCGAAATCATGATGCGCATCCTAAGAGACGTGGCCCCTCGGCGCTACGGGGGGCGGTATTTGGCCCCCTGCTCCGGTGTCCAGCGGTGTGAGGCGCGCAAGCGCATGCAACAACTTGATTGACACTTCGCCCCGCTCGCCGTCACGATTGGGGCCGAGGATGTAGGACTGCCAATTGGCCTACCTGCTCTTGTCCGTGTCCCGCCGTCCCACATGAAGGCGATTTCAAGGTAAGTCAGTGGCCGAACCGCTCCGCGTCGAAGTCGCCGGCGAGACGAACGTCGGAAGAAAGCGAAACCACAACGAGGACAACCTCGCGATTTTCAGCGAGTTTGGTCTTTATGTCGTCGCCGACGGTATGGGAGGGCACGCCTCGGGGGAGGTCGCTTCCAAAATGGCGGTCGATACGCTGCGCGAGTTTTTCTCCGCAACGTCGGACGATCCCGAGCGCACGTGGCCCTACAAGATGGATCGGTCCAAGGGCTACGAGGAGAACCGGCTCATCACCGGCATCAAGCTGGCGAATCTTCGGATCTTCGAAGCGGCCCAGCGCGACCCGCGCCAGCGCGGCATGGGCACGACCATCGTCGCCATCTTCGCCGTCGTCGACGGCGTGTACGTCGCGCACGTTGGGGACAGCCGGGTGTACCGCGTTCGCGACGGCAAGCTCGAGCAGCTCACCGAGGATCACTCGCTCCTCAACGACTACATCAAGATGAAGCGGCTCACCCCCCAGGAGATCGCGAACTTTCCGCACAAGAACGTGATCGTGCGCGCTCTCGGAATGAAGGACACGGTGAAGGTCGACACGCGCTTCGAGGTTCCGCGCGCCAACGACATCATCCTGCTTTGCACCGATGGGTTGTCAGGACCGGTCGACGACGATCAGATTCTGTCGATCATCGACAGTGCGACCGATCTCCGTACGGCGGCTCGCCGGCTGGTCGAACGCGCCAACGAAAATGGTGGGCCCGACAACATCACCTGCGTACTCGCTCGCTGGATCGCCTGACCATCCACTTCGATCTCGCACCTGAACGCGACAGTTTGTTTGTCGCGGACGTGGACCTGCCCCCGTCAGTCGAATGGAGACGAAAGGCTCGTTCGAACCGCCAAGCGGCCACTCCTCGCGAGGGGAACGATGAGATCTGTCCGAAGCCCCAGCTTCACGTTGCAGCTGCCCGCGTTGGTTCTCGCAGCCGCGGCGTGCACCGGTCAAATCGGCGGTCCTCGTGGAATGCAGGGGGGACCCGGGGGGCCAAGTGATCCTGCGGGGAACGGAGGGAGCGTCGGGGCAGGCGGTAGCAGCGCTGGCGCAGGCGGCCCCGGGCGGCTCCGTCAATTGACCCGAGCTCAGCTCGAGTCAACGGTGCGGGAGCTCTTCGGCGATTCCGCCGCGATCGGCGGGACCCAGCAAGACTCGACGCGCGATGGTTTTGCGAGCATCGGTGCGACGTACGGATCGATTTCCGTGCGCGGGGTCGAGCAATTCGACGACGCGATCTTGGCCTTGCTGCGCCCACTCTTCGCCGATCCGGCCCGGCGCACCGCTCTCTTGGGGTGTACGCCCACCGGCATCGACGATGCCGATTGCGCGCGCCGTTTCATCAGCGGCTTCGGCCGTCGTGCCTGGCGCCGGCCGCTCGGCGCCGGCGAGCAAGATCGTTACGTGAGCCTCACGCTCTCCGCGGCCAAGACATTGGGCGATATCTACCAGGGTCTCTTGCAAGCGATATCGGGGCTCCTCGAGTCCCCGAACTTCATGTACCGCGTCGAGATCGGCACGCCCGATCCGGCGATGGCGGGAATGTACCGCTACACCGGCTGGGAGATGGCCAGCCGCATGAGCTATTTCTTTTGGAACTCGACGCCCGATGCGGCGCTGCTCGACGCGGCCCAGGCCGGCAAGCTCGACGCCCCCGACGGCGTCCGCGAGCAGGCGGCACGGCTCCTGGCTTCGCCCCGCGCTCGCGTCGGAATCGCCACCTTCGGGAGCGAGCTCGTGGAGCTCGACAACCTCGTGGACGCGCCGAAAGACGATCCACGCATGACCGATACGCTGCGGCAGGCCATGATGGGCGAGGTCGGCAAGCTTTTCGAGCAGATGCTCGAGCCCGCGGTCGACGCGATGGAGCTCTTCGACACCACCCGGACGTTCGCGAACGCCGAGCTCGCCACCGTCTACGGTCTTTCGGGTGCGAGCTCGATGGGCAAGGATCTGGTGCCGGTGAGTCTGCCGGCGAACGGGCCGCGATCCGGACTTTTGGGGACCGGCGCCATCCTCGCGCTTTATTCGGGTCAGAACCGAACGTCGCCGACTGCGCGCGGTGTGTTCGTGCGCGAGAAGTTGCTCTGCCAGCCGATGCCTCAACCTCCCGACGGCGTGAACACGAACCTGGCGCCCGACCCCAGCTTGACGATCCGGCAGAAGCTGGAGATGCACCGAGCTCCCGGGTGCCGCGAATGCCACGACCTTTTCGATCCAATTGGGTTCGGCTTCGAGGTGTTCGACTGGATCGGTGCTCACCGCGACAAGGAAGGGATCCAGCCCATCGATCCTTCGGGAAACCTCGACACTTTCACTTTCGAGAACGTCCGCGACCTGAACTCGCACCTGCGCGGGATGGCCGAAGTGCAGCGTTGCGTGCTGCAGAACCTGTTTCGCTACTCGTCCGGTCACCTCGAGACCGATGCCGATCGTTCGAGGCTCGAGGCGTGGGGCGAGCTCTTTACGCGATCGAATCGCCGGCTGGCCGAATTTCTCACCGAGATGGTGGCCAGTGACGGCTTTCGCATCGTTTCGCCGGCACCATGACCCTCGCACAGACGGAGATCGCATGCCCAAGACGACGTTGAGCCGCCGGGCCGCGCTGCGCGGTGCCCTCGCAGGCGGCGCAATCGCCACGATTCCGCTGCCGCGCCTGGGCGCGATGTTGGGCGGCAATGGCGATGTCTATGCCCAGACCGGCGCGCCTTTGCGCCGCACGTTCGGAACCTGGTTCTTCGGCAACGGTGTCATCCCCGATCGCTGGATTCCGAAAGCCGAGGGGAGCGACTTTCCTTTGAGCGAGCAGCTCGCTCCGCTCGTGAACGTGAAGCGCAAGTTCACGGTGGTAAGCGGGATGCAGCTGAAAACCGGTCGCCAATCGGCGCACTCCTACGGCACCACCGGGGCGCTGACCGGCGCCAAGGAGGGGGTGGGCGGCACCGTGCAGCTTCCCACCATCGATCAGTTGATCGCGGATGTCGTCGGCAAGGGCTCGCCCCTGCGGTCGCTCGAGGTGGGCGTCACCCGAGCGACCCCCTCGACGCACGGCGACATGTATTTCTGCAGCTCGTTCCGGGGACCCAACCAACCGAACTTTCCGGAGTTCGATCCCAAGTCGGTTTTCACGCGGCTCTTCGGCACGGTCGGGTCGGCGCCCGCGGCCACCGGCGACGGGGGCGCCTCGATGCCCGACACGCGCTATCCGACGGTCCGACAGAGCGTTCTCGACGCCGTGAAGCAAGATGCCGCCGAGCTGTCGGCGCGCGTCGGCACCGAAGACAAGAAGCGGCTCGAAGATCACCTGGACGGGATCCGTGCGCTCGAGAAGCGCCTCTGGCCGACGGCGCCGCCGATCGGTGCTGCATGCACAAAGCCGTCCGCCGCGCCCTCCGTCGAGCCCGACGCGAAAGGCGAAGCTCCGCCCGATGTCAACCGCGCGATGGCCGATTTGGTGGTGCTGGCCCTCTCCTGCGAGATCACCAACGTCTTCGCTTTCATGTTCAGCTATCCGGCGGCCCACATCCATTTTCGCCATCTCGGTACCGGCGGCATCGAGAACGACTTTCACAATACGCTCTGCCACATGGAGGGCGGGGATCAGCCGAACGTTCACAAGGGCGTCGTCTACGAGATGCAGTGCTTCGCTTATCTTCTCGAACAAATGGACCGCATCAAAGAGGGCGATCGCACGCTGCTCGACAACAGCTGCGTTCTCACCTCGACCTGCGTAGCGTGGGGCAAGACGCACCAGCGCGAGGAGTGGCCGATCATGATCGGCGGGCTCGCGGGCGGAGCCCTCAAGGGCAACCTCCACTACCGCGCTCCCATGGATAACCCGAGCAAGGTTCTGCTCACCGTCGCGAACCTTTACGGCTGTGGCCTCAAAGAGATCGGCAAGGACGCCCTCCTCGCGAACCAAGAGGTCTCCGCGATCAGGACGTGACGTATGGCGCAGGGTATCCCCCAGTCCTTGCTCGACCTGCAACGCCGATGCAATCGATCGTCGGCCGATCGCTGGAGCTATTTCGCCGAGCATCGCCATCGCGTGACGGAGCTCGCGCTCGATGCCGGCGGCCGATCGCTGGCCGTTCTCGGAGCCGGCAATGGCAACGATGTCGACCTCGACGTTCTCGGCGGGCGCTTTGGCGAGATCCACCTGATCGACCTGGACCCCGATGCCGTGCAGCGCGCACACGTGCGGCAGCCGACCGACGTGGCGCGCAAGCTCGTTCTGCACGCGCCCGTCGATCTGAGCGGCGCGCTCGATCGTCTCGAGGGTTTCACCGCGTCCTTTCCCGACAGGGAGCAGCTCGCCGCCCTTCCAATGGCCAGCGTGGAGCGGGTGCTCGCCGCGCTGCCGGGCCCTTTCGACGCGGTGCTCTCGGCCTGCTTGCTCAGCCAGATGTTGCACGGCTGGGCCGTCGCCCTGCAGCCGCGCCATCCGCACTTGCCCATCTTGAGCTGTGCCCTCGCGCTCGCGCACGTGCGGTCGGTGGCGCTCCTGGTCGCCCCGGGAGGTACCGGAATGCTCGTCACCGACATGGCGTCGACCGAGGTGGCGGGTGGGCAAGACCCTTGGGCCGACCGCGATCTGCCGGCGCTGGCCACGGACCTCGAGCGCACGCACCGTTGCGCCTCCGGCACCGGCCCGGCATTTCTGCGGCGGGTGCTGGAGGACGACGCGGTCATTACCCCTCTTCTCGCCGGGCCGCCGCGCCCGGTCGGGCCCTGGCTCTGGCGCTTCGGAAAGACCCGAACGTATCTCGTGCACGCCCTGGTTTTTCAGCGTGCGCCGACGCCTGTTACGGACAGCTCGCTTACGGACAGCTCGCCGCAAACTGCTCGAGCATGATCAGAAAAGCCCCCAGGCCGTGAAAGTCGTTGGTCGCTCGCGGGCGGCCGAAATAATAGGCCAGATTGCCGACGCTGGTTCCTATCGAGATATCGGTGATGTTGGTGAGGCCGTCGGAGCCGAGAGAGACCTTCTGCATGATCCCCTGATAGGCCTTTGCCGCCACGTCGGCGTAGGTCGCCGCGACGTACCCGCGCTGAATCGCCCTCGCGATCGTGTAGCTGAGCATCGCCGAGCACGAGGTCTCGAGCCAGTTGCCGGGATCGGAACCTTTGTCGATGACCTGAAACCAGCGACCGGTGGCGGGATCCTGGTTTTTTTTGAACCCCTCGACGAGACCTTGCAAGATCGTGACGATGGGGGCGCGGCTCGGGTGATTGGCCGGCAACACCTCGAGCACCTCGATGGCGCCCATTCCGTACCATCCGACCGCTCGGCACCAGGACTCCGCCGAATGTAGGATGGCGGGAGTGGTCCAACTCGCGTCGCCTTGCTCGTCCCAGGCATGGTAGTGCGTGCCGTTGGTGGGGTGCTTCAAATGGTCGTGGTAGACCACGAGTTGCTTGGACGTCTCGTCGTTAGTGTAAGCGGCATCGCCGAAGATCTGCCCGTAGCGAGCCAAAAACGGGCACGACATGAACACCCCATCGCCCCACGTCTGCCCGGCGTAACCGGTGTTGTGCCAGAAACCGCCGTCCGACGTTCTCGGGAAGGTATCGAAGCGTTTTCGAAGCCTGTCGGCGGCCGCCTTGTACTTGTCGTCCTTCGTTTCTTGGTAGACGTCGAGGACGACGTTTCCGGGCATGATGTCGTCGAGCCAGCTCAGGGTGTCGTCGATGCCGCCGTTCGCATCGACGTGCGCGTCGATCCACCGTTTGATGTAGCTGAGGTATCGTGCGTCGTGCGTCCGTCGGTAGACGAGATACGCGCCGTGCAGAAAGAGCGCCGGCTGGTAGCCCCAGCCCCCCATGGACGAGGGATCGGAAAAGCGCTTCATGGTGGAGTCGACGACGGCCTTGCCCCAATCGGTTCCTCCGCCGCGGTCGCAAATTCGGCCGGCGTCGGCGGAGGCATCCGCGCTGCCGCTGTCCGAGCCATCGCGCCTGCGCTGCCGCCTCCACCGGATCCCGCCATGCCCACCGAGCCACTCTCACCGCCGGAGCCGTCCCACCCCCTCCAGCTGCCCCGCCGACCGAGCCGGAGGTCGTCGGCGTCGACGTACTGCCGCCGGTCGCGCTCGCGGGGCCCTGTCCGCCGGTGTTCGCGGGTAGGACCCCGTCGTCGTCGGAGCAACTCGCCAAAAGAAGCAGAAGCAAGGCGACCCATTTCGACACGTTCATGACTCTCCCTCGGGACACCCCTCGTGCAGAGGGCTCCTATCTCAGGACGCTCGCGTTCCTTACTCGCGTCACCGTTCGCAGCGGATTCGGCACCGATGACGCGACACCGTGCCGCCACGCCTTCAAAATTGCGCCTTGGATCCTGAACCCTTACTCGATCTCGCACATGAACGCGTTGTCATCGGAGCAGCGCCGCGTGTACCAATAGCTGTCGGCGTTTAAGAGTAGGCAGCGGTTGGTCGCGTCCGGGCCGTCCCAGGGCGCAAGTTTCGAGTAGCCGAAAGGTTCCTTGGTGACCCAAACGTAGGAGAACTGGACGTCCACGTCGTTCGCTCCTATCCAGACGTCGGCTCGGATTCCCTGTGACGTCACGAAGGTTTGTTCGTCTTGATCGTTGATGGTCACCAGGTGGCCGCCGAGCCGTTCGCAGGTGGTTTTGGCGTGATCCCATGTCGTTCGTTCGTAGAGAACCCGATAGGCGTGGTTGTTCTCGGGCCGCACGAAGGGGGCGCGACTTTCGCAGACGAACTCGTGAGCCTCCGTGCAAACGACGGAAGTCCAGCTGAGAGGATATTCGGAAGACGTCCTCGGCGGAGGTCCTTGCACGACGCAGTCGCTCGGCGATGGCGCGGGCTCGCCTTGCGCCCAATACGGCCGCGTCGGTGGACCCTCGCCGCTCATCCAAAGGAAATTTCCTCGATGTCGATAGAGCCCGATGAACGTCGTGGCCACGTGATCTTTGAGTAACCCACGGTAGATGTGCCCCGCATCGAAATATCCGGGGTACGTGAGGAGGCTCGCACCCGCCGCACTGCAGCTCGCACTGGCTTCGGCAAAGGCCGCCGCTGGCTCACGGAAACTGTAGCAGTGCCCATTGCCGTTGTTGGCGGCGGCATCGTCGCTCGCGTTGAGCGCCCACAGAAATTCGTTGCTGGCGTCGCACGAAAGACAATTCGGACTGCAGCTTCCAGCTTCGGCCGAGCCATCCGTCTCGGCAGGGTCGCATTGTTCGACCGACTTGCGCACGAAACCGTCGCCGCACCGCGCGAAGCGGCAGGTCGACAAGCAGGCATCGGCGTCGTCCTGGTTGCCGTCGTCACACTCTTCGTCGCTTTCGGTCCGGCCGTTGCCGCAGACGCCCCGGTAGAGTGATGACCAATTGATGCAGCCGCTCGACAGGAGCGTTGCCAAAAGGGCTCCGCTCGTGGCGCGCATCAGAAGCTTCCAGAGAGATAGAGACCGGCGGGCGTGGCAGTCAGCGCATACGAGCGGGGTACCGGTGTCGTGAGCCACCAGGAAACGCCGGCGATCGCGGCGGCTCCGCCTGTCGCGAGCAAGATGTAGCTTGCCGTCGTCACGCCCTCCCACGTCGAGAACGTGCCTTCTGGACACGGGCAATTCGTTCGCTCGTGATTGAATTTGATGCGCGCCGCCGCATAGAGGCCCGCACCAACCAAGAGCAGCCCCCCGCCGGCCACGCCGACGATGATGGGACCGTTCGGCCGTTTGGGTGGCTCCGTTGGTGGGGCGGGCGTGGGTTTCGCCGCGCGTTCGGACGCCGTCGCACGCTGGCTCTCGGCCTGGCGGGTGTGTTCGACACAGCTCTGCATCTCGACGATGCGCTCTTCGACTTCGCTGCGGTTGGATGCGGTGATGTCCTCGCGCAGGTAGCTCTCGTAGGCGCGCAAAGCTTGCTCGCAGTGCGAGGGCCCCGCGAGTCGATGCGCTTGGGCGATGTTGAAGAGCAAGGGTTTTGCCCCGGAGAGTGCGTAGGCCTCTTCGAAGGCGCGCAGTGCCTGCTCGTATTGGCCGGCATTGTAAAGGCGCGCTCCCTCCTGGTAACGCGCGCGGGCAGTGGCAGTGTCTTCGGCGCCCGCCGAGAGACTTACCGCCAAGGCGGCCAGAACGACACCGCATCCCGAAAACGTGAACCTCGACATCAAAACGGGTCCTTGAGGCCGTCCTCGTAGCGCGTACGCTCGGGCCTCGGCGACATCGTGCGAACCTTGCGATCGGGACGCGGCGCCGACCGGTGCGGCACGGCCTTGGGCGTTAGCTCGCCGTTCGCGCCCCGCTCTTGTGTCGAGTCGCGCATCGAATCCGGCTTGGAAATGGGTGGATCGATTGCCGCTGCGGCAGGCAAGGCGAACGGTGAGGTTGGCACAGTCTCGAGAGGTCGCGCATGGTCCGCCGTTCGCGATTCCGGGCGACGGCCGGCGGCGACGGCGGACACGATGATGGCAACAGCAGCGACCAAAGCAGCTGCCCCGAGCGCGCGACGATGTCGACTCGGCTGGCGCCGCTCGGGTTTGGCGCGATCGCTCGTCAGCGCGTCGAGCAGATCCTGCATGGAGGCAAAGCGTTCTTCCGGATCGGCGCGCAGGCCGCGTGCCAAAGCATCGAACACGGCGGTCGGCACGTCGGTATCGCCCGGAGGAGGGCGAAGCCGTCCCGCGACGACGTCGCGCGCGAGCGTCGCGAGCGTTCGCCGTTCGTGATCATTGAATGGGTGGTGTCCGTAAAGCGCCATGTAGAGCGCCACGCAAAAGCTGAACTGGTCGGTGCGCGCCCCGGGACGCCGGCGCAAGAATTGTTCGGGAGCCATGAAGACGGGAGTGCCCGCCAATCCTCCTCCTTCCGTCGCCGTCCATGTCGTGAGCATCGCACTGCTATGTTGAGCTGTGGCCGGAATCACCGCAGCGGTGCTCGCTACGGGCGCGCCGTCGATTCCCATGGGATGCGCGAGTCCGAAATCGGTGACCCGCACGCGACCGTCGCTTCCGACGAGCACGTTGGCAGGCTTGAAATCGCGATGCACGATCTGAACGGCATGGGCAGCGGCGAGACCACGCCCCGCCTCGGCGAAAGCCCACACGACCTCCTGCCACGGCCGCGTTTTTTGCTCGAGCCAGTGGGCCAGCGTCTCGCCTTCGACCAACTCCATCACGATGAAGACTTGATCTTCGAACGTGCCCACATCGAATACGGTGACGACGTTGGGGTGGGACAGCTGAGCCATCGCCCGCGCTTCACGCAGAAGGCGCGGCTTGACCTGATCCACATACGGCTGCTGCGAGTGATCGGGACGCATGAGCTTCAGCGCGATCTTTCGCCTGAGCTGAGGATCGTGCGCGCTGTAGACGACGCCCGCCGCCCCCACCCCAATCAAGCCGCCGATCACGTAACGCGACACGCGCGCACCCGAGCTGAGCAAACAATATTCGGATGGCGTTTCGTCCCGGGCCGGCGGGCACGACAGCGTGTCGGATGTCACGTCGGGTTGCGCGTCTTGAAACAGAAAGCGCGCGGTCTCCGCCACCACGGTGCGACAGTCGACGCAG
>WNGB01012681.1_pt1 | contig 11731 bp, 9 predicted proteins | sample 5400681 | NCBI WGS metagenome assembly WNGB01 (sample SAMN13153367, study PRJNA577476) | soil metagenome | isolation source: 115 cm soil or saprolite under grassland replicate 2 | place: USA:California | collected 2016-06-15 | reverse complement strand
TCAAGACTCCTGCGGATAGGGTTCGCCCGACCGGCGCGAGAAGCGCATACCCTGCGCGTCCCGCTCAAAGACAAGGTCGCAGTCCGGGTAGTGCCCGCGCTCGGTCGCGGCGCGCGTGCCGATCTCGAGATAGACCGCGTCGCGCGACGACTTGTTGACGAGATGGTGGCCGTTCGCCACGCCGGCCTTGAAGCCCGCACAGTCGCCCGGCATGAGCAGCGTCTCGCCATCGTCCTCGATCAGCGTGAGCTCGCCTTCGAGCACGTAGACGAACTCGTCCTCCTGCTCGTGCCAGTGGCGCAGCGCCGAGCGCCCGGCTTGAGGCGCGTGAGGTTGACCCCGAACTGGGTGAGGCCGGCGACGTTGCCGAGCGCCGCCTTCTCGCGGCCGTCGGTCACCTTGCTGTAGGGCTGCGGGTAGACACCCTTGGTGCGCACCACGGCCCTGGCGATGTCGATCTTGGGCATGCTCACACCCGTTCAATGATCGTGGCCGTGCCCATGCCGGCGCCGATACAGAGAGTCACCAGCGCGGTCTCGAGGTCGCGGCGCTCGAGCTCGTCGATCACAGTGCCGAGGAGCATGGCGCCGGTCGCACCGAGCGGATGGCCCATCGCGATCGCCCCGCCGTTCACGTTGACCTTCTTGGCATCGAGCTTGAACGCCTGCAGGAAGCGCAGCACGACCGCCGCAAACGCCTCGTTGACCTCGATCAGGTCGATGTCCTTGAGCTTCATCTTGGCGCGCTTGAGCACCTTCTCGGTCACGTCGACCGGGCCGGTCAGCATCAGCGCGGGCTCCGACCCGATATTGGCGAAGGCCCTGATCCTGGCGCGCGGCTTGAGCGTGGCGGCGTGGCCGGCCTCGCGGCTGCCGATCAGCACCGCGGCGGCGCCGTCGACGATGCCGGACGAGTTGCCGGCGTGGTGCACATGCTCGACGAACTCGACCTCGGGATGCGCCTGCACCGCCACCGCATCGAAGCCGCCGAGCTCGCCCATTTGCACGAACGACGGCTTGAGCGCAGCGAGCGACTGCATGTTGGTGTCGGGCCGCATGTGCTCGTCGCGGGCCAGGATGGTGAGGCCGTTCACGTCCTTCACCGGGATCACCGAGCGCGCGAAGCGGCCCTCCTGCCAAGCCTTGGCGGCGCGCTGCTGGCTCTGCACCGCGTATTCGTCGCACTCGGCGCGCGAGAAACCGTATTTGGTCGCGATTAGATCGGCGGAGATGCCCTGCGGCATGAAATAGGATTTGACGGCGATCTCCGGATCGACCGGCCAAGCGCCGCCCGACGCGCCGATGCCGATGCGGCTCATCGACTCGATGCCGCCGCCGACCGTCATGTCGTGCTGGCCCGACATCACCTGCGCGGCGGCGAAATTGACCGCGTCGAGCCCGGAGGCGCAGAAGCGGTTGATCTGCACGCCCGGCACGCCGTCGCCGTAGCCTGCCGTGATCGCGGCGGCACGCGCGATGTCGCCGCCGGCCTCGCCGACCGGATCGACGCAGCCCAGGATGACGTCGTCGACCAGCTTCGGGTCGAGCTTGTTGCGCTCCTTCACGGCGGCGAGCGCCTGCGTCGCCAAGTTGAGCGCAGTCACCTCATGCAGCGCGCCGTCCGCCTTGCCGCGCCCGCGCGGGGTGCGCACGTGATCGTAGATGAAGGCGTCGGGCATGGGAATCTCCGGCTCTCAGATGGAACGGACAGATCGACCGCGGGCCGCCGACGGCCAGACGCGTGGTCGAATCGTGTTTGCCCCACTTTACCCACCGCTTCCAGGCATTGTTGAGTAATTTCTTTTCCCAATTGGCGGCCGTGATAGTCTATTCCTTCTGCGCAACCCGCCGGAAACGGCAATGAATCCCCGACGCTCGCCCCCGTCGCGGTGCGAGGCCTCCCGTGACAGCCGATTTTGCTTCGAAAACGCTTCCCGCCCGGGCGATGGCGTCGACCCGCGGCATCTTGCCCGGACTGGCGCTGTCGGCGCTGGTGGCCGGGGCCGCCGTGCTGGCCGCACCGCTGGTCGCCCGCGCGGTTCCGATTCCCGCCATGGTGATCGCGCTGCTGATCGGGATCGCGTTCAATCCGCTGGCACGAAAGCCAGTCTTCCAGGTCGGCATCAGCTTCTGCCTCAAGACCCTGCTGCGCTGGGCGGTGGCGCTGCTCGGCTTGCGCATCGCGCTCGGCGAGATCGCGGCGCTCGGGCTCACCGCGGCGCTCCTCATCGTGGTGACGATGACGCTGACGATCGCGTCCGGTTTCCTGCTCGCGCGCGTCTTCGCGCAGCGCGCGGCCTACGGCGCGCTCGCGGGCGCCGCCACCGCGGTGTGCGGAGCGTCGGCTACGCTCGCGACTTCGATCGTGCTGCCCGACTACAAGGGCAAGGAGGCCGACGTCGCCTTCGTGGTGGTGGCGGTCAATGCACTCTCTACCGTGGCGATGGTGCTCTACCCGATCCTGTGCACGGCGCTCGGCTTCGATGCGCAGCTCACCGGCGTGATGCTCGGCGCCACCATCCACGACGTCGCCCAGGTGGTCGGCGCCGGCTACGGGGTATCGGAGCCGGTCGGCAACACCGCCGTCATCGTCAAGCTCTTTCGCGTGTTCCTGCTGTTCCCGGTGGTGATGCTGATCGGCATCTCGTTTGCGCGGCGCTCGGTCGCGAGCGACGCCGCGCGCATCCCATTCCCGATGTTCGCGCTCGTGTTCGTGGCGCTGTGCGTGCTCAACAGCATCGCGATGTCAATCGGCGCGGTGGCACCAGTGTTCGCGCTGATCAAGGTACCGCTGATCGAGGCCTCGACCTGGGGCCTGTTGATCGCGATCGGCGCGCTCGGGCTCGGCACCTCGCTGCCCGCGATCGCGGCGCTCGGCTGGCGACACGTCGCGACCGTGACCGGCACGACGATCGTGATCCTCGTGGCGGTAACGGCGGGGTTGATGATGTTGAACTGACGCAGTTGATCTGGAGCGTGAGGTCATAAATCGCGATTGTTTAACGACCGCTGGGTGCTCTGCGGGCGGGCTGAGAATCGTCTCGATTGCATCGTAAGCCCCCATCACCGCGCGGGTCCCGTTCGGGACCCGAAATAGCGTAGATCGGGTGCCTTCTGCCCGCGTTTGGTCGGCATCAGATATCCGTCGGCGCTGACCATGTAATATTCGGTACCGACGAGGACGTGCGGATTGTTCTCGGCGCAATCGACAAAGTCCCAGACTGCTTCTGATTCTCGGCGATAGATCCGGTTGATAGTCCACGGTCGCGTGAGCGCACTGTCGGTGATCGTTACCTCGAGTCGCAGCAAATTATTGTCGGACGAGTCGAGGCGGAGGCGCTCGCGAATGACGGTTGCATTGTCGTGATGCAGCGGCATGCCGCTGCCTTCGAAGGTCCGTGGTCCCTTGAACCCGCGGGTTTCGACGTCCAGCGTGTCGAAGCGGCCGTCAGCGTCGCCATCGATCCATTTGCCGATGGAATAGCCATTGAAGCTCGGCGGGATGTCGCGCGGCCACTCACGACCGTCGGTGAAGATGCGGCGGTGGGTGGTATAGTCCGTCAGCAGATAGGTGATCTTCGGCGTAACGACGAATTCGATGGGATAGACGCCGATCATCATCCGCGGCATGCCGTGCGGCAGACATATTGCGGTCGGATCCCCGCCGAGCCCGCCGAGCGCCTTGTCGGACAGCGTCGCGTCGAAGATTGCCTGGGATTCGGGAGTGAGCGGCGCCTGCTGTCCGCGGCCTTGCGGCTTGGTCGGGTCCCAACCGTTTCCCATTCCGGGGCCCCGCGTCCACTGACCCGACCAATCCGGATATTTCGATTGCTCCTGTGCGGTGGCCGCCATCAATCCGGCGACCGTCCAAACGAGCGTTGCCAGCAGGCCAACAGATACGGGGTGAAGCATCAATTTTCCTCATTTTGCCGATACACATGCCCTTCGATGCGGCGACCGCGCTCAGAGGTCATGATCATCCCGCATGCAACGGGGCAGCGGCCGCCGATGCCCAAACAGTGCCAACTTGGTGAGCGCGGACCTTGACATCGAAGCGGCCGATCGCGGCCGATTCCACGGTGATCACATCGCCCGGGCGCACGGGGCCGACACCTGCGGGCGTGCCCGTGTAGTAAACATCTCCCGGATAGAGCGTATAGAAGGAGGAGGCGAACTCGATCAGCCGCCGGATGGCATAGACCAGATGGCTGGTATTGCTGCCCTGCCGAACTTGGCCGTTCACCGATAACGAGAGCGGGATGTTGTCTGGATCAGGTATTTCGTCGGCAGTGACCAAATAGGGGCCGAGCACCGCATATCCGTCGGGGGACTTGCGGAAGCTGCGATCCTCCGCCCCGCGCACCGTCATATCCAGGCCGAGACAATAGCCGGCCACGTGGTCGAGGGCGCTGGCTTGGTCGATGTCTGTGCCCTGCTTGCCGATCACCACGACGAGCTCGGCTTCATGGTCGGTTCTCCGCTCCGGAAAGCGAACCGGAACACCGCCCGCGGGACCCACGATCGCAGACGTTGATTTCAGGAAGATGCCGTCGGTACCGATCTTGGCGGTATGTTTGGAGCCGCTGGTGAGCCGTGCCGCGGCCATTTCTGCAATGTGATCGGCATAGTTGGTCGGCGCGGCCATAACCTTTGACGGCCGAGCGACCGGGGCGAGCAGAGCCAGTTGAGAAAGCGGAAAGCCCGGAACCTCGCGAGCGCGCGCTTCGAAACGCCCGCGCCACTCCGGAAGGGCTGCAATGACGGCATCTCCGAGCATCGCATACGGAAACGATGCCCGGATAGCGCTCTGCAACTCGGTCACATCGTGCACGAGATCCCCGACGACGACGCCCAGCCGATCGTCGTCGAATCTGCATAGCTTCATTGCGATCCTCCTCCGGCCCCGCTTTTCTAAATGAGTTCGAAGACGTGCCGGGGGCTAATCCTCGATCTGAGTCACGCCATCAATCACGAGTTTCTCGACCGGAATGACCGCTGCGATGTCGTTCATATCTTTCATGGCATTCATCATGTTGTTCATCGGCGTGCGGCGAATCTTGTCGCTCTTCGCGAAGAACTCGATCTTGGAAAGGAAGTCGTAGCTTTCTGCGACCTCCGATCGGTTTGCCTTCGAGGCGATCGTCAGGATGTCGATTGCCTCGTCGCGATGGGAAGCGTCGTAGAACCATGCCACACTTTCGTTGACGATCTCCACAATGTCACGCGCGACCTTCTTGTGTCTCTCGGCCCAGCGCCGCGACACCTGCATCCCGGTCTGGGGTAGTTCACCGGCATAGTCTCGGAACAATCCGATGTTCCTGAAACCCAGCTTCACTGCTTCGAAGTTGGCAGGAGGCACCAGCATGGTCGCGTCGATCGCTCCCGATTTCAAGGCGGCCAGGCGGGCGCCGGTTGCCCCGATGACGATGATGTCGTAGTCGCCCTCTTTGAGGCCGTTGGGAATCAGCATGCGATCAAGGTAGATACGATTGATGTCGCGCAGGCCGCCAATGGCGATCGTCTTGCCCCTGAGGTCTTTGACGGTCCTGATGTCCGGCTTTGCGAGCATGACATAGTTTGGCGTCTGGCCAATGATGCGCAAGAGCGCAACGGCGGCTCCCTTCTCGACCGCGTGGATAGGTTCAACCACGCCGTTGACGGCAACGAGATCCAGAGAACCCGAGGCCAACTGCTGGACCAGTCCAGGGGCGGACGGCGCAAACACCACGTCCAGCTCGATTCCTCGCTTTGCGAATAGCCCCTTCTTCATTCCGATCAGGACCGGCCAAGTGCCGGACGTGTAGGAACCGAGAACGCCAGTCGTGACGGTCTCGGCGGCCTGTCCGAAGGTTGAGCCAAGTCCGGCCAAACATAGCGTCGCGCAGAGGGCGTAGGTCAGCGACTGCAAACGAGACATCGTCATCCTCCCGGATTTGTTTGATGTAGTTCTTGCACCCGCGTTCGCCGCGGTAAACCTGGATTCTTCAACAAATTACTCGGCGTCGCGGACGACTGCCCAATCCGCGAGTCTCACTTTGTCCGAGACCGCCAACACCAAAGGCGAATGAACACCTCGCAATGCGATGATTGACGGCCCGGAGAGTCAGGTCAGGGTCAAACGCGGGAAGGCTCACATCGAGGACATGCTGCCCGGTTTGCGCTGGAATGTGTTGCAAAACTCTTCGCTGCGCTGCGAACGCGCAATTATTGAATCCGACTGAGCGGCGTTTTGAATCGATGTTGCGCGCTTGCGCATGATCTTGAATCAATATTGCGCGCTCAGGGGCTCAAAATAGTTTTGCAACACAATCCGCTGGAAACCGGACGTCTGACCTGCGCGTTAGTGCGTGCACACCCTAAAATGCCTCCGCCGGCAGCTCCATCGTACTCGCGGCGCCGGCCTGGACGCGCGCGAGATGGGCGGCGGTTTCCGGCAGCATCCTTTCCATAAAGAAGCGGCCGGTGACGAGCTTCGCCTTCATGCGCTCGGTGGCAGCATCGCCGGCGGCGATTTTCGCCTGCGCCACCTCCGCCATCCGGCACCACATGTAGCCGAGCGCGCAGAGGCCGAAGAGGCCGAGGTAGTCGGTGGCGGCGGCGCCGGCATTGTCGGGTTTCGCCAGCGCGTTCTGCATCAGCCACATGGTTGCCTGCTGCAGGTGACCGAGCGCGGCTGCGAGCGGGCCGACATAGGGCTTCATCGCGTCGTCGCCATGCGCCTTGATGTAGCCCTGCACCTCGCCGAAGAACGCCTGCATGGCGCGTCCGCCGTCCTTCGGCAGCTTGCGGCCGACGAGGTCGAGCCCCTGGATGCCGTTGGCGCCCTCGTAGATCATCGCGATGCGTGCATCGCGCACGAACTGCTCCATGCCATGCTCGACGATGTAACCGTGCCCGCCATAGACCTGCTGCGCCGCCACCGCATTGGCGAAGCCCTGATCGGTGGTCATGGCTTTGATCACCGGCGTGAGCAGCCCCATATGATCGTCGGCCACCTGCCGCGCTTTCTCGTCCGGGGAGCGATGGGCGATGTCCTCCTGCAGCGAGGTCCACACGATCAGCGCGCGCGCCGCCTCGTTGAAGGCGCGCATCGTCATCAGCATCCGGCGCACGTCCGGATGCACGATGATCGGATCAGCCGGCTTGTCCTTGAACTTCGGACCGCCGAGCGCGCGCCCCTGCAGGCGGTCGCGGGCATAGGCGGCGGCATTCTGATAGGCGACCTCGGACACCGCGAGTCCCTGCACTCCGACGCCGAGCCGTGCCTCGTTCATCATCGTGAACATGGCGTTGATGCCGCGGTTCTCCTCGCCGATCAGGAAGCCGGTCGCGCCGTCGTAGTTCATCACGCAGGTCGAGTTGGCGTGGATGCCCATCTTCTCCTCGATCGAGCCGCAGGAGACGGCATTGCGCGCGCCGAGCGAGCCGCCGGCCTTGGGCAGCACCTTCGGCACGATGAACAGCGTGGTGCCCTTGATGCCGGCGGGCGCACCCTCGATGCGCGCGAGCACGAGGTGCACGATGTTCTCGGAGAGGTCGTGCTCGCCGGCCGAAATGAATATCTTGGTGCCGCTGATCTTGTAGCTGCCGTCAGCCTGCTTGACCGCCTTGGTGCGCAGGAGCCCGAGATCGGTGCCGCAATGCGGCTCGGTCAGATTCATGGTGCCGGTCCAGCGACCTTCGATCATCTTCGGCAGATAGGCCGCCTTCTGCTCCGGCGAGCCGTGGCGCAGGATCGCCGCGATCGCACCCTGGGTGAGGCCCGGATACATCGCGAACGCCATGCTGGCCGACGCCACCATCTCGTTGACGATCGTGGTCATCAGCGCCGGCAGGCCCTGGCCGCCGAACTCGGATGGCGCCGAGATGCCCATCCAGCCGCCCGCGGCATATTGCCGGTAGGCGTCCTTGTAGCCCTTCGGCGTGGTCACGCTGCCGTCGTCGTGGCGGGTGCAGCCTTCGCGGTCGCCCGGAAGATTGAGCGGCTGCACCACCTCCTCGCACAGCTTGGCGGCTTCACCCAGGATCGGCTCGAGCACGTCGGGCGACGCGTCGGCGAAGCCCGGCAGGTTGTTGTAGCGCGAGATCTGAAAAACGTCGTTAAGGAGAAAAAGCACCTCGTCGACAGGGGCCTTGTAGATCGGCACGGTCTCCTCCCTCGGCTGCAACGGCCACCGCGCGCATCATGGCGCGGCCGGCACGCTACCCAACTCGGCGATGACCTGATCGAACAATGCGGCGCCAGTCGGACGGCCGCGCCGCCATCCGATGGAGAATCGGACGGCAGCGCCATGGATAGCATCAATGCCGCCAAGCGCCCACGGAAAAGCAACCGCCCGCCCGGCGCGCGGGCTTTACGTTGCTGATATGATGGCTCATCCGCCGCCACCTTGCGGACAAGGTCGCACGCTGTGTTAGCGCCTCGGCTTCGCCCCATCGGACACGTCCATCGCGATGCGAACAATCACACTTGGCGCCTTGACCCTCGCCATGGTCGCGGCGGCCGCCATCCTGGCGAACGCCGCACCCGCCGCGGCGGAAGCTGCGCGCCAAGGCGCCGCCTGCGATCCGGCGCGTTTCAAGGTCGCGGTCGACGTGGGTCACACGGTCGAAAACCAGGGTGCGACCAGCGCGCGCGGCGTCAAGGAATACGTGTTCAATCTCCGCCTAGCGACGCAGATGGAGCAGGCGCTCAAGGAGGCGGGCTTCGCGCAGACCCATTTCTTCGTCATGCACGGCACCACCCGCGCTCAGCTGTTCAAGCGCGCCGAGCGGGCGAACGCGCTCGGCGTCGATGTGTTCGTGTCGATCCATCACAACGACGTGCAGGAGCAATACAAGAGCAAGTGGGAGCACGAGGGCGAGACCCGTTCCTACAGCGACCAGTTCTCCGGCCATTCCCTGTTCGTCTCACGGGAGAACCCGCGCTTCAGCGACAGTCTCGCCTTCGGTCGTCTGCTCGGGCTCGAACTGAAGTCCCGCGGGCTGATCTACACCCGCCACCACACTGAGGACGTTCCGGGCGAACGCCGCGAGCTGCTCGATGCCGAGGCCGGCGTCTACCGCTACGACCGGCTGGTCGTGCTCATGTACACGAAGGTTCCGGCCGTGCTGGTGGAAGCCGGCATCATCGTCAATCGTGACGACGAGCTGGTGCTGGAATCGCCGGAGCGGCAGGCGGTGATCACCGCCGCCCTGCTCGCCGCCGTCGAGCGGTACTGCGCCATCAAGCACGCGAAGCCACCCAGGCCTGCCCGCCTCAAGAAATAACCGCCCTGCAACGGACCTTGCGGATGTGCCGCTCGCCCGCGCCGAACGCTGCGGTGCAGGAGTAACGCTGGGGCACGATCGTACCAATATCAATGGCTTATCGCCGGATTCTTAACTGTCCATTTACCGTTAGGCTGAAAAACTCGGTCGGAGGGCACAGGTCCGCGCCGACTGATTACCACCTGTAAACGAGCTTCGTCTCCGGCAGGGCCGTTCGGTCTCCGCTCCTCTCTGTGCAACATGCGGATGCGGGCATGACTACTGGCGTTCCGTGGGAAGTGGCAGGCGTGCGCCCGCAGGCGCGGGAGACCGCGCGCGAGGCCGCGCGCCGCTCGGGCATGTCGATCGGGGAATGGCTCGATTCGCTGATCCTCGAGCAGGCGCGCCACGAAGGCGTCGCGCCCGCCCAGCGCCCGCACGGCGACGCCGAGCGCTATCACCAGCCCGCCGAAGAGCCGCTGGCCGAGGTCAGCGATCGGCTCGCCATGCTGTCGCTCAGGCTCGACCAACTCGGACGTGACAGTGCCCCGACCGGGCTGCACGCCGCGAGACCGCACCGCGACGATGACACATCGCGCCAAATCGCTCATGCCCTGTCCCGGCTCGACCACCGGCTCGATCAGCTGATCGCCGACCGTTCCCCGACCACGGACGTCGGTCGTCACGGGAGCGCCCCGCTCCGCCACGAGCCGCCCCGGCCGGCCGCCCCGGTCGACCCGCTCGACCAGGCGCTCGCCGAGATCGCCGAGCGCCAGCGCATGCTCGACGGCGAGGCGGCGCTGCCGCGCGCCGACCTGCCCCGCGCGCCGACGCAGGGCCTGAGCGCGCTCGAACAGCAGCTGCGCAACATCAACGCCCGTATCGACACGTTGCAGCCCTGCGGCATTGCCGGCGCGGTCGAGACGCTGCGCGACGACCTCGCCGAGATCGGCCTCATGATCAAGGAGGCGATGCCGCGCCAGGCGATCGAGGCGCTCGAGATCGAGGTCCGCTCGCTCGCCGAGCGCATCGACAGCAAGCGCAACGAAGGCGCCAACGCCGCCGACCTCGCCGGCATCGAGCGCGGGCTCGCCGAGGTGCGCGATGCGCTGCTCGCGCTCACGCCGGCCGAGAACCTCGTCGGCTTCGACGACGCAGTGCGCGCGATGTCGCAGAAGATCGACGGCATCGCCACCACCAGCCAGGATCCTGCCGCGCTGGAGCAGATCGAGAGCGCCATCGTGGGCCTGCGCGGCATCGTGTCCCACGTCGCCTCCAACGAGGCGCTCGCCAACCTGTCCGACGAAGTGCGCGCGCTCGCCGACAAGGTCGAGCATCTGACCGGCGCCGACGTCCTCGCCACGCTCGAGCAGCGCATCGGATTGATTGCCGACGCGCTGCAGTCGCGCCCCAACGCCGCCGCCGCAATGGGGGAGACGCACGACCTCGAAGCCGTGGTGCAGGGGATCGCCGACAAGCTCGAGGGACTTCAGCTCACGCGCGCCGACCACGCGGCGGTCAGCCACCTCGAGGACCGCATCGCCGCCCTGGTCGAGAAGCTCGACTCCTCCGACGCCCGCTTCGGCCATCTCGGGGCGATCGAACGCGGCTTGACAGACTTGCTCATCCATCTCGAGCAACAGCAGCGCGCCCCGCAGCCGGTGCGCAACGAGCCGGTGTCGATCCCCGAAGTCGACATGCTCAAGCGCAATGTCCAGCGTACCCAGGACTCGATCGAGGCCGTACACGGCACGCTCGGACATGTCGTCGACCGGCTGGCGATGATCGAGACCGGAATCCGCAAGGCGAGTGCGCTGTCGGCCAATATCGAGGCGCCGACGGCATATGCGCCCCCTCCGCCGGCCGAGCCGCCGTGCCCGCCGCCGGCGATCATGCCGGCGCCCGCCGCGCCCATGCCGGCGGCGCCGGTCCCGGTCATGCAGACGCCGCCATCGGTTTCGCGCGCGCCGGCGCCTGCCCCCATGATCGGCAATCCGGCGCCGACCGAGCCCCACCCGATCGATCCCGACCTGCCGCCCGACCATCCGATCGAGCCCGGCGCGATCCGCGGGCGCGGCAATTCCCCGGCCGATCGCATCGCCGCCTCCGAGGCCGCGCTCGGCCCGGCGCGGCCGCCAGTCATTCCCGATCCCGGCGGCAAGGCGAACTTCATCGCCGCCGCGCGCCGCGCGGCGCAGGCCGCCAATGGCGAGCCGGCCAGCCGCGGCGACCAGCAGCAGGCGCCCCGCAGCACCCGCCTTGACGCCAAGCCGGCGAGCAAGCTGCGCGATCGCGTGCGCATGCTGCTGGTCGGGTCGAGCGTCGTGCTGATCGTGCTCGGCTCGTTGCAGCTCGCGACCGGCCTGTTCAGCGGCTCCGACGGCGCCGCCACCGTGCCGCCAGAGGAGGTACAGCCGTTCCACAGCGGCACTGCCAACGCCCCGCCGGCCCCCGCGGAGGCGCCGGCGCCGCCGCCGCCGAAC
>WNGB01012144.1_pt1 | contig 11731 bp, 7 predicted proteins | sample 5400681 | NCBI WGS metagenome assembly WNGB01 (sample SAMN13153367, study PRJNA577476) | soil metagenome | isolation source: 115 cm soil or saprolite under grassland replicate 2 | place: USA:California | collected 2016-06-15 | reverse complement strand
CAGCGCGATCCGGTCGGTGATCGGCGGCGGCGAGGGCGGCTGGATGGGTGCGGCGGGTGCCATCCGGTTGCGTTGGCTCCTTCCCGAAGCAGCAAGGAGCGGACACTACCGCGTCAAAGCGGCAAACCGGATGGCATTGAGGCTAGCCCTTTTCGGCGTCTCCGCGCCGGTGTTCGTCACGGGCATCGCCTGCTGTACGTCTTCTACTTCAAGCTCCGCTGGGCGCCGGCCCCGAGCTACGTGCCGCTGTCCCGCGACCCGCTGGCATGGGCCGCGCACCTCGTCCTCGCCTGGGTCACCGTGGCGACCATCTACGTCGCCTTGTACGCGCGCATGCTGCGCAGCATGCGCGAGGTCGCCGGCGAGGGCTACGTGCGCACCGCGCGCGCCAAGGGCCTTTCCGAGCGGCGAATGGTGCTCAGCACGTGGTCCGCTCCTCGGTCACGCCGACCGTGACCCAGCTCGGACTGGACCTCGGTGGCCTGCTCGGCGGGGCGATCGTGGTCGAGCGGGTCTTCGGCCTGCCCGGCCTCGGCGCGGCCACCGTGCAGGCGATCGTCGACAACGACCCGCCCATGATCCAGGGCGTGGTGCTGTTTGCCGCCTTCTTCGTGATCGTCGCCAACCTGCTGGTTGACCTCGCCTACACGGCTCTGGATCCACGCGTCCGCCACGCCTGACGACGGGGCCTGCTTCACACCCCAGCCGTCTGGCTGGGGGATTTCTACTTATTATCCTTGCTCTGGTAGATACTTACGTTTGAGAGAATCGGTCGAGGGTGGAGGATCCGATGACGAATACGACTCTGCGGGTGCGACGCCTGCTGGCCGTGGTGGTCCTCGCCGCGGTCATCGTCGTGGTGGTCGCGGCGACGACGGGAACCTCGGCCTTCGGTCAGGAAGCCAACTCGCCCTGTAACCCAGAAACACAGCCAGGGGCCAGTTCGACATCGAAACCTTATAACCCACCGCACGGCGCCGACCAACCGGTCACGCTCACGCCGACGATTGGCAGCCAAGTGTTCTCGTTCCCTCTGTGGAAGGACCTGGAGCAGAAGGCAAGTCAAATTAGCCTCACCGCCGACAAGCCGATGCCGATTCCCGCCGACGATCTCGAGGTGGCGATCCGAGGAGATATGCGGCGAGTGGATGGGAATGAGATCTTCCCCATCAACCAAAAAGCGCCGCAGGCCCGGTTCGCGCGGAAAGTGGGCGCCGATGGGCGCCTGGTAACCATCACGGTCTGCATCGACCCAGGGCATCCGGTCGAGGCGAAGCCAGGGCGCTACCAGGGAACGATCGTGTGGGACACGAGTAAGGCGACGTCAGACGGGGTGCCGCTGGTGACCATGGGAGAGGTGCCGGTCGAGCTCACTATCAGGAACACGAACTGGTGGCTGCCGCTGCTCGTCACAATTGTGGCTTTCTTGATCGGGTTGCTCATCAAGGTGGTGAATGACCTGCAGAGCAACCGCGACAATGCTGGGCGGGGTCGCGGGGGTCTCAGGGCACTGCTGCGGGACGCGCCGAAGAGCACAGAGTCCACCCCGGCCGCCTTCTCGATCGGCATCCTCCTGGCTCTCGGCGCGGCCATCGCGGTGTACTGGAAGCAGTACGTGCAGAACCCCGAATTCATCGGCGATATCGGGGGAGACATGACGACGCTGTTCGTCGCGGTGTTCGCGGCGGTGGTGGCCGCCCACACCGGCGTGGGAGCGATCAACGGCACGGTGTCGCGGGGATCCTCCGTAAGGGACTAACGAAGCCGCCTTGCTCATGGCCACCAGCGGCCGACGTCGGTGATCGCGCGGGCGGCCTCGCGTACCGCGTCCTCGCCGCCGATGGACTGGAACACCGCGCGCAGGCTCTGGATGTCGATCAACAGGTCTCGGCGATGTCGAGTGGCCAGCAGCGGCAGCGTCGCCTGTAAGGCGCGGACGGCGACCGCGGGCGGGCACTCGGCAAGGGAGCCGGCCAGTGCCGTGAGCACCGTGGCCCTGTCACCGGGGTCCTGGATGGTGCGGGCGCCGTCGAGGGCGTGGGGGAGCAGTGGTGGGGTGAGGTGGGGTGCGAGGGCGGTGAGGGCGTGGGCGCGCCAGCGCTCCTCCTCGATCGCCCGGGCCGCGCCCATTGCCCCCGCAAGGAGAGCGTCGGACAGGTGCCTGGCAAGGGCGGCCAGCGCCTCGGCCCGCCGACGCCCCTTGCCGATCGAGCGCACCTCGTCCAGGACCACCTCCAGGTCTGGCTCCGCCAGGTGGGGAGCCAACAGGCCGAGCGTGGGCGCCAGCCGTGCGGAGTTCTTGACGGTCCACGCGGCCTGCCCCGCGTCCATCAGCGCCGCTGCCCGCGCCGGCTCGCCGAATGACGGGATCAGCGCAGTGAGCGCGAGCGCGCGAGCAGATCCGTCCACGATTGCCCGTGCTGCGACCTGCGCCTCTGCCGCGAGCGGCTCGGGCAGGTAGGGGGCCAGCGCCGCTATCGCCTGCGCCCTGGACTCCTCGTCGGCGATCGTCGTCGCAGCGGCGAGCGCCTCGCTCAGCAGCAGCTCAGGTAGGTAGGGGGCCAACGCCGTAAGCGTATGGGCGCGCCAGGGACCGAACCCCATCATCCTGGCGGCGGCTAGGGCGTCGGCGAGCAGCGGCTCGGATAGGTGCGGGGCCAGGGTCGCCAGCACCTGGGCACGGCCCAACCCGTCCCTGCGGGCGGGTCGCGCAGCCCTGAGCGCCTCGCTCAGCAGCGAGTCGGGAAGGGCCGGCGCCAGAGCCCCGAGGGCGAGCACGATATGGTGCTCGTCCTCGAACGTCTGGGCGGCGTCCAGCGCCTCACCCAGCAACGGCTCCGGCAGGAACGGGCCCAGGCCCGCCAGTGCCCGGGCACGCCAGCGTGGCTCGCCTATAGCCCTCGCGATGGCCAGCGCCTCGACGAGCAGGGATTCGGGCAGGTCAGGGGCGAGAGCGACGAGCACGTCGGAGCGAGCGTCCTCGCTGATCGTCCGAACGGCGGCGAGCGCCTCGGCGAGCGGCTCGGCCGCCAGCGGTTCGGGCAGATGCACGGCTACGGCGGCGAGCGCCTCGGCTCGGGCGTCGTCTTTGCTGAGGGTACGTGCGGCCGTCAGCACCGTGTCAAGCAGCGGTCGGGGTAGATGCGGTGCCAGGGCGCCGAGCACCCTGGCCCGCCGGTGCTCGTCGCCGAGGAGCTGCGCCTCGGCGCACGCCTCGGCCAGCAGAGACGCTGGCAGGTGCGGGGCCAGGCCGGCGAGCGCCTCGGCCCGGGCGGCCTCGTCGCTCATGGTGCGTGCAGTCGCCAGTGCCTCGGCCAGAAGTGACTCGGGCAGGCGGGGAGCGAGCACGCTCAGCTCCTCCGCTCGGGCCCGCTCATCGGTGATGTTGTTGACTGCGATCATCGCCTCACGCCGCAGTGGCACCCGCAGCGCGCCATAACGCCCGAGATCGGCGAGCGTCCGGGCTTGGGCGGCCCAGTCACCGATGCCCGAGACGACGTCGAGCGCTTCACGCAACAAGGGTGCTGGTAGGTGCGGGCCAAGGGCCGAGACCGCCTCGGTCAACCATGGTCCCGGCCCCGACGCGCGGACGACGCTGAGCGCCTCAGCGAGCAGCGGGTCGGGCAGCCCTGGCGCCAAGCCCACCAAGGTCTGCGCCTGCAGCCGCACGTCACCGATCGACCGCGCCTCGGCCAGCGCCGCCTGGAGCATCCTGACTCTCGCGGGTCCGCGGATGAGGCGCCGCAGGGTGACGAGCGTCTGGACCCGCCAGCGTTCGTGCTCGATGGTGTGTGCCGCGGCGATCGCCTCGGCCAGCAGCAGCTGCGGCAGGTACGGGCCGAGCGCTTGCAGCGCCTGGGCCCGGCAGCCCTCGTCGCCCATCGCTTCGGCCGCGGCCACGGCACCGGCGAGCAGAGAAGGCGGCAGGTGAGGGGCGAGCGACGCGAGCATCCAGGTCCGCCTTGTCTCCGGCTCGGTGGTCCAGGCGGTTGCTAGCACGTCGCCGAGGACGGGCTCGGGAAGGAAGGGCGCAAGACTTGCCAGGGCCGCGCTCCGGGCGGACTCGTCGTCCAGCCCCCGAGCGGTCCCCAGGGCCTCGCGGAGTACCTCGCTCCGGCCCGGTTCGGGCAGGCCGCAGGCAAGAGCGGCCAGCGCCCTCGGCCGCGACGGCCGATGCTCGACGGCTCGGACGGCTGCCAGCGCCTCCTCCCGGACCGGCGCGGGCAGGTTCGAAGGCAGGGCGGCCAGCGCCTCGGCTCGCGCAGAGCCACTGCTGATCGCCCGTGCCGCGGCCACCGCCTCGCCCAGCGCCCCCGGCCGGGCGGGCTCGTCGATGCTGGCGGCAACGGCGGCCAGCGCCTCGGCCCGCCAGCGAGGTACAGGCATCCGCCGCGCGTAGGCGAGCCCCTGCGTCGCGGTCCAGATCCCCTTCTCGACGAGGGCCTTCACGAGGGAAGGGCGGACGTTAGCGGCGATGCTGTTGACCGAGACGGTTATCAGCGCGTAGCGGAGCTCAAGGCCGAGGCGGCTGGCTGGCTCGCCGCCCTCGACCTGCCTCGCGGTCGCCATCTCCGCCGCACGCCAGGCCCGGGCCACGTCGTCGAGGTAGCGGGCGCTGTCGCCGCTGCTCTCCGCGGCGGCGTGCCAGGCATTCCTCGACCGCTGCCGTACCCCTGGTGTGACCACCTCGTCGCTCCACTCCGCGGCGAGTAGGCGGTGCAGGCGGGAGTCGCCCGCCGTGGCCAGGTGAGTGGTCAGGTGCCGCAGGCCGTAGCGGTCGTCCAGTGCCGCAACAACCGGATCGCGTAGCCCGGGCAGGCCTGCGTCGAGGCCGCCCCAGGCGTCCAGGTAACGAGCGGCGATACCACCGTGCGCTCGGAAGGTGGCGTCCTGCAGCTCGGCGACGAACGCCTGCTCGGCCTCGAACAGCTGCGCGACCTCGGTCCGCCCGTGGAGGAAGTCGCGTAGGCTCTCGTGGTTCAGGCGGTAGCGCCACTTCCCGTCTCGACTGATGATCAGGAACGGGCGCCAGTGCTCGTCGAGCAGCCGGCGGGACGGCGGAGCGATTCCGGCCAGCGTGCACAGCAGCTCGAAGGTGAGCTCCTCGGTGGCCGCGCCGAGCGTGGCCAGGAGCGGCAGGTGGACGCGATCCCAGTCGGGATGCTCGTCCCGGCAGCGCCGCCAGTGCTGCGCGTAGTACTGCCAGAGGCTGGGCGGCAGCTTGCCGAGGACGAGCGAGGTGCGCCGGCCGCGCTCGACCTCGGCCATGACGCAGGACAGGTAGATCCACAAGCCGTGGCATCGCTCGAGCAGCGTCTCGACGAAGGTGGCGCGGTCGGCCACGCCCAGGCGGACCGCGGCCTGCTCAACGTACAGGCGCATGTCCTCGAGGTTCGGCGCGTCCTCCATGGCCAGGCGGAGCACCTGCCGGGGCCCATCGACCTGCATGGTCACGTCTGCCGGGCGCTGCGAGGCAAGGACGTACACGCGCGCCGGCAGCTGTCGGGGCAGGTTGAGGTTGTTCTGCCCGGGCAGGCGGTCCGCGCCGTCGAGGCCGTCGATCAGGAGCACGATGGGCTCACCGGGGCGGCGCTCGTCACGGGCTCGGGCCGCCTCTCGCAGAATGTTCGGCAGGAACAGGGGACGCATCGCCGCCGCCGGCAGGGCTCCTTGGACCAGGTCGGAGTCGAGCGCCCAGGCCCGGACGAGCTGCGCGGCGAGGTTGCGCGCTGCGGCGGCGATGCCTTCCTGGCCGGGTAGTGCGAGCTCCACGAAGTGGTGAACGTAGCCGCGCCGTCTGGCCAGCCAGGCCAGGAAGGTGGTCTTCCCGAGCCCTGCGCCCGCCTCCAGCAGGAAATAGCCGCTGTCGTGCCTGGCAAGGAAGCCGTCGAACTCGTCGAGTAGCCATTCGCGGCCGGCGAACCGGTCGAGGCCAGGCTGCTCGTAGATCGGCCACGGTTTGATGTAGCTGGCGGCGATGGGCTCGTACGGACCAACGAAGACGCGTGCGTGGTCGCCGGTCGCGAAGATGGCCCCGATGGCATCGCGGCCGATCGAGATCGACCGCTCTGCACCCACCGGGGTCCTCACTCGGGCGGGGCCGCCTGGTCGCCCGTCGTGAGGATGTTGCCGGTGGCGTCACGCCCGACCGCGATGGACCGCTCGCCGCCCGCAGTGACGGTCACCGTGGAACCGGCCGGGCCCGGTCTCTGGTCGAGCAGGCGGCGGAGCTCGCCGGCGAGTGGCTCGTCGCTTGCGAGCAACTTGCGGAGCTGCAGGCGGAGCGCGGCGATCGCGTCGCCGTCGTCGGGCGTGGCGGCAACGTCCTGTACCGCCTCGCGCGCTGCCGGGCGTTCCTCTAGCTTGCCACCCAGCCGCAGCCAGAGCGTCTTTGCATATTCCCACGCGTCCGAGCCGAACTGGCGCCCGGCGCCCTCGGCGGTCTCCTCGCCGAGCCTGGTGAGGTAGGGAAGCAGCGGTGCGATCGCGGCGGTCACCTCGGTGGCGAGGGTAGTCACGTCCATTACCAACCCCCTGCATCTGGCTCGGGCGTGATCAATCCACCCGGGCTTCCTCGGCGTGACTCGGCCAGGCCTCCACGTCGAGTTGCCTGAGCGCCTGCGCAAGGTCGAACGGCCCCCGGCTGACGCTGTCCGGCACCGCGGGTAGTGGCCTTCCGGGCGGCAGCGGCTCCCCGCTCAGCCGTTGGAACGCCTCGCGGTACTCGACGCTTGGTGCTCGCTCGTGGAGCGAGCGGTAGAGGTCTGAGGCGGCGTCCCGCATCGCCGTCTGGGTCGGGTCGAGCTGCCAGATGGCGTCGAGTACCGCCGCCTGCTCGCTCCGGTCGGCGCAGGTATCCCTGAGTTCGCGGAGCTCGCGGACCGCCAAACCCCTTTCCATGCGGCCAAGCTCGACGCGTAGGCGGGTCGAGAGCAGGAGCGCGGGCAGCTCCACCCGCCTCTGTCGCTGCTCGGAGGCGATCTCGAAGGCCTCGCGGGCGGCTCGTTCGGCCTCGTCCAGCCGTCCGGCCGCGGCCAGCAGCCGGGCGTACTCGTACACCGAGTCGCAGAGGTACTTGCGGGCCTGGAGATGTCGCGCCAGCCGGATCCCAGCGGCGGACAGCCGCTCGGCGTCGCCGTCGCGGCCCTTGGCGGCCAGGGTCAGCGCAAGTCTGCCCGCCTGGACCACCATGCCGATCGGATCGCCCATCTCGACCGCAGTACGGAACGCGTGGGCAAAGCAGCGCAGCGCGCGGTCGTGCTCGCCGTGCCATCGATGGAGCTCACCGATGTTGCCGATCACGATGGTCGTCATGCGGCGGTCGCCGATGTCCTGGGCGACCGACAATGCCTGACGGAAGGGCTCGATCGCCTCGACGTGCTCCCCGTGCTCGGCGAGGAGACCGGCGAGGTCGTTGGCGGCAAGGATGATCCTCGGGCTCTCACTGGCGACGGTGGCCTCGTCGAGCGCGTGCCGCAGGAGGGCGAGCGCCTCGTCGTGGTCGCCTGTCAGCCAGCGCACCACCCCCATGTTCCCGAGAGCGGCGCTCCTGCCCGCGTGGTCGTGCGCCGCCGTGGCGATCTCGAGGTGGCGTTCGGACGCAGCCAGCCCTCCGGGGAAGTCACCGCCCTCCCAGGACGTCCAGGCAAGGCGCTCGAGCGTCGTTGCCAGCCCGCGTTCGTCGCCGAGCTGCTCGAACTCCGTCACGGCCCGGCGAAGCTGGTCGACGGCCCGGTCGAAGCCCTGCTCGTGGGGTGGGACGAAGGGGAGGACGCTGCCAAGCCCGCGGCTGGCGTCTGCGTGCACGTGGCGGTCGGCGGTCAAGCGGGCAACGCGCAGCGCCGCTTCGTAGGCATGCTCGGCCTCCGCCCACCTGGCGGCCAGGCGCAACAGGTCCCCCAGCTCGATCAGCACCTCACCGCTCTCCGCCTCGGAGAGAAGCGCGAGCAGGCGCTCGAAGTAACCGATGGCGGCGTCGGTGGCGAACGCTGCCTTGGCCGCGTCGGCAGCCGCCCGGAACCACTCCCGCTGCTTGGTGGCGTTGCGGGTCTGCCCGTAGTGGTGCGCGAGCAGGTCGGCGAACTCCGGGAGCCGTTCCGGGTAGGTACGCTCGATGAACCTGGCGACGTGCTCGTGCAGCTGCTCCCGTCGATGCGGGCCAAGGCTCTCGTAGACCGCCTCGCGCGTGATCGCGTGCTTGAACCACCGGTACTCCGATTCCGTGGAGGGTGCGTGTGGCCGGATCAGATCCAGCTCGGCGAGGCGGTTCAAGTGGCGGATCACCCGCCTCGGGTCGCCCGCGGTCCCCTGGCAGCCCCAGATCCAACGGGCTGGGAACCTCCGGCCAAGCACGCTGGCGACCTCCAGGGTGGTCCGCTCGCCCTCGTCGAGCGCGTCGGTGCGGGCAAGCACCAGACTCCTGAGGTCCTCGGGCACACCGAGCTCGTCAATGGTGCCGGAGTCGTGAGGGTCCCGACCCCGGGCGAGCAGGAAGCTGACCAGCTCTTCGAGCCGGAAGGGGTTGCCGCCCGCCCATGCCACCACTTGGCGCACCGCGTCGCGGGGGACGGCCTGGTCCCCGCCCCGGAGTGTGTGGATCCGCTCGGCGACGAGCTTCTCGGCGTCGCCGACGGTGAGGTCCCCCAGCCGGATCCCGGTGAAGTGCGCTAGGCCGGCCAGGGCGGTGAACGACGGGCCCCCGGCGACTGGGCGGCCGGTGGCCACGATCAGGATGCGTTGCTCGGCGACGTTGCGAGCGAGCAGCTCGAGCAGAAGCTGCGAGGCCGGGTCGATCCAATGGCAGTCCTCCAGAACGAGCAGCAACGGTGCGGTGGCCGCGCATCTCCGAAGCTGATCGAGGAGGAGCGATCGCAACAGCTCGGCCCGGGCTGGCGGATCGAGGGACGCGGTCAGCTCGCTGTCGGACAGCGGCAGGTTCACCACGGGTGCGAGCAGGGGCGCGCGCTGGCTGGCCGCGCCGTCGGACGCGGCGACCGTGGCGGCGAGTTGCGCCTGCGCCTCGCGGACCGGTCGCGAGGCGTCCAGCTGGAACAGCGCCCGCCAGATCGGGTGCCATACGAGGTAGGCGGTGTCCGCGCGGTCCGCCCGGCAGGCGCCGCCGTAGGCGGCGAAACCGAGCGGCCGCGCCGCTGCGAGCACCTCGGCGACCAGGCGCGACTTGCCGATCCCGGGCTCACCCGTCATGCCGAGCACCTGGCCGCGGCCTCTAAGCACTCGCCCAAGGAGCATCCGGGCGATGCGCAGCTCCGCCGCGCGGCCAACGAAGGATCCAGGAAAGGCCGGCTCGCGCAGGAACTGGTCGGCTTGGCCGTTCGAGGTGCCCACTGCTACGCCCGCCCTGTCGATCGCCCGATTAGCCCCGATAACCTCGATGATTCAAGTATGGCTTGATACAGTCCTATATCTCTAGCTGCTCTTCCATCTCGCTTGTCCCAACCGCCGCCTCGGGAGGCGAGCCGCGATGACCATGCAGCCCGGCAACGACCTCGCCATCGAGTTGTTGAACGTCGCCCGGAACGGCCTGGAGTTCGACTTCGTGAAGCTTCAGGTCGACGATCCTCGGCTTGCAGCCGAGCCGGACAGGCCGCTGATGGTGCGCATCACGGCGTACAAGGAGCGAGTGGGTCGCGACAACGAGCTCAAGTCCGATGTGATCACCCTCGCCTCCGACCGTAGTGGCGACGTGATCGACTACTTCCGGGAGGGTCGCGAGGCGTATTCCGGCAAAGGGTTGGAAGGTGTTCTCGAGCCGCCGTACGACTGGCGAACGAACTGGAAGGACGGTCGTGCGACCATCACCCATCGGGCCCGCAGGTTCTCGCTGACCTGGCCCGGCGAGCTGTCGGTCGGGACCAGGGTCGTCCTGAGCTGGACGAGGCGCATGCGGGCCGACGACCCTCCGGAGCCAGTCCAAGCCCCCCTGTTCGTCGTCTATGTCGAAGACCATCTCCTGCCCCTGCGCCCTCAGGAACAGCCCTTGGGCGTCGCGCCAGCCATGCCCGGAGTCGCTCACGAGCCTGAACCGGAACTACGGGCTTCCGTGGACATTCAAGGCAATATCCTGGCGGGTTTCAAAAAGCCCCGCCAGGTATTTCTCTTCCTGAACTTCGGCGACGCGGAGCCGCCAGGCATGGTGCCGAGGCTGTTGGGGGCCAGGCCGGAGGACTCGGTTAGGAAGCGGGCGCGCGGCTGGCTGGGAGAGCTCATCGATCGTATCGCCACCACCAGGCAGGTGACGGAGTTCAACGACAGGTTAAAGGGGGTCAGGGACAGCGAGGCTGCGCGGGACGACCTCAAGGAGGTCTGGCTGAACGTCGCCTTCACCTACCAGGGAATCCGCCTGCTCGCGCCGGAGGAGGCGGACGCGCTTGACCGATTCGGGGAGCGGTTCGAGGCCTTCAAGGTGGGCCCGGCCGAGCGGGCATCGGACCTCGGCGACGACGAGGACAGCGCCCCGGAGCATTGGGTCGTCGGTGGACCAGGGCAGCCCGTGGTCCACGCGCTGCTCACCGTCGCGGCGGACGACGTCGAAAAGCTCAGGGCCGAGGTCATGGGCCAGGTGGCAGGCGCGTGCTCATCCGGGCTCAAGGTGGTGTGGCAGCAGCGTGGAGACGTACTGCCCGGCCAGTTCGGCGGCCGCGAGCACTTCGGGTTCAGAGAGGGAGTGTCCCAGCCTGGAATCAGGGGCTACAGCCGGCCGGCCGACAACGGGATCGAGGACAAGGACCACCCCGGGAGCAGGCTCGTCGACAAGGAGCGCTTCCTCTGCGGGAGGGAGCCGGTCGCCTGGATAGAGAACGGGTCGTTCCAGGTGTTCCGGCGGCTGGCGCAGGACGTACCCGGCTGGTTGGCGCAACTGGTGTACCAAACAGAGAACCTGCCTCCTGACCGTCAGATTTCGTCGGGCCAGCTTGCCGCGAGGCTTCTCGGCCGCTGGCCGAGTGGCGCGCCGTTCCAGCTGGCGCCCGTCCGCGACCCTCAGGGACAGCTCGCAGAGAAGGACTTCACCTACGAGACCGCGACTGACGAGTCCAGGACGACCCCGGCATGCGCCCACATCCGGAAGATGAATCCACGGGCGGGCTCCGCTGACGACGCGCACCGGATCCTGCGCCGCGGGATCCCCTTCGGGGCGGTCTATGACCCGGCAGGTGACGGAGAGTATGCCGCGGGTGCGGAGCGCGGGCTGCTCTTCAACGCATTCATGGCGGACATCGAGCAGCAATTTGAGTTCCTGCAGCGGCGAGCGCGGGTTCCCGAGCCTGACGGGCCCGACCCGCTGGTTGGCGTCCCATTCGACGGAGCCCGCTGTTGGATCTCCCGGTCGGGTGGGGCGCCTGGAGACTTCAAGCTGTGGAGACAGGTCCAGACAACGGGTGCGATCTATGCCTTCGCCCCTTCGATCCCCGGCCTCCGGACGCTGTCGGGTAACCCCCCCTGAGCACCCGCTTCGGCACTGTTGAGCTTCTATGTCAAGCAGCGGTCGTGTCAGGGGAGTTGTCGGCGTGCTGGGGAGGTTTGGGCTCGGCGAGCAGCGCCCTGTAGACGACATCAGACAGGCGGCGCTTCAGACAGCGCAGGGCTTCCCGGCGGGTCTTGCCCTCGGCCTGCTTGCGGGCCAGGTAGGCGCGCGCTCGCGGGTCGTGGCTGGCCTGGGTGAGCGCGGCGAAGTACAGCGCCCGGTTGAGCCGGCGGTTGCCGCCCCGGTTCA
>WNGB01050222.1_pt1 | contig 11733 bp, 10 predicted proteins | sample 5400681 | NCBI WGS metagenome assembly WNGB01 (sample SAMN13153367, study PRJNA577476) | soil metagenome | isolation source: 115 cm soil or saprolite under grassland replicate 2 | place: USA:California | collected 2016-06-15 | reverse complement strand
TACGCTGATACCGCAACGGCTCTCCTTGGAGACGAGAATTCTGTGGTAAGAACTCTCAATTCTCTCGGGAGAGCCGTTGTCTTCTATCGCGACACGCCGGAGACGGTCGCCTTGTTCCCAGTGTTTTGAATAACACTCATATAGCGCGAATGCCCGTAAGCGCTGGTGGCAATACGAACGCCGCCGGCCAGAACTCTACGAGGCCATTGCAGGTTTCGAAAGAGTTCTCGTAGTCGCACGTACCAGTCGCACAGCAATGGCAACATTTGTCCCGGCCGACCAGGTTTTGAATGAGAATGTGGTAATCTTCGCCACGGGCAGCTCGGCATTTCTGTCTCTGCTTTGCTCGAACATTCACGTTGAATGGGCATGGAAATATTCTGCAAAACTAAGAACCGATCTTCAATACGGGCCATCTAATTGCTTCGAGCCGTTCCCCCAACCGACCGAAATCGAGATGATGATTCAGAAAGGTAAACTGCTCGATTCGCATCGCCAGGGAGTTCTGGCGCTGCGCAGCGAAAGAAATCCTGGCCTCACCGCACTATACGATCTCGTCAATGACGAAGCCATACACGACAAAGACATTGTGCGGTTGCGGGAGATTCATGTGGAGATCGATGAGGCGGTGCGGGAAGCGTATGCGCTGGATGAAGAGCGGGAGTCCGGGATCAGGGAATACGAGGCCAAGATCGCGTCGGCTCCGTTGCCATCGTGGCGGGAGATCGATCTCGGTCATGGGTTCCACGAGACACGGCAGGGTGTGCGGTTCACGATCTGCCCGCAGGCGCAAACCGATGTGCTCGACAAGTTGCTCGCCCTCAATCACTACCGGTACCGGCAAGAACAAGAGCAGGGCGTGACCCGCAAGAAGCGCCGTGGAGCACGCGCGAAGCCTGCCGCCGTGCCCGGTGCCGAGACCACCTTGCCGATCGAAGACGCCCTCATCCCCCGCGACGACACTCTATTTTGAGCCCGCTCGGGAATATTTGGAGCCCGTCGGGGACCGGGCTGCCAGCGTCATTGAGGCAGGACAATATGCCAGGTGCCGGCGGGCGCTACCCATAGCAGCAGGCCGGGCCAGGGCTGCACCAATCTCCACTGCCAGTGTTGTTTGAATAGCCGATGATGAGTCCGGCACAACGGTGCGAGATTGCATTTACACGTACGCCCGCGCGCATCGTATGGCTGGGTATGGTCGAGATCGCAGCGAGCCGACCGGCGATTACATCGCGGATAGACGCAGGTGGCGTGCCGGCGCTGGATGAGCCGCTGCATCGGGGCCGGTGGCCGGTATCCGTCATGCCCGTGCCGACGGTTCTGACCGGGATCCCCGCGGGTGGCGGCGGTGCTGCCGATGATGGTGGCGGAGCACCAGGCGTCGACGATGGGGGCGAGGGCGTCACGCATGGCCTGGGCCGCTTCTCCGATCAGTCGGGCCATCCCGTCGAGTCGTCCCTCGGCCCGGGCACGGTCGAACACCCGGCTCAGCTCCGCATCGACGTTTTCGGCGAGGAGCCGGGCGATCTGTCGTTCTGCCGCGAAGACGACCTCATCGGCTGTGCTGTGCCGCGACGACGTGCCATCAGCATCGGAGCCGGTCGGCCCGCCCTGCTCAAACTGCCCGGTATCATCGGTGACCAGACCCCGGACCGCCTCGGCTAGGGGAATGCCTCTGAGCAGGTCTCGGTACAGGTCGAGACGGATTTGATCGATCGGCCGGAGGTCTCCGTCGGCCTTCATGGCCTGCGCGGCGGCGGTCAATCGGTTGTGAATGGCGTGCGCATCGACGGCGTTCAGGTTCCGGCCGACCAAATCACAGGTGTCGTCGTCGTTGTCCCATACCTCGACGCGGCGCTCCGCACGGGCCGTCTTCGTCCGCTCGGCGTACGCGTCCGGGTCGGCCTTCTTGACCGCCCTGCTCACCCGGCGGCGTAGCAGCGTCGTCGTGCTCGCCTCGGCGTCGGCGATGAGCTCGGCATCCAAGACACGCGCCAGCTCATCGGGCAGGCCGGACAAGCCGTCGAGCATGACCCGAGCCCGGTGATAGTCGATCCGCCCGGTGCGCATCGCAGCCCAGGTGCACGGCAACGACGCGGGCAGGATCTCGGCCATCGCCACGAGTTCCTCGGCCTGCCCGGTCGGAACCGTCAGTTCCAGCGACACTTCGCCGCAGATACGACGGTCGGTCTCCGAACCCACGCAGTGGTCTTGCTCTCTGCGGCGACGCGATAGCTCAGCGACTGTTTCTAATTGCAGCGCCTGCGTCCAGGTGGTCTGGCGGCGGGCCGCGTCCATGGCCGCCACCAACTCTCGATCCGACAACGTGGACCAATCCACCGACGCCAGCTGGATGGCCAAGTCGGGGCCGGGCGACAGCTGCGTCCAACTCAGGGGAAGGTCGCCTTCGTCCACTCCGATGGATTCATCGACTGTGAGCATCGGCATCACCCCCTCGTATCTAAAATAATAGCATGGGATCGAATATTTGAGCGAATACACACCTCGGTGCGGGGCAAATGGAATGCTTTTCCTGTTTGGGAACCATGTCCTGAAATGTCTCTTCAAAGATGTGCGGTCCAAGGGTTTTTTCTCTGATTAGATCATGTGCTTGTCCAACATGAGTCCCAGCAGTAACAAGAGAGGCTGATAGCCACTTCTGTGAACTCTTGATCGCAATTCGTTGTGCCGTTTGGGTATTGACGGGATCCGCGCAAATTGTGACTCTGGGGCTAGGTATACCCCGCTGTCCGCGAGCGACGGAGTCTGCCATGGCCGAAAAGGTTGCCGATTTCGCACAAGCTTTCTATTTTGGCCGGCTGGTATCCCTCCATCAGAAATTGGCCCGCTGATGGGGGCGAGCAGGCGTGCTTTGAGCACGTCGATAGCTCAGGAGCACGCCGAATGGGTGCGGTTGCTTCGCCCGGACGGCCCGTTCATCTCGGTGCCGGTACTGACCGAGGTGTTCACGCAGGGGCTCGATGCGATTCCGGATTCGATCATTTCGCGGGTGCGCCAGGCCTGGGGTGAAGTCCAATCCGCTCCTGACGTGCTGAGTCCCGCGTGGTGCGAGTTAGTGCTCCGTGAATTGCTCGGGTACGGCGATCTGGCGATCGGTAACGGTCTCGAGGCTCCTGACGTCTCCGGCGGTCTCTGTCCGGACGCGGTGTTGTCCGGCCCGGACGGCAATGGCGGCAGGGCGGAACGGCTGATCTTCTGCCGGCGGCCCTGGGGCGAGCGCCTGATGAGGGCTTCCCGGTACCAGCCTTCCGCGGTCACGCAGGTTGCCGAGCTGTGCAGGCAACGAGGCATTCCGCTCGGCTTGCTCACCAACGGCGCCCTGTGGGCGCTTGTCCACACGACGCCCGGCACGGCCACGACAACGGCGGTATTCGATGCCGATCTGTGGCTTGAGGAACGCGCTTTGCTGCGCGCCTTCGCCAGCCTGCTGGGTGCGAGGCGCGTGTTGCCGCCCGCCCCGGCGGAAGAAAGGCAGGCGACGAGCCTCGCGGCGCTGTTCATCCGGAGCGCGAACGCCCAGACCGAGGTCACCAACACTCTTGGGCGCCAAGTCCAGCAGGCGGTCGAACTGCTTGTCGGCGAGATGGCTCGGCTGGACCGCGAATGCGGAGGAGAGCTGCTGTCGTGGGTCAGACCGCGCGACGTCTACCAAGGCGCTCTCACGGTCCTGTTGCGGCTGGTCTTCCTGCTGTACGCGGAGGAGCAGCGGCTGCTGCCGGTCGACTCCGGACTGTATGCGGAGGCCTATTCGGTAGCTGGGCTGTACGACCAGCTCGAAACCGACCGGGCCTGGTACGGGGAGGGGTTCGGCGACCGCCGCGCCGCCGCCTGGCCACGTCTGCTCGCCACCTTCAGGGCCGTCCACGAAGGATGCGAGCACGATGAGCTGCGCATGCTGCCATACGGCGGTGAGCTCTTCGATTCCGGGCGATTTTCATGGCTGCAATCGCTGCACATCACCGACAGGGTGGTGCATGCGATCCTCGACGCTCTGCTCGTACTCAAGCGACGCGGCTCTGTCGCCGAACGCCTTTCCTACAAAGGCCTGGGAGTGGAGCAGATCGGGCATGTGTACGAGGGTTTGCTGGAGTTCTCTTGCCTTCGCGTCGACCAGCCGTACGTCGGGCTCATCGGCAAGCGCGAACCCGAACTCCCTCTCGCCGAACTAGAGCATGCGTTCGCTGCGGAGAGCGATGTCACGTCCTGGTTGACGAAGGCCTCTGGTGCCACCTCCGGGCAGATCACCAAGGCAATCGCCGTCGAGCCGGGACTCGAAGATCAAGCCCGGCTGCACGCGGCATGTGACAACGACGATGAACTGGCCGGCCGGACACATCGCCTCTGGGGATTGCTCCGCAAGGACCTGCGTAGCCTCCCCGCCGTCTTCCCCACGGGATCGCTGCTCCTCACTCAAGTCAGCGATCGCCGGGCCACCGGAACTCACTACACGCCACGGGAGCTCGCCGAAGAAATCGTCGAGCACGCCCTCGCGCCACTGTGCCATTCCCCTGGACCGGCTGAGGGCGCCGAGAAAGACGTGTGGCAGGTCAAGCCCGCCGCTCAGCTTCTCAGCTTCTCGAGCTCAACGTTCTCGACCCGGCGATGGGATCTGGTGCGTTCCTGGTCGCCGCCTGCCGTTACATCGCCGTCCGGGTCGTGGAAGCCTGGGAACGCGATGGGCTGCCTGACGACGTCATCGACGCCGTCGGCCCCGACTTCACTCGGGACGACCTGCTTTTGGAGGCCAAGCGCCGCGTCGCCACCCGCTGCCTTTCCGGAGTGGACAGGGATGAACGGGCCGTTGGGCTCGCCAAACTCTCGCTCTGGCTGGAAACGCTGGCCAAGGACAAGCCGTTTTGCTTCCTCGACCACGCCCTGCGCTGCGGCGACTCTTTAGTCGGGTTGATCTCCGAGGCGCAGGTCAGGAGATTCCACTTCGAGCCCGAGCGCGGCCGATCCGGTCCGTGATGCCCAGCGCGGCGCGGAACTCTCCCACAAGCTGCGCACAGTCGAAGCGCTGACGCACCGGCTTCGGTTTCTCTCCGACGCCGTCTGCGCCGCCGCGCTCTCCACGGCCGGCGTCGCCAGACACGGCACGCGTGGCGACGATAATCGTGACGCCCCCGACACATTCGACGATCGCCTTACCTCCCTCGCCGACGGCGTCGAGAAAGCCCTTGAAGTCGACGGCGACGGCCGACCCACCTTCCGAGCCCGGCAGGCCGAGAAGGAGATCCGCGAGCTCATCAACCCCATGCTCTGCGGCCCCCGCGCCGAGCCCATCCGGCCCCTCCATTGGCCCCTCGAATTCCCTGATGTAACCCACCGCGGCGGCTTCGACGCCATCGTGAGTAACCCACCCTTCAGCGGCGGATCCCGTATAAGTGGAGCTCTTGGAAGCGACTTCCGTGAATATCTTAAACAACATGTTGCAAACAATCGTCCAGGAAATGCTGACCTTTGCGTCTATTTCCTAATTCGCTATTCGACCCTCGCCCTCGATGGACGTATTGGCATCATCACAACGAATACCATTGCGCAAGGAGACAGTCGCGAAGTCGGGCTTGATCAGCTGATTGAAATTGGTCGTACCGCTAATATATATCGAGCAGAAAAATCTAGACCTTGGCCGGGCGCTGCATCGCTGGAAGTATCCCTTGTGTGGGTGGGAAATTCCAGAACTACAGAGGTCTGTATTCTGAATGGACGGGCCGTTCCTGCAATCACCGCCTTCCTCGAGTCTGAGGGCCGGATTGCAGGTAGGGTTTATCGGCTCGCGGCGCCTTCGCATGTCGCATCCAATGGATCCAAGATTTATGGCGAAGGCTTCTTGCTCGATGCGTGGGAAGTTGAGGAACTACTTCGCAAGAATTTCAGAAATTCAGAGGTCATACGATCCTACATTGGTGGCGATGATCTTAACTCTCGCCCTGATAGCTCTGGAAGTCGCTGGGTGATTGATTTTCAGAACTGGGACAGAGGAAAAGCTCAGAGCTATCCCGAAATATTCTCTATCATTGAACGCCGAGTTAAACCTTACCGATTGAAGCTTGGCGATGGAAATCCGGCGGCTCGCAAGTGGTGGCAGTACGAGAGGCGTCGCTCGGACCTGTACCAGGCCATTTCATCGTTCCCGCGAGTAGTGGCAATTGCTCGTCTGAGTAAAGTTGGCCTCCCATTGTTTGTACCAGTAGACGGCATATTTAGTGATCAAGTTGTTGTCTTCGCAACGGATAGTGCCGCCGACCTGGCTTTGTTGTCGAGTGCTATACACTTTACCTGGTGGACGATCAAAGGCCAGTCGACGCTTGAAACTCGGCTTCGTTACACCGCATCGGACGGATTTGAGACTTTTGCGCAGCCCAGGCAGCATGAAAGGATGAACAGAGCAGGAGAAGAACTCGATGTGGTTCGACGGAAAATAATGAGGGGGCGCAGGTTAGGTCTTACCAAGCTCTACAACCTTGTCTACGACAAGATAGTTCAAGAGGAAGACGTCACCCGGCTGCGGGAGATCCATGTGGAGATCGATGAGGCGGTGCGGGAGGCGTATGCGTTGGATGAGGAGCGGGAGCCGGAGATCAGGGAGTTCGAGGCCAAAATTGCGTCGGCGCCGTTGCCCGCGTGGCGGGAGATCGACCTTGGGCACGGCTTCCATGAGACACGGCAGGGCGTGCGGTTCACGATCAGCCCGCAGGCGCAGACCGACGTGCTCGACAAGCTGCTCGCCCTCAATCACTACCGCTACCAGCAGGAACAAGAACAAGGCGTGACCCGCAGGAAGCGCCGCCGTGCCGGCACGAAACCCGAACACTCAAGCGAGGGAGCCCTGTTCGAGGCGACGACCCGCCGGTTCTAGCAGGTCAGTCTACCCACGGCGTCATTACCAGGGCCGTCGGGGTTGCTTGCGCAGCAGATCGGCGAGTTCCCGCGCGCTGTCGGCGATGACGGTCGCGTCCGGCCGGGACTGGTCGGAGAGCAAGATCTTGATGGGGATGTGCCATCGGTAGGTGGCGATCCAGTAGCGCTCATTGCGCGACCGGCTGATGATCCAGTCTGGCCAGTCGGCCGCCATTCGGTGGAGTGAGTCGTTTGTCATCTCACTCGCATACGTTCCTGCACAGCGTGGCGTCATCGCGATATGGTGAGAAGCCATACCGCCCCTCCACCCCGTTAACTCCGAGCTCCCTTCACACGAGGACGTGAACCCTTGATGGCACCGAAACGTGAGACAGCGCTACAGTTGTGGGGATATGAACTGGCCCGTGCGCGGGAGGCGGCGGGGATGACCGGCAAGCAGTTAGCGGATGCTCTACACGTGGCGTCGGCGACCGTGAGTCATTGGGAGAACGGCAGGCGAACGCCGCATCTGAAAGACGTGGAACGCATCGAAGAAGCGCTGGGCACCAACGGATACCTCAAACGGATTTTCGTGAAGTGGGTGCCTCGGGACATCTCGCCGCAGTGGCTGGAATGGATCGGCATCGAAGAGAACGCCGATACGATTCTGTCGTTCGAGCACTCGGTCATCCCCGGGCTGCTGCAGACAGAGGACTACGCCAGGGACGTGCTCAGCCACGACCGCTACTCGCCGATCGATCTGGACGAGCGGGTCCGCTCCCGGCTGGAACGCCAGCACCTCCTTGACGGGGACGATACGCCGATGACCGTCTTTCTCATCGGCGAGGCCGCCCTGCACTATCAGGTCGGCTCCCGCGAGACTATGTGCGAGCAACTCATGCATCTGGTCGAGCTCGCCGAACGGCCGGAAGTGATCATCCAGGTCGTTCCGCAGGACGCCGGCTATCACGAAGGGCTCGCAGGCGCGTTCACCATCGCCCGCGTGAACGGACGCCAGGTGGCTCTCCAAGATGGCATCTGGCGGGGCCAGGTCCTCGAGGGCGATGCGCAGGTCTCCGCGCTCGCCAAGGCATGGCAGCACATCCTCGCCAAAGCCCTCACGAGCGAGGCATCGAAAGAACTCATGGAAAGAGTGGCCAAATTGTGGAAAGCATGACGTGGCGCAAGTCTTCGCGCAGTAGCTCGAACTCGGAGAACTGCGTCGAGGTGGCGCGCGTCGAGGCGCGAGAGATAGCGACCCGCGACTCCAAGAGCCCGGGCGGCCCGATCCTGCGATTCGACCGATCGGCATGGCGAGAGCTCATCGACGACATAAAGGCCAGCCGCTACGACCTGAAATAAATCACGTCCGAGCCGTTCCGCGGCCGATGGCGGTTAACCTCTACGATCGGGGGCGAAGGAGGTGGCGGCGATGGTCCGGGCGGACGACGTGATCAGGGACGCGCACTACATCACGCCTCTGTACCACAAGGCGGCGGCCGCGAGGATCATCGCGGTGCCGCCGACGACGTTCCGCAATTGGGCGGTCGGTTACGCTTACAAGCGGCTGGACGGCTCGGAGGTCGTCTCCCAGCCGATCGTCACCACCGCCCAGCCGGCCACCCCCCAGGGGTTGAGCGTTCCTTTCGTCGGCCTCGCCGAGGCCTACATCGTCGCCGCCTTCAAGCAGGCCGGGGTGCCCATGCGCCGGATCCGGCCGGCAGTGCTGTGGCTGCAGGAGCACATCGGTCTAGATCAGGCGCTGGCAAGTGAACGGCTCAAGACCGATGGCGCCGAGGTGCTCTGGGACTACGGCCACCAGTCCGGGGACGAAGCGGACCGGCAGATGGTGGAAGGCTTGGTGGTCGTCCGCAGCGGTCAGCAGGTCTTTCGTCCGGTCGTCAGCAATTTCCTACAGCGTGTCACCTACGAAAACGGCTGGACCCGCGTCATCGAGCTCCCCCGGTACAGGGGCGTGAGCGTCGTCGTTGACCCGTGGCTCAACGGCGGCGAGCCGACGCTGGCCGCGCGCGGTATCCGCGTCGCCGATATCGTCGATCGGCTGGTGGCCGGCGAGGACGTTGTCGACATCGCCGACGACTACGACATTCCGCTACGCGATGTCGAACTCCTCCGACAGGCTGCCTGAACCATGACCGGAGCGGCATGGTCATCTGGCCTGCGTTTCTTCCTTGATCGTGGACTGGGCTCCAAGGTCCTCCCCGCGGCGTTGCGCCAGGCCGGATGGCAGTTAGAGACGATGGACGAGCGGTACGGCAAGGCCGAGTCGCAGGTCGTCCCAGACGCGAAATGGATCCAGGATGCCACCATCAACGGTGATGTCATCCTGTGCAAAGACCTGAAGATCGCCAGCAACCCGCTCGAGGCCCAGGTCGTCTTTATGACCTCGGCGCGGGTGTTCGGCTTGGCGAACGCGCAGTTGACCGGCCCGAAGATGGTCAATTGGTACCTGCGGAGAGAAGCCGAGATCGTGGAGATGGCGCAGCGCGTCGAGGGTCCGTTCGTCGCCTCCGTGCATGCCGCGCAACGGTTGCGGCGGGTGCGACTCGCCTATCCGCCCGCCTGACGGCATCGTCCGTCCTGTCGGCGCCCGCGTGTCGCCCGGCGCATCTAAAGTGGCGCTGTGAGTGAGGAACCGGTACTGGCCCCGCCGACGGCGGCGACGATCCGGGACGAGCTTGAGCAGCTGGTCCGCAAGGACCTGCACGGCCCGCTGGGCGGCGAGTTCGAGGAGTTCGGCGAGCGGCCCACCGACCGCTACCTGCTGGGCCGCCTGGCCCCGGACGGCACGGTGATCGAGCCGGATGAGCAGGACGAGACGGCCGACACCGGCGCCGGCGACCTGGGCGAAGATCACCCGGAACCGACGGCGCCCAACATCGTGAGCCTCGCTCCCTCCGCGCTCGGGTGCACCGTTTACGTCGTGGGCGAAATGAAGGAGTTGCAGGTTACGGCCGAGTGGGCGCGCTACGACCGGGGGCACAGCGCGGACGAGCACGTCGACGGCCCGGTCTGGCGGCGTCTCCCGGTGTCGGGGTCGGCCCGCCTGACGTTGACGGACGGCATGCTCGACCCGCGGCAGCTCAACGCCGAGCACCCTCAAGTCGTCCTACAGGGACGGGCCCGCAGGCACGAGGGCAACTGGCTGGTATCGGTGTTCGTGGTCAACGGCCAGCCGCGGCCCCTTCAGCGCGCCGACTCGACCTGGCTGTTCCAGGTGCGGCTGACGGTCACCGACCCGGCCAGCGGGGCGGTCTTCCTGCCCCGTCCCGCCCGGGTCAGCGGCGGCGACGAGGCCGACCGGGCCGAGCAGCGCCGTCTCGCGATGGCCCACCGCTTCTGCCCCGAGTTCGCGGTCGGCCACGGCGCTGCCGTCCACGTGACCCAAGGGCCCGACGATCCGATGCGGGCGATCGAGGTCAGTACGAAGGCCGTCCCGTCGTTCGAGGTGCCGTACACCGGCGTACCCGGCCCGGAGACCGACGACGACCTCCCCGAGCTCGCCGACGTGATCCTCGACATGAAGCGGCTCGCCGACCTCGCCGAGGCCGCTGAGCCCAGCGACTTGGCTGGCGGGCTGCTGCCGCTGGTTACCGGGTACCGGAACTGGATCGACCGGCAGGAGGCCGGCCAGGACGACGCAGACCGCCATCTTGTCGGTTACACCGGCGAAGCCGTCGAAGTGCTGCGCAAGGCGCGTCATGCCGCCGATCGCATCGAGCGCGGCATACGGCTGGTGGTGGACGACTCGGACGCCCGCCAGGCGTTCACCTTCGCCAACCGGGCCATGTACCTGCAGCGCGTCCATACCATGGCCGCCGACATCCGGAGCAGGAACGAGACGCTCTCGCTTGATGAGGCAGTGGCCGACGTGGACGAGCCGCACAATCGCAGCTGGCGACCATTCCAGCTCGCCTTCGTGCTGCTCAATCTGCCGGCGCTCGCGATCCCGTCTCACCCTGAGCGGGGCACTGGCCCGGACGCGCTCGCGGACCTCCTCTGGTTCCCGACCGGCGGCGGGAAGACCGAGGCGTACCTGGGCCTCACCGCCTTCACCCTGGCGATCCGGCGGCGGCAACGACCGATCGGTGGGTGTGATCCGCGCGCCGGCGTCGGCGTGGTCATGCGTTACACGCTGCGGCTGCTCACCATCCAGCAGTTCCAGCGCGCCACCGCGCTGATCTGCGCCTGCGAGCAGTTGCGCCTGGAGGACGTCACCACCTGGGGCGCGGAGCCGTTCCGGATCGGGCTGTGGGTCGGCGCCCGCGTCACCCCTAACCGCACGAACGACGCCGCCGACTGGCTGAAACAGCAGCGGGGCGACCGGCGTGGCCTGATCCGCGCGCAGGGCTCGCCCCACCAGCTCACCGGCTGCCCATGGTGCGGCAGCAAGATCGAGCCGGGCCGTGACATCCGGGTTGATCCGATACGCCGCAGGACGCTCATCGTCTGCCCAGATGTGTTCTGTCCCTTCGGAGCCGGTTCCCCCGGCGGCGACGGCATCCCGATCCTGGTCGTCGACGAGGAGATCTACCGGCTGCTGCCCGGCCTTGTCATCGGGACCGTGGACAAGTTCGCTCAGCTCGCGTGGCGCGGCGAGACCCAGGCCCTGTTCGGAAGGGTATCCCGGCGATGCGGGCGGCACGGGTACGTAACCGACGATTTGCAGTCCACCGACTGGGAGCTGTCCACCGATACCTCCCAGCATCCGGCCCGCGGGGACGCGCCGACCGCACGGATCGAGAAGATCGATCCGTTGCGCCCGCCGGACCTCATCATCCAGGACGAGCTACATCTGATCGCCGGCCCGCTCGGCTCGCTGGTCGGGTTGTACGAAAGCGCGGTGGACCG
>WNGB01016241.1_pt1 | contig 11735 bp, 13 predicted proteins | sample 5400681 | NCBI WGS metagenome assembly WNGB01 (sample SAMN13153367, study PRJNA577476) | soil metagenome | isolation source: 115 cm soil or saprolite under grassland replicate 2 | place: USA:California | collected 2016-06-15 | reverse complement strand
CGACGGCAAGATCGTGGAGATGAACAACTTTGCCGCCGTCGTTGGCAGCATCCGCGTGGGCCGCTACCCGTTCGGCATCACGGTGGCCCCGGGCAGCCGCCAGCTCTACGTCGCCAACGTCGGCGTTTTCCAGTACGCGCACCTCATCCCGCGCGGTCCGGAGCGCCAGCCCGGCCCGGCGGGCAGCGCCGCCCCCAACCCGGTCGGCAGCTCGAACGAGGACTATCCGGTGTGTTTCCCGGGTGCCGCCTACCCGGACGAGGTCTTCACCGACAAGCTCCTCACGGTCAAGAAGATCGACGCCCGCTTCATCAGCACGCTGCCGCACGAGCTTCAGGATCCCGACGGCGCGATCCGCTGCGGCTACGTCAGCGGCAACCGGCAGGTCCACATCCCCGCGCTCGGCGATCCCAACGTCGACGAGTCGTCGTCGATCTACGTCCTCGACATCACCGCGCCCCAGGCGCCGCGGGTGGTCAAGAGGCTGAAGACCGGCGTGAAGGTCGGCGAGGTCGAGGACGGCATCGCCGCGACCGGCGCCAGCCACCCCAACGCCGTGGCCGTTGGCGCCAAGGCGGCCTACGTCTCGAACGGCAACAACGACAGCATCTCGATCGTGAATACGAAGACGCTGGAGATCGTGCGCGCCGTGCCGCTGGCCGTGTTCCGCGGCAAGGACTCGCACCTCAAGGGCCTGCAGCCGGTGTCGGTGGCGTTGAGCGGCGACGAGAAGCGGCTCTACGTGGCCGAGGCGGGCATCAACGCGGTCGCCGTGCTGTCGCTGAACGGGCTCGACGCTCGCGTCGAGGGCCATATCCCGACCGGCTGGTGGCCGTCGAGCGTCAAGCTGTCGGCCGACGGCACCCGGCTCTTCGTCGCGAGCGCCAAGGGCCGCGGCGCGCCGCCCAACACCGGCGGCGAGGTCGGCGGCGACGTCAACGGCCACCCCAAACACAGCGTGCTTGGCACCGTGCAGGTGATCGACGTCCCCGATGCAAGGACGCTGGCGACCTACACCGAACGCGTGATGACCAACAACGGCTTCGTCGAGGTGCCGGCTCCGACCGCCGCGGCCGACGATCCCATCCCCGCCGTGGAGGGCACGCCGAGCGGCAAGGTCAAACACGTCGTCTTCATCACCAAGGAGAACCTGACCCACGACCTCGTGCTGGGCGACATCCTGCGCACGCGCGCGGGCGAGACCGTCAACGGCGATCCGCGCTACGCACTCGGCTACGACGGTGCGCCCAACCATCACGAGCTCGCTCTGCAGTTCGCGTTCAGCGACAACTTCTATCTCGAGCCGACAGTGTCGTCCGACGGCCATCGTTGGCTGATCAACAACCCAACCAGCGAGTTCGAGGAGACGCACTGGCCCGCTTCGTACGGCGGAAAGCGGCGCGACTCGGGCGACAACCAGGAGGTGATCGAGAACTGGTTCGGTCGCATTGGCTTCACCGACGCCGACGGCTCGGCCGACCCCCACGATTACCCGCAGCACGGCAACCTATGGGTGCACCTCGCCCGCACAACAAGACATTCCTGAACTTCGGCGAGGGCCACGAGTTCGCGGTCGTCGACGAAGATGCGAACACCGAACCGACCGGCATCCGGCAGCACGTGAACGTGCCCATGCTCAAGGTGCTGCGCGACAACACCGACCACCTCTACCCGCAGTACAACACCACCATCCCGGACTCGCCGCTGCCCGAGAACCCAGATCGCTTCAACCGCTTCGGCCGTTTCCAGCAGGTGTTCAACGACCGTTTCGTCACGAACGGAGCGTGCACGATGCCGGCGTTCGTGAACCTCTACTACCCGAACGACCACGGTGGCGGCGCCACCGACATCAACGGCGCGGCCGGGCCCAACTGGGACTTCAAACGCTTCGTGCAGGACAACGATGCCGCGCTCGGTATGACGGTGGACCTGATCTCGAAGAGCCCGTGCTGGAAGGACACGGTCATCTTCGTCACCGAGGACGACACCCAGAGCGGGCTCGATCACGTCGACGGCTATCGCACCGTGTTCCTGGCCATCGGCCCCTACGTCAAACACGAGTACGTCAGCAAGACGCACACCAGCCTGGCCAGCGTGTTCAAAACCATGAACCTCATTCTCGGGCTGCCGCCGCTGAACCAGTACGACGCGGCCGCCACCGACCTGCGCGACATGTTCACCGCAACGCCCGACCTCACGCCCTACGACCTCGTCCCGCCCGACGTCGCCCCGGTCGCCAAGTCGAGCTGGGCGCGGCTGACCGAAGACGTCGACTTCCGCGAGATGGACGCCGACGAGATAAACCTGCGCAAGGCCATCATGCGCAGCGAAGGACTTCCGCGGAAACTGTCGCGGCCGTTCCGTCCCGCCAAGCCGGCGGCTCCGCTGTACGGCCGCCGCTGAGCCGTCAGTTTCCGCCTGGGCTGGTCGGCGGTATCCGCCCGTCAGGTAGCGAGCGGCGAGATCCAACCGGGCGGGGTAGGGAAGTCGGTCGTGCGGAAGCTTCGGAACAGGACCTGCACGACGATCTTTGTCGAGCTTTTCGTCTCGATGATCCAGCGCCATCTCTTGGGGGTTTCGGCTGCGATCATGAGGCGCTCGGGTCGGTAGTCGCTAGGCGTAGCGGATGCGGCCACCCGTGACCTCGCTTGTCCTACTGCGCCGCCGTGGTTGGCACGAATGGAGACCGGACGGCCGGAGACTTCAAGCGCGAGGGGAGTGCGAACCGATGCCACGCTTCCGGCGTCGTGAACATCCCGTCCGGCATCTGAAACCTCCGACAGAACGCGAGCAGGTCGAGCCGCAGCTTCCAGAACGACAGGTCGTCGTTCACGACCTCCTCGAGCCACTTGTTGTCGTGCTTCTCGTCCCTACCATGGAGCGGAACCGACTCGGCGATGTTCGCCAGCGCCCTCGCACAGTGGACTCTGACCTGGGGGAGTGCGCGCGGCCACTACCGCGAGCCTCACCAATGAAGGATGGCCTGCTCGGACCCAGACTGAGAGAGGGGCACAAGGCTCTAAAGAAGTTCGGGGCATAGCTGCCGGAGCCCCCTCGTCTCACCTTTCGTCCCTCATTCCACGCAAAGTTTCACGCTTGAAGAATCCGGGCCCAGCCCGGCGGCCGAACTGAGAGGGTTCCGAACCTCCCGCGACGAGCTCCGGCGCGCAAAGCTCGCCTCCGCTGACATTTGATGGAACCCTGAGAGGGTTCGAGACCTCCCGCGACGAGCTCCGGCGCGCAAAGCTCGCCTCCGCTCACGCGTGGTATGGTCTCGAACCGGTGAATTTCGTTCCCGATCGTGGCGGCTTTCTCGATCTCGCCCGCGCCGGGCGGGTGGCGTTCGTGTACCGGGAGGTGCTCGCGGACACCGATACGCCGGTGTCCGCGTACGCGAAGCTCGGGCGCGGCGCGTATTCGTTTCTGCTCGAGAGCGTCGTCGGCGGCGACAAGTGGGCCGCGTATAGCTTCGTCGGCGTGCGCCCGCGCGCGGTGGTGCGCGCCCGCGGTTCGGCGGTCGAGGTGCTGGTCCCCGACGCGGGCGGCTTTCGCGTCGCTGAGCGCGCGACAGCGCGCGAGCCGCTGCGTTTTCTCGACGACATGCTGGCCAAGCTCTCGCCCGCGGTGCCGCCCGGGCTACCGCGGTTCTTCGGCGGCGCGGTCGGCTGGCTCGGCTACGACATCGCCCGCAGCTTCGAGCGGCTGCCATCGACCAAGCCCGACGAGCTGGGCTTGCCCGAGCTGTGTTTCGCGCTCACCGACACGGTGGTCATCTTCGACAACCTGCGCGGCACGGTGAAGGTCGTGGCCGCCGCCGACGTCGGCGAAGGTGACCCGGGCGTCGCGTACGACGACGCCTGCGCGCGCATCGACGCCGTCCTCCACCGGCTCGCCCAGCCGGGGCCCGCGCTGCGGCCCCTGGATCCCACGCCGCCGGCGGTGCTGCCCGAGCCGGCGTCCAACACGACCCGCGCCGAATATGAAGCGGGCGTGCGCCGCATCCAGGAGTACATCCTCGCCGGCGACGCGTTCCAGGTCGTGTACTCGCAGCGGTTCCGCGTGCCCCGCGGCGGTGTCGACCCGTTCGACGTCTACCGCGCGCTGCGCGTGATCAACCCGTCGCCGTACATGTTCCACCTCGAGTTCCCCGAGGCAGTGGTCACCGGCGCGTCGCCCGAGGTGCTGGTGCGGCTCGAGAACGGTGAGGTCGAGGTGCGGCCGATCGCGGGCACCAGCAAGCGCGGCGCGACGCCCGAGGAGGACAGCGCGCTCGAGGCCAAGCTGCGCAGCGACCCCAAGGAGCTGGCGGAGCACACGATGCTCATCGACCTCGGCCGCAACGACGTCGGGCGCGTGTCGCTGCCGGGCTCGGTCGCGGTCCACGATCGCATGGTGATCGAGCGCTACTCACACGTCATGCACATCGTCTCCAACGTGCGCGGGAAGACGCGGCCGGGCATTCGCCCCGCCGACGTGGTCGCGGCGTCGTTTCCGGCCGGCACGCTGAGCGGCGCGCCCAAGATCCGCGCGATGGAGATCATCGAGGAGATGGAGCCGTCGCGGCGCGGGATCTACGGCGGCGCGGTCGGCTACGTCTCGTACACGGGCAACATGGACCTGTCGATCGCGATCCGCACGCTGGTGACGACCGGGGACACCATCAACATCCAGGCGGGCGCCGGCATCGTTGCCGACAGCGTGCCCGAACACGAGTACGCCGAGAGCCAGAACAAGGCGCGCGCGGTGCTGAGTGCGGTGGAGATCGCGCGGCGCGCGTCGGGAGCGAAACGCTGATGTTGCTCGTCATCGACAACTACGACTCGTTCACCTACAACCTCGTCCAGTACCTGGGCGAGCTCGGTCAGGATGTGCGCGTCGTCCGCAACGACGAGATCGCCGCCGCCGACATCGGGCCGCTCGGGCCCAGCCACCTCGTGATCTCGCCCGGGCCGTGCACGCCTAACGAGGCCGGCATTAGCCTCGAGGTGATCCGGACCTGGGCGGGCAAGATTCCGATCCTGGGCGTGTGCCTCGGTCACCAGTCGATCGGGCAGGCGTTCGGCGGCACCATCGTGCGCGCCGCGAAGGTGATGCACGGCAAGACCTCGCCGATCGTTCACGACGGCAAGGGCGTGTTCACCGGGCTGCCGAGCCCGTTCGAGGCCACACGCTACCACTCACTGCTGATCGAGCGGGCGAGTCTCCCCGACACGCTCGAGATCACGGCGACCACCGAAGCGGGGGAGATCATGGCGGTGCGACACAAGACGTTGCCAGTCGAGGGGGTGCAGTTCCACCCCGAGTCGTTTCTCACCCGCGTGGGCAAGGACCTGCTCGCCAACTTCATCGCGCGCGGAGGCCGGCCGTGAGCGAGCCGTCAATCCGCGACAGCCAGCTGTCGTTGCGCGACAGCCAGCTGTCGTTGCGCGATGCGCTCGCTCGGATCGTCGACGGCAAGAACCTGTCGTCCGACGACATGGCGGCGGTGGTCGGCCAGATCATGGACGGGCAGGCGACCGCCGCGCAGATCGGCGCGCTGCTCGCCGGGCTACGGATGAAGGGCGAGACTGTCGACGAGGTGGTCGGCGCGGCGCGCGCGATGCGGGCGCGAATGACGCCGATCGCCTTCGCGGGCGAGGTGACGGTCGACTGCTGCGGCACGGGCGGCGACGGGTCGCGCAGCGTCAACGTGTCGACGATCGCGGCTTTTGTCATCGCGGGCGCGGGCGTGGTCGTGCCCAAACACGGTAACCGCGCGCAGTCGTCGCAGGCGGGATCTCACGACGTGATCGAGGCGCTGGGCCTCGACCCCGCGCCCAAGCCCGACGTCGTCGCCCGCTGCCTGGCCGAAGCGAAGCTCGCGTTTCTGTTTGCGCCCGCGCACCACGCCGCGACCAAACACGCGGTGGGCCCGCGCAAGGAGGTCGGCTTCCGGACGATGTTCAACCTGCTCGGGCCGCTGACCAACCCCGCGAGCGCGCGCTACGCGGTCAATGGCATCTTCGCCCGCGATCGCTGCGAGCTGCTCGCCCGGGCGCACGGCGCGCTCGGCAGCAAGCGCGCGATGGTGATCCACGGCGCCGGCGGCCTCGACGAATTCGCGCCCACCGGCACGACGTTCGTCGCCGAGTGGACGGGGGCCGAGGTGAAGAGCTACGAGGTCCGCCCCGGGGACTTCGGTCTCGAGGAAAGTGATCCCGCCGGGCTCGCGGGCGGCACGCCCGCCGACAACGCGCGCCTCGCGCTCGAAGTCCTGGGCGGTCGCGGGCCGGCGGCCGCCCGCAACGCCGCGCTGATGACCGCCGCAGCCGCGCTGACCGTCGTCGGCGTCGCCGCGGATCTTCGCGACGGCGCCGCCCGCGCCCGCGACGCCCTGTCAAGCGGCGCGGCGATGGGCGTGCTCGAGACGCTGCGCCGGATCGCGCCCCGCGCCGTGACCTGATGATCCTCGACGACATCCTGGCCCGCACGCGCGCCGACCTGCCGTTTCGGAAGGAAGTGCGTCCGCTGAATGTCGTCGAGGCCGAGGCCGCGCGCAGGCCCGCGCCGCGCAGCCTGTACGCCGCGTTGCGCCAGCCGGGGCGGATTACCTGCATCGCCGAGTTCAAGCGCAAGTCACCGTCGGCGGGGTGGATGGGCAAGGACGCCGATCTCGAGGCGATGGTCCGCGCCTACGTGGCCGGCGGCGCGAGCGCGCTGTCGGTGCTCACCGACGGGCCGTTCTTCGGCGGCAGCTTGCCGGACCTCGAGGCGGCGCGCGCCGCCTGCGAGCTGCCGCTCCTGCGCAAGGACTTCATCGTCGATCGCTACCAGATCGCCGAGGCGCGGGCGGCGGGCGCCGACGCCGTCTTGCTGATCGTCGCCGCGCTTACCGATCGCGAGCTCCGTGCGCTGCTCGGCGCCTCACGCGACCTGGGGCTCGCCGCGCTGGTCGAGGCGCACGACCAGACCGAGGTCGCGCGCGCCGTCGACGCGGGCGCGGACCTGGTCGGCATCAACAACCGAGATCTGCGGACGTTCACCGTCGACCGAGAGCTGGCGGGTCGGTTGCGCGCGCGTGTGCCCGCGTCCAGTGTCGTCGTCGCCGAGTCGGGGATCCGTGATGCCGCTGACGTCGCTCGCCTCCGCGATGCTGGCATCGACGCGATGCTGGTCGGCGAGACGCTGATGCGCGCCCCCGATCCAGCGGCAGCGCTGCGCGCTCTGTACCGCTAGCTCGTTCGCCGGCGCATTGAGCAAGCGCGCCAAGTTGTGTCTGGGCCTGGCTCAGATTGAGCGAAAAACCGCGGTGCGGTGTCGATACCCTGACGGATTTGGCACGGTTCGACGCGGCTACGCCGGCGACGATGTAGGCAAACCGCCGGTTTCGCGAGTTGGCCTCTCGCTTGCTAACCCCGACGGCAACCAGGAGGCGTTTTTTTGCGACACGCCGACAGCACGAGTAGACACTTTGAGACCGTGGTCGAGTCGCCGTTCTCGGAGCTCATCAACCAATGGTTGGAGGAGGGCGAGCGCCTCTCGCAGCTCGGGGATGCGGTTCCATTCGCGGCGATGCCAGGCCAACGGAGCGTGTGGGCCGTGCTCGCGCGGGCACGGGTGAAGATCGAACGGAATCGGGGCGCGGCGTTCATGGTCGCGGTCGCGGTCTCGGCGCTCGCGATATTCGCCATGCGCACGGTCGTGCACAGCGTGCTCGCCAGCGACCCGCCGGCCGCCGATGCCAAGCCCGCGTTCGCGGCCGACTCACCTACACCGCCGGCCACGCTGCCCTCCCCGGTGGCCGCCGCGACCGCGGCCGCGAACCCGGAGATCAGCGCGCCGGCTGATGAAACTCCCCCGGCTGCCGAAGCTGAATCCGCCCCGACGTCGGCACCATCAGCCGCGGCCGTCGCCGCGGTGGTCGAACCCGTGGCCGTCGCGCCCGCTCCCGCCCCGGAAGGCCCGGCGCCTCTCGCCGCCACGGATTCGCTCGCCGCGTGCCGCAAGGCGCTTCGCAACGAGCGCGCACGAAAGGCGCTCATCGCGTGCCGGCACGCTTCCGACGCGAACCCTGGCTCCGCGGAGGCGGCGGTCCTGCTCGCGCACGCCGATCTGCTCGCAGGCCGGCAGGACGAGACGCTGAAGCACGCACGGCGAGCGTCCGCTCTCGACCCGAGCTGCGCCGAGGCGTACCTGCTGATCGGCAACGTTCAACAGATGTCTGGCAGCACCCCCGCCGCGCGCGCCGCCTACCAGGCCTACCTGCAGCTCGCACCCCGCGGCCCACACGCAGCCGAAGTTCGAGCCATACTCCGGACCCTCTGACCACGCGCCGCGGTTTGCGCAGCGCGCGGGTTCGCGGTAACGAGAGGGCATGACGACGAGCACGTCTGCAAGCGAGATGGCGGCGCCGGGATCGACCGCGATCGTCCCGGGCCGTCTCGACGATCTCCTGCGCGTCGCCCCCGAGACGCTGCGCAAGCTCTACGTCGCCGGGCGGACGCCCGCGATCGCGGACCTCACCGGCGATCTGCGCGGCCGGATGTTGGCGCTGGTCGCGCTCCCGAGCTGGCTGTTCTGGTGGGCGCGGCTGTGGGCGCGTTCGAACCTGTTCCCCTGGCTCGGCAAGAGCTTCTTCGCGGACGGACCCGACGTCGCGCGCGGCACCGGCGTCAACCGCGTGTTCAAGGACCGCATCCGCTGGTTCAAGTTCGACACCTTCATCGGCCCGTCACGCGCCGGCGACTTCGGTGCGTTTCAACTCGACTACGACAACCCAGGCAACCCGTCGTTCATCCGCGCGATCAAGGACGAGGTGCGCGAGCTCCGGCCAGGCCTGTTCCTCGGTCAGGCGTATTTCAAGACCCGGAAGCGCGAGATCCTGATGCTCTACTTCGGGCTCACAAAGCTGGAACCCTCAGAGGGTTCCAGACCTCCCGCGACGGGCTCCGGCGAGCGAAGCTCGCCTTCGCCCACGGTCACAAAGCTGGAACCCTCAGAGGGTTCCAGACCTCCCGCGACGGGCTCCGGCGAGCGAAGCTCGCCTTCGCCCACGCGACAACGGGCGTGAGCGTCGCCGACTGGGCGCTCTGGAACGCGCGGGTGCTGGGCGTGTTCGGGCCGGTGCTGATCTTGACCGGCGTCGCGGGTTTCCTGGTGCCGGCGCGGTACGCGCTGATGAGCGGCGCGCCTGCCTACAACCTGTTCCACATCGCGTTCGGGTTGTTCGGATCGGCGCTCGTCCTCTCGCACAACGCGACCGGGATCGCCGTGTTCAACCTCGGCTTCGGCCTCGGCGATCTGTACCAGGCGATCGCCGGCATGGCCGGGCTTTTTCCAGCCCGCCAGTTCCGCTACAAGCCCGGGGACCATGTGGTCCACGTCGTGCTCGGCCTCGCGCTCGCCGCCGTCGGCTGGCTGGGACTGCGATAGCGGCTGGCTACTTCAACGCGCAGCCGGCGCGACAAGTTTCGTCGTGGGCTGCGGCGGCGGTCGGGCACAGCGAGGCGCTCGCGGTCGTGTCGGCGCAATAGGTTTCGTATCGAGGCCCGAGCGCGTCGCACTGCTTGAAGCACAGCGCCTGGTCGACGAGCATCGGCGCGCAGCGCATCTCCTCGCAGAGCGACGGCGTGCTCGCGAACCGCGCCTGGCACGCGGCGACGTCGCCCTGTCCGGCAACTCCGGCGTCGGTCGGGTTCACGACGCCGGTCGTTCCCATAGCCGATGGCTCTGGTGTTGCCGGCACGGAGCCTGGATTTGCCACGACGGGTTGCGCCGCCGCCAGCGGCAAGCTCCCGCGCTCGCTCCACCCGTCGCAGCCGGCGGGCGCGAGGGCGGCGACCGTGGCCAGTACCAGCGCCGGTCGCCAAAACGATTTCCGCATCGGCCCTATTGTGCCATCAAGGCGTCCGCGCGACGTAACGGATTCCGGTAAACAGGTGTCGCGCGATGCCCCTGCGCGTGTGGGTTCGGGGCGGGAAAGGTGTGCCTCGCCCCCCGAGCGAGGGGCGGCTCACGCCCACCGCTTCGGAACGGTCCTGAGCGTGGTGACGCCGAGCTCGTCGCACCAGGCTTCGAAACGCGCGCGCGGCACGCCGCGATGGCGAAGGTCGTCCAGGGTTTCGGCGAGCGGCACGTCCTCGACCAGGGTAGCGAGCTTGCGGTAGAGCAGGGCGGCGTCGCGCTCGGCGTTGAGCGTCGCGGCGAGCCGGAGCGCGCCCCGCGGCTGCACCGTCCAGCGATGAGGGAGCGCGGGGATCGCTTCGAGGTGGTCGTAGGCGCCGAGCAACGTCCCCGCGCCCCGTTCTCCGAAGCCGTCGAGTCCGGGGATGCCGTCGGCGGTGTCGCCGGTGAGCGCGAGGAAGTCGGGCATGCTGCGCGGGCCGAAGCCGCGCATCGCGCGGAACGCCGCTTCGTCGGTGACCTTGATTTGCCGGCGATCGACCTGCACGACGCGATCGCCGCGCAGGCACTGACCGAGATCCTTGTCCGGCGTCATGATCCGCACCTGACCAACGTCGTTGGCGAAGCGCGCCGCGCCGGTTGCGAGCGCGTCGTCCGCCTCGTAGTCGCGCATCGACCACACGACGATCCCGAGCGCGCGCATCGCTTCCTCGACCGGGTCGAACTGCGCGCGCAGCTCGGGCGGCACGCCCTCGTCGCTCTTGTAATACGGGAAGAGATCGTTTCGGAACGACCGAATCGGGTTGTCGAACGCGATCGCGAGGTGGGTGACCGCCTCGGTCGGGTCTGCCAGCAACGACAACATCGACGACGCGACGCCGACGGTGGCCTTGGCATCCCAGCCGCCGGGGGCACGGTGATCCGGACGCTTGGAGTAGTGGGCGCGAAACAACTCGTACGTCCCGTCGACGAGGTGCAGCCGTGCGGGACGGTTTCCGGAGGGCGAAGGGGAGTCGGTCATGCCGCGAAAATCGAATATCGCACGAGCCCATCCGTGCCGGACCTGGATCGCCAGGGCGCGCTGAACAATTAGAGGTAAGTTCCACGCGTGGGCATGCTCGTGAAGATCTGCGGCATCTGCAGCGCCGACGACGCGGCGCTGGCCGTCGGGGCGGGCGCTGATGCGATCGGCGTCAACCTGTGGCCAGGGTCGAAGCGGTTCGTGGCGCCCAAGGCGGCGCGCGAGGTTCTGGCGGCGGTGCCGAGCGGAGTGCTCAAGGTCGGGGTGTTCGTGAATGCGCCGGCGGCGGTGGTCGCGGCGCGCATCGACGAGCTCGGGCTGGATCGGGCGCAGCTGCATGGCGACGAGGCAGCGGGCGAGTTCGCGGGACTCGATTCGGCGCGGATCATTCGCGTCGTGCGCGTGCGGGACGAGTCATCGTTCGCCGCGGATGGGGGGTGGGTCGGGAAGGCCGGGATGTGGCTCTACGACGCGCACGTCGACGGGTTCGGCGGGGGCGGCGTGCCGGCGCCGTGGCCGCTGATTGCCCGCCGGGCCGAGCGGCCTTTTTTTCTCGCCGGGGGACTGACGCCGGACAACGTGGCGGCGGCTATCGCCGCCACCCGGCCCGACGGCGTCGACGTCGCCAGCGGCGTCGAGCAGCGCCCGCGCGTCAAGGCCCCGGGCAAGCTCGCCGCCTTCATCGCCGCCGCCAAGCGTACGCTATAGTCCTGCCCGCATGGCTGCTTCTGGTTCTGGTTCCGCGTCCGATCGCCCCGGCCGCTTCGGTGGGTTCGGCGGGCGCTACGTCTCCGAGACCCTGATCCCGTCCCTCGATCAGTTGGAAGCGGCG
>WNGB01012138.1_pt1 | contig 11736 bp, 12 predicted proteins | sample 5400681 | NCBI WGS metagenome assembly WNGB01 (sample SAMN13153367, study PRJNA577476) | soil metagenome | isolation source: 115 cm soil or saprolite under grassland replicate 2 | place: USA:California | collected 2016-06-15 | reverse complement strand
CGGCACGGCGGCCGCCCTCGTCGGAACCGGCAAAGGTCCAGTTCTTGCGGCCGACGGCAACACACCGTAGTTCGCGTTCGGCGGCATTGTTGGAGATGCATAGCCAGCCATCATTGAGGAAACGAGTGAACACGGTCCAGCGCTTGAGCAGATAATCGATCGCCTGGCCGGTCTGGCTCTTGCCGGAGAGCTTGGTGCGGCGCTCGCGCAGCCATTGCTCCAGCGTTAGCACCAATGGTCGGCTCTGCTCCTGTCGTACCTCGAGACGCTTCGCCGGCGGCAATCCGTTGATGTCGCGCTCGATCGTGAACAGGGCATCGATGCGCTCCACCGCCTCGATCGCGATCGGGGCCTTATTGAGCCGCGCGAGATCGAAGAACTTCCGTCGCGCATGCGCCCAACAGCCGGCCTCGATGATCGGTCCGCCCTGGCGATCGGGCTCGTACAGCCGGTTGAAGCCCGCATAGGCATCGGCCTGCATCAGGCCGGCATAACCTGCGAGGTGCTGTTCGGGGTGAGTGCCGCTGCGATCCGAAGAATAGACGAAGATGGCAGCCGGCGGATCGCTCCCGCCGAACGGCCGGTCATCGCGCACGTAAGTCCACAGGCGTCCGGTGCGCGTCTTGCCCTTCGCCAGCACCGGCACCGGGGTATCGTCCGCGTGGATGCGTTCGGCTGCGAAGACATGGCCGCGGATCGCGTCGACGAGTGGCATCAGCGTGGCGGCCGCGGCGCCGACCCAGTCCGCCAGCGTCGACACATCAAGCGCGATGCCCTCGTGACCGTAAGCTTTGCTCTGGCGTTCGAGCGGCAGATGCAGGCCGTATTTGCCGAACAGGACCTGCGCCAGGAGCTTCGGCCCGGCGCGACCCCGCGCGATCGGGTGGAACGGTGCCGGCGGCTGGCTGATGCTCTCGCAAGCACGGCACGAGAACTTCTCGCGCACGTGCTGGATCACCTTCCATTGCCGCGGGATCACCTCCAGCGTCTCGGTCACGTCCTCGCCAAGCTTGCGCAGCGCCGTGCTGCCGCAGCAGGGACAGGCGGTCGGCGCCGGATGCACGATGCGCTCGCGCGGCAGATGCTCGGGCAACGGCCGGCGCGCCGGCTTGCGTCGCTCGAATGCCGCGACCTTCACGTTGGCGGTGGCCGTCGTGGCAGCCGCAACCTGGGCTGCGGTCTCCGCCTCCGACGCATCCTCCTCGAGATCGGCAAGCTGTAGCTCGAGCTGCGCAAGAATGGCACCGCGCTCTGATGATTGCCCGTAACGCTCGTGCTTGAGCTTGGCGATGGTGAGCTTCATCTGCTCGATCAGCAGATCGCGGGCACGCGCCTGCGCCTCGGCGTTGCGCGCCCGCGTCTCCGCGGCCAACACCATCGCCTTCAGAGTCTCAACGTCATTCGGGAGAGAATCAGCGCTGCTCATCAACCAGATGGAATCACACAACGCGCCTGCGCGGGAGCGCCTCGCGTCGCCCTGTGATTCACAATCGCGCGTTCAACCGGCCGCTTCCGGTCGCCACGTCCGCTGCGGCAGCCGCCAGTCGATGCCTTCCAGCAGGTAGCCTAGCTGCGCCGGTGTGATCGCCACCCTCCCATCGGCCGGTGACGGCCAGATGAAGCGCCCGCGCTCAAGCCGCTTGGCAAACAGGCACAGGCCTTGGCCGTCGTGCCACAGCACCTTGATCAGTCCACCACGGCGGCCGCGGAACACGAACAGATGGCCATTGTGCGGGTTGCGTTTGAGGGTCTCCTGCACCAGCACCGCCAGGCCATCGAACCCCTTGCGCATGTCGGTATGGCCGGTCGCCAGCCATACCTGCGCGCCACTCGGGATCGGGATCGTCATCGCCGCTCGATCGCGCCGATCAGCCGCGCCAGCGCATCGGCATCGACGTCCCTGTCCACAATCAGCCGGATCCCATCCGTCAGCACGACCTCCAGCCGGCTCGCGGCCGCCGCCACGGAAAGGTGCGGCCTGCTTGCCGCTGGGTCACACGCAATCACCGCCTGCGCAAACGTAACCGTATCCTCAGCACCGCCCAGGCGCCCACTGCGCGCCAGGCGCCGCCAACCGAACAGCTGGCTCGGCCTCAAGCCGTATCGTCGGGCTGTCGCCGAGACCTGCCGCGGGAAGCCCTCGCACTCCGCAACGATCCGGCGCTTCTCCTCCGTGGACCAGCGACGGCGTGCGCCCGTTTGGATCACCTCTAGCCGTGACACCCTCGACATAGGCATATGGTCAGTCATACGCCTATGTCTTTGCGCTAGCTTCCCTCAGCGCAAGGCGGCCTTCGCCGGAGGCGTACTGCGAAGCTGCCGTTCTGCCCCCGCGATTGCGTTTCTCTCTTCGTGGGCACTGCTTAGGCACCCAACCAAACTCCGCCGTCGGATCAAATTGAACTACGGTCGCTACCGCTACCCCAAGAGATCTTCCGAAAAGTGTGGACGTGGGCTTACGCACAACTGATCAATATCAATGTCTTATGAATTCCGTACCAAATCCGAGCGGTCGGGAGGTTTGGAGACAAACGGGCGTGAGAGATGAATTTCCGGGCTCAGCCGGTGCGGCGCAGTCCGGAGGTCTGCGGCGAAGGCCCGTACTATTGGCAATTTTGCGGGCTCACGAACCCTCGGAGAGCGTTCGTCGTGGAAGCGCTGGCGGAGGGAGTGGGATTCGAACCCACGATACGGTTTCCCGTATACACGCTTTCCAAGCGTGCGCCTTCAGCCACTCGGCCATCCCTCCGGCGCAGGAAAGTGCGCGCAATATAGTCGCAAGGGGCGCCGGAGCAACCCGCCCATCTCGGACCGTGCGGCGTTCAAGGTTGGCCCATGTCCCTGTCGGAAAAACCGGTGCCCACCTTTCCGGGACATGCGCCTAGTTCACCAGCCGCACCTCGCCGGTCTCGCCGACGTCGTAGCCGCCAAGCTCTGTCGCGCGGTCACGAAATGCCGCCGTGCGTACGAACTTGAACAGCGCCTGCGGGCCGGGCCGAAAATAGTCGCGCTGGCGCAACGCGAGGTCGAAGCGTTCCCAGGTGAGCGGCACGAAGCTCAAGCCGGCCGCCTGCGCCACCGAGCGGGTGGCGATGCCGCAGTCGGCGCGGCCGGAGCGCACCGCCTGCGCAATATCGGGGCCGGTCGGGCAGACCGGTTTGACCGTGGCGAGCGCATCGAGCGTCAGGCCGGCGCGCGCCAGCAGCGCAAGCAGGAGAAGTTGCGCGCCGGCGCCCTGCGGCCGCAACGCGAGCCGGGCGCGACGGGACGCGATGCCGGCGATGCCGTCGAGCGCAAGCGGATTGCCGTACGCCACCACCAGCCCCTGCTCGCGCCGCGCGAAGGCGATCAGCACGGCGTCGTGCAGCCCGGGCGCAGCGGCGACCGCGTCGGCGTTCGCAAGCGCGTCGTCGCCATCGAGCCGATGCAGATGAATGGCGGCGGCCGTCACTTCGCCGCGCGCGAGCCGCGTCAGGCCGGCTTCGCTGCCCTCCGGCAGGCTCGCAAGCTGCGAGCGGCTTTCGCGCAGCGCCCATTCCAGCAGCGGGTCATGGCTGCCGCCCACGATCGGCGGCGCGGCCGGATGCGCCAGCGCGGATGGGCCGGCGAGCCCGGCCGCCAGCCAGCGCGCGAGCGCGGCTTTGGGAAACAGCCATTTGCCGGTGACCTTGGTGCAGGGCACCACCCCGTTCGCCACCAGCTCGTAGAGCTTGCGCTCGGAGAGCCGGAGATAGGTCGCGGCTTCGTCGGTGGTGAGCAGCTCCGGCACCTGAACCAGCCTGCAAAAATATGAATGTGGTTCCAGATTTGACCAATCCCGGGCTGAATGCAACAGAGGCTCGTTGCAGGGCGGGAGCTTACAAAATGCCGCAGGACGTTTCCGCGCTTCAGCTCGTTTTGTCGGGCGATCCGGCGCTCTTTGCCATCGTCCGGCTGTCGGTCGTGGTGAGCCTGTCGGCGACGATCGGCGCGGCCGTGATCGGCCTGCCGTTCGGCGCGCTGGTCGCGCTCACGCGCTTTCCCGGGCGCGAGCTTGTGGTCGTGGTCATGAACGCGCTGATGGGCCTGCCGCCGGTGGTGGTCGGGCTCGCGGTCTATCTCATGCTGTCGCGCTCGGGCCCGCTCGGATCGTGGGGCCTGCTGTTCACGCCGCAGGCGATGGTGATCGCGCAGACGATTCTGATCGCGCCGATCATCGCGGCGCTGGCGCGGCAGACGATCGAGGATCTGTGGGTCGAATATCGCGATGAGCTGGCCGCCATGGACGTCGGCCCGGCCGGGCGCGTCGTGACGCTCATCTGGGACGCGCGCTTCAGCCTGCTGACGGCGCTGCTCGCCGGCTTCGGGCGCGCCGCCGCCGAGGTCGGCGCGGTGATCATCGTCGGCGGCAACATCGACGGCTTTACGCGCACGATGACGACCGCGATCGCGCTCGAGACCTCGAAGGGCGACCTGCCGCTCGCCATGGGGCTCGGCATGGTGCTGATCGCAATCGTCGTGCTCGTGAACGCGGCCGCCTGGGGCGCGCGGCGCGCCGGCGAACGCCTCGCGCAATGACCATGCGCGCGCCCATCACCGACGTGCCGATCGTGCTCGACGCCGTTTCGCTCGCGGTGCGCAACGTGACGATCCTCGACAATATTTCGCTGAGCCTCGCGGCCGGCGCGCCGACGGTTCTGATCGGACCCAATGGAGCGGGCAAGACGACGCTGCTGCGCCTCGCCATGGGGCTCGTCGCGCCGACGCGCGGGCGCGTGACCCGGGGCGGCCGGAGCGACACGCCGCCGACGCGGCGCGCCATCGTGTTCCAGCGCCCGGTGATGCTCCGGCGCAGCGCCGGCGCCAATCTGCGCTATGCGCTCAAGGCGGCGGGCGTGCCGCGTGCTGATCGACAAAAGCGCGTCGAGGAGCTGCTCGCGCTGGTCGGGCTCGCCGGGCTCGCGCCGCGCGCGGCGCGAAAACTTTCCGGCGGCGAGCAGCAGCGGCTCGCGCTCGCACGCGCGCTCGCCAAGGACCCGCAGGTGCTGTTTCTCGACGAGCCGACCGCGAGTCTCGATCCGGCCGCCACCAAGTCGGTCGAGGACGTGATCCGCGCGGTCGCGGCGCGTGGCATCAAGGTGGTGATGTCGACCCACGACCTCGGCGAAGCCAAACGAATCGCCGGCGAGATCGTCCTGATGCACCGCGGCCGCATTGTCGAGATTGCCGATGCGGCAACGTTCTTCGGCAATCCCGCAACGCCGGAAGCGCGCCGGTTCGTCGCCGGCGAGCTCCTGGTCTGAGCAACGGAGGTCGCTCATGCTCACCCGCCGCCTCGCCATTCTCGGCGCCTGCCTCGCTCTCCCGCTGCTCACACAGGCTGCGCCGGCGCAGGACAAGTCGATCGTGGTCGCCTCCACCACCTCGACCCAGGACTCTGGCCTGTTCGGCCACATCCTGCCGCTGTTCAAGGCCAAGACCGGCATCGAGGTGCGGGTGGTGGCGCAGGGCACCGGCCAGGCGCTCGACACCGCGCGCCGCGGCGACGCCGACGTGGCGTTCGTGCACGCCAAGGCGCAGGAGGAGAAATTCGTCGCCGACGGTTTTGGCGTGAAGCGCTTCCCGGTGATGTACAACGACTTCGTCCTGATCGGCCCGAACAGCGACCCGGCCGGCATCAAGGGCACGAGCGACATCGTGACGGCGCTGCAGACCATCAAGGCCAAGGCGGCGCCGTTCATCTCGCGGGGCGACCGCTCGGGCACGCACGCCGCCGAGCTCGAGCTCTGGAAGGCGGCGGGTATCCACATCCCGAAGGAGAAAGGCCCCTGGTACAAGGAGATCGGCCAGGGCATGGGCGCCGCGCTCAACGTAGCGTCGGCTTCCAATGCCTATGTGCTGTCCGACCGCGGCACCTGGATCTCGTTCAAGAACCGCGGCGAGCTCGACATTGCGGTCGCGGGCGACAAGCGCCTGTTCAACCAGTACGGCGTGATGCTGGTTAACCCGGCCAAGCACCCGCATGTGAAGAAGGATTTCGGCCAGGCCTTCATCGACTGGCTGGTCTCGGCGGAAGGCCAGAAGGCGATCGCCGATTACAAGATCGACGGCCAGCAGCTGTTCTTCCCCAACACTAACGAGCCGGGGGCGTGAGCACGACAGAGAGACCCGATCGCACTTTGACAACGCCCAATTTCTCATGAAGCATCCGGGGTCCCTCGTTCCGATACCGGCGAGCGAGCGGCTTCCCTGCGGTGCACTCGAATGGCCCGGCGGCGCTCGTCATTCGGATTCATGGGCATCTTCGGCCGGTCTCACGATCTGCGGCAATTCGACCAGGCGTTACGGATGGTCGACCTCCATCCGAAGCTGGTTCCCGAAGCGGTCAAGTTGACCGCCGTGAACCTGCTCAAAGATGATGCCACGAATGGCGACCCGGCACCTGCGGCCTACCGGAGCGCCGCTGAAATCGTCGGTTACTGCATGATCGGCGCCGATGCTTTCGCCGGCGCCAACGGCGACGAGCTCATGCATGCAGTCGAGCGCCGGATCGACGCGGCGCTGGAAACGGACGGCAGTCTCGACGCCCAGCTGGTCTTGCTGACACTCCATGCCAAGGTGATCCAGCCCAGCGTCGTTCAACACTATGGGCTTGAGAGCACGCGCGAGTGAGATGGGCGCCTTCGTTGCGCCAATGTCACCTGCGATGAGTCGGGCATGGACGATAAGAGGCAGCACGCTATGGCAGAACCCGTGATGACATCCGCGCCCAGCCGGCGTCAGATCGTGGTGGCCGGCACCGGCGCGGTGGCCGCTGCGCTGTGTCCTGCGCCCGCCCTCGCCCGCGTCCCGCTCCCCTACGATTGGGACGCGTCGCCGCCGACCGAGCCGCGCACCGCCTTCATCGACTGGATGACCCGGAACCGCGGCGAGGACCCGATCTTCCTCGGCAAGCGCTGGGACCGCTTCCGCCAGCTCGTCGCCAGCCGCGACATCTGGGACCAGCGCGAGATCCGCGCGTTCCTGCTGACACCGCGCGAGGAATTCGTCACCCGCGAGAACCTCGGCCGTGCCTATGAGTGGCACTATCTCAATATCGGGTTCGGCGTCACGATCACTGGCCCGCACACCGTCGCGCGCATGACCAACGCGATGGAGGTCAAGCAGGGCGACAAGGTGCTCGAGATCGGCACCGGCTCGGGCTATCAGTCGGCATTCCTGTCCAACCTCACCGACAAGGTCTGGTCGATCGAGATCATCCGGCCGCTGGCGGAGCGCACGCGCCGCGTCTACGACTCCCTGATCGAGCGCGGCTACACCGAATACCAGGCGATCACCAGCAAGAACGCCGACGGCTACTACGGCTGGGAGCAGGCGGCGCCGTTCGACCGCATCATCGTCACCTGCGGCATCGACCACATCCCGCCGCCGCTGATGCAGCAGCTAACGCCCAACGGCATCATGCTGATCCCGGTCGGCCCGCCCGGCGCCCAGCACGTGCTCAAGATCACGAAGCGGCAGCAGGCCGACGGCTCGATCACCGTCGCGCGATCGGATATCTATAACGGCGGCCGGCTCTCCTGGGTGCCGTTCACCAAGCTCGAGGGCGACGTGATCAAGGGCACGCACCGGGGCCGATGAGCCGGCGCTGAAGGTGATGCAGGGCTCTGCATCGGGAGGGCGACGCGTGCCGCTTGATCGCCGTGCTGTGATGGCCGGGATGTCAGCCACCCTGCTGGCGCCGCACAGCGCGCGCGCCGCGACCGTGACCGACGGCGCCGACCGCGCGGTGCAAGTGCCGGCGCGGGTCGAGCGCGTGTTTCCGGCCGGGCCGCCGGCCGCGATCATGCTCTATACACTGGCGCCCGAGCTGCTGCTCGGCTGGCCGCGCGCCAACTCCCCGGAGGAGCGCGAGTTCCTCATCCCCGACATCGCCAGCCGGCCGGAGGTCGGGCGCATCACCGGCCGCGGCAACACCGCCAACCTCGAAGTCGTGCTGGCGCTCAAGCCCGACCTGATCCTCGACGTCGGCAGCATCAACACGACTTACATTTCGCTCGCCGACCGGGTGCAGGAGCAGACCGGCATACCCTATGCGCTGCTCGACGGCCGCTTCGACGGCACGCCCGCCGCCTATCGCATTCTCGGCGAGCTGATCGGCCGGCGCGATGACGGCGAAGCGATCGCGAAGCACGCCGACGAGACCGTGAAGACGATCACCGGCCGCATCGCCGCGGTCCCGCGCGAGCGGCGCCCGCGCGTCTACTACGCACGCGGTCCGCGCGGGCTCGAGACTGGGCTGGGTGGCTCGATCAACGTGGAGACGATCGAGCTGCTCGCGAACAACGTCGCGGGCGGGACGCGCGGCGGGCTCACCACCGTGTCGATCGAGCAGGTGCTGCTGTGGAATCCCGACGTGATCATCACCATCGATCAAGAGTTCGCGGCCAACGTCCACAATGACCGCGCCTGGGCGCCGGTCACCGCCGTGCGCGCGCGCCGGGTGCACCTGTCGCCCAAGCTGCCGTTCGGCTGGGTCGATTTCCCGCCGTCGGTGAACCGGCTGATCGGCCTGTGGTGGCTCGCCAAGATCCTCTATCCGGACTTATTTCCCGAGGACCTGCGCGCGCTCACCCGCGACTTCTATCGCCGCTACTATCATGTGGCGCTGAGCGACGCGCAGATCGACCGGGTGCTGGCGGGACGATGACCCGCTCCGCCCTCCCCGGCCTGACCATCGCCGTTGCCGTGCTGGCGGCGGGGCTCATCGTCGCGTTCACGGTCGGGCGCTATCCGGTAAGCCTCGCCGAGCTTGCCGACGTGTTGTGGTCGCGCCTGCTCGGGCGCCCGTCGAGCGCGCCGCCCGCGGTCGAGAACGTCGTGCTGCTGGTGCGCGGTCCGCGCGTGGTCGCTGCCGTGCTGGTCGGGTCGGCGCTGGCGGTCGCCGGCACCGCGTTCCAGGGCCTGTTCCGCAATCCGCTCGTGTCGCCGGACATCCTGGGCGCATCCTCGGGCGCGGCGCTTGGCGCCGTGCTGGGCATTTTCTTCGCGCTCGGCGTCGTCGGGATCGAGCTCTTGGCGTTCGTCGGCGGGCTTATCGCGGTCGCCGCGGTCTACGTCATCGGCTCGATGCTGCAGTCGCGCGACCCGATCCTGGTGCTGGTGCTCACCGGGGTCGTGGTCGGCGCGCTGCTCGGCGCCGGCGTCGGGCTCGTGAAGTATCTCGCCGATCCCTACAACCAGCTGCCGGCGATGACATTCTGGCTGCTCGGCAGCCTCGCGGCGACGACCGCCTCCGATCTCGTGCCGCTGCTCGGGCCGGTTGCGCTGGGCACGCTCGTGCTGGTGGCGCTGCGCTGGCGGATGAACGTGATGTCGCTGCCGGACGAGGAGGCGCGCGCGCTCGGCGTCGCCACCGGTCCCTTACGCATCGCGATCGTTGTCGCCGCCACGCTGGTGACCTCGGCGAGCGTCGCGACCTCCGGCATCATCGGCTGGGTCGGGCTGGTGGTGCCGCATCTTGCGCGCGCTCTGGTCGGGCCAGACTTCCCGAAACTCCTGCCGACCTCGGCATTGCTCGGTGGCGGCTACCTCCTGTTCATCGACACGCTCGCGCGCACTGCCGCGCCGATCGAGATCCCGCTCGGCATCCTCACCGCGGTCATCGGCACACCGTTCTTCATCTGGCTCCTCGCCGGCATGCAGCGGAACTGGTCATGACGCTTGCCGGGCGCGCCCTCACCATCGGCTACAGCGACCGCGTGGTCGGGCGCGGGCTCGACGTGACGCTCGCGCAGGGCGAGGTACTGGCGCTGCTCGGGCCGAACGGCGGCGGCAAGACCACGCTGCTCAAGACGCTGCTCGGGATTCTGAAACCGCTCGCCGGCGAAGCGCTGATCGAGGGCCGATCGCTCTCGGCCTTTTCGATCCGCGAGCGCGCGCGCCGGATCGCCTATGTGCCGCAGCTGCACACGCCGACCTTCGCGTTCACGGTCGAGAGCGTGGTGCTGATGGGCCGCACCGCGCACGGCAATCTGTTCAGCCGGCCGACCGCCAAGGATCGCGAGGTCGCGCAGCGCGCGCTCGTCCGATTCGGCATCGACCACCTTGGCGAGCGGCCCTATACGATGATCTCAGGCGGCGAGCGCCAGCTCGTGCTGCTCGCGCGCGCGCTCGCGCAGGAGCCGCAGTTCATCGTGCTCGACGAGCCGACCGCGAGCCTCGACTTCGGCAACCAGGGCAAAGTGATGCGGGAAATCCGCGCGCTCGCCACGTCCGGCCACGGCGTGCTGTTCACCACCCACGATCCGAACCATGCGCTGCGCGCCGCCGACCGCGCCTATCTGCTGCGCGACGGCGAACGCATCGCCGAGGGTCCGGTACGTGACGTACTCACGCGTTCGCAGCTCGAGGCGCTCTATCGCGCGCCGGTCGAGCAGCTGTCCGATCAGGGGAGCGGCGCCGCCGCCTTCCTCCCCGGCTGACTCGCACGGAACCATCCCCCACCTCCCAACGTTCTTTCCCCAACGCGCGTATCACCTTTTGGAGATTGAACATGGGCAAGGGACTGCTTCTGTGGCTGATCGGGATTCCGATTCCGATCATTCTCATCGTGTGGTTGCTCGGCGGCCTGAACTAAGGGCGAAGAGAAAGGTAGCGCGCTGGTGCACGCGACGTTGTCGGAAGCGGCAGCGTCGGCGGAACGCCGGCATGGAGACAAGCCCGGCTCGGTCGGGCTTTTCCGTATGTGATGTCGGGCCTTCCTTTGCGCCCGGCGTTCGGCAACAATCGCAAGCGCCGAACCCGGGAGGTCAAGTCATGCGCCGCTGCACCGCGCTCTCGATGCTGACCGCGATATCCCTTGGGTTTGCGGTCGCGCAGGCCAGTGCCGCGGACCTCAAGGTGCTGGGTGCCGGCCCCGTCGACGGGACGTTCCGGCAACTAGTCCCCGGCTTCATGCGCGCGACCGGCCACACGGTCGAAGGCACATTCGACACGGTGGGCGTCATTCAAAACAAGCTCAAGGCCGGCGAGAAAGCCGACATCCTCATCCTGACGACCGCCGCGATGGACGACCTCGACAAGGCCGGAGCGCTCGTCGCCGGCAGCAGCGTCGAAGTCGGCCGCGGGACGTCCGGCCTTGCGGTGCGCGCGGGCGCGCCGGTGCCCGATATCTCGACGCCCGACGCGCTCAAGGCGACGCTGCTGGCGGCCCGGTCGGTCGCCTACGTCGATCCGGCCGCCGGTGCGACCAACGGCATCTTCTTTGCCCGCCTGCTCGATCGGCTGAAGATCGCCGACGAGGTCAACAGGAAGGCGGTTCTGCTGCGTCGCGGCTTCCAGGTGGCCGAGGTGGTCGCCGACGGCCGGGCCGAGATCGGCAACACCAGCCTGACCGAATTGATTCCCCACAAGGGGCTCAAAGTGATCGGGCCGATTCCGGAGCCGCTCGGACTCGTCGTCGGCTACGTGGCGGCGGTCACGTCCACGAGCGCCCACCGCGAGCCGGCACGGGCCCTGATCGCATTCCTGACCAGCCCCGAGGCGCGCGCGCAGTTCAAAGCGGCGGGCTTGTAAGCATCATCGCCTGATGTTGAATGGGCGACGCTCTCGACCCGTCATCCTGAGAGTCTGATTCAGAATATGTGTTTGACATATCAGGCTCGTGCGAGGCGACGGGAAAGGACGCGGACGCTGGCGATCAGGACCCAGGCTTCCGCGCTGGAGATCGATGCCTCGAAGTCTTTGGCGAGCCGA
>WNGB01012134.1_pt1 | contig 11739 bp, 15 predicted proteins | sample 5400681 | NCBI WGS metagenome assembly WNGB01 (sample SAMN13153367, study PRJNA577476) | soil metagenome | isolation source: 115 cm soil or saprolite under grassland replicate 2 | place: USA:California | collected 2016-06-15 | reverse complement strand
ATTCCTTGAGTCTGCACTCGAGCGCCATTGCCTCCAACCGTACGCCGGGTGCACGTGCATCCGCACGTGCTCAACGGACTGCCTTTACCTAAGTGTGACCGATTGACCGCATACCGATCACCGCCGTCGGCGCGCCGCCTCGACGACGTTGTTGTCGGCCATGTCCCCGGTTGCCTCTCGTACGACGGATGCCCGCTGCCGAGCGCAGCTAGCCACTACCGGATGCGGGTAGCACCGGAAAGTGCCGTGCGGGCCGTCGGGACCGGCTGGCAGGATGGCCGGCATGCCCGACATCTGGCTCGCTAGCTGTACGGAATGGCCCACTGCCTGGACAGACGGTCCGCCGCCGACGGATGTCGTTCCGGCCGGAGAGCCACTGACGGCGCTCACCGACCAGGTGGTCAAACCCGCCGTCGGTGGTGCTGGCCACGGCGTCGTCGTCGTACGGACCGGTGAGTCGCTCGAGGCGTCCGAGGTCGAGCGGATCGCGCAGCCGCTGGTGGAGTCGATCCGCACCGAGGGCGAGTACTCGGTGTTCGTGCTCGGCGGCGAGCCGGTCGCGGCGGCGGTGAAGCTGCCGGGCGGGGACGAGATCCGGGTCCACGAGCACTACGGCGGCGAGACCAAGCAGGCCCAGCTGACCGACGAGCTGCGCGAGCTCGCGCTGGCGGCGATGCGGGCGACCGAGCGGCGGTTCGGGGTGACCCTGCCGTACGGCCGGGCGGACCTGATGCGGCTGAACGACGGCACCCTCGCGGTGAACGAGCTCGAGCTCGTCGAGCCGAGCCTCGACTGCGAGGCGCTGCCAGAAGTGCCGGTGGCGTACGCGGCCGCGATGCGGGACCTCCTGCCGCGCTGACCGAGCCCGGCTCAGCCGGCGGGCTCGTGGTCTGTGCGTGAGCCGTCGGACGAGTGGTCAGCGCACGATGACGACGCGGGTCGAGACCGTGGTGAAGTTCCAGATCACGTCGGACATCGCGCGCGAGACCCGGATGCAGCCGTGCGACTCGCGGTAGTTCGTGCCGAGCAGGTAGTCCGGGTGGATCTGGAGGCCGGTCGACCGGTAGATCGGGATCTGGTGGAACCCGCCGCCGCACGCGGCGTACCGGACGAAGTTGTGCAGGATCAGCCGTCCGTCCGCGGTGTAGTTGTTCTTGATCCGCGCGGGCTTCCCACACTTCGGGCCGGTGTAGTAGACGCCGGGCCCGTACACCGACGGGTTGTCGATGATGCCGCCCTGCGCGACGACGTGGCCGGCGGAGTCGATCACCCACAGCCAGTTCTGCGACTGCTGCACCACCATCCGGCGGCCGCCGCCGCTCGTCGACGGCACCGCGCGCTTGTCGCAGCGCTTGCGCCACGACACCCCGAGACGCCACACCGTCGGGGCGTCCAGCGTGCCGGTCTGGGCGATCTTCATGACGGCCTGGAACCTCACGGTCGCCGCCCGGGTCATCATCCCGATGGTCCCGTCGACCGGTCCGGCGTTGCAGCCGAGGTAGTTCAGCCTGGTCTGGGCGGTTCTTATCTGTGCGGTAGTCAACGCTTCGGCCGTCTGCGGCGTCATTACTACCGTGGACGACAAGCCGATGACAGCGGCCAGCGTGCTGGTCGCGAACCGGGTGATGCGGCGCATGCGTAGGACCTCCTCCTGCTGCAGGGCGGCTGCAGCTCCTGCACCTCTGACGCCGTGCAAGGCCCGAAGGTTGGACCGTCAGCGATACGAATCGGATATGCCTTTCGCACGCGCGCGGACGGCTCGCGAGACCCCTGATCTCGGTAGACTCCTCTGGGTGATCTTCAAGCGAGTCGGCGACGAGCGGCCGTACCCGGATCACGGGTACCGCCAACGGGACTGGGCTGAACTGCCACCTCGGCAGGTCCGTCTGGACCAGCTCGTGACGACCAAGGGGACGCTTGATCTCGAAGCGTTGCTCGACGAGGACTCGACCTTCTACGGCGATCTGTTCGCACACGTCGTGGAGTGGAAGGGCGACATGTACCTCGAGGACGGACTGCACCGCGCGCTGCGGGCAGCTCTGCAGCAACGACTCGTGCTGCACGCGCGGGTCCTCGTACTGGACTGAGGCCCATGGCGATCCTGCGTGAACAACCCCGGCCGCGCCACCGGTTCCGCTGGCAGACCCCGGTCACGCTGCTGATGCTGCTTGGCGTGCTCGTCGGCGGCGGCTGGTGGGGCTGGAACTCGCTGACCCGGGGCAGCGCCGAGCCGCAGTGCACCATGACCCAGCTGCCGAACAACAGGCTGACGCCGGGCAACGTCGTGATCAACGTCTACAACGCGGGTGCGAAGAACGGCACCGCGAAGGCGACCGCCGACCTGCTCAAGCGGCGCGGCTTCCTGATCGGCAAGATCTCGAACGAGCCGAACAACGAGAAGGTCCCAGCGCTGGCGGTCAAGGGTGCCGCCGCGAACGCCCCCGAGGTCCGTCTGGTCGCCGGCCAGCTCACCCAGCGCGCGCAGATCGTCGCCGACGGCCGCACCGACCACTCGGTCGACCTGCTGCTCGGCGCGAAGTTCACCACGCTCAACCCGCGCGCGATCCGCTTCGTGCCGGTCCCCGGCGGCCAGACCTGCATCCCGGTCCGCAAGACCCAGGCCCCGATCCCCTCCGGCCAGGCCCCCAACTGACCCCTGTACGACGATCCGCGCCCGGCAGTTCGGGGAGAGTCGCGCGGGTTCCCATATAGCTTTCGCCATACCGATCGTGAATTCGCTATGCGTTCAGGGCCTCAGCCCCGGGAGTGAGCCGAGCCACGCGCTGCGGGTCCACCGCCGCGACGGTTCCGTCGCACAGGAGTTGCGCTCGGGGTAGTCGTTCGCGCGCAGAACGTCGTACAGGTCGGACATGGGAGCTAAGTCTGCTCGCGGCCGCGTTCGCCGAACCAGCCGGCCAGGCGTCCGGCGCGGCTGACCGCGCGGAACCGGCGCAGGGCGGGTTCGCGCAGGGCGCTCGGGGCGACCACGAGGATGTCGTCGCCGGCGCGCAGCACGGTCCGCAGGTCGGGGACGAAGGCGCGTTTCTCACGGATCACGAGGGCCACCGAGACGCCGGCCGGCAGCCGTAGCTCGCCGATCTCGACACCGGCCAGCCGCGACTTGGCGGGGACGCGCAGCTGCAGCATGTCGGCGCCGAGGCGTTCCAGCGGCGCGACGTCCACGTCCACCTCGTGCGCGGCGTTCGAGTCCAGCACGTCGAGGCGGCGCGCGGCCCACCGGAGCGATGGACCCTGCAGCAGCGTGAACAGCACGACCAGGACGAACACCACGTCGAAGATCCGCTCCGCCTCCGGCGCGCCTTCGGCGAGCGGGATGGTCGCCAGCACGATCGGGACGGCGCCGCGCAGGCCGGCCCAGGCGACGAAGGTCTGCTCCCGCAACGGCATCCGGAACGGTGTGGCCGAGATCCCGACCGAGGCGACCCGGGCGACCACGGTCGCGGCGACGCCGATCACCAAGGCGCCGCCGACGTCGACGAGGTCGATCCGGCGTGGCGTGGCGAGCAGCCCGAGCATCACGAACAGGCCGATCTGCGCCAGCCAGGCGAACCCGTCCACGAACGAGCGCGTGGTCATCCGGTGCGGGAGCTCGGCGCGGCCGAGGATCAGGCTGGTGAGGTAGACCGCCGCGAATCCGGACGCGTGCGCCACGGCCGACGCCCCGGCGTACGAGGCGACCGCGAGCGAGAGCACGGCGAGCGGGTAGAGGCCTGCCGATCCGAGCGCCACCCGGCGCAGCAGCCGCACGCTCACCCAGCCGACCGCGACTCCGATCAGCGCGCCGGCGACCAGTTGGTAGACGACCAGTCCGGCGACGTACCAGGGGCTGTGCTCGTTCAGGCCGCCGGTGCTCACGACCGTGACCAGCAGCACCGTCGGCGCGTCGTTCAGGCCGGACTCGGACTCCAGCACCCCGCGCAGCCGCGGCCGGATCGGCACCCGGCGCAGCACCGAGAACACCGCCGCCGAGTCCGTCGGCGAGGTCACCGCCCCGATCAGCACGGCGAGCTGCCAGCCGAACCCGAGCACCACATGCGCGACGCAGGCGATCACGCCGGCACTCACCGCGACGCCGACGGTCGCGAGGACGAGCCCGAGCGGCATCACCGGGCGGACCTCGTTCCACCGGGTGGTCAGTCCGCCCTCGGTGAGGATCACCACCAGCGCCGCGAACCCTAGCGCGTGCGCCAGCTGTGCGTCGCTGAACTCGATCCCGCCCGGCCCGGAGTCGCCCAGCAGCACCCCGATCCCGAGGTAGACCAGCAGCGAAGGCAGCCCCGCCCGCGCGGATACCCGCACAGCCAGGATCGCGACCAGCAGCACGGCGGCGCCGGCCAGCAGGATCCGGTCCAGCTCGGCAGCATCCACGGCGGGTCTCAGCCTTCCCGTCGGAGACTCAGATCCTATTGCCCTGAGCAACGTAGACAGCATTCGTCCGTAGGATCGGCGGCATGGCACTCCCCGCACCCTCGCCGGACTCGATCGCACTCGTGACGGGCGCCTCGTCGGGAATCGGCGCCGAGTTCGCCCGCCGGCTCGCCGGACGCGGGTACCGGGTCGCGCTCGTGGCGCGCCGCGAGGACCGCCTGAACGAGCTCTGCGCCGAGCTGGGCGGCCCGGACAGGGCGATCCCGGTCCCCGCCGACCTCGCCGTACCGGCCGACCGTGACCGGCTCGCCGCACGGCTCGAGGAACTGCGCGTCCACGTCGGGATGCTGGTCAACTGCGCGGGTTTCGGCGTGTACCAGCCGTTCGCCGAGTCGGATCGCGAGCGTGAGCTGCAGCAGGTCCGGGTCGACGTCGAGGCGGTGGTCGACCTGATGGCGCGCTACCTGCCCGGCATGGTCGAGCGCGGGACCGGCGCTGTCATCAACCTGTCCTCGACGTCGGCGTTCCAGCCGCTGCCGTTCAACGCCGGGTATGCCGCGGCGAAGGCGCACGTGCTGTTCCTGTCCGAGGCGGTGCATCAGGAGGTCAAGGGCCGGGGCGTGACGGTGACCGCGGTCTGCCCCGGGCCGGTTCCGACCGAGTTCCAGCATGTCAACGAGGCCGAGTTCGCCGAGCGCATGCCCGGCTTCACCAAGGTGTCGGCCGAGCGCGTGGTGACCGACGCGCTCAAGGCAGCCGGCCGCGGAGCGGGCACCGTGATCCCCGGGAACATCCTGGTCCGCGCCGCCTTCGCGCCGAGCCGCCTCATCCCCAGCCGGCTGACGATGCCGTTCAGCAAGCGGCTGATGGCGAAATGAAAGCCCGGCCAGCGCCTGGAAAGGCGAGGACCCCGGCGCATCACACAGCACCGGGGTCCTCACCTTGGCGGTGGCGGCGGGATTTGAACCCGCGGAGGGTTGCCCCTCACGCGCTTTCGAGTTCTGCTCGTTCGCGTACAAGGGCGATCACGGGTCGCATCTGCGGCTCAGATCGGAAGCGGATGCACCGTCGTGGAGACCCGTGGACGCTGGTGAACGAGACCCGAACTGAGACCCTTCGCGCTCCACGAAGCTGTCGGTGCACCCGCGATTTCGCCGGTGCGCTCGCACCCGAGATCTGCCATCTCGTTGGCGTAGCCGCCGCCCACTCCACGAAGACGCGGGGCTACTCGTCCCGAACCTTCGAGTCCTGGGGGCGGTCATCCGTTGGCTCCCGGTGGGGAGGCCGGTTCGGCTCTGCGCCGGATCGAGGTGGGGTCGGGCGAGTCCGGCGGCGACGTCCGCGGACCGGTGCCTGGACTCCCCGGCCTCGTCGCTCGGGAAGGGACTCGCGAGAGAACAGCAAGATCACGACGCTGACGACCAGGATGACCAAGCCGATGATGGTTGGGACCGCGGCGTCGAACCACCGGCTCAGCGAGGTGTCCAGCCGAGCCTTTTGCGGGTTCGCTGGATCGTAGAGAACCCGGACCGAGTCGCCAACCTGGTATGCCGGCGGGTCTTCGCCCAAGTCGTCCGTGTACTGCACGACCTGCCCGCTGGCCGTGACGAACCGCACGACCGGATAGTAGAGGGTGACCTCCTCGTACCTCTGTCTGTCACCCGACCCAGTCCACTGGTGGTCGACGACCTTGTCGACCTTGACGACCACTCCGTCGGCGGCAGAGGCTTTGGCCAGGAACCGCTGGGTGGTAACGAACTCTCTGACGCCCATCGCGATGAAGAACGCGCCAGCAAGCATGAGCACAACGAGGACCCAGCCCCAGAAACCTGGCCAACGCAGCCTCATCCTGATCACATCCCAGGGCCAGACACCGCCAATACGGCTGCGCCCGCTCGCCCTCAGGATCTCTCGCTCACGTCCGCATCGTCCAGTGGAGGGGGCGAGCGATCGCATCCCTGATGGTGGGAGCCTCAGACGGCCAATGGTCAGGATGGAGCTATGCAGGCTCTTATGCATCAGACGGTCGGCCCCGAGAGGCCCCCGAATGGCCCGGAGCAGCCGTCAATAGTCCACTCGCTGAGCACGATCACCGCTCAGGGCCGGGGTTGCCCACCGCGTGGGGGGCCGTCGATCTCGGGCACATAGGACACCCCGGGCCCGACGTAACGGAGGCAGGGACATGGCGCGTAGTTCCAGCTGATCGGCTCACCGAATTCGTTCGCCTTGGACGGACGCTTGGCCTGATCGGTGCACCCACTCTGGTCGTGCACAGACACGGGGTGCCCGCAGGTGCAGTCCTCCTGCCCAGCGGCCGAACGCCGACGAATTCTCCGCGAGGTGAGGTAGCCGACGACGTAGCCGGCAGCGAGGAGCCCGCCCCCTGCCAACAAGTCTAGGAACACGGTTGCGCCCTCCTGTTCACGATGCTCCTGTTTCCTGACTCGACGGTCAACTGTCGCCAGTTGGCTCAGGCGGAACGCAGCGCATCGCTGTGCCCGCTGCGTGCCCGATCTGGTGCGGATCAGCGGTCGCTGGCAGGCAACTACGGTCAGTCGAGCATCCCGAAGCACTTGACGAGCGCTAGGCGGAGCGGTTCACGATAGACAAGTCTGTTCCCAAGCTGATTGGCCTCCGGCGGGGTCCCAACTGGCTCGCATTCAAGGTCCTATGGACACCAGGTAGGTCGGGTGGCAGATTCAGTTGCGCAACCGCACATACCGACGGACGGGGACGGCGATGGGCATCGTACGCGTAGTCGAATGGAAGCTTGTCTGTTCTCGATCAGGTCTGATGCGAGAGGCCCGGGCACCGCTACAGTGCCGCCAGAGTTGAACGTGTGCGGCGAGCCGTCAAGGTCGAGCACCCGCACTCCGGCCTCTCGGGCGATGAGAACGCCAGCGCTGGTGTTTCACGGCTTGTTGGTGAACATGATCGAGGCGTCCAAGCTGCCCTGCGCTACCCACGCGAGGTCGGTGGCAGCCGTCCCCAGCATTCGAACCCGCTGTGCCTTCGCGGCCAGCAAGCCGGTGAGCGCCAAGCGCGGGGACGTTACGGGCGGTCGCTTCGTCACCAACCGCATAATCTCCAATTCCCTGGACCGCTGTTCAGCAGTCTCATCTGCGGTTCATTCCCGCCTTGCCGGCAAAGGTGTTGAAGTGCCGCGAACGGTCCTGAACGGCCGCGAATGAGACCAAAACTGAGACCAGTCGGGAGGGGGCGCCCGGCCGGGTAGCCGTCTTCTGCTACGCAGACAGCCCGAGAGATAGCGCCTCGTGCGCAAACCGTTTCACGTCGGGAATCTGGCGATGAGGGGCGAGTTTGATCAACAAGTCCCGGACTGCATCAAGACAGCGTGATGAGTTGACCTCGGCCGCGAGTTCCACGACGGTGCATGCCTGGTTGGCAGCGGCTTCTACCTCGCCGCGATGAACATGATTTACAGCGATTGCCGCATGACTTAAGGCGGCCCGGCGCGCTCTTCCCTGCGTGGTCGCATCGGCTATTGACGCCTGAGCGAAACGCTCGGTTTCATTCATGTGCCCAAGGTCGCGGAATGAATTCGCAGCCTCACCATAGAGGTAAGCCTTGTCGATGAACCGTGCCCACTCTGGTTCGTTGCTTGGCTCCACCTGCTCGAACAGCGCCTCGGCCTTTGACACGGCCTTCACGGCAGCCTTGTTGTCCCCTTGAGCAGCCAGGGCGCGGCTTTCGAGAATGAGCAAGTCGGCCCCGCAGGCTTTGGATCGAGAAAGGTCGAGTCCGCGCCTTCCTGCTCGGGCCAGGGAGGCAGCCTCGCGCGGGTATCCGAGCAGGTTTGCTTGATCAGACATCCCCGCCAAGACGTGTGCGCCAAGCGCCGAGTCACCTGACTCTTGCGCGAGACGAAGTGCCTGTATCAGATACCGTTGAGCAAGGCCGTGTTCACCGTCGTCATATGCCATCCATCCGACGAGATACGCTTGTTCAGCCGCAGCCTGGAATAGCGCCGCACGCACCTCCGATGCGTGCTCTTTCTTAAGCAAGGGGAACACATAACTGCGCATGTACTCAACGAGGGCAGTGCGTCCGTGGCCACCGCCCCGCATAACGTCCATCTCTTGGAAGACGGCGAACATTTCTCTGATTCCGGCAACCTGCCGCATGCCGACTTCCCGCGCGCCCCGTTCGCTGAATGTTTCATCCAGAGTGGCGAGCAACCAATCCCGACTGGGAGTACCAAATGCGCTAGCCATGAACGGCGCTATAAACACCCTTGAGGGCTTCGTGTCAGCTTTCCCCAGGTCAACAATCGTCGTTACAGCGTCAGTAGGCGAGTCGGCGTAATCAAGCCCGCGTGTTGCCAAGGCGTCGGTGTCGAGCATGCCGAATTCTGAAGGTGATACACGCCGCCCAAGTCGCTCGGATAGTGCCCGAGCGATCAGTGCTGGAACCGGCTGCCGTGGCCGTTCACCGCGTTTCACCCATCGGTTTACAGCGGTGTAGTCGTAGCGCAGCGCCAAGCCTTCGGTCGCACCCAGGTCATTGATCCGGCGGACTAAGCCTGCCCACGACATGCGCGACTCGGTGAGCAGTGCATCTAGAGCGTCGTTCGGCTGAGCCACCTTCGGTTCCTCTCAAGATCGATGCAGATCGGTCGTGCCGCTGAGTCCCCACACAGGGAACCACATCTCACATGGGTCCTCACATGGTGTGCCCGGGCGTGCGCGCACTGTTTTCTTGCTGCATGACAAGTTCATCTCAACCGTTCGAAGACTCATCAGGTGAGCCGGTAGTGCCCGCCCTGAGGATGATGGCGGCTTCCATTCGCTCGACCCGCACGCGGAGCTCGGCGACCTCGGTGCGGAGCGCATCGATGCCAGCCGCCTCTGTCGCCGCGACCTGCCTGATCGACTCTTCGATGTTCTCGCTGACGAAGGTGCCTCGCCCGCGCGACGAGTGTAGCCAGCCGTCGCGTTGCAGCTCGCGGATCGCGGTGTGCACGGTCATCTCCGCAACCTCGTACTCCGCTGTGAGAGCGCGCAATGCGGGCAATCGGTCCCCGGCAGCGAACTCGCCCTGAGTGATCCGCCGTCGGATGTCATCAGCTACCTGAGCTTGCAGCGGCTGCGCGCTATTCCGGTCGATCGCCACCCCTGCAGCGTACCGCCCAACACGCTAGGGCACGGGCAGGTATTGACATCATCGAAAACCCTAGGGCACGGTAGGGCACATCAAATAGCGACGCCCCGGCGGGTGCAACCGCCGAGGCGTCTGGGTCCGCACTCGCCTTTCGACAGAGGAGCACACAACCCATGAGCATCATCCCCTTTCCGGTTGCTGACGGCGAGGATCCGACCGCCGCTGAGCTGGCCGAGATTGAGCAGGAGTGGCCGCTGATCACGGCTGAGTTGGACTTGCTGGACGCGGAAATCGCGTTCATCAACGCTGGCCCGTACGCCTCGGTCCTGGACCGTCGTCGGGTGCGCCGGTCTGAGCACCGCGTGCTCGCTGTCGGCCGTGAGCTGGCCGGCGAGTACGGCACTGACTTCACTGACGCGGAGGTGGCGTCGTGAAGCGCCTGGTTGGGATCTGCGAGGTGTGGACCGAGCGCCTCGGTGTCGAGCACCCCGATTTCGTGCATGACGAGCTGGTGGCCCGCCTCAGCGCGCTGGTGACCGCAGTCACCCTTGACGTTCCTCCGGCCGGGTCGGCCGAGCGTGCCGTTGCATACGGCGATCTGTGGACGCTGGTCGGCTTCCTCACCGATGCCCAGCGGGCCCTTCTCGGCAGCGAGGTTGTGTCATGAGGCGCTGGACGACTGCTGAGCGCCCGGCCGGTTCCGCGCTGGAGATGGCGTGGCGGGTGCATGACACGTCGGCAGGTTCGATCGGCAAAGCCGACGCGAAGGCCGGTTTCGTCGCGACGCTGAACACCGCGCTCCTGGCAGGTGTCTTGACCGTTGCCCACCTGGACCGCCTCGACGCGCTGGGCCGGGTGCTGGTGTCGATCGGCGGCGGGCTGATGGTTGCTTCGATCCTGTTCGCGGTGGCCGTGGTGCTGCCGGTGCTGCGGGCGCGGCACAACACCCGCCGGACGGCGGGCAACGTCTTGTACTTCGGCGCGGTACGCCACCACTCGGCCGAAGAGCTGGCCGACCGGCTGGCGGCCGAGGACACCGTGCGCACTGTCTGCGCCCAGTCCATCACCCTCGCCCGGCTGGCGTGGACCAAGCACCGGCTGTTGCAGCTCTCGCTGCTGGCCACGATCGCCGGGACCAACCTGGTCGTTTGGACGCTGCTCCTGGTCGGGGGTGCCCGATGAGCGCCTTAATTGCTACCTCTGACAATCGGCCGGCAAAAACCAAGCCGTCCGGCGTGGAGCGGCTGCACACGGCCGCTGCGGAGGCGTCCCAGGTCCGGGCGTTGTCCACGCACCCGGACGTGGTGGCGCTGCGGGTGGAGTCGGTACGGACGCAGGTTGACCGGTGCATGTGGGTCGGGATCGTGCTGGGCCTGGCTTTCACGATGGTCAACGTTCAGGCGTTCGCGGCGCAGGGTGCGCCGCTGTGGTCGCTGCCGTGGTTCGCTGCCTGGCTGCTGGACCCGATGGTGTCGCTGGTGTTGATCGCGGTGCTGCGCGCCGAGCAGATCACTGCGCGGTATCAGGTGAGCGACCACACGAAGTGGATCGGCCGGACGAAGCGGTTCGCGTTCGCTGCCACCTACGCGATGAACACGTGGGCGTCGTTCCTGCACCGGGATGTGGCCGGGGTCGTGCTGCACTCGGTGCCGCCGCTGCTGGTGTTCTGTGCGGCCGAGACCGCGCCGGTGCTGCGGGACCGGTTGACCGAGGCTGTGTTGCGGGCCGAGCGCGCTGCCGCCTTGGAAGCACCGGAAGGGGCATCTCAGAGCCTCGACGCGACGGCCCCGGCTGCCGAGCTGCCTGCCGCGCCACAAACCGAGCAGACGGCCGCTGAGACCGCCGGGGCCGCTGCGGTCGCGGTGGGTCGGCCGAGGCCCGCGCGGACCTCCCGGCCCCGCGAGAAGACGGCCAAGCCGGGCCGCAAGCTGCTGGCCGACTTCGTGGCCGACGCGCTCGCGGCGATCGAGCCGGACATGACTGCCGAGGCGGTCACCGCGGCGTGGGCGCGACAGGTGACCGGTTGCTCTGCCGGGCTGTCGGCCAGGGTCGCCACGGCTGTCCGCGAGGAGATGCCCCGGCTCGCCGCGACCACCTCTTCCAGCACGACGAGCGCTACCGACCCGAGCACTGACGACGCTGCCGAGGCGGGCGACCTGGTTCGCCCGGCTGCGGCCTGACGCGGACAGGGAGACAGGTCATGGACAACGTGCACAAGCTCCACACCGA
>WNGB01024252.1_pt1 | contig 11741 bp, 12 predicted proteins | sample 5400681 | NCBI WGS metagenome assembly WNGB01 (sample SAMN13153367, study PRJNA577476) | soil metagenome | isolation source: 115 cm soil or saprolite under grassland replicate 2 | place: USA:California | collected 2016-06-15 | reverse complement strand
CGAGGCGGTTAGCTCGCCGCTCGCGTCACGGCCGCCCGAGCGCGCGCAGGAGCTGCGAGCGCGCCGCCGCGAGCTGGAACTCCGACTGGACCCGCTGCCCGAGCGCGGTGGTGAGCGCGACCTGGGCATCGGCGAGCTCGAGCAGGCTCCCGACGCCGGTCTGGTACCGGCCCTCGGCGAGCGTGAGCCGCTCCCGCGCGGCGTCCGCCGCCTCTTCCGACGCGCCGAGCGTCGCGCCCGCGGCACGGACGGAGAGCCGCGCCTGCTCGAGCTCGAGCCTGATCTGCTGCGCGAGCTGCTCCGACTGCGCATCGAGCGCGGTCGCGTTGGCGCGCGCCTCGCGCACCTGCCCGCGCGTCTGGCCGCCCTGGAAGAGCGGCCAGCTCAGCGTCACCTGCGTGTTCCAGCCGGAGGAGAGGTCGTCCGGCTTCGCCCCGGACTCCGTGAGACCGGCCTGGACGCCGAGGCTCGGGCCGTAGCCGCCCTCGAGCGCGCGGACCGTCAGCTCCTGGCCCCGGAGCTGCTCCCGCAGGGCGGCGAGCTCGGGCCGGGCCGCGATCGCCTCGGCGAGGAGCACCGGGGGCGCGGCGTCCTCGCCGGGGACCGGCGGGAGCGACGTGTCGGCGACGTCCCACGAGCCGAGGTCGGTCACGCCGATCGCCTGCTCGACCCGGACGCGCGCGGTCGCGTAGGCGTTGTCGGCCTGGATCAGCCGGACGCGCGCGTTCGCGAAGTTGACCCGCTCCTGCACGAGGTCGATGGGCGGGCGCGTCCCGATCTCCACGAAGGCGCGGATCTGCTCGAGGTGCTTCTGCTCGTTGTCGAGCGTCTCTCGCGCGACGGCGAGGAGCGCCTTGTTGGCGACCGCGTCGAAGTAGGTGGTCCGGATGGAGAGCGCGACCGCCTGGGCGGTGCCGTGCTCGGAGTCGGCCTGGCCGGAGGCGATCGCCTGCGCCGCACGCCAGCGTCCCGAGGTCTGCCCGAAGTCCCAGACGAGCAGCTTGCCGGTGAGCCCGGCGCTGTAGAGCTCGCGGGCCCCGGTCGTCGAGAAGAAGCCGGAGCTCGCGAGCGCCGCGGTCGACGCGGAGCTCGATCGCTGGTAGCTCGCCGTGCCCGAGATCTGCGGCAGGAGCGGCGCGAACGCCTGGTCGACCCGCGCGCGGGTCGCCTCGGTCGAGGCCTGGGCCTGCCGGACCTGCGGCTGACGCGCGAGGCCGAGGCGGAGCGCCTCGTCGAGGCCGAGGACGCGCGCGGCGGGTGCGGGCGCAGCGGGCGCGGACGGCGCGGGGGAAGCCGGCGCCTGCGCGAAGGCGCGGGACGCGAGCAGGGCGAGAGCGAGGGGGAGGACGCGGTTCACTCGAACCTCAGGGCTTCGATGGGATCGAGCTGCGAGGCTTTGCGGGCGGGGTAGATGCCGAACGCGACGCCGACGAGGGCGCTGAACGCGACCGATACGATGACGATGTCCGGCCGGATGAGCATCGGCCAGGCGAACTGCGCGGCGAGGCGCTCCGCCGCGACGATTCCGAGGATGACGCCGATGGCGCCGCCCGCGGTGGCGAGCGTCAGCGCCTCCACGAGGAACTGGGCGAGGATGTCGCGCGGCCGGGCGCCGACCGCCATCCGGATGCCGATCTCGCGCGTCCGCTCGGTCACCGACACGAGCATGATGTTCATGATCCCGATGCCGCCGACGACGAGCGACACGGCTGCGATCGCGGCGAGGAGCGTCGTGATGGTGCTCACGCCCTGCTGCTGTGCGCCCGCCATCTCCGTGAGGTTCCGGATCGAGAAGTCGTCGTCGCCGCCCACCGGGATCCGGTGGCGGTCGCGGAGCAGGTCCGTGACCTGGCGCTCCGCCCGCGACGTCTGGCCGGCGACCGCCCCGACGACGATCGGGCCCGAGACGTACTTCTGGAGCCCGCCCTGGATCTTGGCCTGGTAGGCCGACTGCGGCACGAAGACGACGTCGTCGTAGTCCTGCCCCATCGGCGACTGGCCCTTGGGCGCGAGGACGCCGACCACCTGGAACGGGATGTTCTTCACCCGGACGGTGAGGCCGACCGCGTCCACGCCGGCGCCGAAGAGCTTGTCCGAGACGGTCTTGCCGAGCACGGCGACCTTCGTCCCGCCGTCCACGTCGGAGGCGGTGAAGTAGGCGCCCGAGGCGATGGGCCAGCTCCGGATGTCGAAGAACTCCGGGCTCGTCCCGGTCACCGACGTCGTCCAGTTCTGGTCGTCGGAGAGGACCTGCGCCGTCGTGCGGAGCTGCACCGCCGCGGCGCGCACGGACGGGACCTCCGCCCGGATCGCGCGCAGGTCCTCCCAGGTGAGCGTCGGCATCGAGCCGAACCCGCCGAACGCGCCGCCGCGGGTGGTCGTGCCGGGCAGGACGATGAGGAGGTCCGCGCCCATCGAGGCGAAGGCGTCCTCGACCCGCTTCTTCGCCCCCTCGCCGATCGCCACCATCGCGATCACGGCCGAGACGCCGATCACGATGCCGAGCGTCGTGAGGAAGGAGCGCATCTTGTTCCGGAGCAGGGCGCGGGCGGCGACCCGGAGCGTCTCGAGCAGGTTCACGGGAGCGCCTCCTCGGGGACAGGGGCAGGGCGGGCGACGCGCGGGGTGCGCCGCTCGTCGCTCTTCACGAGGCCGTCGCGCAGGACGACGAGGCGCGACGCGTACTCGGCGACGTCGGCCTCGTGCGTGACGAGCACGACGGTGATGCCGGCGCGCCCGAGCTCCTGCAGGAGCGCCATCACCTCGACCGACGTGCGGGTGTCGAGGTTGCCGGTCGGCTCGTCCGCGAGCAGGAGCCGGGGTTGCGTGACGATGGCGCGCGCGATGGCGACGCGCTGCTGTTGGCCGCCGGAGAGCTGGTTCGGGTGGTGGTGGACGCGATCGCCGAGGCCGACGCGCTCGAGCGCCGCGCGAGCCTGCGCGTGGCGCTCGCGCTTCGCGAACCCCGCGTAGACGAGCGGGAGCTCGACATTCTCGAGGGCGCTCGTGCGCGAGAGCAGGTTGAAGCTCTGGAAGACGAACCCGAGCGTCCGGTTGCGGACGGCGGCGAGCGCGTCGCGGTCGAGCCGCGAGACCTCCTCGCCCGCGAGCCGGTAGGCGCCGCCGCTCGGCCGGTCGAGGCAGCCGATCACGTTCATGAGCGTGGACTTTCCCGAGCCGGAGGCGCCCATGATCGCGACGAACTCCCCCTCGTCGATGGTGAGCGTGACGCCGCGCAGCGCGCGGACGTCCACCTCGCCCATCCGGTAGGTCTTCGTGACCGAGCCGAGCTCGACGAGGGGGCGCGCCATGCCGGTCCTCACCTAGAACATCCGGCCCGGAGGACCGCCCGGGCGCGACCCGCCCGCCGCTCCGGCCCCGGGCCCCGCGGCGTCGGTCACGACGGCGTCGCCGTCGCGCAGGTCGCCCTCGATGACCTCGGTCGTGGAGCCGTCGGAGACGCCCGTCCGGATGCGGACCGGCGCGGGCTGCTCGGCGCGGAGCACCCACACCGTCCGGCGATCCGGCTCGCGTCCGCCGCCCGCCTCGCCCCCCGCCGCGTCGCGGCGGCCCTGGCCCGGTGCCTGGCCGGCGCGCGGTGCCGGGGCGCCGCCGTTCCCCGTCCCCCCGGCGGCCGGGGCGCCGCCGGGGTCGCTCCGCTTCTGCGTCGCGAGCAGCTCGGGCGAGGGACGGAAGCGGAGCCCGGCGTTCGGGACGCGCAGCACGTCCGCGCGGTCGGCGAACACGAAGCTCACGTTCGCGGTCATCCCCGGGCGCAGGTCGAGGTCCGGGTTCGCGACGTCCACGACCGCGTCGTAGGTGACGACGTTCTGGACGGTCTGCGGCGCGTTCCTGATCTGGCGCACGGCGCCGCGGAACTTGCGGCCCGGGAAGGCGTCCACCGAGAACGACGCCTCCATGCCGTCCCGGAGCTTCCCGATGTCCGCCTCGGCGACCGAGGTGTCCACCTGCATCTTCTTGAGGTCCTCCGCGATGACGAACAGGGTCGGCGCCTGGAGCGACGCGGCCACCGTCTGGCCCACGTCCACGCTCCGCGAGATGACCGTGCCGTCGATGGGCGAGACGATGTTCGTGTAGGCGAGGTTCACCTGCGCCTGCTGCAGCGCGGCGCGCGCCTGCTCCACCTTGCCCGCCGCGGCGTCCACGCCGGCCACGGCGCCGTCTGCGTTCGCCTGGGCGGTGTCGAGGTCGGCCTGAGCGACGAGCTTCCGCTCGGCGAGGCTGCGCGTCCTGTCGAGCTGGCGCGCCGCCTCGGCAGCCTGCACCTTCGCGCGGCTGAGGTCGCCGCGCGCCGCGACGTGGTTCGCGCGGGACTGGGCGAGCGCCGCCTCGAAGAGCTCGGGGTCGATCTTGGCGATGAGCTGCCCCTTCTTCACGGGCGAGTTGTAGTCCACGAGGAGTCGCTGGATCCGGCCGGAGACCTGGCTCCCGACCTGGACGGTGACGAGCGCGGAGAGGGTGCCGGTCGCGGTCACCTGGGCGACGATCCGGCCGCGGTCGACGCGCGCCGTCTCGAACTTCGGGGCGGGCGCGTTGCGGGTCGCGCGCCAGGCGACGGCGGCGAGCACGATCGCGACGAGGACCGCGGCGGCGACGACGAGCCGTCGCGTGCGGGACGGACGCGCGGGGAGGCGGGTGGGCTCGGTGGGGATGCGCTCTGCAGGCTTCATGGACGCTCCTCCCGCGCGGCGGCGGGGCGGACCGGGCGGCGCGACCTGCGCGCCTCGAACCGGTCGAGGTTGGAGAGGATCTGGTTCAGCGCGCCGCGGAGCGCGGCGAGCTCCGCGGAGCTGAAGCCGGAGACGAGCGCCTCGCGCAGGTCACGCGCGATCGGGCGGACGCGACCGGCGAGGTCGGCACCTTCGGCGGTCGTCTCGATGACGAGGCGGCGGCGGTCCTGCGAGTCCTCGGTCATCCGGACGAGCCGCCGGCGGGTCAGCGACGCGACGACGCGCGACGTCGTCGGCTGGTCGATGCGGAGCCGCTCGGCCAGGGCGCCGAGCGAGAGGGGGCCCGCCTCGTGGATCCCGAGGAGGGCCCAGAACTGCTGCGGTGAGAGCCGGTGATCGCCGGCCTCGGCGTGGACCACCTGACGGATCCGCCGGCGGACCGCCGCGAGGAGGACGCCGACGGGCTCTTCTTGTTCTCGCAACATTTGCCGTAACATATAATTAGCCGCCGACCCCTCGTCAACGCCATCGCCCCGCCGCTTCGCCCGGAGCGCCATGCCGGGAGAACCCACGACCGACGCGGAAGTTACCTTTGCCGTGTCGTCCCGCTCTTGCCGCCGCGTGTCGAAGTGTTGCGGCCGCGAGGGAGGGCGGCCCAGCTTGCGTCCGCCCCCGCGCCTGCGCATAACACCCCGGATCATGGCCGATTCCCAGGGCGAGCTCCTGCTCCTTGTACCGACGACGAGCTACCGGCTCGACGACTTCCGCGCCGCGGCCCTCCGCCTCGGGGTGCCGCTCGTCGTCGGCAGCGACCGCTGCCACAAGGTCGAGGACTTCTTCGGGGAGGAGAAGGACCTCCTCTCGCTCGACTACCGCCAGCCGGCGCGCGCCGCCGAGCAGATCGCGGACGCCGCGCGGACACGGCCCATCCGCGGCATCGTCCCGGCGAGCGACCCCACCGCGGTCATCGCCGCGCTCGCCGCCGAGCGGCTCGGGCTGCCGCACAACCCGCCCGCCGCCGCGCGCCGGGCCGCGAACAAGCTCGCGATGCGCGAGGCGCTCCGCGACGCGGGCGTGGCCGTCCCCGCCTTCCGCGCGTTTCCGCTCGACTCCGATCCGCTGACCGCCGCGAGCGAGGTCTCCTTCCCGTGCGTGCTCAAGCCCCTCATCCTCTCCGCGAGCCGGGGGGTCATCCGCGCCGACGATCCGGCTGGGTTCGTGGGCGCGTGGCGGCGCATCGAGACGCTCCTGCGCGACACCGCGCCGGAGCGGCGCGCGCGGGAGGAGGGCGGCGCCGCGTCGATCCTCGTCGAGTCGTTCGTCGCCGGCGCGGAGCTCGCGGTCGAGGGCCTGCTCCGGGGCGGCCGGCTCGAGGTGCTCGCCGTCTTCGACAAGCCCGATCCGCTCGACGGCCCCTTCTTCGAGGAGACGATCTACGTGACACCCTCGCGCCACCCGGCGCCGCTCCTCGCGCGGGTCGAGGAGGTCGCCGCGGCGGGAGCCCGCGCGCTCGGGCTCGTCGAGGGGCCGGTGCACGCCGAGCTGCGCCTCGGCGCGGACGGGCCGGTGGTGCTCGAGATCGCCGCGCGCTCGATCGGCGGGCTCTGCTCGCGAACGCTGCGCTTCGGCGCGGGCCTCTCGCTCGAGGAGGTGCTCGTCGCGCACGCGATGGGGCGGCCGCTCGAGGCGCTCCGCCGCGAGGCGCGCGCGTCGGGCGTCATGATGCTTCCCATCCCGCGGCGGGGAGTCCTGCACGGCGTGCGCGGCGTCGAGGCGGCGCGGGCGGTCCGGGGCGTCGAGGACGTCGTCGTGACGGTGCCGGAGGGGCGCGAGGTCGTGCCGCTGCCGGAGGGCGACAGCTACCTCGGGTTCCTCTTCGCGCGGGGCGAGGCGCCGGCAGCCGTCGAGGCGGCGCTCCGCGAGGCGCACCGGAGGCTCACCTTCGAGATCCGGCCGGCGCTGCCGGTCGCGTGATGGTCACAGGCAGTCGCCGAACCGGAGCTCGTGCTGGACATCCGGGCACCGTCGCCGACACTGTGGGTCGGGGGTGAGCGATGGCCCACTTCGTACCAGGCCAGACGTATCGCCGCGTCGACCTGCAGCACGCCTTCCGCGGGGGGGAGCAGCAGGGACCGTTCCTGCTCGCGACGGGCGGGAGCGCCCTCACAGGCAGTTTCCGAAGCCGCAGGCCACGACGAGCGCAGCGAGGACGGCGTAGATGGCTCCGGTCGCCCCGGCCAGCAGGGCGACGGTGATGCGCACCCAGCGCGCCGCCCGGCGAAGGACGGCCACCGCGGCGAGCGATGCGATCGCCGGGAGCCCCCACCCGACCGCCCCCACGACCGCCTGCTCGGAAACGGAACCGGGACCCGCCCACCCCGCGAGGCCGGTGCAGATCGCGAGCGCGGCGAGGAACGCGGCGAGGATCGCGACCGGGGCCCGCGGAAACCGTCGCTGCAACGCCGGACCCCCGAGGCTCACGCCCACGACGGACGCGGCGACGAGGAACAGCGCCCAGGGTGCCATGCCGACGTCGAGGTACGTCATCGAGCCATCACAGCACGTCACGCAGAGTGCTGCCAATCGGTCTACGCGCGTGAGGATGGGACGCTCTCGCCCTTCGACTCCGCGCCGCCTGCGGCGGCGCTACGCTCAGGGCGAACGGGGCGAGGTTCCAGGTCCAGGTCCAGGCCAGGCCAGGCCAGGTCCACAGGTCCAGGTCCACAGGTCCAGGTCCACAGGTCCAGGTCCACAGGTCCACAGGTCCAGGTCCACAGGTCCAGGTCCACAGGTCCAGGTCCACAGGTCCAGGTCCACAGGTCCAGGTCCACAGGTCCTGGACCAAGGAAGCCGCGGCCGGCGGTCGGCTGGGGGCTCATCCCTCCCGTTCGTCCTGAGCGTAGCCGAGTCCCGAGCTTGTCGAGGGACGAGGCGAAGTCGAAGGACGCTGCTCGGCTCCGGGCCTGGGACGGCGCTACCCGCTTCGGTTCGGCCCGCGCGCGAGCTTGCGGAGGAGCGACCAGTCGCCGTTGATCAGCGCCTCCTTCTTCGCCCGGTTCCACCGCTTGAGCTGCAGCTCGCGCTCGAGCGCATCCACGCGATCCGGCAACTCGGCCGACCAGACCAGCGTCACGGGTCGCCTCCGAGCCGTATGTCCGCCCAGCGAACCGTCCTGGTGCTGCGCGAGCCGAAGCTCGAGATCGTCCGTGTGGCCGACGTAGTAGCTGCCGTCTGCGCAGCGCAGGATGTAGACGAAGAACGGCTTCATGGTGCGCCCTTCGACTTCGCCGCCGCTTTGCGGCGGCTACGCTCAGGGCGAACGGAAGCGAAGAACGGCTTCATGCGGAAGCGAAGAACGGCTTCATGGTGCGCCCTCCGACTTCGCCGCCGCTTTGCGGCGGCTACGCTCAGGGCGAACGGAAGCGAAGAACGGCTTCATGGTGCGCCCTCCGACTTCGCCGCCGCTTTGCGGCGGCTACGCTCAGGGCGAACGGAATCCAACGATCGTGCCGGGCCCACGATCCCGTCGATGCGGTCGGTCGAGGACCCCGGCGCTCAGCTGTTCCCGTCTTCGCTCACCGCGCCCACCTGCGCGGTCGTGGGTTCCGCTCAGCAGAACCAGGACTCGGTGAGCCGCGGCACGCGCCGCTGGTCCGGCGCGAGGGTCCGGACGTGGCCGTGCGGGAGGCCGGCCGCGGCGAGCGCGAGCACCTTCACGCGCGCGATCGTGGCGAGCGGCTCGTCGCCGCGCGCGGCGCCGGCCTCGACCTCCGCCGCGACGCGCGCCTGGAGCGCGTCCATCCGCGGATCGGGGTGGCGCCAGCGCCAGGTGAGGGCGGAGGGCTCGAGCCCCTCGAACGCGATCTCCGGGTCTCCCTCGAGGAGCGAGCCCGGCGGCACGAGCAGCCGGATGGAGAGCTGCACGGGGTCGAGGGTGGGCAGGAGCCCGCGTGCCTCGAAGACCTCGAGCAGATCGAGGAAGTCCGCGAGCGTGGACCACGGCGTGAACGGGACGAGGGAGGGGCGGAGCGGAAGACCGGCCTCGCGGCACAGCTCGAACGCCCGGAGGGCGTCCTCGCGCGTGTGACCCTTCGCGAGCTTCTCGAGGACGCGATCGGAGAGCGCCTCGACCGCGGTCGTGGCGAACGCCGCGCCGAGCGACACGAGCTCCGCGAGCGCGGCCGGCTCGCGCACGAGGTGCTCCACCTTCGCGGTGAAGTCGAACGAGAGCGACGGGAACCGCGCGTGCATGGCGCGGGCGATCCGCAGCGCGTGGGTGGGGCCGTTCAGGAAGTCGGGGTCGCCGAACGTCACGTGCTCGGCGCCGGCCGCGACCTGCGCGGCGACGTCGGCGAGCACGATCTCTTCCGGGACCGCGAAGAACCGGCCCTGGTAGAGCGGCACGACCGGGCAGTGGCGGCAGCGGTGCTTGCAGCCGCGCGTCGCCTCGACGTACCCGGCGACGCGCCGCTCGCCGTCACCCCGGACGAGCCGGGCGTAGCGCTCGAGGGGCGGCAGAAGGGTTCGGTCCGGCACGAGCGAGGGGGCCGCGCGGGGAGGGGCGCCCCCGGGTCCGCGGTGGACGAAGCGCGCGAGGTCGTCGCCGCGCTCGACCGCCCCCGCGAGCGCCACGAGCTCCTCCTCGCACTCGGCCCCGAGGACCGCGCGCGCCCCTGCGCCGACGAGGAGGTCCGCGTGGAGCGGCGCGTACAGGCCATGGAAGCAGAGCACCGCGTCCGGTCGCGCCGCGCGGATGCGGGCTGCCGCGGCGAGCCCGAGCCGCAGCGCGGTGTGCATCGGCACGGAGATCGCGACGAGCCGGGCGCGCCGGACCCGCTCGAGATCGAGCGGCTCGACCGAGAGGTCGAGGGCCGCGGGCAGGAAGCCGGCGCGCGCGAGGTGCGCCGCGGGCACGGCCACGCCGTTCGGCGAGTGCCCGAGCTCGTACGTCGCGAGGAGGAGGATGTCGCCCGGGCCGCGCATGGTGCGATCCCGCCACGGCGCCGGTGGCGCCCTCCGGTCAGCCCTTGGCGGGGGGCGGGCGGTAGTCGGGGGGGACCTGCGCCCCCTCGCCGAAGAAGAACTGCTCCGCCTGCTGGTACAGGATCTCGTTCGTCCGCGGGTCCGCGGGCGCGAGGCGGTACTCGTTCAGGATCATCTTGAAGTGCTCGAGCCACATCTTCCACGCCTCCTGGGAGATGGAGTCGTAGATGCGCTGCCCGAGCTCGTTCTGGAACGGCTTGGAGGTGAGGCCCGGCAGCTCCTTGCCAAGCTTCTTGCACATCACCATGCGCGCCATTCCTGTGTCCTTTCCGGGGTACCGGGGTCGAGCCGCCGGGAACATAAGCGATCTCGACCCCGGATGCACGGGGACGCGCAGCTCGCGAGGCGTCAGGACAGGAGCGACGTCGGCGAGACCGCGAGCGCCTTGGCGAGCGACTCGAGCGTGTCGAGCGGCGGGGTGCGCTGGCCGCGCTCGAGCATGGAGATGTAGGACACCGAGAGACCTGCCTTGGCGGCGAGGGCCTCCTGGGAGAGCTTGCGGCGGAGACGCTCGCTCTTGAGGTTCACGGCGAACTTGTCGGCGAGACCGGCCATCGGGAGCTCCTAGTTGGGGACGACTCGGGGTGCAATTGCGGTTTCCGCAAACTCGTTTAGCGGATTCCGCAGTTCCGAGAGGAATAGCACCTCTCGTGCTGGGCAGCCAGAGAGTGCGTGTCCCCTGAGCGTGCGATGGAACGAGGTGTGCGTCCCCTACATCCGGGACTCCGAGTGACACGTCCGGGTGCGCGAGGTCGCGCGTCAGCGGCGCGGGCGCGCGGCGGGGAAGGGCACGTCGTAGCGCGTCAGGAGCCGGCGGAGCGCGAAGTACGAGACCCCGAGCGCCTGCGCGAGCCCGCGCGGATCGCCGGTGAAGAGCTGCGTCGCGGCGAGCAGGTACCTGCGCGCGGCCTCCCGGAACGGAAGGACGTCCTCGCGCGCGTGGAGCGGCCGGAATCCGGGGACGGCGCGGACGAGCTCGCCGGAGAGCTGCGCGAGCTTGCCGCGCGCCTCCTCCATCTCCGCCTCGTTCCGCTCGAGGTCGTGTGTGAGCCGTCGGCGGTCGAGGGCGAGCTCGAGCGCGCGGTCGATCCCCGCGCCGGAGTCGGCGCACTGGTGGAAGAAGTCCGCGCCGGACATGACCGAGGCGATCGCGTCCGAGGTGTCGGTCGAGGCGCCGAACGCGAGGATGGCGAGCGCCGGCCGCGCCTCGCGCAGCTGCCTGATCGTCTCCAGGCCGGGGCCGCCGGGGAGCGCGAGGTCGATCGCGGCGACCGCGATCGACCCCGCGCGCCGGCGGGCCTCCGCGCTCGACGCCGCGAGGACGATGCGGTAGCGCGGGTACCGCCCGAGCGTCCGGGCCCGTTCGCGCCCCGCGACCCGAGCGATCCGGTCGCGCAGCGCGCGTCGCCGAGGTCCGTCCCCCATCGCGAGGAGGACGACGTGGTCGAACTCGTCGGGCTGGTCCCAGCGGATCCGGGCCATGGGGCGGATTTCGTACCACGACCGAGCGTCTTCCTCACGTGAACCCTGTCATTCCCCGGGGGGGCGCAGGAGCACGACCTCGACGCGCGCGCTGCGCGCGACCTGCGAGCGGCCGGCGGGAAGCACCGCGAGCGCGTCCACCCCGGCAGCCGACGACAGGTCGCCCGAGCTCTGCGAGCGGAGCGGGACGGCGACGAGGTCCCCCCGACTCACCCGGAGGCGGCAGCGGAGGTAGACCTCGAGCTCCGGCGGCTTCACCTGCGCCGCGGCGAGGCGCGCCATGACCCGGAGCCGGCCTGACCCGGGGAGCCCCGCGAGCGCGCGGAGCGCCGGACGCACGAACAGCTCGAACGTGACGAGGGCGCTCACGGGGTTCCCGGGCAGCCCGAACACGGCGGTGCGGCCCCAGCGGCCGAACGTGAACGGCTTCCCCGGCCGCATCGCGACGCGCCAGAAGTCGAGCCGCGCGCCGGCGCCGGCGAGCGCCGCGCGGACGAGGTCGCGCGCACCCACCGACACCCCGCC
>WNGB01012129.1_pt1 | contig 11741 bp, 11 predicted proteins | sample 5400681 | NCBI WGS metagenome assembly WNGB01 (sample SAMN13153367, study PRJNA577476) | soil metagenome | isolation source: 115 cm soil or saprolite under grassland replicate 2 | place: USA:California | collected 2016-06-15 | reverse complement strand
AGACGTGGATGCCCGGCACAAGGCCGGGCATGACGAGGAGGGTTACGCGACCCAATCCGCTGAGAAGATCAGCAGCCGACGCACCAGTTCCACGGCCACGGGTTCTGCCGGCTCGGCAGGTCGAACGGCCCGGGCAACGATGAGCGCCGGTTGAACGCGGTGTTGTCGATATAGCTGGTCGGCGAGTAGCCCGGCGGCAGCGCGTAGTCGGTGAACTTGCGCTCGCCCGGCAGTACTTCGGTGCCGCCGTCGAGGAACGAGCGTGGCGCCACGCGAACGCGCGTCCTCGGTCGGCTCGCGACCACGACCTCGGACTGGTTGGTCACGACCCTTTTCTTCTTCTGCGCCGCCTCGGCCGGCGGAGCCGCACATGCCGATATGGCGACCACCACGGCACAAGCGCCGGCCGCAACCCATTTCAGTCCCATCATGATCTCGTCCTCGATTCCCCGCGAGTTGCACTCTACGCGCGTTCGGCTGCGCGGAACAACCGCACCCCGGTAATGGGCGCGACACTGTGGCAGTTCCCACAACGAAGGTTCAATTTATCACGATACCGCCCTGTGGTATAAAATTCTCGAGTATTTCCGTGAAACAGAAGAAATAAGCTGCAGGGAGGACGAAATGCCGAGCAAGCTCGAACGCTCCGTGCAGGAGCTCTATGGCGACGATCCCGAGCGCGCCGATGCGCTCGTGTTCGGCCGCCCAACCAGCCGCCGCGGCTTCCTGGGCGGCAGCGGGCTGGCCGCCATGAGCGCGGCGGTCGGCGGGGCGATTCCGTTTGCCGCCTTGATGCCGGGCGGGCTCGTCCCGGCCGCCTTCGCGCAAGCCGGCAACGAGCCGAAGGGCCCGCAATACCTGAAATTTCCCGGCAAGAGCGACAAGCTCGTGGTGCTGGGCGAGCGTCCGCTGGTGGCTGAAACGCCCGCGCATCTGCTCGACGATGACACCACGCCGACGGACAAATTCTTCATCCGCAACAACGCCCAGATCCCCGACGAGGCGAAGGATCCGAACAGCTGGAAGATCGTCGTCGACGGCGAGGTCAACCAGAAGCTCGAGCTCACGCTGGGCGAGCTCAAATCCAAGTTTCCCGCGGTGACCCGGCGCCTGGTGCTCGAATGCGGCGGCAACGGCCGCTCGTTCTTCACCCCGCAGGCCCGCGGCAACCAGTGGACCAATGGCGGCGCCGGCTGCGCCGAATGGACCGGCGTGCGGCTTGCCGACGTGCTGCGCGCTGCCGGCGTCAAGCCGTCGGCCGTGTTCACCGGCCACTATGGCGTCGACCGCAGCCTCGCCGACGCCAGCAAGGACGCGCTCTCGCGCGGCGTTCCGATCAGGAAGGCGATGGACGCCAACAACCTCATCGTGTTCGCCATGAATGGCCAGCCGCTGTCGAACATCCACGGCGGCCCGGTGCGCCTGGTCATTCCGGGCTGGCCCGGCTCGGTCTCATCGAAATGGCTCACCCGTGTCTGGGTGCGCGACAGGGTCCACGACGGTGCCGGCATGGGCGGCACCTCCTACCGGGTCGCGATCAAGCCGATGGTGCCGGGCGACACGCCCGACCCGAACAATTTCCGCGATCTCGAATCGATGCCGGTGCGTTCCATCATCACCAGCCCGGCGAACGGCACGAGCTTCGGCAAGGAGGTGCGCGAGCTGAAGCTGCGCGGCGCGGCCTGGGCCGGCGATCTGACGGTGAGACGCGTCGACATCTCGGTCGACTTCGGCGCGAGCTGGCGGCCCGCGCAGCTGCAGCGGCCGAAGAATCCCTACGACTGGCAGCGCTGGACCGCCACCGTGCGGGTGCCGAGCGAGGGCTATTACGAGATCTGGACGCGCGCGACCGATTCCCGTGGCGTGACGCAGCCGCACATCGCCGGCAACTGGAATCCGCAAGGCTACGGCGCCAACCCGATGCACCGAGTGGCGATCCGGATCGCATGACGCATGATGACGCGCCTTGCCTGTGTGCTGCTGTTACTTGTCGCCCCGCAAGGCGCTCTCGCGCAGGCGTTCGCGCCGCGCGACGAGAGCCCCGCCGACTATCCGGCCGGCCCCGGCCGCGACCAGGCCTTCATCACCTGTACGCTGTGCCACGGCTTCAAGCTCGTGGCGCAGCAGGGCCAGTCGCGCCGGCAGTGGGATGACACGATCGAGTTCATGACCCAGCGGCACAGCATGCCGAAGCTCGACGGCAACGACCGCGCGATCGTGCTCGATTATCTCGAGGCCGCATTCCCGCCGCGGCGCGCGCCCGGCGGCTGGCAGAATCCGTTCCAGAAGCGGTAGGTCACTTTGTGACGACGCGGCCGCGCAGCTTGGGTTCCTTCGAGGCGTCGATCCAGTCGAAGCGCCTGACGTTCGACGTGCGCTGCCCCGGGCCTGCCTTCTGTGTGCAGAGCTTGCGCCGGCGCTCGGCCCGCGCGAACAGTTCCGTCACCTGGGGCTCGCTCGCCGCCATCATCAGCGCCAGCCGCTCGAGCGCGCAGCCGAGCACGGCGCGATCCATGACCTCGACGCCGCCGCGGCAATACCAGCCGGCGATCTGCAGCCGCGGCTCCTCGAACGCGCGCACGAAACCCAGGCACTGGCGCAGGTGCTCGCCGGCGCGGGCCGTGAAGTCGAACGTGTCGATGCGCCCGAACTTCCCCTCGAGCGCGGCGCCCTGCTCGAGTGCATAGGGCCCGCCCAGCGCCACGGTGCGCGCCGCCACTTCGCGGTGGGCGTCGCCGAACGGCCCGATTTCCGAGCCCGGCCGGTAGATTTCGATCATCAGCCGCGAGCGCGCGACCTCGGCGTCGCCCCAGCTCAGGATGTCCTTGCGGCCGCCGCCGGTCGGGTGGCGCTGGATCGCATAGTCGGGTTCCGACTGGACGAATTCCGGGATGGTGAGGGCAAACGCCCGGAACGGGCGCTCGACCGCGATCCAGGACGGCTGCGTCGGCTCGATCGCTGCCTGCACGTCCGGCGTCCGGAAAAAGATGAAAGCCGTGATGGCGATCACGGCGATCGCGCCGATATAGGCAAAGATGCGCACCGCTGTCGCCGACAGCTCATCCCGGACATGACGCAGAACGGGATGCAAAACCTTAACCCCGGAGCCGTTGTGTTGGGCACCCTTCTCGCCTAGAAGCACTTTGGCGCCGGTTTCCGCCCCGCCGGCGGGCGTTCGAAATCATTTGTGAGGGTTAACAATGGGTTACAAAGTCGCAGTCGTCGGCGCCACCGGCAACGTGGGCCGCGCCATGCTCGATATCCTGGCCGAGCGGCGGTTCCCCGCCGACGAAGTGGTCGCGCTTGCCTCGCCCCGCAGCCAGGGGACCGACATCTCCTTTGGCGACAAGAACCTCAAGTGCAAGGCGCTCGACCATTACGATTTCTCCGACGTCGACATCTGCCTGATGTCGGCCGGCTCGCCGGTCGCCAAGGAATGGGGGCCGAAGATCGCCGCCGCCGGCGCGGTCGTGATCGATAACTCATCGTTCTGGCGTTACGACTCCGACGTTCCGCTGGTCGTGCCCGAGGTCAACGCCGACGCGGTCGCGGGCTTCCGCAAGAAGGGCATCATCGCCAATCCGAACTGCTCGACCGCGCAGCTCGTGGTCGCGCTCAAGCCGCTGCACGACAAGGCCAAGATCAAGCGCGTGGTGGTCGCGACCTATCAGTCGGTATCCGGCGCCGGCAAGGAGGCGATGGACGAACTGTTCTCGCAGACCAAGTCGGTGTTCACGCTCGATGAGATGGAGAGCAAGAAATTCCCCAAGCGCATTGCCTTCAATGTGATCCCGCAGATCGACGTGTTCCTGGACGACGGGTTCACCAAGGAAGAGTGGAAGATGGTGGTCGAGACCAAGAAGATCCTCGACCCCAAGATCAAGCTGGTCGCCACCTGCGTGCGCGTGCCGGTGTTCATCGGACATTCGGAAGCGGTCAACATCGAGTTCGAGAACGAGATCACCGCCGACGAGGCGCGCGAGATCCTGCGCAGTGCGCCAGGTTGTCTCGTGATCGACAAGCGCGAGCCGGGCGGCTACGCCACGCCGCATGAATGCGCCGGCGAGGACGCGACCTATATCAGCCGCATCCGCGAGGATTCCACGGTCGAGAACGGCCTCGCGATGTGGATCGTGTCCGACAATCTGCGCAAGGGCGCTGCCCTCAACGCGATCCAGATCGCCGAGTGCCTCGTCAACCGCAAGCTGATCCAGGCCAAGCAGAAGGCGGCGTAAGGGTCAGGGGTCAGGTGTCAGGGGTCAGGACTACTGACCGCTGATCCCCGTCTCCCGACGCGTCATTCCTGTCTCCCTGTTTCCTGACACCTGATCCCTGACCCCTGTCACGTCCAGATCGCCATCGGGAGTCCGAGCGCGTCGCGCTCGGGCGGATCGGGGAACGGCCGCGCGCGCCCCGCGTGAATGCGTTGCGCGATGGCGGCGCAGGCGAGCGCATCGATCAGGTCGTCGGGGCCGGCACCCCTGGGCGGCCTCCCCCCGACGATCGCGGCCGGAAAGCCCGCCGCGATGAGCAGCCCGCGGCGCAGCGCAAGACCCGGCTCATAGGGCCGGCTTTTCACTTTCTTCGGCTGCTCCAGCGCCCGTTCGCCGTTGAGCTGCCAGAACGCCACCTCGGGATGCACCTCGTAGACGCGTCCCGCACACGCCACGTCGGCGCGCAGGCAGGCGTCGACCTCGCGGATTTTTGGCGCCAGCATGAACAGCTGCCGCGACACCTTGCGCGGCGGCTCCGAGGTCGCGAGCGCGATCCGGCACGCCTCGCGGTAGTCCTCGGCCGCGAGCGCGGCGCGCGACGGCACCGAGAACACCGAGGATTGCCGTGCGCCAAGGAGCGGCCGCACCGCGCGCTCGGCCGCGCGTCCGCCAAGTCCGGCGCGCTCCGGAAGCCCGATCGGCATGTCGACCGCAATCACGGCGGGCGCTTCCGGCGCCGCCGGCACGTCGGCAAAGCGCGGCACGAGCCGAATGCGCACCTCGCCCAGATCGGGCCGGATGAAAGCCGCGACCCATCCGGTGGAACAGCCGTCGACGCCGGCGAGCCAGATATCGTTGATCATCATCGTCCACAACGTGACACGGCGCTCCGCATCACGGTAGGCTCCGGCATTGGAATGGGGGTGACAATGCCGATGACGATCCGTCCGCGCCGCAGCGTGCTCTACATGCCGGGCTCGAACGCCCGCGCCATCGCCAAGGCGCGCACGCTGCCGGTCGACTGCATCGTGCTCGATCTCGAAGACTCGGTTGCGCCCGAGGCCAAGGAGGCGGCGCGGGCGCAGGTGGCGGAGGCGGTGCAGGCCGGCGGCTTCTACCCGCGCGAAGTCATTGTGCGGATCAACGGGCTCGACGCCGGCTGGTGGCTCGACGACGTGAACGCGGTCGCCCCCGCCAGGCCGGACGCGTTCCTGGTGCCCAAAGTGTCGAGCCCCGAGCACCTGGAACACGTCGCCGACCGGCTCGTTGACATGAGCGCCGATCACCGGATCAGGGTCTGGGCCATGATCGAGACGCCGCTCGCGATCCTGCAGGCGCGCGAGATCGCCGCCGCCGCCAAGGACGTGGAGACCCGGCTCGCGGCGTTCGTCATGGGCACCAACGACCTCGCCAAGGATACTCGCAGCCGCATCACGCCCGGCCGCGACACCATGCGGCCCTGGCTGATGACCTCGATTGCGGCGGCGCGCGCCTTCGGCATCGACATCATCGACGGCGTCTACAACGACTTTAACGACGCCGACGGCTTTGCGCGTGAATGCGCCGAGGCGCGCGCCATGGGCTTCGACGGCAAGACCATCATCCATCCGAGCCAGATCGAGGCCTGCAACAAGGCCTTCACGCCGAGCGCCGAGGAGATCGCGCAGGCGCGCGCGATCGTGGCGGCGTTCGACCGGCCGGAGAACAAGGGCAAGGGCGTGATCGCGCTCGACGGCAGGATGGTCGAGCGGCTGCACGCCGACATGGCGCGGCGCACGGTCGCGATCGCGGAGGCGATCGCCGGGCAGGGCGCGTGATGTCGCGGCGTGTATCGCGAGCGCAGCACTCTCACTTTGACTCAACGCGACGGGTCTCTCCGCTTCCCCTCCCACCCGCGCGAAGCGCGGCGGGGAGGGGTGCGGGGTGGGGGGAAGGGCGGCGAATGCGGTGTTTCAATTGACGCACCCCCCACCCCGCTCGCTTCGCTCGCGACCCTCCCCGCCGCTCCGCGGGCGGGAGGGTGACTCGCGGCGCGACCGCGGTTCAACGGACAGTCCGATCATTCGGCGGGATCAAAGTGCCGAACTCACCGTGTCAGCGTCTCTTGATGTGTCAGCGTCCCTTGATTCCGAAGTTCACATCTAAATATGCCGCAAGTGTTGGTGAGCTTCCGCCTCGGGAAAGTCAGGAGTTCCGCGTGGCCACTGCAAGATCGCGACCCTGCGACGAAGCCGCGATCCGGTCGACGCCGGTCGCCCCCGAGTGCCTGGCCGCGGCCAAGCCGTGGGTCCTGGTGGTGACGATCCTGGCCTCGACCATGGCCTATATCGACGAGTCGGTCGTCAATGTTGCGCTCCCGGCAATCGAGAAGGACCTCGGCGCCTCGGTCGCGGTGATCCAGTGGCTGGTCAACGCCTACACCCTGTCGCTGAGCGCGTTCCTGCTGATCGGCGGCGCCGCCGGCGATCAGTTCGGCCGCCGCAAGATCTTCGTCATCGGTACCGGCATCTTCGCGGCCGCCTCGCTGTGGTGCGGCCTGGCGCCGAGCGCCGCGCAGCTGATCGCCGCCCGCGCCGCCCAGGGCATCGGCGCCGCACTCCTGATCCCGTGCTCGCTCGCCATCATCGGCGCCTCGTTCGGCGAGGCCGAGCGCGGGAAGGCGATCGGAACCTGGGCCGGCTTCTCGGCCATCTCGGCCGCCATCGGCCCGCTGCTCGGCGGCTTCATCGTCGATCATGCGACCTGGCGCTGGATCTTTCTGATCAATCCGGTGATCGCGCTCCCGACCATCCTGGTCGCGCTGCGCCGCGTCATCGAGAGCCGCGATCCCGACGCCGCGCCGAGCCTCGACTGGCGCGGCGCTGGCCTGGCATTCGCGGGGCTCGGCAGCGCCGTGTTCGCCCTGATCGCGTGGCCCGAGCTCGGATTGCGCCACCCGGTCGTGAGCGTGACCCTGGCGGCCGGTGTCCTGCTGCTGGCGGCGTTCGTGTGGGAGGAGGGTCGGAGCCGCGCCCCGATGATGCCGTTGGCGTTGTTCCGGTCCGGCACCTTCGCCGGCGTCAACCTGCTGACGCTGCTGCTCTATGCCGCGCTCGGCGGCGCGTTCTTCTTCCTGCCGTTCGCGCTGATCCAGGTGCACGGCTATTCGGCGACGCTCGCGGGCGCCGTCTTCCTGCCGTTCACCGCGATCATGGGCGGGTTGTCGCGCTGGTCGGGCGGGCTGCTCGACCGCTATGGCGCGCGGCCGCCGCTGATCATCGGGCCGGCGATCGCCGCCATCGGCTTCGCGCTGCTGGCGCTGGCCGGCACCAGCGGTCCCTATTGGGCGACGTTTCTGGCGCCGATCATCGTGCTCGGGCTCGGCATGGCGGTGACGGTCGCGCCGCTGACCACGTCGGTCATCAATGCGGTGCCGGTGCGCCAGGCCGGGGTCGCGTCCGGCATCAACAACGCGGTTGCCTCGGTCGCGAACCTCTTGGCGGTGGCGATCTTCGGCGCGATCGCGCTCGTGGTGTTCAATCATGCGCTCGATCAGCACATCGCGACGCAGCCGATGTCGGTGGACGTCGTGCGCGCGCTCACAGCGGCACGCGGAAAATTCGTGACCGATGGCGGACTGGCGGCGCTGCAAGGCGCCGATCGCGAACTGGCCGAAACGCTGATCCGGCAATCGCTCGCCGATGGCATCCGCGTCGTGATGGGACTGGCCGCCGCGCTGGCGCTCGCCGGCGCCACCTGTGCGGCGCTGACGATCCGTCCGGCCCCGGCGCCGTCGTCAGCGTGAACCAGGCTGTCGGCGAAAGCGTTATCTGTCCCGAAGGCCACATCAGGAGGACCGATCATGCCCGAAATTCGCCCGGACAGCGGGATTGTCACCCAGATCACCACCGTCAAGCTGCCGCCCGACAACCAGGACGAGGTGCTTGATCTCATGACCGAACGCGCGCGCTTCATGGCCAAGCAGCCCGGCTTCGTGTCGGTCAGCCTGCATCGCAGCAAGGACGGTACCCACGTGGTGAATTACATCCAGTGGACCAACGCCGAGAAATTGTCGGCGGCACATCATTCGCCCGAGTTCCGCAAGAAGTGGCCGCAGTTCGGCAAGCTCGCCGAGGAGATCGAGCCCTGCCTCTACGACCTGATCCACGTCGAGGCGGCGTAGCGATACTCATCGTCGCGAGCCGGACGCAGGGTGTAGGGTAGGCAAAGGCGCGGTCGAGGACACGTCCGTTACCCAATGCACGATGCAGCGCCGTGCCCACGCGTCGCATGTTCATGCATAACAGATGCTTTGCGATCATTCCCTCCGCGTGGGCACGGCGCTCTGCTGTGCTTGCGGCGAAGTTCGTGTGTTTGGCTCGCGCCTTTGCCCACCCTACGAAGACTGCGTCGAGGGCGTAGCGATCGGCACGCGCCGTGATCGCCGGGCTTGACCAAAGCGATCCGTCGCACCAACAATCGATGCAACGCGGAGCCCTGCGCATCCGCGAGTCCAAGGCACTAAGCAAAATCAGCCCAACAGAACACTACGGCGTGGACCTAATGTGGCGCCAGATAACCCTCTTTCCCGCCAAAGACCTTTGACCCGCTGGGACTCTGACTTCGGAGTTGGTCTTCGCATTCTCTTTGGAACGCGGCTTGGCTGGGGGATACTACTGTTCTTCGCTGTGGTTCTGTTGCTGCCGTATACCGGTTTTTGCTTTACGCATTTCCGGTACCTGTCGGACGACGAACTCATCGACGCGGCAATACGCGACGTGATGGCGTCTGGAGGTCACTCCATAGCCGCACCTGCTGGTGGATACATCAACTTTCGTCCAGAGCGGCCCATTAGATACGGGGCGGTTGCCGAGTTTAGGCGTTTGAACCCGAACTGCTGCAGAATCGTCCCGAATGATCCGAGGTGGGTCAGCCTCTTCGACGAAATCTCCGGTCGGGCTGCCAAGAACGTCGAGCTCACCTACAAGGTGCGCTATCTCACCGAATCCGGCGCTGAATCCAGCATGGAAGCGTTCGCGTATCGGGTTGTTGGCAATTGTGGACAGGTTCTGAATACCGGACGGTGAAACTGAACACACCGTACGATATGATGACCGGCGATCATCGCAACAGCATTTGCGCCAGGTCGAGCTTGCCTCGTGGGCCACACTAGCGGAGGAAACGCCATGCGCCGGCTGATGATTGCCGCTCTGCTCTGCATCCTCGCATCGCCGTCGTTCGCCAACGATGTGGCGCCGACCGGCACCTTGCGCGCGGTCTATCTCGGCAGCAATCCGGCGCAGGCGGTGCGCGATCCCGCGACCGGCGCCGTCCGCGGCGTCTCGTACGATCTCGCCATCGAGCTCGGCAAGCGCCTCGGCTTGCCGGTCGACTTCAAGCCGCTCGCCAATCCGGCGGCGGTGATCGCGGCGGTCGGCGAGAGTCAGGCCGACATCGGCTTCGTGGCCTATGAGCCCTCGCGCGCCGGCACGGTCGAGTTCTCGCAGACCTACATGCTGGTGCAGCAGAGCTTCATCGTGCTCGCCGGCTCCTCGATCCGCGCCATGGCGGACATCGACCGGCCGGGGCAGAAGATCGCCGGCGTGCGCAACGATTCGATCTCGCTCTATCTGCGGCGCCACCTCAAGCAGGCGACATTGATCGAGATCGAGAACAATCCGGCCGAAACCAAGCGCATGCTCGCGGCCGGCGAGATCGACGCCTTCGGGGCAAACCGCCAGCGGCTGACCGGCTTCGCCGTGGAGACGCCCGGCACCCGCCTCCTGCCCGACAATCTGTTCGGTGTGCCGCAGACCATCATCGTGCCCAAGGGCAAGGCCGAGGCGCTGGTCGCGGTCAATCGCTTCATCGACGCGCTGCGCGACTCAGGCTTCCTGAAGGCGTCGATCGAGCGCAGCGGCGTCGTCGGTCTCGATGTCGGACCCGGCGGCTCGTGGCAGCCATCCGCGCCGTGACGTCACGCTTGTAGGGTGGGCAAAGGCGCGCCCCGGACGGCGGGGCAAAGCATGAAGCTCGATCGCGCCGTGCCCACCATCTTCCAAGTTGCCGAGAGGCCGCCGGTGGCTACGGAGCCTGTCATCGGGCGGCGCTTCGCGCCGACCCGTTGGCTTCACCCGGGCTACCGCTGCCGCTCGTTCTCCGGTGGTCAGCCAAAAAAAATCTCATCGCGAACTGCGATTCGCCCTGATCCCAGGGTCAAGCCATTCCATGCAAGCGCATTTTTTTCGATATGCACATTCGGTGATTTTTCTTGCCTCTTCCTGTTATGTTCTGACTGGGTCAGTTTGAATAAGGCGGGCGGAAATACTCCACAGTTGTACGTTTCCGTACTGACATTTTCTGGGCTTTTGGTCAGATACCGTACTTAATTTCGGAAACCAACGGGGCAGGCTTTGTAGTTTAATTGTGTCCGGTTTTAGAGGTCAGCATGACCACAGCCGCGGAATATCGAGAGTACGCTCAAGAATGCACGCGCTGGGCCGCCGAGGCGGAATCAGAGGATATGCGCACGGCATTCTTGGCCATGGCCAAGCAATGGATGGAAGCCGCCCTCAGGGTCGAAGGCGTCATCCCGCCAGATGTGACAGAAAGAGACAGCACGCAGCCCACGGCACCACACTAAGCCGCCACGGTCCATTCGTGATCGCGCGCTTCGAAGGCTTCGAGCATATCCACAACGTCATTCATTTCCCAAAGCCGCTTGCTCACGCCAGCGGCAATTGCCTCGACCTCGCCCACGGCAATTCGACGATAAACTTGCCCAGCTGATTCGGGTCGCGGGGTCGCTTGCGTTGATCTGGCATGGCTACCGCTCTGACTTTCGCCGGCTGTGTTCTAGCCATCCTACAACGGCAAGCGGACCCACGAACGTCGCTAGCGTAATGACCAAGACAATGGGGTGTCTGTCCAAGAATTCGCCGACCCAGTTGTGCCTACCGTTATCAGATGATGCGTATCCTAAAATAAGGCAGGTGGAGTGAGCGAACGCTGCTCTCTCCCCCGTCCGTCCCCGCGCAAGCGGGGACCCAGAATCGAGAGGCCGGCGTATGTGGCCCTGGATCCCCGCTTGCGGGGGGATGAACGGACAGAGCGAGATACAAAACGAGAGCGCTGAGCCGACACCGAACTCACACCCACGGCCGCGCGGCCGTCGCCTTGGCCTCGAAGTCGTCGATCTGCCTGGCCTTCACCATCGTGAGGCCGATGTCGTCGAGGCCGTTGAGCAGGCAGTGCTTGCGGTGGGCATCGATCTCGAACTTCACCACGCCGCCGTCGGGTCCCCGGATCTCCTGCTTCTCGAGATCGACGGTGAGGGTCGCGTTGGCGCCGCGCTCGGCATCGTCGAACAGCTTCTCCAGGTCCTCCGGCGAGACCTTCACCGGCAGCACGCCGTTCTTGAAGCAGTTGTTGTAGAAGATGTCGCCGAACGAGGTCGAGATCACGCAGCGGATGCCGAAGTCCATCAGCGCCCAGGGCGCGTGCTCGCGCGACGACCCGCAGCCGAAATTGTCGCCGGCGACCAGAATC
>WNGB01012874.1_pt1 | contig 11742 bp, 15 predicted proteins | sample 5400681 | NCBI WGS metagenome assembly WNGB01 (sample SAMN13153367, study PRJNA577476) | soil metagenome | isolation source: 115 cm soil or saprolite under grassland replicate 2 | place: USA:California | collected 2016-06-15 | reverse complement strand
CCGGCACCCGTGCCGGGATCGGCAGGAGGCAAACATGGTGTTGGCGCACCCTGGGCCGTCACGGCAGCGTCCCGCCGTGGCGGGCCTGGCAGTGACGGTTGTGCCGGTGCTGCTCGGGTTGCTGCTCATCGCGGCGAGTGTCGCGGAGGTCGCGCGGTGAGCACCACCGGCACGGCGATCGCAGTCCGTGGCGCGGCGGCGGTAGCCGGCCTGGACGTGGTGGGCGTGAACGATGACGACATCCGCAACGCCCGCAGTGTGCTACGCCGGCACACGGACCAGGCTGACCATGAGTTGGCGTGCGTGGTGTGCGGCGGAGTGGTGCCGTGTCTGCCGGTGCGACTCGCCGGCGAGCTCCTGACACGTGCGTCTTGGGTCCCCCGGGGCGGTACCGCCGATCGGGCTGCCGTGCCGGGCGCATGGGGGATCCGACGTGAAAGCAATCGGTCGCGCGTCCGTCCCGGGCTCGTTACCGCAACGCGAACCCCTCGCACCCAGAGCGGCCTCGATCCCACAGCCGGAAGCGTGGTGGCAGCGTCCTGCAGCGCGTGACGAGTGGATCGTGCGCGGCCTGCTGTGGCGGCGGTCGTGCGGGCTGCTGGTGCCGGTCCAGGACCCGGACGGGCAGCGCGCCTACGGGTGCGGCTCAGGCTGCGGACATGCGGATGTGCCCGCCGAGCCAGTGGAAAGGGACCTGCTGCTCAAGGTGCTGGTACGCGCCGCGTTCGCGTTCAAGCGGCCCGCGCTGGTCTCTGCCGAGGAGCTGCATCGCTGGCAGGGCGTAAACCCGCTGGATTCCCACGCCATGCTCGTCACCGGGTTCGTCCGCGTGGACATCGACCAGCGCGGGCACTGGCACCCGGCGTGGCGACACGAAGCCGGCCACGCACCCAAGCGCACCACGGGCGCGAGGGCAGGAGGTGACAAAGCCAATGCCGCGCCAAACCGAGAGCCCCCGCCGGGCCGCCTGTGAGAACTGCGGTGGTCCGGTGGTGGACACCGCTGTCGGCTTCACCCACGTCGACTCCTCCGGCGCACTCGCCGGGTGGCTGTGCCCGACCCCGCACCTGAGCCTGGCCCGACCGAACCCAAGCAGGCATCCCACGCCGATCCCGGCCACGCCTCGCCACTCCAGACCCGAGCCACCGGAGCGTACGCATGCCTAGCCGAACGGCCATCGAATGCCGGCGGACCCCCTTTCCAAGCCTTCGACCTCTTCCGGGAGCCCTCGATGTATGTCACCACCGTCGCCCTGACCCTCACGGCGTTGGCCCTCGGCTTCGCCACAGGCCGTGCCTGGGAGAAGTGCTCCAGAGCATGGTCCGATCTGAAGGTCGCGAAGGGCCAGGTGTCGGCCTTTCGTACCGCCGCGCGTCTGCTGTCCACAAAGGCCGCCGGGTGGGTACTGGTGTCCGCGGTAGTCGCGGTGTGGTCGCTCTACACCCTCGCTACAGAAGGCCGGTGAGCCCCGTGCGGAGCGATGCGCCGGTACTTGTGTTCTCGCCACATCTGGATGACGCGGCGTTGTCGGCCGGTGCATTTATCGCGGACCTGGCTACGGCTTCGGCACGGCGCGTGGAGTTGCACACGCTGTTCGCCGGCAGCGCCGACGGCGAAATCTCGCCCGCCGCCCGCGGCTTCCATCGAATGTGCAGCCTCCATGAGGATGCGGTGCAGCAACGCCGGGGTGAGGACAACGCGGCGGCGGCAACGCTCGGTGCCGACGCCTATCACCACGGCTTCCTCGACGCCATCTACCGGCGGGACCCGTCCGGCGGATGGCTATGCCGCAACGAACGCTCGGTGTTCTCGGAGCTTCCCGATGAGCCCGATCTGCGGGTTGAACTCGCCGCAGTGGTCGCCGAGTTGTGTGTGATCCGCCGTCCTGCGCTGGTGCTGACGTGCGCCGCGATCGGTGGTCATGTCGACCACCGCTTGACCCGCGCCGCCGTCGTTGAAGCCACGTCACGGGCCCGGGTCCGGTTGCTGTTGTGGGAAGACCTTCCTCACGCCATGCGTCGCCCCGGCGACAACACCACTGGGCGTCCCCGGCCGCACCACGCGACGCCGGACGCGTGGGACTGGAAGTGGGCAGCCATCGCCCGGTACCAGTCGCAGGTGTCGATGTTGTGGCCCGACGGTAGGGACTGGCGAGCCGAACTCGCCGCTCACGCGATTGAGCAGGGCGGTGGGTTCCGCCCGGCGGAGATGCTGTGGGAGCCGAGATGACCCCGGCGCTGAGCATCGTGATTCCCGCGTACAACGAGGAGGACTACCTCCCGCAGACGCTGGCGACCATTCAACAAGCCATCCACGCGTACCAGTCTGCGGCTGGTGTCGAGGTGATCGTGGTCGACAACGGCAGCTCCGACGCCACCGCCGACCACGCGCGGCGGCTCGGCGCGACCGTCGTGGTAGAGCCCCGCCGCGGTATCGCTGCCGCCCGCAACACCGGAGCCACCCACGCGAGAGCCGAGTGGTTGTTCTTCATCGACGCCGACACCCCCATCCCCGACAACGCGATCACCGAGGTGCTCAGGGTGTTCGAGCGGGGCGACATCGGTGGCGCGCTGTTGCCGGTGTATCGGCCGTCCAAGCGCAGTGTCCGTGCGCTGTGCCGGGTGTGGGAGTGGTACGCCGTCCGCCGCAACATGGCGCAGGGGGTGGCGATGTTCTGCATCCGCAGCGTGTTCTTCAGGCTGGGCGGGTTTGACGAGACCATGTTCATGGCCGAAGACAGCGACTTCTACCACCGGCTCAACCGCCACGGCGAGCAGATCAACCGGCCCGTCGTGTTCCTAGATCACGTGCCGGTGCGGCCGTCGCTGCGACGGCACGAGCAGTGGCCCGCCTGGAAGATGATCTTCTGGACGAACCCGCTCACCACCCGGCTCTTCCTCCGGTCGCGTTGGTTCTGGCGCGGCTGGTACGACACCACCCCCCGCTGAGTTGGAGGAGCGCCTCATGCGTGTACATCGCGACCGTCCCCCGGTCTTGGCTCTGGAAGGCCCCTGCCTGGCCGGGAAGACAACCCTCGTCCGTGACATCGCCGCCGCACTCGGTGCCAGGTCAACCGTGCTCACAGTCCCTTGTTACGTCGATCTCGCAGAGGGGCGACCATTGCCGCGCCTGGACGCCTATGACGCCGCCAGCCAGTACAACGCGATCCGCTTCTTCCTGGAGATCGAGAACACCCGGTCCCGGATTCTGCGCCTGGCTCGCCACGCCGACCTGGTGGTCATCGACCGTTCCGTGGACACCCTGCTCGCCCACGTGTACGCCCTCGACCACCTCTACGGAATAGGGGCCCTACCCCGCTCGCAGCAGCTCATCAACAACACCCCAGGGGTGATCCGCCCCGACCTGACCATTCACCTCGACGTGCCGCCCGCGACGATCCGGGAGCGGGTGAGCACTCGCCCAGGCTTCCCGGAACTACTGGTGCGGGAGGACTTCAACACCTACTTCAACCAGTATTTCGACACATCGAGCCAGTGCGTCGCCCGGCGTGTTGTGAAGCTGGATGCGACACTGTGTCGCCAAGAGTCGACATCCCGCGCCACCGAGCAGGTCATCTCCCATGGACTTCTCCTCGCCGCCTGACAGGGCACGTACCGTGCAGCTGACCCTCTCCCAATGGGTGATCTTCGTGGACTGGCACGGAGTGCTGTCCAGCGCACCGTTCTGGCACACGATCCTGTGGAACGACCGGCACCCCTATCACCGGGAGATTGACGACCGCACCGGCGAGCTGTTCCGGGACGGCCAACTCATCGACGCGTGGATGCGCGGACACGTCACCACCACGCAGGTCCTGGAGCAGGTCCAGGTGCAGCTAGACCGGCGAGCCGGAGAAGACTTCCTCACCCGGCGGCTCCTCGCCGACTGCCGCAACATGCCACTCGCCGATGAACTCACCCGCACCCTGTGTCTGCTGCGAGCACGAGCCGACGTGGTGATCGCCACCGACAACGCCGACTGCTTCGTGGAAGCGGCCAAAGGCCGCCGGGATCTGCGGTTCGCTGACGGGTTGCTCTCCTCATCCGATCTAGGGGTGTTGAAGGCCGAGGACCCGGCGCGCTTCTTCGGCCCGTGGTTGACCGCCAGGGGTCTCGGCTTCGACTCCGCGATCCTGGTCGACGACAACCACGACAACTGCGAAGCGTTCCGCTCCCACGGCGGTGCGGCGATCCACGTCACTAACCCAGCACAGGCCGCCGAGGACCTACGAGCCCATCTCGCGGGACGCGACTGACGAATGCACGTACTGATCGTGTGGCGTCGACCCGCGCCGCCGATCTTCATCGGCGGCGCCGAAATATCGCAACGACTGCTCGCCCAGGCGCTCGCCCAGGAAGGCCACCGCGTCACCTACATCGGCGGGTACGAACACTCACGCACCGGCCGCTCGGAACGCAACCAACTAGTCTCCAGGCTCGCGCAGCTCGGCATCACCCCACACGAGGAGGGCGAGTCCGGCCTGCGGTACGAATGGCAAGCGGTGTCCTGTATCGCCCTACCGCAACGCCGCATCTCCAAGACGTTGACCGACGTGATCGCTACGGACCCACCCGACGTGGTGATCAGCAGCCAGGAAGGCTCCGCCAACCTGCTCAGCCTCGTACCCAGCGGCACTAGAACGGTCGGCTGGCTGCATTCGATCACCGACGTCGGGCTCGGCGTGTTGAACGCGAACCCGGACATCGCGTTGGCTACCTCGCGGTTCGTCGCTGCCCGATGCCAGCCACCAGACGGCACCAGAGTCGTGACGTTCTACCCGCCCTTCACCGCGCCCAGACAGCCAGTAATCGAGCCGGGAACCACGCGACGCGCTCTACTGATGGTCAACCCCGTACCCGAAAAGGGCGTCGAGCTGGTCCACCGGCTCGCCGCCGCCATGCCGGAACGACCCGTCACACTCGTTGAAGGCTGGTGGCCGGTCACCAAGCCGGCAGACCAGCCGAACGTCACCAACCTCCCACCACAGTGGTCGATGGAGCACGTCTACAGCGACACCCGGCTCCTGCTGGTCCCGTCGACCGTTGAAGAAGCCTTCGGACGGGTGGTGATCGAAGCAGGCCTGCATGCCGTGCCAGCCCTGACCTCGCATCTGGGAGGACTGCCAGAAGCGGTCGCACACGGCGGGCTGATTCTCGACCCGACGGACGTGGACGCGTGGCGGACGGCCATCAAGGAACTCGACAACCCCGACACGTACACCCGATACGCGCAGGCCGCCATCAAGAACGCCTCAAAGTACCTACGCCCAGTCGTCAACGAGTTGGCCGATACGGGTGTGCTCGGGTGACCCGACACGCCGCGATATCCGCAACGAGCGCCATCCACCCTAGTAACTGTCTTACTCGCTCTTCGGACGGCCCATCACAGTGCCGCGCGGCGATTGTGCGCTTCAGCCGAGAGCTTGCAGGAAGTCTTGGAGGGTGTCTGCTACCGGGTAGATGTTCTGCCGGGTCGGTGGCTCGCCCTCCTCGGCTTCCTCTTCGTGGTCCCAGAAGTAGATCTTGCCGGCCTCGGGGTCCTTGGTCGCCATGACGATCACGTTTCCGCCGGGGTCCTGTGCGATGGGGAATAGGTCAGCGGGGATCCGGTCCTTGTAGAGGGTCAGGTACCGCTCGATCTCGGCGTACTCATCCTCCAACCCGATGCCGAGGAACTGCTCCACAGTTCCCATCAGATCAGGCGTGCCGTCCCTGCCCTTGATCACGAAGTCGGACGGGTCGGGGTAGCCACCGTTCTGCCGCAGCAGGAACTGCCGGTACGGCGTGGGTATCCGCCGTGACACGCGTTGCTCGAAGGAGGCCAGATCTTGCTCGGTGAGTGCCGGGCCTGAGCCGGTGATCTCACTGCTCATCGGTGTTCTTGACCCCCAGCTTCTTGATCACGGATACACCGCCGGTGTGGCGGATGGCGTCGTGCAGGTCGCGTGGCAACAGCAGCATCGTAGAGCGGTCCTGATGGTGGTGCCACGTGTAACCCGGGTGCCGGGCGTTGCGCGGATAGCCGGCCGCTTCGTTGGCGTCGCCGAAGTCGCCGTCCGGGCCGAAGCTGCGGTTGCCCCGCATCTTGATCTTCACATCGTGTTTGGCGTACGGGGTGAAGTCCGGAAAGCCGAGCAGGTCGAACCGCACTCCATCGGGATACTTGGCTGCGACGGGTCCATCAAGCGGATACTTCTGCCCCCGATACCGGTAGTTGATCGGCGTCTGAGCCTTGATGAACGCCTCAAGGTCGGGCTGGCGCTGTGTACCGGACGCTGCGGGCAGCGGCTCTCCTGGCCGTCCCGTCGATGTCGCCGGGCCCGCCGAGCCGCCCGCTCTTCAACCGGAAATTGCCTGGATCTGCGTGGCGAGTTCCTCGATGCCGCTCTTGAGCGCGGCGGCCTGACTCTTCAGCGTGTCGACTGTGTCCTTGGCCGATCCGGCCTCAGCGGCCTTGTCCGACACACCGACCGCCTGGAACTGGCTGATCGCGTCGTCCAGCTCGCCGTCAACGGCGGCCAGGCCGGCGATCACGTCATCGACGCTGCTCGCGGTGGACTGGGCTTGACCGGTGGCACTGTCCAAAGTCGACACGATCGATTCCTCCCCCATGCCAGTACATGATCGAGCCGCCGTAGGCTACCAGCCTTGGACGGTCGACCATGTCACTCGGGACGGGACCTCGCCAACCTCCTATGCGGTGCTGGGCATCGCCCGCTTTGGGCAAACCAGCTCGCTTAAGTGCCACGGCAGAACTCACGCGGGAGCCCCAGTGCGGGCGACTCCCGAGCTCGCCCAACCCAAGCCTCGCGACCTGTTCTTGCCGGCACTTGAGGCTCTTGCCCGTCGACTTGACGTTCAGCGGAATCCGAGCGTCCATGGACGATGCGGCGACGGCCTGTGGCCCCGACACACAGGCGGGGGAACTCGCGACGCCGCGTCCATGGCAGTCGATCTATTGGAGGCCGATCACGGCGGGAAGTGAAGACCATTGCGTACCGCCGGCGGAGAAGACACAGGCCCGAGATGGGGCCGGTCCCCGCCGGTTGTCCATCTCGGTGGAGGTTGTGGCCGTTCACGGTATGGAGGCCGACCGCCTCGCCGAGGTCCAACTGGAGGCGATCAAGGAGGTACTGGAGTGGCACACCGGGCAACACCGTCAGCGCAAGCCCTACAACGAGTCCGGAGACCGGGCGGCATGAGACATGGTCCCAGCCCACCCGGTTCCCGCCCCGGCACACGATCACGCGTGCCGGGGCGGCCCCTACTCCTCACTTGGAGCGAGTGACCTATGACCGAACCGTCACCCACCTTCCCGCCCACCGTGGCCGCGGCTGGAGTTTCGCCTGGCTCGCCCAACCGTGCCCCCAACGGGCACGAGGCGCGGGTGCGTGTGGCGTTCCTGGGCCGAGTGTCCACCGACGACCAGCAGGACCCGACGCTGTCGCTGCCCCGACAACTCGGCAACAGCCAGGCTGCGCTGCCGCCCGGCTGGGAGATCACTGCCTGGTTCATCGAGTCCGGCCGCACCGAGCTCGAACGCCGCGGCCACGGCCGTGCCCATGAAGACATCGCTGTGCCGCTGCCCCGCGACGGCGGTCTCGCCGACCTCCTAGCCGAGGCAGAGCACCCCGGCCGCCGCTTCACCGCGGTGATCTGCGAGTCCATCGACCGGATCGCCCGCCGCACCTACATCGGCACCCACATCGAACACAAACTCGAACGCCACGGCGTACGGCTGTGCGCCGCCGACGAGCCGATCGACCTGCGCGGCAAACGCTCCACCGGGCTGCTCACCCGGCGCATCAAGCAGGGCGTCGCCGAGTGGTACGTCGCCGACATGCTCGAACGCTCGTGGGACGGGTTCAAGATCCACACCGACCAGGGGTGGAACATCGGCAAACCCCCGTACGGCTACACCGCACACAAGGTCGACCACCCGGTCCCCGCCAAGGCCGCCGAAGGCGCCACCAAGACCCGCCTCGTCCCCGACCCCGCTCGCGCACCCGTCGTGGCGCAGATCTTCGCCTGGCGGCTCGCCGGGCAGCTCGGGTACGACGCGATCGCCAAGCGGCTCAACACCGACCACCAGCTCTACCCACCTCCCGAGCCGACCAGCGCCAGGCGGCGGCGCGGCACCTGGTCCGGCTCCTCGGTCCGGGAGATCCTCACCAACCCCAAGTACACCGGGTACATGGTGTGGAACCGCCGCGCCACCAAGTCCGGTGGCCGCAACAACCCACCCGAAGCCTGGATCTGGTCCTCCCAGCCCACCCACGAACCGCTGATCACCCGCGAGACATTCGACGCGGTCGCCGCCATCTCCGGCCGACGCCGCGGGTCACGGTCTGAGCCCGGCATCAATACCGGCCACCCGCAAGCACGTCGCAGCTATGCGCTGCGCTCCTACGTGCGGTGCGGCGACTGTGGACAACGCATGTTCGGCAAGACCCGCCGCGGACACGCGTACTACTCCTGCTACCCCGCCAACAACAACGCCGACCAACTCGCCCGATACGGCGACCACCCCAAGTCCGTCTACGTCCGCGAAGACGCACTCCTCGGCGGCGTCGGCGCCTTTCTCGCCGAGCGCGTCTTCGGCCCCGACCGGCTCGCGTACTACCAGGCCGGCATCAAGGCCGCTCCCAGCGCGAAAGCCGCCAACGACGCCCAACGCGCCGCCGCCCTGCATCACGGCATCGAGGACCTCACCGCGCGCCAGGACCGGCTCCTCGCCCAACTCGAAACCGCCGACCCCGACGACCGAGCCTTCACCGACCGGATCCGCCGCCGCTTCGACACCCTCGAAACCGAACGCGCCAAGACCATGGCCAAGCTCGAAGAACTGGAGAAGACCCTGAACACCCAGCCCACACACGACGTCGAACTGCTCGACGCCGTACCACTCCTGGAAGGACTCAACATCACCGCCGCACCCGAACGGATCCAGCGCAAGCTCTACGACGCACTACGACTCGAAGTCCACCACCAACGCCCCGACCACGCCCACATCAAGATCACCCTCACCGAACACGGCACCGAGGCCCTCACCGCACTCAAGCCGGTCACGGACACCGATACCCGTGCCCATGAAGAACGGACCCCGCCCAAGGCGCGAACCTGCGCCACCACTGACACCCTGGCGACCTCAGCGACCCCTACAGACCGTCACCGGGTGGGAATCCATGTCCCGATAAACACAGGCCGTCGCTCAGCGGTGACCTGCGTTTTCGCTGGTCAGCACAGCGCTCGCCGGCTCACAGACAACTGTTACTCCGACTACGCCCAGCGCAACGCCACACAGCTGATCGGCCTCCTGACCAGCGAGGACACCGAGCTGGCCGAGCTGTAGCTGATGCGTACAGCGCTCCAAGTCCTGACAAACACCGCAGGCCCGGCTGACCTGAACACCGGATGTCAGACGCCGCCGTTACCCTCCCACCGTGACCGAAAACGCCGGTGCACTCACGTACGCCGACCGAGTGCGCCTGGAAGCCCTGCGGTACGCGGTCAGCCCGGAAGCCGCCGCCTACCTGGCGATCATGCGTACCTTCACCGGTGGCATCAGCGGCCTGCTGTCCGATCAGAGCGCCGCGGAGGTGCAGCAGCGGCTCAGAGACGAGCACCGCATCGAGTTGGACCTGGACACGGTCGACGACCGGCTGAGCTTCCTGGTCGAGCACGGCAACCTGGCGCGCAGCCCCCGGGAAACCGAGGCCCGGTCGATCCGGGAGTACCTGCGGACCCGGTCCCGGTATCAGCTCACCCAACGCGGCGAAACCGTACACCGGCACGTGGAGGAGCTGCTCGACTCGGCCGAGACGGCGCGTGAGGTGTCCAGCGAGATGCTAGGCGCGCTCCTCGCCGGACTCCGGCATCTCAACGCGTATGACGAGTTCGCTGTCGCCGCGGCACAGCCCGACGACCTGGCCCGTGAGATCACGACGTTGTTCGCGCAGTTCGAGCGGCTGGTCGATTCGACGCGGGATTTCTACGCGTACCTGTCCGAGGTGTTGCGGAGGTTCGACCTCGACCGTGAGCAGTTCCAGGCATACAAGGCGGCGCTGCTGGACTACCTGTCGCGGTTTGTCGACGAGATCCAGTTGCACATGCCGCAGATCGGCGACGCGATCATCGCGGTAGTGCCGGTGGCGTCGCGGCTGGTGGCGCGGGCCAACACCGGGCAGCGACTGGTCGGTCTCGACGGCGGGCGGGCGAAGCGGGCCCGTGGGCTTGCCTTCGAGGATTGGCCGGCGCTGCGCACCTGGTTTCTGGGCGAGCCGGGCCGGGAGGCGGACGCCGCGCTGGTACGCCGGCTCGCCACCGACGCGATGGGCGCACTGCTGGCCAACCTACGGCGGATCGTATCGAGCGGCTCGGCCGAGACCAGCCGCTACCGCGACCTGATCACGCTGGCGGGCTGGTTCGACAACGCCGACGACGACACCGCGCATGCGCTGTGGGCAGCGGCGTTCGGATTGTTCTCGGCGCGCCACCTGGGGTTCGCCGCCGAGCCGGTGCCGCCCACGACCTCCTGGTGCCAGGCCCCTCCGGCCGAGGTCCCGGTCACTCTGCGCAGCACCGGCGACCGTACGATGCGGGGCCGGCCGGGACGCCCGGCGGACTATTCCGATGCGAAGGCACGTCGGCTCGCCGAGCATGACGCGGCCGAGCGCAGGCGGCGAGCCGCGCTGGGGGAGTTGGGTCAGCTGCGCGGCCGGATCGGGCATGCCAAGCTCTCCGACGACGCCCGTCGCACCCTCCTCGACCTGTACGGCCGGGCACTGCTTGCCGCGGGGAAACCCCTGCACCCCGGCGACTCGGTGACCAGCGACATCCAGGGCGCGGTCCGGCTGGTGGTGCACCGTACCCCCGGGTCTCACACGGTCATCGTCAGTCCACAAGGGAGACTTGAGTTGGTGGAGCTGAGCCTCGACGTACACACCGCCGAGGCGATCGAGGAGGCGACGGCATGATTCTGCGGTTCGGGCGGCCCGCCGAGGCCGAGGACCCGTACGCCGCCGAGGAACGGCGCCGCGCCGCCCGGGCGCTGCTCCGCACGCCCCTGCTCACCGCCGAGGGACCCGCCGCCGACGACTTCCGGCTGGTACGCCGGCATCGGGACGAGCTGACACGGCTGTTCGCGGAGGGCCTCGGATACCGGCTGGAGGTCGAGAGCCGGGTCGCCCGGTTGTTCAAGGCCGGCCTGGGGCGGGACGCGTCGCGGCCACTGCTGCGCCGGGGCGACCGGAAGCGGCCCTTCTCCCCGCGGGCGTACGCCATGCTCTGCCTGACCATCGCGGCGCTGACCCGCTCCAAGGACCAGCTGCTGGTCGACGAGCTGGTGGCCCAGGTGCGTTCCGCGGCGGCGGACGCGCGGTTGGACGTCGACCTCGACAGCTATGCAGACCGCCGCGCGCTGCACGCGGCGCTCACCGCGCTGATCGAGCTCGGAGTGCTCCGGGAACGCGACCATGACGGCGGTGGCCTGGAGCGCTGGGCACAGGATCGGAACGCCCGGTCGCTGCTGGATGTGGTCCGTGACCGGCTCCGACTGCTGCTCGCCCGCAGCTTCACCGGCCTGGGCTCGGCCGGCGACCTGCTTCAGACCGCGGCCCTGCCGTCCGCCTCGGGCGGTGCCCGGGTCGCGATCCGGCGCCGGCTGGTGGAGTCGCCGGTGCTGTCGGTGACCGAGCTGAGCGACGAGCGGGCCGAGTGGTGGCAGAAGAACCGCAACCGGGAG
>WNGB01012125.1_pt1 | contig 11742 bp, 11 predicted proteins | sample 5400681 | NCBI WGS metagenome assembly WNGB01 (sample SAMN13153367, study PRJNA577476) | soil metagenome | isolation source: 115 cm soil or saprolite under grassland replicate 2 | place: USA:California | collected 2016-06-15 | reverse complement strand
GGCTCGACGCTCAGGGTGGGATTCATCGGCGCCGGCTTCTCAGCGCGCCTGCACGCCGAGGCCTATCACCAGGTCCGCGGCATGGACGTGGCGCTCACGCGGGTCGCGGCGGCACGGCCGGAGCGGGCCGCGCGGTTCGCCGAGGAGTTCGGTGTCGGTGCGGTCGCGGCCAGCGCCGAGGAGGTGCTCGCCGCGGCCGACGTGGACGTGGTCGATCTCTGCGTGCCGACGTCGCTCCACGCGCACCTCGCCATCAAAGCGGCCCGGGCCGGCAAGCACGTGATCGTCGAGAAGCCGCTCACGGGCTGCTTCGCCCCGCCCGCGACTCCGCGGGCAGAGATGCTCCGCCGCGCCTTGGCATCAGGCGACGAGGTCATCGCCGCCTGCCGCCAGGCCGGCGTCCGGCTCTGCTACGCGGAGAACTGGGTCTACGCCCCGCCCATCCAGAGGGCGCGGCGGTTGCTGACCGCGTCGGGCGGTCCCATTCTTCGAATCGTCGGCGAGGAAAGCCATGGCGGGACGCACGCGCCCCTCAACAAGCGCTGGGAGACGGGCGGCGGCGGCTCGCTCATCGGCAAGGGATGCCATCCCCTCGGGGCCGCGCTCTACCTCAAGGCCGACGAGGGGCGCCGTCTCCGCGGCCGGCCCGTGCGCCCCCGCGCCGTGATGGCCGAGACAGCTCAGCTCACCGAGACGGCGGCCTTCAAGGCCGCGGGGCGCCCCTTCCTCAACACCGTGGAGGGCGCGGACGTGGAAGACTGGGGGACGCTGCTCCTCACGTTCGACGACGGCACGGTCGCGCAGATCACCGGGGGCGACACCGTGCTGGGCGGCATCCGCAACCAGATGGCCCTGTACGCGGCGCGCGCCGTCGTCCTCTGCAACATCAACCCCAACGACGCCGTCCAGGCCTATGCGCCCGATGCCGCCGTGTTCGGCGAGGAGTATCTTGTCGAGAAGCTCGAGACCAGGGCGGGCTGGAGCGCACCCCAGCCCGACGAGGACTGGATGACCGGCTACCCGCAGGAGATCCAGGACTTCGTGGAGGCCATCTCACAGGGCCGCGAGCCGCTCTCCGGGGCTGCGCTGGCCCGCGACGTGATCGCGGTGATCTACGGCGCCTATCTCTCGGCCGCGGAGGGACGGCGCGTGGACCTCACGCCGTACCTGGCGCTCTGAAGCCCCCCTCACCCTGCCCTCTCCCCCGTCGAGGGGGAGAGGGCAGGGTGAGGGGGCACGCTCTGCGCGGCGGATCAGTTCAGCTTCACGATCTCGGCCAGGGCTGTCCGGAGATTGTCCCGCGCGCTGCCGAGATGGCGATGTACGGCGAGCGTGCGCCGGAAGAGCTCCGCCGCCTCGCGGAACTGTCCCAGCATGAGGTGGCAGAGTCCCTGGCCGGAGAGCGCGCCGAAGTGGTTGGGACTGCGCGCGAGCGTCTCCCGGCAGTCCGCGATCGACGCCGCGTAGTCGTGGGCGAGATAGCGAACGGTCGCGCGCTTGTTCCAGGCCTCGGCGAAAGCCGGCGCCTCGCCGATGAGGCGCGTGAAAGTCGCGTCGGCGGCGGGCAGGTCCTGACGCTCCATCGCCTCGATTCCCCGGCGCAGGAGATCGTCGAGCCGCGGTTCGCCGGAGCGGTGCCACATCTGCCACAGCAGCTCCGCAGCGCGCCCAGCCCGTGCCTGGTCGTCGCCGCGCAGCGCCGTCAGCGCCTCTCGCTCGGTCATTCAGACGATCGGCCAGCGCGAGCGGGGGAAGGTGATGCCGGTCCTGGCCTGAAGACGCTCGCCGATCTCCTGCACCTTGCCGAAGAGCCGCGCCTCGTCGACGAACGACTGGTGGTGGTCCTCCACGACAACGCGGCCGTCCACGACGACCGTGTGGATGCTGCGCCCGTCGGCATTGTAGACGAGGTTGTTGACAGGATTGAAGAGCGCCTGCCACTCGGGCCGCTCCGTGTCGAACAGCACCAGGTCTGCCCGCTTGCCGGGCTCGATCGAGCCGAGGTCGTCTCCGACGCCCAGGGCATGCGCGCCGAGCACCGTGGCCATCTCGAGGGCGGACTCCGCCGGGATCAGGCGCAGATCCTGACGGGCGTCCTTGTACTGGATCGCCGCCATGTTCATGGTCCGAACCATGTCGAGGTGGTTGGAGTTGTTGGGCGAGTCGCAGCCGAGGGCCACCTTGACGCCCTTGGCCAGCAGCTCCGGCATCCGGCCGTGCTCGGGCACGCCGCGGCCACTCTTGGCGGCGGTGACGGGGCACATCACCACGGCGGTCCGCGTGCGGGCCAGGCAGTCGATCTCGGCGTCGTCCAGGCCCAGGACGTGCGCGAGGACGACGTTCGGCCCGACGATGCCGAGGGATTCGAGGTATTCGGTCGGTCGCCGGCCGTGGCGCGCGGCGTATTCCTGGCGCGCCTTGGGCCCGCTGCCGTGGTGGAGCGTCAGCGACGTGCCGTGCTCGTCCGCCAGGCCCTTGAGCGCCTGCAACAGCTCGCCGCTGCAGGTCTCGGGCGAGAAGGGCATCGCCCAGGCGCGCACGCGGCCCTGCAGCCGCCCGTGCCACTTCTCGAGGAACGAGGCCGTCCTGGCGACGGCCTCGCTGGTGGCGTAGCGCGGCACCTTGAAGGGGGCTTCCTTATCGGTGACGCACTCGCCCAGCATCACCCGGATGCCGGAGTCCTCGTAGGCCTGCAGGCAGGCGTCGGGAAACTTCGTGCTGCCCGGGTCCACGAAGCAGACCGTGCCGTTCTTCAGTAGCTCGACGATGCCGAGCAAGGAGGTGTAGTACTCCTCTTCCTCGGTCATCGCGTCCTGCAGGGCGAACACGTGGACGAGCGGGCTGGCGAGCTCGTCGGGGAAGATTCCGCGGACGGCGTGCGCGTAGCTGATGTGCATGTGGCCGTTGACGAAGCCCGGCGTGACGAGGAGACGCCGGGCGTCGATCACGCGGTCGGCACGGAGCGCGCCGAGCTCGGCCGCCTTGGCGACCTGGCTGATCCGGCCGTCCTCCACGAGAATCGAGGCGTCCCGGATGATCCGGCGCGGGCCGTCGAGCGTCAGGACGTACCGCGCGTTCTCGATCTTCAGGGTGCGATCAGCCATGAGCCCGCCCTCCCTCACGCGCGATCCTACGCTCTGCTGCATCCCTCGCCCCCGTCTCGGGGGAGAAGGCAGGGTGCGGGGGAGTGTCCGAGCCCGCGCGCGCGATCCGCCGCTGGTCGCGCACCGCCTTGACGTCGATGAGGCGACGCGGGCGGACCAGCCCCTCTTTCATGAGGAGGAGGACCAGCTCGGTGCCGGCCGCGTGGAGGACGGTGTCCTCCTGGTGCGCGGTGAGGAGGTCCGCGACCTCTCCGAGCGTCGCGGGCCGGTCGAGGACGAAGGGGCGCAGCACGCGGTCAGCCTCCCGCTGCCTGGCGCAGCCGGACGCCGAACTCGTCCAGCATGTCCCCCGCCTTGCGCTCGATGACGCCGTGCCCCAGGCTCCCCAGCGTGCCGAGGACCCGTCCCTCCGCGACGATGTCGAGGACGCTCGTCTCGCCGCGTCGCTCGATCTCGAGCGTCACCTGCATGCTGATCTCGGCGCCGATGGCGGGATCGCGACCCCTGGCGAGGAGGGCCAGCCGTCGCGGCGGCTCCGCGGCGAGGATCTCCACGTCCAGCGGCACCGCGAGGCGAATCGGGCCGACCTTCTGGGTCATGCGCGCGGCGTAGCGCTGGTGCGGCGCGATCTCCTTCGCCTCGACGCAGCCGGGCACGCACTCGACCATCCGCGGCACGTCCCACAGAAGCGCCCAGAGGATGTCCGGCGTCGCCGCGATCGTGATCTCACGCGCGACCCGCACGACGGCTCCCTCTCACGGAAACGCTCCGGCCGGCTTCACGATGTTCTCGGCGATCATCTGGAGATAGTCGATCCGGGCCCGCACCGGGAGGGGCAGGCTATAGATCGTGACGCCCACCTTGTCGAGGCCACACGGTGGGGTGGAGATCCAGTGCTGCCCGATCGAGACCCAGCCGAAGCCCATGCGTGAGGCGGCGGCGGCGACCTCGATCGCTCCATCGATGATCTGCGTGGCGCCGCGCTCCGTCGGGCTCCAGAACGGCGTGAGGTGGAACCCGATCTTCATGGCGTGTCCTTCGTAGGCGATCTCTCGCTCGCGGCTGGCGAGCAGCAGGTGGAATGCGTGCCGACGATGGCCCACAGTACTGCGGGTGTCCGGATGGTGTCAATCGACGCGACCGGCGGGCACCGGGTCAATTTACTGCCGGCCCGTTCGCGCCTCGTCTGGCTCGCAACTTGCCCCAGTGCCAGTGCGTAAACTGACCCAGTACTGCCCGGCGCATCGGATCCCTCATCCTGTCCTCTCGGGATCAGCTTTCACAGCCCATCGTGGTGCTGTAGACTCCCACTCTGCCTGGTGAAAGCATCGGTCAGCTCTCGTCAACACAAAAGGGGGATCGGCATGCTCAGGATGCGTCTGACCATCGCGGCGGCGGCTGTCGCCGCCGTCGCGATCTCGGGACTCGCGGGGGGCCAGGAGGGGCCTATCCTCATCGGCTCGTCGATCCCGCTGACCGGGGGCGTGGCGACCTTCGGCCAGCATTCGCGGTGGGGCTCCGAGCTGGCCATCGCCGAGGCCAACGCCCGGGGCGGGGTGCTCGGGCGCAAGCTCGAGATCGACTTCCAGGACAACCGCTGCAACCCCGCTGAGGCCGTGAAGAGCGTCACCCAGATGCTCGCCGAGAAGAAGTACGTCGCCATCTTCGACGGGCTGTGCAGCTCGGCGGCGCTGGCCATCATGCCGCTCGTGGAGCGCGCCGGGGTGCCGTTCGTGGTGGCCAATGCCTCGGCGACGTCGATCGCCGAGCGGTCCGGCGTCGGCGGCAACAAGTGGACGTTCAAGGTCAATCCCACGGACGCCAGCATGCTGGACGCGCTCGTCGGCTGGCTCGACAAGGACGGCAAGGCCAACAACATCGCCTTTCTCGGCGAGGACACTGATTTCGGCCGTGCCGGCTCGGCGGGCCTCGAGAACGCGTTGAAGAAGCGGAACCTCAAGCTCGCCACGGTGGACTTCTACCAGAAGGGCACGGCCGACTTCACCTCCGTGTTCACCAAGATCAAGGCGAAGAGGCCCGCGCTGCTGGCGCTGTACGCCATCGATGCCGACTTCCAGAACGCGATGCGCCAGTGGTACAGCCTGGGCGGCGGGATCCCGCTGACCGGCCGCGTGCTGGTGGACCAGGTGCCGAAGGAGATCATGGAGAGCGGCTTCCTGGACGGGACGACCTCGGTCCAGCCCTATGATCCGTCGGTCGATACGCCGGCCAACAAGGCGTTCGTCGAGGCGTTCAGGAAGCTGCACAACGTACCGCCCATCCTGGTGAGCTTCGAGTCGTACGAGGCGACCAAGGTGCTCATCGACGCCATCCGGCGCGCGGGCAGCGCCAATCCCGCGGCCATCCGCGACGCGCTGGCCACCACCAAGCTGCCGTCGATCCTCGGGACCACGATCGAGTTCGACGATCACAACCTCGCGCACAACAACGCGATCATCCTGACCATCAAGGGGGGCAAGGTCCTGGTCCTGGGCATGAGCAAGACCTGAAGGTAGTGGACCTGGGCTTCTATCTCCAGCTCCTGCTGAACGGCATCGTCATCGGCGTGATCTACGCGCTGGTCGCGATGGGACTCTCCCTGATCTTCGGCGTCCTGGAGATCGTCAACTTCGCCCATGGCGATTTCTACATGCTGGGCGCCATGCTGGCCTACTTCCTCACCATGAACGTGGGCCTGGGCTACGGGGCCACCGTGCTCGTGGTCACCGCCGTCGCCGTGGGCCTGGGCTATGTCCTCTACGAGGCGCTGCTCGCCTCGCTCGAGGGTGGCGGCTTCGAACGCAGCATCCTGCTGACGCTGGGCCTGTCCATGGTGCTCCAGAACGGCGCGGTGTTCCTTTTCACCACCACGCCCAAGATGATCCAGACTCCCCGGAGCTACACCAATCTCGTCGTGGGCGATCTGCGCGTCTCGCTCATGCGCGTGCTCGCCCTGGCTCTGGGTCTCCTCGCCTTCGGCGCGCTCTACCTGATCCTCTATCGCACGCGCGTCGGCAAGGCCATGCGCGGCGTCGCCCAGAACCGCGAGGCCGCCTTGATGGTGGGCATCGATCCGCGCGCCGTATCGCGCCTGGCCGTGGCTATCGGCATCGGGCTCTCGGGTCTGGCTGGCGCGGCCCTCGCCCCGGTGTATGCCGTGCATCCTCTAATGGGGTTCAGCTTCGTGTTCAAGGCCTTCGCCATCATCATCATCGGCGGGTTGGGCAATATCGCCGGCGCCGCCATCGCCGCCGTGGCGCTGGGCATTGTCGAAAGCGCGGTGGGCGGCTTTCTCCCGCTGGTCATGGTCGACGCCCTGGTGTTCAGCTCGATGATCGCGATCCTGCTCTTGCGGCCGCAAGGCCTCTTTGGACGCGGGGTCCGGGTATGACGGCGGGATGGCTCCGGGGGCTGGTGGTGGCGCTCGGCATCGCCGCGCTGTTCACGATTCCGAAGACGACGGGCAACGAGTACGTGCTGGCGCTCGGGGTCAGCTTCGCGACGTTCTGCGTGCTCTCCGGTGGATTGAACCTGGTTTACGGCTATACGGGATTGCTCTCCTTCGCCCAGGTCGGGTTCTTCGGGATCGGCGGCTACACGGCCGCGCTCCTGGTGACGGAGCAGGGTTGGTCGCTCTGGGCCGGCGCGGCCGCGGGCGGCGTGCTGGCGGCGCTGGTCGGCCTGGTGATCGGCTATTCGTCGCTGCGGCTCTCGCGCCATGCGTTCGCGATCGTCAGCTTGAGCTTCGCGCTCCTGTGCATGATCGTCGCGCGCGACTGGGTGTCGCTCACGCGCGGCGCGATGGGCATTCCCGGCCTGCCTATCCCGACCATGCCCCTGCCCGGCGGCCGGAGCTGGCGGCTCGTCCGTCCGGCCGACTTCTACTATCTGCTGCTGGGCTTCGCCGTGATCGCCCAGGCGGCGATCTACCTGGTCGTGACCTCGCGGCTCGGCCGCGCCATGCGGGCGATCAAGCTGAACGAGCCGCTGGCGCAGTCGCAGGGCATCAATCCGCTGAGCTACAAGCTGCTGGCGATCGCGCTCTCGGCGCTGCTGGCGGGCATCGTCGGGGGTCTCTTCGTCTTCTACCTCACGATCGTCGACCCGTCGATCTTCGACTTCTACTATACCGAGACCATGCTGATCATGGTGATCATCGGCGGGCCCGGCAGCTTCTGGGGCGTGCTGGGGGCGAGCGCCGTGCTCGCCGTGCTCCCCGACCTGCTGCGCTTCACGACCGATCTGCGGATGGTGCTCTACGGCGCCGTCCTGATCGCGGCCATGCTGCTCTTTCCCGGCGGTGTGGGCGGCTGGCTCCAGCGCCACCGGATGGCGAGGTGGCGGCGGCCACGGCTGGCGCCGCGATGATGGCCGCGCCGGCCTTGCTGGAGGTGCGCGGCCTGACGAAGCGGTACCTGGGCCTGACCGCGGTCGACGATGTGTCGTGCGAGGTGGAGGCCGGGACGGTGGTGGGGCTGATCGGCCCGAACGGCTCGGGGAAGAGCACCATCGTCGATTGCGTCAGCGGGTTCCAGCCGGCCGATGGCGGGCGCTGGTTTCTCGACGGCCACGAGCTGACGGGCCTGCCCCCGCACCGGATCGCCCGCGCCGGCCTGACGCGCACCTTCCAGACCGTGCGCGCCTACGACGAGCTGACCCTGCTCGAGAATCTCTGCGTCGCGGTGCAGGAAAGCGACGGGGTCGGGTGGCTGCCGGCGCTCGGCCGCGGGTGGCGCCTGCGCCGGGCGGAGGCGGGGGCGGAGGCGCGCGGCCGCGACCTGCTCGCCACGGTGGGGCTCACCGAGTATGCGGAGGCGCCGGCGGGGATCCTCTCCTACGGCCAGCGCAAGCTTCTCGCCATCGCCGCCAGCATGACGGCGCGGCCGAGGCTGGTCGTGCTCGACGAGCCGGTGGCCGGCGTCAACCCGACGATGATCCGGCGCATCGAGCAGGTGATCCACAAGCTGAATGCCGAGGGCGTGACCCTGGTCATCGTCGAGCACAACGTGGACTTCATCATGTCGCTCTGCCGCCGCGTGATCGTGCTGGAGGCCGGCCGCAAGATCGCCGACGGGCCGCCCGCGTCGATCCGGAGCGATCCGCGCGTCCTGGCCGCCTATCTCGGCCGGACACGCGCCGCCGAGCTGGGGCACGGCCGTCGCTGACTTGGCCGCCGCCGACGTCATCCTGGAGCTCGACCGGCTCTCGGTCGGCTACACCGATGAGCCGGTCGTGGTGGACTTCTCGGCGGCCGTCCGCGTGGGCAGCGTCACCACGGTGATCGGCCCGAACGGCGCCGGCAAGTCCACGCTGCTGCGCGCCATCTACGGGCTCAACCGGCATTTCGACGGGAGCATCCGCTTCCTCGGCCAGGCCATCGAGCGGCTGCCGCCGCGCGAGCGATTGAAGCTCGGCATCGGCTTCGTGCCGCAGGGGCGCTGCAATTTCCCGCTGATGACGGTGCGGGAGAACCTCGAGCTCGGCGCCTACACGCTGCGCGGGCCGGCCGTGGCCGCGGCCATCGAGCGGGTGCTGGCGGAGTTTCCCCTGCTGGCAGCGAAGCTCTCCGTGCTGGCCGGCAATCTGAGCGGCGGCGAGCAGCAGATCCTGGAGATCGCCATGGTGCTGGAGGCGGGGCCGAAATTGCTCCTCCTCGACGAGCCGTCGCTCGGCCTGTCGCCCGCCAACCAGGATCAGATCTTCGCCACGATCGCCGAGCTGCGCGGGCGCGGCCTGACCGTGATGGTCGTCGAGCAGAATGCGCACGGCGCCTTGCAGATCTCGGACACCGGCATCGTCATGGAGCTTGGCCGTCTCTTCATGGCCGGGCCGGCGGCCGAGGTGATCGCCGATCCGCGGATCAAGGTGGCCTACCTGGGCGGCCAAGAGACCCAAGCGCGCTAGGTGACCCGGCCGGTGCGAGCCGGGATCGCGGCCAGGATCGCCGCCCTGGCCGCGTCCGCCTCCGCGGGCGGGAGCTGGATGATGCGGATGCTCCGCTCCACGAACCGATCCTCGTCGCCCACGATCAGCAGGTCGAGGAACCTCATCGTGCCGGGTGTCGAGGCACGACGGCCAGAGACCGCGGCCTTCGTGGCCTGCTTGCTGAGCAGCGTGGAGATGCTGCGCGTGACGCGCGGAAGCAGGTCGAAGGCCGGCTCGTCGTCGACCTGCACCCGGTAGACGCCGTCGGGGTCCACGCCCTCGACGGGCAGCGGCTGCGGGCGGCACACGCTGACCACGACGCGCGTCTCGCCGCTCGCGGGATCGTGTCGCGCGTCCAGCACGGTCAGCCCCTTGTTGCTCGGTTGACGGAGCAAGGGCGCCTCTGCCGTCTCGGTCCGGAAGCGGAGCGTCACCTGAGCGTTGGGCGGGAGCGGCGGCACGGTGACGAAGCCCTCCTTCACGACGTGGACCAGCTCCTGGGCGCCGTCCCACACGCTGCCGAACGGACGGCGCTGCTCGACCACCATCCCGGCGATGCGCCGGGCGGTGGGATTCGTCACCGTCACCTCGCGCCCGCCGTCCCGCACCTGGAAGACGAGCGCCTCGTAGTCGGCCATCCGCTGGTACAGCTCGCGCTGCGTGGCGATCCAGAAGTTGCTCCGCTCCGCCAGGTTGATCGCGTAGCGGAGATAGTCGAGCGAGCCCTTGCCGTCGTTCACGGACGGATCGCGGGCCAGCTCGGGGTGGTACTGGAAGCTGTAGACGCCGTTCTCCAGGCGATCGTCGACGCCGCTCACGCGGGCGCTGTGGCCGCCGAAGATCGTCTCGACCAGCTCGTAGGCGGCGTCGAACTCGTGGGTGCGGTCCCAGCCGCGGAGGGGGCGCCACTCGGCGTCGGTCGTGACGACGGGGTGGAAGGGGAACCAGATGCCCGGGGTCGCGATCGTGCGCCGCACGTCCGTCACGTAGGTGAGCGGCTTGCCGCCGATGAGCCCGCCCACCATCACGGTCGGGTTCCGGACGCCGTACGCGATCATGTGGTAGTAGCAGAAGGTGCACAGACCGAGGATGTGCTCGTCATGGGCGTACAGATAGTCCATGGCGTCGATCGTCTCGGGGTGCATGTGGCCGCCCGCGTGGCGCCCGCAGGTGTCGACGGCGAACCCCAGGCTCGCCGCGGCATTGCGCACGTGCTCGTAGAGTCCCGTGCCATGGATGGCCGTCGGCGGGTCGCCGATCGAGCTGTCGTTGTGCAGGGCCGGCTCGATGAAGCTGTGCCGGCTCGTGCGCGCCACCCACGCGGCGGCCATCGCCTCGCTGATGTTGGTCGAGAAGGCCGGGTCCTCGATGTCATAGGTGGCCGGGATCAGGTTCTGCACCTGGTAGTCGAGGAAGCTGAAGTCGAGCATCCCGTGCACGTCGTGGCGGAACGAGAGGACGCCCTCAGAGGCGCCGAACGAGCGCAGACGCGTCTGCCACAAGGGCTCGAGCCCGACCTCGAGGAGCAGGCGCCGCAGGAAGAAGAGGAGCGTGTCGCCCCAGTGCGTCGGGTTTGCCCAGTGGCGTACCGCTTCCACGTTCAGGTGCGCCTGGAGCATGCCGCCGATCAGCTCCAGCACCTGGTTGGCGACGTAGACCGTCCGCCCGGTGAGCACGATGGCCGGCCCGAGGGTGGTCGCCGTCGCCGTCGTGGCGCTGGTCAGATCGCCCGTGAGCTCGACCAGCTCGGCCAGCACGCGGCTGCCCGGCGCGGGCTCCACCCGCTGCGCCGGGTGGCCCGCATACCCGCTCACGTAGAGGCTCTCCCAGGCCGCGTTCGCGAAGGGAGAGCCAGGCAGCCAGCGCCAGCCGGTATAGCCGGTGACCGCCGCCGGCCCGCAGGCGGTGAGCCCGAGCAGTTGCGGGGGGCAGGTTCGTCTTGCCGGTGACGATCAGGCGGCGGTCGGCGCCGCGCAGCCAGCGCTCGAGGCGCTCGATGGTCTCGCCCGCCAGCTGCGCGGCGTTCGGGACGAGCACGGCGCGATACCCGGCGACCCGCTCGTCATCGAGGTCGGCCTCCTCCACGACGTCGTGCTTGAGGTTGCACCGGGCCAGCAGCCCCCCCGCCGCGCTCGGCGCGAGATAGGCGTATTCACCCTTGAGCCAGGTGCGCGGGCGCCCCCAGGCGTCGGTGAACGTGTACGTCTCGCCGCGAATTGTCGCGTCGGCGGCGTAGGCGTCGCGGCTCCGCCGGCTGAACAGCACCGCGACATCATGCCCTCGCGGGCGCATCCATTCCTGCACGGGCTCACCTCGGGTGAGTGGTTCGGCAGAGCGGGCCGGTCGCAATTCTAGCCCGCGGGCAGTGATCGGGGCGCGCTAGTTTCAAGGCTCACGGGCCGTCACCGTCCTTGACCCCCCCGGTGCGCCAGACTAAGCTCTCAAAACCTGTCCATGATCGGCGAGCGCGTGGCTGACTGGATGCGCGAGGCCTAGCGGCGCGACGGCGTGACGGGCTTAAGGAGGTCGCGATGAAGCATGGGTTCCGGATCCTCGACAGCGATCTGCACACCATGGAGCCGGACGGCCTCTGGGAGCGGTACCTGGAGGAGCCGTTCAAGAAGTTCGCGCCGCGCTTCACCCGGCCCGCGGAGGGCGCGCCGAACCAGCCGATCATCCGGATCGGCGACGTCGAGATCGCCGAGATGTCGAA
>WNGB01019840.1_pt1 | contig 11743 bp, 15 predicted proteins | sample 5400681 | NCBI WGS metagenome assembly WNGB01 (sample SAMN13153367, study PRJNA577476) | soil metagenome | isolation source: 115 cm soil or saprolite under grassland replicate 2 | place: USA:California | collected 2016-06-15 | reverse complement strand
AAGCAGTCTGGCAGGGTAGCACGTCGCCGACGGGATTGACGGTGAGATAACGCTGGCCCCAACCGTTGAGACAGGGCTTTGGCCGCGTCTCATAGTAGTCCGGCAGCACATAGAAAATGTCGATCTTGCCGGCGAGACGCGCCTTCGCGGCCGTTGCGACTTCTCGTGCGCGCGCAATTTGTTCGCGCGTCGGAAGCAAAGCCGCGCGATTCAGAAATGCCCAGCCGTAAAACTGCACGTTGGCGAGCTCGACTCGCTCGGCGTCCAACGCTTCCGTGAGTTCAATCATTTGCGGCAGGCGATCGATATTGCGCCGGTGAATGACGAAATTGAGACTGAGCGAAATTCCCGCTGCATGAATTATCTCGGCGGCATTGAGCTTTCGCTGATGGGCACGAGCGCCAGCGATTTCATCCGCAAGATCGGGTTCATCCGACTGAAAACTCAGCTGCACTGAATCGAGGCCCGCGTTGCGCAACTCGTGCCCGCAATTGTCATCCAAACCTACGCCACTCGTGATAAGGTTCGTGTAAAGCTTTGCCTCTCGTGCGCCGCGAACGAGTTCTGCCAGATCGTGCCTGACAAGCGGTTCGCCTCCGGAAAAACCAATTTGCAATACGCCGAGAGCGGCGGCTTCGCGAAACACGCGGCACCATTCGTCGGTCGTTAGTTCGCGGTCATTTCGTACCCGGGTTGGGTTGGAGCAGTAGGGACAGTGCAGAGGACACCGGTAGGTAAGTTCGGCGAGGAACGCGTATGGACGCGGTGCGGTCATGCGAGTTCGATAAGTTTGAGGCGTTGCAAATCGGCAAGGGTTTCGCGCACATCGGCGGCAAGCGCCAGAAGATCGACATCGTACTCTTCGGCCAGCGCACGGACAAGCTCGCTCAGTGTTCTTCCATCGCAGCGGGTAAGAATTTCGTGGGCGGTTTCATTTAGTTCGAGAATGCCTTCGGGAAAAAGAAGCACGCCTTTGCCGGTCGTGAAATCAATCTGCAACCGGACTCCGCGCGCGAGCCGCGGCTGCACCTCATCAGCGATTTTGGGTTCCGTAGGCATGATGAATTGCATCGAGCATCGACCAGAGAACATCGCATTTGAACTCGAGCGCGCGAATTGCATCCCGCTGGAGCTCGGGTGTGTTGCAATGTTCCAGCGTTATCGCGAGCGCTTCGCCGGAATCGCGTCGCGTCTGCGTTACGCGGCGACGGAAATAATCGAGACCGGCCCGTTCAATCCAGGTATAAAACTTTTCGAACGCAGCGAGCCGCGTCGCCATCAGATCAGGTGCGAAGAGTTCAGTGAGTGATGAAGCGATTGCCACCTGCCATGGCTGAGTGCGGGCGAAATTCACGTAGGCATCCACTGCGAACCGTACACCCGGTTGCACATATCGATCCTGGATCAAGTCGTCGTGCGACAATTTACACGCTTCGCCCAACCGCAGCCAGGTTTCCATGCCACCTTCGTTTTCGACGCTGCCGTCATGGTCGATGACGCGATGAATCCAGATGCGTCGCACTTGACGCCGCGGGCAATTGGAGAGAATCGCGGCGTCCTTCACCGGGATGTTGCGCTGATAATAGAAGCGGTTCGCAACCCAGCCACGCAACGCTTCGGGCGAAAGCCGGCCCTCATTCATCGCGACGTGAAACGGATGTTTGTCGTGATAAGCGCGTCCGCCGACTTCTCGCAAGTTCGCGATAAAGGTTTCATGATCCCACAATCCTGCGGTCATAAAATGATTTCTAATCCGTCGCAGGCGATCTCGATTCCGGCTTGTTGAACGAGCGCGCGTTCGCGCGAGCCGGGCATCAAAATAGGATTTGTATTGTTAATATGCATGTAAATTTTCCGGCGCGCTGGCGAATGACGCAACAAAGCCAGGCTGCTGTCGCTTATCGGCAGATGATTCATCTGGCGTGCGCTGCGCGCGCCCCGGCGCACAGCACGTAACTCATCGTCATCCCAAAATGTGCCGTCAAACAGGATCACATCAGAAGCATTGACTGCATCGCGCAATTCAGCGGTTAATTCGCCGACTACGGGTGCGACCAGCGCCACTCGGCCCGAAACTTGATCTCGTAATTGAAACGCGTTGCTCTCGTGCAATTCAATCGCGCGAAACGCCAGTCCATTGCTCAGGGAATTGAAATCGCCAGAGACGGTACGCCAGTGACTTCCACCGAACCGATGGAGAAGCAGTTGGAGCCAATCAAGCGCGTTGCGCGTGGCGTCGCTCGCGTAAACCAGAACTGGAGTTTGCTGTTGACGCAGCAGCAACAAGCCCAGGGTATGGTCGAGATCGGCATTTGTCAGAAGAACCCCTGCAATCGGGCTGTTGCGCAGCGATCCCGGTTGCGGCTGCAAAGCCGGCGTGCTTTCAATTTGCCGTGGCAAATCAGGCGAGGCGTTGACGAGAAACCAGCCCTGATCATCCGTGCTGACAGCGACGCTAGACTGCGTCTGTGGCGCAATCTCGCCTTTGCGCGCCGCAGCGCAGTTCGCGCAGAGACAGTTCCATTGGGGCAGTCCGCCGCCAGCCGCGCTGCCCAGAATGCAGATGCGAATCAATCAGCTGCGCTTAATCAGATCGCACCAGCGTAAAAGGTGCACTCAAAAAATACCGGTAATGTTTTTAAGGTCGGTTTGATCCACCGCTTTTTTGTTCGTCTCATAGCGTTGCGTCGTTAAGGAAGTCTCATTGTTTATATGAGAAGATCGCGCCCGTCCACTTTATTTCTTCGGCTCCGGCCGGGCAGCTGCCGGACTGGCGGCACTCGTGCAGGTTTGGCGAGTGTTCGTCTCAAAAGTTTCATGCGTCATATGGCGCCATATCGGTCGAGTCACTTTTTGATAAAGCTGATGTCGCCGCTGCGCTCCACGCGTGCGAATCGAACTTTCGAAAGGTCATCGATATGTCCATTAAGGCGCATATCCTCCTCCAAGTCATGCATAGAGACGTGGTTGCGCCGCATCATGTGAAAGTCACATTCGCCGTCGCGCACAATGGTGTCGGGCGTACCTTTGACCAAAGTCCCAAACTGATGTGAATAATATGCCAAGTGCGCGAAAAGCCGATGTAGCACGACCAGAACCACGCCTCCTCCGAGTGTGGGGAAAAAAGGTGCCGAACCGTTAATCGCGCGTGAAAGCACCGCGGCGAGAATGACGAGCAAAACAGCGTCGAATGGAGTTTTGTGCGCGAGCGAGCGCTTATGCCCGAGGCGGACCATGATTAACGTCGCAAGGAAAACCATTATTCCGCGCAGAGAGATTTGAACAAACGTCAAATCCCTGGGTTCCACGCCCAAACCGAGCAATATTTCGAAAGAGTTCCAGAATGCATTCATAGATAAAATTGTATCGCTGGAAGAAACTTTATCGAGCGCATCCCGATCTTTAAGCAGCTTAAACAAGTCTAAGCAGCAGCGATATCCGGTTAGGTTGCGATCACGGCCGTTTACCATGCTTGCGCGATAAACCTTCGCGTGGCATAAGACGACGCTCGGCCTGTTTAGGTTGGCTGAGCATAAAAATTATTTATGCCGACAGCTCCACCTCCTTCTCACGACGCAGCGCTTGAAACACTCGTGTTTTGGGAACGCTTCAAGAAAGAGATCATCGGGGCGCTCATTGTCCTCCTGGTCGCCGCCATTGGTTTTATGGGTTATCGCTTTTATTCCGATCGCCAGGCTGCAGCGGCATCGGCCTTGTTAGGGAGCGCAAAGAGCGCGCAAGAGTATCAACAGGTAATTACCCGTTACCCGAACACGTCTGCAAGCGCCGATGCTTATCTTTTGCTCGCTGAAGCTCAGCGCGGTGAAAAGAGATTCGCAGAAGCGAACGCAACTCTTCAGGCCTTCATCACGAAGTACCCGAATCATGAATTCGTGAGCACGGCGCGGATGGCGATGGCCGCCAATCTGGAATCGATGGGAAAGACCGATGAGGCGCTATCGATGTACCAACAAATCGCATCGACTTATCCGAATAGTTTCAACGCGCCGCTGGCCCTGCTTTCACAGGTGTACATTCTGAAGGCGAAAAATCGAACCGAGGAAGCGCGCCGGATCTGCGAGACGATCTTGACCCAGCACCGGACGAGCTTTTGGGCTGGCGAGGCCATGCAGGAATTGCGTTTGTTGAAACCGAGTGGGCCATCGGAGGCAGCGCCTGCCTCGGCAATTCCGCCATTCCTGGCAGCGCCGGCTCCAAGCCCCGCGACACGGATTATTCCAAAGCCTGCGCCGAAGCCAGGCGCGACTGCGAAGCCGTAAAGCGTAGCCGGAGTGGCGGGCGTGCGCCCGCATATTGCTGAAAGCGGCTGACACTGCCGCCTCTACAGCAATTATCGTTTCGAGAACTGGAAACGCTTCCGCGCGCCGGGTTGTCCCGATTTCTTTCGCTCTTTCATGCGCGGATCTCGGCGCAGCAAACCTTCGGCCTTCAACGTGCCGCGCAAATTGCCATCTACTTGAAGAAGAGCGCGCGCGACGGCAAGCTGCACGGCGCCCGCCTGTCCCGTTGCGCCACCGCCGCTCGCGTTGATCGACAGATCGTAGGCGTTCACCGCCTTTGCAGTTTGGAGCGGTTGCAGCACCACGTTCTGTAGTGGCGCAGTCGGAAAATAATCTTCAAAGCTGCGACCATTGACGTCGATCTTGCCGCTGCCTGGCATCATACGAATGCGCGCGACCGATGTCTTCCGGCGACCTGTCGCGGTAAATTCCTGAGCTTCCGGCATAAAATTACTTCCAGGCAAGTTTGACTGCCTGCGGCTGTTGCGCGGTGTGGGGATGAGAATCGCCGCAATAGACTTTCAACTTTCGGTAAGCGGCGCGGCCGAGCCGATTGTGCGGAATCATTCCACGCACGGCCCGCTCGACAAGTAATTCCGGGTGCCGCACGCGACGCGCTCGGACATTCTCGGACTTGTGGCCACCCACGTATCCTGAAAAACTCATGTAGCTCTTTTGCGCCTCTTTTTTGCCGGTGAGTCGCACTTTATCGGCATTGATGACAATCACAAAATCACCCGTATCGACGTGCGACGTGAAAATCGTCTTCTCTTTGCCGCGTAACAAGGTGGCGGCCTTGACCGCGACCTGACCCAGCACCTGGCCCTTCGCGTCGATTACCCACCATTTACGCGTGACTTCGCTAGCTTTGGCGGAAAAGGTTTTCATACGGGCGGAAAAGGCACGAAAACTACGGGACATGGGATAGGGTGTCAAATTTTCGCCCGAAATATGTCTTTGTTATCCCCAGCGAAACCTGGCACGCGTCCTACCCGTCCGAACAATCTCCCTCTGCTTTCAGGAAATTACCACTGGAATGACGAATGACTAATGAGGAAAGAATGATGAAGTCCGAATGACAAAACGAAATGATTCCCTCCTTTACTATTCGAGCATTCAGGCCTGATTTGTTATTCCCTCATTCGCCTGCCACTCCGTAGCCGAGAGAAGGCGGGCGGCTTCGTCATTATTCAAAATCACAATCGCGGCTCGCCATTTTCTCAGCTCAGGCTTAATTCCTTTCTCCATGTCCAGCCCGCCTTCCGCAAAAACCGCGATCACGCCCCGGCGCGACGAAGACTTTCCCGAATGGTATCAGCAAGTCATTCGTGCGGCGGAACTGGCTGAGCCGTCTGACGTGCGCGGTTGCATGGTTATCCGTCCGTGGGGCTACGGCATTTGGGAGAACATGCAGCGGCAGCTTGACGCGATGTTTCGCGCGACCGGGCACCGCAATGCTTACTTCCCGCTTTTCATTCCGCTGAGTTATTTCGCGAAAGAAGCGGAGCACGTCCAGGGCTTCGCCAAGGAATGCGCAGTTGTCACGCACAGCCGGCTGGAGGCGGATGCGGATGGAAAGCTAAAGCCGGCTAGCGCGCTCACTGAGCCGCTGGTAGTCCGGCCCACGTCGGAAACAATTATCGGGGCGAGCTACGCAAAATGGGTCCAATCGTATCGCGATCTTCCAATCCTGATCAATCAGTGGGCAAACGTTGTCCGCTGGGAAATGCGGCCACGCCTGTTTTTGCGCACGACCGAATTTCTCTGGCAGGAAGGTCATACCGTTCACGAAACCGAGGCGGAAGCGCGCGCAGAGACGAAACAAATGCTGAACGTTTACGAGCGTTTCGTGCGCGATCATCTCGCCATTCCTGTTTTTAGTGGCGAAAAATCGGAAAGCGAGCGTTTTCCCGGAGCGGTGCAAACCTTATCGATTGAAGCGATGGTGCAGGACCGGAAAGCGATCCAGGCCGGCACATCGCATTTTCTCGGCCAAAACTTTGCCCGCGCCAGCGGCATTCAATTTCAGAACCGCGAAGGCAAGCAGGAGTTTGGCTGGACCACCAGTTGGGGCGCAAGTGCCCGACTCGTTGGCACGGTTGTGATGATGCACGGAGACGATGACGGCATTGTCTTGCCGCCGCGAATCGCGCCAACGCAGATCGTAATTCTACCAGTGACGCCAAAGGAAGAAACGCGCGCGGCGGTGCTGGAAGCTTGCGACAAACTCGCGAAAGAGTTGCGCGAGGCTCGATATGTCGACCTTCCGATCGAGGTCGAAGTGGATCGCCGCGATCTCGGTGGCGGCGTAAAGAATTGGGAGTGGATCAAAAAAGGCGTGCCTCTTCGCGTCGAACTTGGCCCGCGCGACATCGCATCGGGCAACGTGATGGTGAGCCGGCGCGACCGGCCGGTGAAGGCAAAAGAGTTGATGTCGATTCAGGAATTGGTTTTCAGCGCGCCCGAAATTCTTGCCTCGATTCAGCAGAATCTTTTCGAGCGTGCAAAGAAATTCCGTGACGAAAACACGTGCATTATCAACTCGAGAGACGAATTCTACGATTTCTTCACTGCGAAAAATTCCGCCAAACCGGAGATCCACGGCGGCTTCGCTGTCGCGCACTGGAGCGGGTCTCGCGAAGTCGAGGAACAAATTAAAGACGACCTCAAAGTGACTATTCGCGTTATTCCCTTTGATTCTTCCGCCGAGCCCGGTCAATGCATTTTCACGGGTGAACCGAGTTCACGCCGCGTGGTTTGGGCAAAGTCGTACTGAAACCGCCGCCTGTCGGGTTGACGTGCTCAGAAGAGACTGTTTATTCCCGCAGCAACCGTGGAATTGAAGCTTTACAGTCGTGAATGGTGCTCGTGGTGCATTGACGCGAAGGAGTATCTCACCGAGAAAGGTTACCGCTTCAATATTGTAGATGTTGGCAAAGATCGACAAGCATACGAGGAGATGACAAAGCTTTCGGACCAGACTTATGTCCCGACATTTGTAGCGGGCGCCCGGGTCCTGGCCAATTTCGATACCGATCAGCTCCAGAAATTTCTCAACGAGCACCAGATCAATCCCTAATGCTTTTTGGCCTTTTTCTAACCCTCGGCGTCGCGGTGCTCAGCATCGCTCTGCGCAGTTTTCAGAATTCGTACTCACAGAGAGCGGGTGCGCTCGGTATTCTCGTCGCCAGTTTTCTCGCCATTTATTTTATTACCGGCAACTGGGTGCTGGGCTTGGCCGCTGCGCTGAGCTGGCTCTTCCTGCCGTGGCTCGAAATTCTAACCCGGATTCGCGCGCTTCGGCTGCCGAAGGAAAAACAGCTCCGGCCGAAAACTCCGCCGTCATACGATACTTTCCCTGCGCTGAGCGAGATCACGCGCGAGATCGAGGACGAAGGATTCGTGCATGTGCGCGACGCTGGGTGGGACTGGGAGGATTATCGCCAGTTTTTCCGATTGTTTTACAAGGAGGAAGATCGAGCACAGGCCGCGATCTGCCTGAACGAACAGCATGATCTTTCATTTTATTATCTGCGGATTTCGTCGCGCGCGAAGGACGGCACCGCTTGGACGACATGGAATTATCCACTCTCCTACGGCTTAAAGCTCACCCCCCAATTCCGCATCAATCGCCAGCGAGCCGATCAATCATTCTGGCAGCTTTATCAAAGCCACCGCGATTTTCTTCGCCGAGCCGGTGTGAACGCGGACATGATCGATGCGCTCGACGAAGAGCGGATTCAAATGGAAATGGAGAACGATCTGCGCGACCAAATTTCGCACAACATCCATAAGGGCGTCCTTAAACAAACCGCCGCTGGCGATGTAAAATATTCCTGGCGCGGGATGATTTATCTTTGGTGCCAGTTCCTGGTCGATCTGGTGCGCTTGTAACTGTTCCGCTTCCTCTTGATCCTAATCTTCGTTCTGTTGGAGAGAGCAGAGGAAGAGGAAGATTAGGAATCGTTACACCTTCATGATCTCAGCTTCCTTGTGCTTGAGATGATCGTCGACGGATTTGACGAAACGATCTGCGCGTCGAAGGGTTGAACAACGAGCAGGCGCGGCTCCGGTGTTGTGATCAACGCGAGTTGCTTCAGCTTCATACTCGAGCCATACGCCTGGACATCGACGTTTTCCACCAGTCCAGGCGAAGCTTTGCCGGTGCGCACCGCCGCAAATTCGTGCACCATGTAGTCGACGCTTTTTTCCATCGACATCTCGGCTTCCAGAAGAATGTCGTCTCTGCTCATGCTGCTGAAGTTTTACTGCGGTTGCGGTTCATCGCAAACCAGGGTCCCGACTTTTCGGCCGAGCACAGCGTCGCGAATGTTGCTCGGCTTGTTCATATCGAAAATCACGATCGGGATTTTATTGTCCATGCAAAGGCTGAATGCCGTCGAATCCATGATCTGCAACCGCTTCGTGAGCGCTTCAGTGAATGTGAGGCGATCGTAGAAGCGCGCGTCTGCGTGGGTATTTGGATCCCGATCATAGACGCCAGCGACTTTAGTGGCTTTCAGGATAACGTCGGCGCGAATTTCGCTCGCGCGCAGCGCCGCAGTCGTGTCGGTCGAAAAGTAGGGGTTACCGGTGCCGCCGGCGAAAATAACAATGCGCCCAAGCTCCAGATGGCGGATGGCGCGGCCCAGAATAAACGGTTCGGCCACATTTTTCATTTCGATGGCCGTTTGCACGCGCGTTTCAACGCCCATCTGATCGAGCGTGCTGCGCAACGCCAGCGCGTTGATCACAGTGGCGAGCATCCCCATGTAATCGGCCGTGGTACGATCCATGCCGCGATGAGACGCGGAGAGACCGCGCCAGATATTTCCCCCGCCGATCACCACGGCCACCTGCACGCCGAGATCGCGCACCTCTTTTATGCGTTCGCCAATCTCATGCACGACGGCCGGCGAAATATTGTCGCGAGCGCCACGCTCCTGAAGCGCTTCGCCGCTCAACTTCAGTATGATGCGTTTATAAGCGGGCGCTTCCGTTTGCATGATCAACCTTCATCAAATAGGACGCCGCGACATTTGGAAAGCAAAATGGTGTAGTCGCCGACCTCTGGACGGCGTCGTGCGCGCGTGCTAATCACCTCAGCGCCACGCTTCGCAGAGCGAAGCGGCTACCGTAGCTGCGAGCGGGACAGCTACACCTTGACCGCATGCCCGCGCAGAAATTCGCTCGCGTTCATCCGCCGTTTTCCTTCTAATTGGACTTCGCGCAATGACAACGCGCCTTTGCCCGCGGCGACAACTAATTCATTTTGGCTTCTCAGGATTTCGCCGGGTCTTCCTCGAAGATCGATAAGCGTGGCCGAGAAAATTTTCAAATTGCGCGTCCCATTTGTTGAGATGGTGATAAACGCGCCTGGCCATGGATTGAACGCGCGGATTTTTCTCTCAATTATTTCGGCGGGCTCCGACCAGTCGATTTTGCCGTCGTCGCGAGTCAGTTTCGGCGCGTACGTAGCGAGCGCATTGTCTTGCGGAATGGGCGGCGCATTGCCTTTCGCAAGCATTTGCAAAGCGTCGAGCAATGCCTCCGGCGCAATCTGCGCCAGTCGGTCATGCAATGATCCGCCTGTGTCCGCCAGCAAGATCTCGATCTTGCGCTGTAACAAGATGTCGCCGGTGTCGAGTCCTTCAGCCATGTACATCACTGTGATCCCAGTCTCGGGATTACCCGCGGCGATGGCCGCCTGGATTGGCGCAGCTCCCCGCCAGCGCGGCAGAAGGGATGCGTGCAAATTTAAACAAGCGACAAGCGGAATATCGAGTAACTCACGCGGCAGAATTTGCCCATAAGCCATCACCAAAATCGCCTCCGGTCGCAGCGCACGAATTTCTTCGATTGCTTGTCGATCTTTGATCCGCGCCGGTTGCAGGATCGACATCTTCGTTCCCGCAAGAGCCCTCTTGATCGGCGGCGGCTCGATTTGCTGAGTGCGTCCCACCGGCTTGTCCGGCTGGGTAACGACTCCGATAAGTCGATGCTCGCTCGAGCGCAGTAAAGCTTGCAGCGTCGGCACGCCGATTTCGCCCGCGCCGATGAAAACGATGCGCATGCCGGGCTACGGCGTCAGCTGATGAACTGCCGCGGATCGGCGCCGGCGCCGCCCGGGCACCGCTTGCGCCATCAATTTTTCGCCGGCAGTGATCTCACGCCGGCCCACCGACGATGCGCAGCCTGTGCACAAATAATCGTAAATTTCCCGATCTGGAAGAACTAAAAGCAATCGCTCGCGCACCGGCATCGCGGCTTTGCATTTTTCGCAGTAAAGGCTCGAAGCGGTGAAATTTTCAAACTGCTGCTGGTTCATACACGCCGTCGTTCACGCTCTCCAGGATCTCGAGCAGAACTTTGGCGGGCGGCTGAGTGGCGTCAACTACCGTGATCAGCTCTTGCGGATAATGCGCGAGCACCGGCTTCGATTCCGCTTCGTAGGTCTCAAGGCGACGCTGGATGACCTGATCGTTTGCGTCGTCGAGACGGTTATCTTTCAGGGCGCGCTTTTTAAGCCGGGAAAACAGCGTTTCGTGGCTCGGGCACGAGAGATGAAACACTTTTTTCACATCGATCATTTCCTCCATGATTTCGGCTTGGCCAACATTTCGCGGAATCCCGTCGAGCACGAGTGTATCGATGTCTGGTTTAAACTTGTGCGCCTCCACCGCCGCATCAATCGCCTCCCGCCAGAGTTCAACTGTGATCTCATCCGGCACGAGTTGACCCTTGCTCGAGTATTCAAGGAACGCCTTGCCGACTTTCGTGCGCGTGTCGATGGAGCGGAATACGTCGCCGCAGGCGCAGTGATAAAAGCGAGGGATTGTCCCCAGAGTTTTGCCCTGCGTCCCTTTTCCACTGCCAGGCGCACCAAAGAGGATAAAGGTGTTGTATCTCATCAGCGAAATTGGTTTATACGGCAGCCGGGCCGAACCCGAAAAGGAGAATCGGCCAACTATTTTCCTGCAGTGACAGGATCGACATTTACTCGTCGCCCCGCCCGATCGAAGCGCACGTTGCCATCGATCAGCGCGAAAATCGTGTAATCGCGACCGAGGCCAACGTTTTTTCCCGGTAAAAACTTCGTCCCGCGCTGACGCACAATGATGTTACCCGCGATGACGATCTCGCTGCCGAATTTTTTTACGCCAAGCCGTTTGCTGACGCTGTCGCGCCCGTTCTTAACACTGCCTTGTCCTTTTTTGTGAGCCATGACGAAAGTTGATAGTTGCTAGTGGATGGTTGGCGGCTGCTTTATTCCTCGCTCTTTTTCGCCGCAGTTTTCTTCGTCCCGATACTGATGCTTTTGATCTTCACCCGCGTCAATTTTCGGCGATGTCCGACCGTGCGATGATAACCTTTACGCCGTTTAAATTTGAACGCGATTACTTTCTTGTCTTTGCGCTGCTCGACGACTTCGGCGGTAACTT
>WNGB01029254.1_pt1 | contig 11747 bp, 12 predicted proteins | sample 5400681 | NCBI WGS metagenome assembly WNGB01 (sample SAMN13153367, study PRJNA577476) | soil metagenome | isolation source: 115 cm soil or saprolite under grassland replicate 2 | place: USA:California | collected 2016-06-15 | reverse complement strand
CGGTCGGCCGGGAGGAGTGGGAGAAGTCCCAGCGGCTCGCCTTCGAGAAGGAGATGCTCGGCCAGTACGTCTCCGACCATCCGCTGCTGGGGCTCGAGCACGTGCTCCAGGGAGCCGCCGACACCTCACTGTCGGTGCTGACCGACCGCTCCGACGGCGCGGTGGTGACCGTCGCCGGCATCCTCGCGAAGCTGACCAGGAAGTTCACCAGGCGGGGCGAGACCTACGTCGTCGCCGACCTGGAGGACCTCGACGGCGGCGCGGAGTGCATCTTCTTCCCCCAGGTCTACCAGCAGCACCAGGGCCTGCTGGTGCAGGACGCCGTGGTGGTGGTGCGGGCCAGGGTGGACGGCCGCGACGACACCCCCAAGCTGGTCGCCCTCGAGGTGAAGCCGCCCGACCTGGCCGACCCTGGCACCAGTCCGGTGGTGCTCAACCTGGAGGCCCGCGCCTGCGACGACGGGGTCGTCAACCGCCTCAAGCACATCCTCGGCTCCCACCGCGGCAAGGCCCCGGTGCACCTGCAGATCCGCGGCGCCAGCTCGACCATGGTGGTCCGCCTCGGCGACGAGTTCCGGGTCGACCCCCGCAACGGCCTCTACGCCGAGATCAAGGCGGAGCTCGGCCCCGACGCCCTGCTCGCCTGAGCGTCCCGGCCGGCCGGTTCGGTTTCTGTACTTGGCGTGGCGGTCCGGCCGGGCGACACTCAGCGGGCGTGCCCGACCAGCCTCTCGTCCCGCAAGGAGGAGCGCCCGATGACGACCACCGGCGCCGCCGCGCTTCGGGAGCGCCTCCGCGGGGCGCTGCTGCGTCCCGGCGATGACGGCTACGAGCAGGCGCGGGCGCTGTGGAACGGCGCGATCGACCCTCGCCCCGGCGTGATCGCCCGCTGCCAGGGGCCCGCCGACGTGCTCGCCGCCGTCCGCCACGCCGGCGCCGAGGGCCTGCTGCTGGCGGTCCGCGGCGGCGGCCACAACGTGGCCGGCACGGCCAGCTGCGACGGTGGCCTGGTGCTGGACCTGTCGCCGATGAAGGGCGTCCAGGTCGACCCGGGCGGGCGGACCGCCTGGGCGCAGCCGGGGCTGCTGTGGGGCGAGCTGGACCACGAGACCCAGGCGTTCGGCCTGGCCACCACCGGCGGGATCGTCACCCACACCGGCATCGCCGGGCTCACCCTCGGCGGCGGCATCGGCTGGCTGATGCGCAAGCACGGCCTGACCTGCGACAACCTGCTGGCGGTCGACCTGGTCACCGCCGACGGGCGGCTGCTCCGCGCCAGCGAGCGCGAGCACCAGGAGCTGTTCTGGGGGCTGCGCGGCGGCGGTGGGAACTTCGGGGTGGTCACTGCCTTCCAGTACCGCCTCCACCCGGTCGGGCCGACGGTGCTGGCCGGACCGGTGCTGTTCGCCGCCGACCACGCCGGCGAGCTGCTGCGCTGGTACCGGGAGTTCGCCGAGGACGCACCCGACGAGCTGACCACGGTGGTGAACCTCCGCTACGCCCCGCCGCTGCCGCTCATCCCGGAGCGCCTGCACGGCGTCCCGGTGGTCACCGTGGTGCCGTGCTGGGCCGGCCCGCTGGACCGGGGCGAGCGGGTCCTCGAGCCGCTGCGCCGCCACCGCCGGGTGCTGCTGGACCTGGTGACCCCCAAGCCGTACCTGGCCCACCAGACCACCTTCGACGCCACCGTGCCCCACGGCCTCCACTACGCCTGGAGGTCGGAGTACCTGGCCGCGCTCGACGACCAGGCCATCGAGGTGCTGCTGGCGCACGCCTGGGAGAGCCGGTCGCCCCGCTCCTACACGATCATGTTCCAGCTCGGCGGCGCCGTCGCCCGCGTCCCCGACGACGCCACCGCGTTCTCCGGCCGTGCCGCCGGCTTCGCGGTCAACGTCAACGGCGTCGCCCTCCCGGAGGAGCACGCCGAGCAGGCCGCCTGGGCCCACCGCTTCGGGCGCGCCCTGCACCCGCTGTCGGCCGGCGTCTACATGAACTTCCTCGACGAGGAGGGCCAGGACCGGGTCCGCGCCGCCTACGGGCCCGAGAAGTACGGGCGCCTGGTGGCGTTGAAGGACGCCTGGGACCCGGGCAACCTCTTCCGCCGCAACCAGAACATCCGCCCCAGCGGCTGAGGGCGCTCAGCCGCTGCCGGCCTGCTCCGCCCGCTCGGCGGCGCTGCGCTCCACGCAGAACTCGTTGCCCTCGGGGTCGGCCAGCACGGCCCAGCCGCTGCCGTCGGGCCGGCGCAGGTCGGCAACCAGGGTCGCGCCGAGCTCCAGCAGCCTGGCGACCTCCTGGTCACGGGTCCGGTCGGTCGGCGTCAGGTCCAGGTGGACGCGGTTCTTGACCGTCTTGGGTTCGGGAACCGAGATGAACAGCAGGGCGTGGTCCTGCCCGATCAGGGCCGCCTCCGGGTCGTCTGGCAGGTTGCGGTTGTCCGGGTCCTCCCGGTAGCCGGTGACCTGGCTCCAGAAGCCGGCAAGGGTGTACGGGTCGGCGCAGTCGAAGGTGATGTTGCGGATGCTTGCGGTCATCCCGGCTCCTTGCTATTCCGGTTGCGGGCTGCATTGTTCCATGCGCTCACTACCGCTCTTGCCCTCGACAGGAGGTCTTCGTGCCCGACGCCTCGACCCTGGCCGTGTTCGCGGTCGCCGCGGTCACCCTGCTGGTGATCCCGGGCCCGGCCGTGCTGTACATCGTCAGCCGCAGCGTCGACCAGGGCCGGACCGCCGGGCTGGCGTCGGTCTGCGGCATCCACGTGGGCTCGCTGCTGCACGTCGCGGCGGCGGCGTTCGGGCTGTCGGCCCTGCTGGTCTCCTCGGCGCTGGCGTTCGACATGGTCAAGTGGCTCGGCGCGGCCTACCTGGTCTGGCTCGGCGTGCAGCGGCTGCTCGCCCGCGACCAGGACGACCGGCCCGCCCGCGCCGGCGGGGACCGCCTCGGCCGGGTGTTCGCCCAGGGCGTGGTGGTCAACCTCCTCAACCCCAAGACGGCGCTGTTCTTCTTCGCGTTCCTGCCGCAGTTCGTGGACGTCCCGCAGGGCGGGGTGCCGCTGCAGGTCGCCGTCCTCGGGTGCACCTTCGTGCTGCTCGGCCTGGTCACCGACAGCGCCTACGCGCTGCTGGCCTCGACCGGGGCCGGCTGGCTGCGTGGCCGCCGCCGGGTCGCGCGGGCCTCCCGCCTGCTCTCGGGCGGCATCCTGGTGGGCCTCGGGGTCACCACCGCGCTGGCCGGGTCGCGCTCCTCGAACGGCTAGCGCTCAGATCTCCAGGCGGGAGTCCTCCAGGTCCAGCTCCCGCTCGACGCGGTGCATCACGCCGTCGCTGATCACGCCCTGGTTGCGGAGCCGGATGATCGCGCGCCGCTGCGCCTCCAGCAGCTCGCGCACCAGCCGCTGGTAGGCGAGCGAGCGGTCCTCGTAGCCGTCGTCCTCGAAGATCCCGGCGCGTGCCTTCAGGCGCCGGCGGCGGAACTGGTACAGGCCGCGCAGCCGCTCGACGGTGTCGTCGCGGGTCCACTCCTCGACCGCGAGCTCCTCCAGCCGCGCCAGCGCCGCGTCGGTCGCGCCCAGCCGCGCCTGCAGCTCCTCGCGCTGCTCGGCGCCGTCGTCGTGGACGCCGAGCCGGCGGATCAGCGCCGGCAGCGTGAGCCCCTGGACCACCAGGGTGACGAAGATCACTCCGAAGGTCACGAACAGGATCAGCTCCCGCTCCGGGAACGGCTGCCCGCTGTCGGTCTCCAGCGGCAGCGCCAGCGCGGCCGCCAGCGAGACCGCGCCGCGCATGCCGCTCCAGCTGGAGATCAGCCGCTGCCTGGCGCCGACGCGCCTGGCGACCTGGCTGGGTCGCCGGTCCAGCGCCCGCACCAGGTAGGGGACGGTGAAGCTCCAGACGAACCGGACCGCGATCACCACGGCGCTGACCAGCGCCGCCAGCCCGAGCAGGGTGGCGACCGAGCGTCCGGTCACCTGCTCGAGGATCGGCTGCAGCTGCAGCCCGACCAGCAGGAACAGGACCGCGTTGAGCAGGTAGACGAGGATCTCCCAGAACGAGAACGCCAGCAGGCGCGTCGTGGGCGACGCCAGCTCTGGGGCGCGCCAGCCGACGAACAGGCCGGCGGTCACCGCGGCGAGGACCCCGGAGACCTCCAGCCGCTCGGCCGGCAGGTAGGCGGCGTAGCCGGTCACCACCGTCAGCACGATCTCGGCCGGCGGGTCCTCCAGTCGGCGGCGGACCACCGCCACCAGCCAGCCGACGATCAGGCCGACCGCCACGCCGCCGGCCACCCCGGCCACGAACCGCAGGCCGGCCTCCCACACCACGAAGCTGCCCCCGACCGCCGCGGCCACCGCGATGCGGTAGGCGACCAGCGCGGTGGCGTCGTTGACCAGGCTCTCACCCTCCAGCACCGTGACCAGCCGGCGTGGCGCACCCAGGCGGCGGGCGACGGCGGTGGCGGCCAGCGCGTCGGTGGGCGACACGATCGCGCCGAGGGTGAACGCGACCGCCCATGACAGCCCGTCCACCAGGGCGTGCGCGGTCACGGCGACGGCGGCCATGGTGACCAGCACCAGCCCGACCGCCGTGGTCGTGATGGCCCGCAGGTCGGCCCGCAGGTCCCGCAGCGTGGAGAAGAACGCGGCCTGGTACAGCAGCGGCGGCAGGAACACCACCAGGACCAGCTCGGGTGGCAGCTCCACCGCCGGCAGCCCGGGCAGGAACCCGAGCAGCAAGCCGCCGAGCACCAGCAGGATCGGGTAGGGCACGCCGAGCGGGCGCGCCAGGATGCTCAGTCCCGCCACCGCCACCATCAGCAGCAACAGCAGCAGCTCGGCCCCGTGCATCGCAGCGCTCCGCTCAGCGGCCGAACAGCCAGCCGCCGTTGACGTGGTGGACTTCGCCGTTGACGTAGGCGGCCTCCGGGGCGGCCAGCCAGGCGATCGCGGCGGCGACCTCCTCCGGCCGGCCGGGCCGGCAGGCCGGGATCTGGCTGACGCGGCTCCGCCGGCCTTCCGCGGTGAGGCCGCCGCCGAAGAACTCGGTGTCCTCGATGAACCCGGGCGCGACCGCGTTGACGGTGATCCCCTGCGGGCCGAGGTCCAGCTCCTCCAGCGGAGCGCCCTGGTCGATCCCGCGGACCCCTCCGGCGTTGTTGACCAGCACGTCGATCGCGGGGCCGACGTCGGCGACGACCCAGCGGACCGCCGCCTCGACCTCCTCGCGGCGGCTGACGTCGGCCTGCCGCCAGCGGACTCCCAGCTCCCCGGCCGTCTGCTGCAGCACCTCGGCGCGGCGGCCCAGGATCACCACCTTGTCGCCCTGCTTGGCGAAGGCGGCCGCCACCGCCCGTCCGATTCCGGTGCCGCCGCCGGTCACCACCGCGACTCGTGGGTCCATGGTCGGCGATGGTAGTGCCGCGCGGTCGCCCGCGCACGTTGCGTCAGTTCAGGCTGAAGGGCGTGGCGGTCTGGGCGGGGCCGGCCATGCGCAGGTGCTCCAGCAGCATCAGCTCGCGGCGCAGCAGCGTCGACTCGGCGGCCAGCCGCTCCGCGGCCGAGGGGATCGCCAGCAGCCGCTGCTTGTCGGCCAGGTCGACCTGGAGGCCGGCGGCGACCAGGTAGGAGGCGGCCACCGGGTCGTCGGGGATGTCGATCGAGGAAGCCTCCTCGCCGGCCATCTCCAGCAGCATGGCGACGTAGCGGGTGAACAGCCGGCCCGCCTTCAGCGTCCGCTGCTCGGCCGCCTCCCCGGCCGCCTCGGCCAGGGTGCTCACCTCCGCCACGATGTAGGGGGCGGCCTGCACCACCCCGTCGATCCTGAAGCGGCTCTGGCCGAAGGCGACCACGTCCAGCCGGCCGTCCGGGTAGCGGCGCACGTCGCGGACCTCGGTGGCGCAGCCGACCGGATGGTAGGCGGCGTCGCTGTCCACCTCCCTGCCCGCGTAGATCGCGACCACCCCGAAGCGCCGCTGCCGCTCCTCGTGCGCCAGGATCCGCGCGAACATCTGCCGGTAGCGGTCCTCGAACACGTGCAGCGGTATCGGCAGGCCGGGATACAGCACGGCCTGCAGCGGGAACAGCGGCAGCTCCACGGCACCTCGCCGGTCCGGCTGGTCGGGGAAACCTTCCCCGTCATGGTAGGCATCCGGTGCAGGCTCCGCAGGCCCCTGCGGCCCCGCCGCTGCGGTAGGGTGAGGCGTCCCGACCCCTGCTTCCGCGGAGCTGCCGTGCTGCCCGTCGTCGACCTGCGAGGCTCGGACCGCGACCCGGCCGAGCTGCTGCCGCGCGCCCCGGCGGCCGCGGTCCGGGCCGCGAGCGCCGAGGTGGGCGCGCTGGTCGCCGACGTGGCCGCCCGCGGCGACGCCGCCGTGGCCGAGGCGGCCCGCCGCTTCGACGGGTTCGAGCTCCCGCCGGGCCGCTGGCGGGCCACCGGCGAGGAGCTGACCGCCGCCGAGCAGGCCCTCGACCAGGAGCTCCGGCTGGCCCTGGTCGACGCGATCACCCGGGTGCGCGCGTTCCACGAGGCGCAGCGTCCCGCCGACCTGGTGGTCGCCGACCGGCCAGGGGTCCGCCTGCTGCAGCGGTTCGTGCCGCTGCGCCGCGCCGGGGTGTACGCCCCGGGGGGGCTGGCGGCCTACCCGTCCAGCGTGGTCATGAAAGTGGTGCCGGCCCAGGCCGCCGGGGTGGAGCAGGTCGCCCTCGCCACCCCGCCCGGTCCGGGCGGCCGCGGCCACCCGGCCGTGCTGGCCGCGGCGCGCCTGCTCGGAGTGGACGAGGTGTGGCTGCTCGGCGGCGCCCAGGCGGTGGCGGCGCTGGCGTGGGGGACCCGCACCGTCCCGGCGGTCGACTCGGTCACCGGCCCGGGCAACCTGTACGTGGCGCTCGCCAAGCGAGAGGTCGCCGGCCGGGTCCGCACCGACGGCTTCGCCGGACCGACGGAGGTGGCGGTGCTGGCCGACGGCGGCGCCGACCCGCTGCTGGTGGCCGTCGACCTGGTCGCCCAGGCCGAGCACGACCCGCTGGCCGCCTGCCTGCTGGTCACCGACGAACCCGATCTGTGGAAGGCGGTCGAGCCGCTGCTGGCCGAGGAGGTCGCGGCGGCGGCCCACCGCGACCGGGTGGCGGCGGCGTTCGCCGGGCAGTCGGCGGTGGTGCTGTGCGACGACCGTGCCGGCATGCTGCGGGTGGCGGAGGCGTTCGCGCCGGAGCACCTGGAGCTGCTGGTGCGCGACCCGGGAGAGCTGGCCGGCCGGGTCCGCAACGCCGGCGCGGTGTTCGTCGGCCCCTGGACGCCGGTCGCGCTTGGCGACTACGCCGCCGGCACCAACCACGTGCTGCCGACCGCCGGCACCGCCAGGTTCGCCGCCGGCCTGTCCACTCTCGACTTCCTCCGCCCGGTCCAGGTGGCGGAGTTCGACCGCCAGGCGCTGGCCGCCGCCGCCCCGACGGTGGCGGCGCTCGCGCGCGCGGAGGGCCTGCCCGCCCACGGCCGCGCCGTCGCGGCCCGCTTCCCACCGCCGGGGAGCGGGACATGAACGCCTCCACCGCGGGGATGGCCGGGCGCGTCCGGGTCCGCGACGACCTCGCCGGCCTCACCCCCTACGGGGCGCCGCAGCTGGACGTGCCGGTGCGGCTCAACACCAACGAGACCCCCTACCGGGTCCCGCAGGCGGTCCTGGACGACCTCGCCGAGGCGGTCCGCGGGCTGCAGCTGCACCGCTACCCGGACAGGGAGGCGACCGAGCTGCGCGAGGCGCTGGCGCTGCACGCCGGCCACGGCGCGGAGGGCACCTGGGCAGCCAACGGCTCCAACGAGGTGCTGCAGCAGCTGCTGCTCGCCTTCGCCGGCCCCGGCCGCTCGGCGCTGGTGGTCGAGCCCACCTACGCGATGCACTCGCTGCTCGCCCGCACCACCGGCACCCGGCTGGTCGTCCGGGTGCAGCGGCGCGACCAGCCGCTCGACCCGCCGGCTGCCGCCGACCTGGTCGCCGAGGCCGCCGCCGACCTGACCTTCTGGTGCTCGCCGAACAACCCGACCGGCGAGGCCACCGGCGCCGACGTCCTGGCCGCCGTCTGCGCGGCCGCTCCCGGGCTGGTGGTGGTCGACGAGGCCTACGGCGAGTTCGGCGCCGCCGACGCGGCCGCCCTGCTGTCCCACCACCCCAACCTGGTCGTCACCCGCACCTTCTCGAAGGCGTTCCGCATGGCCGGGCTGCGGCTCGGCTACCTGCTCGCCGACCCGGCCGTGGTCGACGGTATCCGGCTGGTCCGCCTGCCCTACCACCTGTCGGCGCTGACCCAGGCGCTGGGGCTGCGGGCGCTGGCCCACCGGGGCGCGCTGATGGACCACATCGCCGTCACCGAGCGGGAGCGGGAACGGCTGGCGCAGGGACTGGACCGGCTCCCGGGCGTGCAGGTGCTGCCGAGCGACGCCAACTTCCTGTGCTTCGCGACCCCCGCCGACCCGGCACGGCTGTGGCGGGGACTGCTGGCCCGGGGGGTGCTGGTCCGCGACGTCTCGCGTTTCCCGACCCTCGAGCGGCACCTGCGGGTCACGGTCGGAACCCCCGCCGAGGACGACGCCTTCCTCGCCGCGCTCGCCGAGGAGCTGGCCTGATGGCGGGCAGGCGCGCCAGGGTCGAGCGGCGCACCGCCGAGGTGGCGGTGACGGTCGAGCTCGACCTGGACGGCGCCGGGGCCGGCGAGGCCGACACCGGCGTGCCGTTCCTCGACCACATGCTGGCGCAGCTCGGCAAGCACGCCCGCTTCGACCTGCGGGTGACGGCCAAGGGCGACCTGGAGGTCGACGCCCACCACACCGTCGAGGACACCGGCATCGCCATCGGCCAGGCGCTCGCCCAGGCGCTCGGCGACAAGGCCGGCGTGCGCCGCTTCGGCGACGCGGTCGTGCCGCTGGACGAGGCGAGGGCGCGGGCGGCCGTCGACCTGTCCGGCCGGCCCTACCTGCTGTGGGACGTCGAGGTCGGCGCCGCCCAAGGCGAGCTCGGCAGCTTCGACCCCCGCCAGGCACGCCACCTGCTGGAGGCGCTGGTCGCCAACGCCCGCTGCACCGTCCACGTGGTGCTGGAGGCCGGCGACCTGCCCCACCACTGCCTGGAGGCCTGCTTCAAGGCGCTCGCCCGCGCCCTCGGCGACGCCTGCACCCCCGACCCGCGCGCCGGCAGCGGCAGCACCAAGGGGACGCTGGCATGAGCCCGCCACCGGCGCGACCAAGGGTCGCGGTGCTGGACTACGGGGTCGGCAACCTCCACTCGGCGGCCAAGGCGCTCGACCGGGCCGGCGCCGACGTGCGCGTGGTGCCCACCGTCGCCGCGGCGACCGCTGCCGGCGCCGCCGGGCTGGTCGTCCCCGGGGTGGGCGCCTACGGGGCCTGCCTGGAGGGCCTCGGCAGCGCCGGCGGGGCGGCCGCGGTGGCCGGGTGGGTCGCCGGCGGTCGGCCGCTGCTCGGCATCTGCGTCGGCATGCAGCTGCTGTTCGAGGCCAGCGAGGAGGGCCCGGTGCACAGCGGCGTCGGCGCGCTGCCGGGGAAGATCCGCCGCCTGGCCGGCGGGGCGAAGATCCCCCACATCGGCTGGAACGAGGTCGCCGTCGCCGAGGGGAGCCGGCTGCTGGACGGGGTGCCGTCGGGCACCCGCTTCTACTTCGTCCACTCCTACGCGCCGGAGCCGGACGGGCAGGCGGTCGCCGCCGTCTGCGACCACGGCGGCCGCTTCGCGGCCGCGGTGGAGACGGGCAACCTGTTCGGCACCCAGTTCCACCCGGAGAAGTCCGGCAGCGCCGGCCTTGCCCTGCTCGGCAACTTCGTGGAGGTCTGCGGCGGGTGACGCTGGAGCTGCTGCCTGCGGTCGACCTGCTCGACGGGCAGGCGACCCGGCTGGTCCAGGGCAGGGCCGGCACCCAGACCGCCTACGGCGACCCGGTCGAGGCGGCGGCCGACTTCGCCGCCCAGGGCGCCGGCTGGCTGCACGTGGTCGACCTGGACGCCGCCTTCGGGCGCGGCCCCCGCAACCGCGGCCAGCTCGGCCGGGTCGTCGAGGCGGTCGCGCCGCTGCCGGTGGAGGCCTCCGGCGGGGTGCGCAGCCCCGCCGACCTGCATGCCCTGCTCGACCTCGGCGCGGCCAGGGTGGTGATCGGCACCGCCGCCCTCGACGACCCGGAGTGGGTCGCCGAGGCGTGCGAGCGCCACGGCGACCGGGTCGCGGTCGGCCTGGACGCCCGCGGCAGGATCCTGCAGGCGCGCGGCTGGACGACCAGCGGCGGCGACCTGTTCGAGGCGCTGGCGCGGCTGGACGCGGCCGGCTGCCGGCGGTTCGTCCACACCGAGGTGGCACGCGACGGCATGCTGGCCGGCCCGGCCACCGAGCGGCTGCGGGAGGTGCTGGCCGCCACCTCCCGGCCGGTGATCGCCTCCGGCGGCGTCGCCGCGCTCCAGGACCTGCGCGCCCTCGCCGCCCTCGAACCGCACGGGCTGGAGGGGGTGATCGTCGGCAAGGCCCTGTTCGCCGGCCGCTTCACGGTCGCCGAGGCGCTGGCCGCGCTGGCCGAGGCCGCCGTGGGCCGGAGGGGTCTGGGGAACCCCAAGGGGGTGCCCCGGCGGATGGGAGGGAGGCGGCCGTGACCGTGGCCCGCCGCGTCATCCCCTGCCTGGACGTGGACGCCGGCCGAGTGGTGAAGGGCGTCTCGTTCGTCGACCTGGTCGACGCCGGCGACCCCGCCGAGCTGGCCGCCGCCTACGACGCGCAAGGCGCCGACGAGCTGGTCTTCCTCGACATCACCGCCACCGTGGAGGCCCGCGCCACCCTCTACGACGCCGTCGCCCGCACCGCCGAGCAGGTGTTCATCCCCCTCACCGTCGGCGGCGGCGTCCGCTCCGTCGAAGACGTCCAGCGCCTCCTGCGGGCCGGCGCCGACAAGGTCTCGGTCAACTCCGCAGCAGTCCGCGACCCCGACCTGCTCTCAGCCGGTGCCGGCACCTACGGCGTCCAATGCATGGTGCTCGCGATCGACGCCCGCCGCCGCCCCGACGCAAGAGCCTGGGAGGTCGTGATCGACGGTGGCCGCACCCCCACCGGCAGGGACGCGCTCGCCTGGGCCGAGGAGGCCGCCACCCGCGGCGCCGGCGAGCTCCTGGTCACCAGCATGGACGCCGACGGCCACCGCACCGGCTACGACCTCGACCTGATCCGCGCCATCACCACCACCGTCTCCATCCCCGTCATCGCCAGCGGCGGCGCCGGCCACCTCGACCACTTCCCCGCCGCCTGCCAAGCCGGCGCCGACGCGGTCCTCGCCGCCAGCGTCTTCCACTTCGGCGACCTGACCATCCCCCAGGTAAAGCAGGCCCTGGCCGCCGCCGGTTTCCCGGTCCGAACCTGAGGGAACGGCAGCGGCCCACCCACGGCGAGCGGAAAAGCTCACCCGGTCTCGCTGAGGCTGCGGATCTCCCGCAACGCCACCGACAGCATCGCGATGTCCAGCGTCTCCGCCTCCTTCAGGTCGCCGAGCATCGCCATGCACCGCGCCACCGACGCGCGGTTCTCCTCCGTCCAGGCGTCGATCAGCGCCTCCGCGTCGCGGTCCTCGATGCCCGGCCGCAGCACCTCGGCGGTCAGCTCGCGCTGCTCGGAGTACAGGTCGTCGCGCAGCGCCCCCTGGGCGAGCGCCTGCCAGTGGCTCTCCGCCGGCAGCGCGGCGATCTGGTCGCGCAGCCAGTGCAGGTCGAGCCTGG
>WNGB01017056.1_pt1 | contig 11747 bp, 7 predicted proteins | sample 5400681 | NCBI WGS metagenome assembly WNGB01 (sample SAMN13153367, study PRJNA577476) | soil metagenome | isolation source: 115 cm soil or saprolite under grassland replicate 2 | place: USA:California | collected 2016-06-15 | reverse complement strand
GCCGAGCGCTGGCGCAGCGCCAGGTCTTCCGACGATCGCCATTGCCCCGTCTCGATCTCCCGCAGAGCGCGGAACACGCCGTACTCGCCACGGAGCCCGACTACCGCAGGATAGACGAGTCGTCGATGCAGGAAGCGACTGATGTCTGTCACCGCCGGCTCCCCGCCTTCTCGACCGTTTGCTGCAACACGTCGAGCAACCGCTCGACGTCGCGCTCCCAGTGGTACGTCTCGCGCACCGCGGCCTGCCCCTGGCGAGCGCACGCGTGGCGGACCTCGGGATCGGCCAGGCTCGCGATGGCGCACGCCAGCCCGGCCGCATCGGGATGACGGTAGACCAGCCCGGCGCCCGTCTCGCGGATGATGCGCGCGGCCGGACGGGCGTCCGACGTCACGATCGCGAGCCCGGCCGCCATGTAATCGAAGAGCTTGTTCGGGACGGTCGTGTGCCAGCTCTCGTCGGCGTAGTGCGGGATCACGCCCACGTCCGCCGCCGGCAACGCCGCCAGCGCCTCGCCATTGGGGACGTGGCCGCGAAAATCCACCTGTGTCTCCGACAACCCGAGCGCCCGGGCGTGCGCGCGGAAATCCGCCAGCTCTTTCCCGCCGCCATACAACGTGAGCCGGAACGGAACGGTGCGTTTTACGAGCAGCGCGGCCGCGTCGAGCAGGATCCCAACGCCTCGCGATTCCTCCATCAGACCGAGGTACACGACGTGGAGCGGCGCATTGGCCGAACGCGCGGCGCGGCGCGAGAACTCCAGCCGGTCGATCGGCGGGGTGTTCGAAACCACGGTGACCCGCTCCGGCGCGAGCCCCCCCTCGATCAGTCGCGCACCCGCCTCCTCCACGACCACCAAGACCCCGTCGACTCGCGGCAGCACCCAACGCTCGACCCAGCGTGCCAGCGTGGGATTCCGCACCACGGCATCGACGCGCCGCATCCGTCCCGCCGCCCAACGGGACCGCAGCATCGCCGGGTAGTTCTCCGCGAGGTCCAGGACGACCGGGATCCCCACCCGCCGGCCCGCCAGAATCGCGGGGATCGCGAGCGGCAGGTCGCGGCACAGGATCACGTCCGCGCGCTCGCGGCGCGCCGTTCGGGTGATCGCCCGAATCCACCGGGGATTGAAGAAAGCGGGAAACATCGAGGCGGCATTGAGCCAGGACGGCGCCCAGCGCCACGGCGCCAGCCGGTGCACCGTCGCCTCCGAGCGGCCCTCGAGGAGCGAGTCACCACGACGGTTGCGCGCGACCAGGTGAACCGCGTGACCCGCGTCGGTCAGGGCACGGGAGATCTTCTCTATCCGCACGTCCCACGGGTACTCCGCGTCCCAGACGTGGCAGATCGTGAGCGGCCGCGCGGCGAGCGCCGCGGCGAGAACCGCGGAACCTCCGACCGACTGCCTAGCGGTGCTGGAACGCATATCCTGCGCCGGCGGTGTCCGATCGGGAAGACGCGCGCGCGGCGGCGATCGGGAGCGAGGCAGTGATCCAGCGCCGGTACCACAGCTCGAGCGCCGCCACACGCCACAGGGGCTCCTCGAAATGCCCGTCACCGCGTTCGTGGGCCTGCATGAGCTGTGCGACGAAGCCGTAATTGATGCCCGGCACCACGCGCTCCTTCAGGATCGTCGTCCACAACGGCCGCAGCGGACCGCGAAACCAAGCGCCGATGGGAAGTTGGAACCCGATCTTGCGATGCAGGATTGTTTGGTACGGCACGCCCCAGCGGTGTGCGAGACGGCGCAGCACGACCTTGCTCACTCCCGGCACGGCGCGCGCCGCCCCCGGCAACCGGAAGCTCAGGTCGACCAGGTCGTGGTCCAGGAACGGTACACGCGCTTCCACCGACGCACCCATGGTCGCACGGTCGGTGCGGACCAACAGATCGTCTGGGATGCGGCGCACGAAGTCGAAGGCGCCGAGCGCCGCGAGGCCAGTGCCCGCCGCACGCGGCAGGGATGTCGCTCGCGCGGCCGGCGCGAGCAGCTGCGCCAGCTCGGCGGAGCCGAATACGGCCGCGGTGCCCATGTACGCCTGGCGGCGCACAAAGTACTCGTCGACGCGGGGCCGGTCGTGTAGTCCCAGGAGCCCGGCGACCTCGAGCGCCCGCACGACGGCGCGACGCCCTGCCACCGTCGGCACGTGGCGGGCGCATGCCTGCAGCAGCAGGAACTTGTGGTAGGACCCGTAGCCGCCGAACAGCTCGTCCGATCCCTCGCCCGACAGCAACACGATGCATCCCTGATCGCGAGCTCCACCCAGCGCGGCAGCGCGGCGACGAATTGCTCATCGCTCGCGACGTGTTCGTGGTGCTCGGCGCCGAAGCGCCGGGCCACACGGCGCGCGAACGCGCCTTCGTCGTCGCGCGAGCCCGGGAAGGCGGCGGTGAAGGTACGGATCTCGGGGTGCCCTAGGCGGCGCATCGCCGCCACCACCGTGCTCGAATCCAGACCACCGCTCAGAAACGCGCCGACGGGCACGTCTGCCACCAAGCGGCGACGCACCGCCTCGAGAAATGCCGCCTCGAACGCGTCGAGCGCCTCCCCGCGGCGAATCGACGTCCCACGGTCCTCCCGCTCCGATGGCAGAGCCCAGTAACGCTCCACGCGCGAGCGGCGCGTCTCGAGGTCGTAGCTGAGCAGTGAGCCGGCAGGCAGTTTCTGGATTCCCCGGAACAGCGTGTGCGGCGCGGGAACGCACCGAAACGTGAAGTACGCGGCGAGCTGCTCTTCGGCGAACTCCGCCCGAATCCAGGGGAGGGCGAGAAGGGCCTTGGGCTCGGAGGCAAAGAAGAATCCGGCCGGCACATCGGCGAAGTACAGCTGCTTCACCCCCAACCGGTCACGCCCCAATAGCAACCGGCGACCCGACACATCGAGGAAGGCGAACGCGAACATCCCGCGCAACCCGTCGAGGCCGCTCGGGCCCGACCGCACCAGCGACCGCAGCAACACCTCCGTGTCGGACGCGGTGCGGAACGTCACACCGTCGTGCTCCAGGGAGCTCCGCACGTCGCGATAGTTGTAGATCTCCCCGTTGAAGACGAGGTGATGCATGCCGTCGAGGCTCATCGGCTGGTCGCCGGTCGCGAGGTCGATGATGGCGAGTCGCCGGAACGCCAGCACCGCGCCGGCGGACTCGACGACTGCCACACCCTCCGCGTCAGGACCGCGGTGCGCCAGCGTGCGGACCGCGGTCCGCAACGCCTCCACGTCTCGGGGCTCGACCGTTGTCCGGAAGATCCCGCCTACGAATCCGCACATCAGTCGCCTCGATGATCGGAGAAACGGCGCTCCGATGGCGGAGCAAGATGCCTGCCGCCGGACGGGAGCAGGCCGATTGTGGCGGTCACGCAACGCGCTCCTGTTCGATATGCGCCTGGATGGCCGTCGCGATGCGTTCAGCCACGCGCTCCCAGGTGAAGAGTCGCAGCGCGCGCTCGCGACAGCGGTGGCGCATGGGCACCAGCGCGTCCGCCGTGACCAGCGCCGCAACCAGCGTATCACGGAGGCGGGAGCTGTCGTCGCCGGGCACGACCCATCCGGTTTCACCGTGCGCGATGATTTCCGGAATGGCGCACCGATCGCTGCCGACGCATGGCAGCCCGTGCAACATCGCCTCCACGAACACGACGCCGAACGGCTCGAAGCGCGAGGGCATGCAAAAGACATCCGCCGTCCGATACAAGGCCGAGAGCCGGTTCTGCCCATTCGGCGCGTGCTTGGCGACGGGTCCGAGCACCTCGACTCCTGGCGCATCGGCGACCTCGGGCGTGCACCCCACCACCAAGAGGCGGGCGTCGGGGATCGCGCGGCGCACTCCGCGGAACGCCTCCAGCAGGAGCGGACCGCCCTTGCGCTCCCACTGTTTCCCGACGAACAGGACCGTGGGCGGACCTTCGCGTGTGGCACGTACCGGGGGCAGCGCGTCGAGATCGAGGTTGGCGCCCGCAAACACCGTCTGTACAGCGTCTTCGCAGACGCCAAAGTCCTGCAGGAAGGAGCGCCGCAGGTAGTCGCTCATGGCGAAGACGGTGCGCGCCTGGGCATACACGCGCTGCTCACGGGCCACCACGGCATCCCGCTCGCTGGGACGCAACGCCGCCACGTCCCCAGCCGGCGCATCGCGGCCGAACAGGCACGCGTTGGAATCGCAGTAGACGAATCCCGGCGTGCTGGCATGCGCCAACGCGTCGAAGGTCGCCCCGATCTGCAGCACGGCATCGACCTGACCGTCATAACGCGCGACGAGCCGTTGCGCGGTGCCGCTGCGGCGGCGGAATCCCTCCGCGCCGAGGTGGTAGCGCGCGGCCCAGCGGCGCCGGTTGGGAACCCAGGTCCGCGCTAGGTCCGCCCATCGCCGCCACCCGACCTCGCTGACGTCGGCGCCGGTGACCTGGTGACCCAAGGCGCGTAAGGCGCGGAGCAGCCCGCGGGAGCTCCCCGACCAGGAGTCGAAGGTCTCTGGGTCGCCCTCGGCGAGCAAGAGAATGCGCATCAGCTGGCGGCGAACGCCACGCGAGGATGCCACCCTCCGTTGCGCAACGCGACGAGCGGGATGGCGAGCCAATTGAGCCGCAGCTCGAAACTGCGGAGGCTGTTTACCTCCGCCATGCCGATGCGGGGGCAGGTATACGGGTCGAACCGCGGTCCCGCCGCCCGTCCTTCGATGGAGAACGCCGCCTCCATGCCGGCCTCCCGTGCCGCCTGCACGGTGGTCCGGTCGTACTGGCCGTAGGGATACGCCAGGAACGGGCGCACGCGCGGCAGCCGCTCGTCCAGCCACACATGGCTCGCCGCGATCTCCCTCCGCTGTTCCGCGGGCGGTAGAGCCGGCAGGGCCGGGTGCGAGACGGTGTGACACCCGAACTCGATGAGGTCCGCGCGGCCAAGCACGTGCAGCTCCTGTTCGGACAGCGAGCGCTCGGGCACCACTCCGACAACGCGCTCCAGCGCGGCGATCGCGGCATCGGCAGCGCGGCTCAAGCGACCGGCGCTCGACGCGACAAGCGCGGCCCCGGCCGCGTCCGAGGATGCGCCCCGCCGCAGCCCGGGACCGAGCCGGTCGGCCACGAGATCGGGATCTGCGTGGTCGAGAACCCAGGTGAGTCGATCCCACCAGTAGCGTGGCGTCGGCTCGCGTGCATAGCCCGCCGCGACGAAAACGGTGGCGGGCGCGGCGAACCGCTGCAGCAGGGGCAGTGCGAACTCGAGCACGCCGTGGTACGCGTCGTCAAAGGTCAGGGCGACACAGCGCCGGATCGAGCGGCGGCGCCGCCGCCGCTCGACGAGCTCGCTCAACGGGATGATGTGAAAGCGTTCCGCAGTCAGGAATTCCAGCTGTTCCGTGAAGGCTCGAACGGACACGTGGATCGAGGGCGAGAACGGGGCTCGGGTAACGTCGTGGTACGCGACGATACCGCCGCAGCCGAAAACCCAATTGAGCGCGGTGTACATCACCGGCTCCTCAAAGCAAGGCGAATGCCAGCCCGTCTTGTGGCGTCGGCGCTACAGGCGCGGCACGCGAATCACCGCACACGCGTGGGAAGCTTCCACCACCTGAAGTCGTCGAAATCCAGCGCCATCGGCAGATCGGTGACCCCGTCACCGGCCGTGCCGTTCATGTACTCACCGAGGCTGATCGTGCCGGTCTTCGCGGTGTCCAGGGCCGCGACGTCCGCCACCGTACTCCACGCCCGCGTGCCGCCCGCCGGGGTGATGCCCGCCGCCGCCGCTGACACGTCCACGATCTTGGTTCCGTCAATCCACATACGCGCGATGCCGTCGGTCGCTCCGAGCCCGGAAGACGGTTGGTAGAGGTACGTCGCGCGGTGCCACCGATTGTCATTCACCTCGTTCCAGTGCGGTCCCATCGGTTGGTAACCGAAAGGCCCCTGCCCTGCCGCGTTCACGTGCCACCAGGGACCGGTGATCGGGTCACCCGCCGTGACGCCGAATTGCGTCCGATCGGACATGCCCACGCGCCAGAACTCGATCCACTTCATGCCGACGGCCGTGTTGTTGAAACCCGGGCCGCCTCCGGGACCACCGTTCTTGGAGATGCGGAACCAGTACTGCACCACGAATGCCGCGTTGCCCGGCTCGTACCACCGTCGGTTGTCCTCCGGGTGCGTCTTCCAGATCAAACGTTCGCCGCCGCCACGTTGATACACGAGGCGCAGCCCCTTGCCCGCACCACCGCGATCAGGGCTGATGACCGCATAGCTCCTGGGGTTCTCGTCGGGATACCAGGGCCGCAGCGCCCGGCCGGACGGCTTGTCCATGCAGTGCGGCGAGACGTACTGATCCATGTTGTCTTCGTAAATCATCACATCGCCCGCCGTCGGGTTGAACACGGGCTCGCTCGAGGGCGAGTCGACGGCCGGCGCATCTGCCGACGCCAAGCGTTCGATACCCTCGGACGGCGGCGGACGCTCTCCTACGACGCGACCCGCCCCTGGATCGCACGCGGGGTCGCGGCTGTCGCAAGCCACGGTCACGACGGGGGCGATCAGCGTCAGCGCGATGATGAGGCCGCCACCTTTGTGTATTCGGATCACGAGGCGCCGAGGCGCAATCCTCGTACCACGGCGCTGGGCGAGCCGGACGTCCGAAAACGCCGAGGGGTGGTGCGCCGGTGCGACTGGCGGTTGCCCGCACCATCGCCGCGATACACCACCCCAAACCCCGCAGCTACAAGCTCAGGGAACCCGTGCGGGCAGCTTCCACCACACGAAGTCGTCGAAGTCCAGGGCCATCGGCAGATCGGTCACGCCATCCCCCAGGCCGCCGTTCATGTACTCGCCCAGGTTGATCATGCCGGTTTGGTACGTGTCCAACTGGGCCACTTCCGCCATCGTGCACCACACCTTGGTGCCGCCCGACGGCGTGACGCCCGCAGCCGCGGCCGACACGTCCACAATCTTCGTCCCATCGACCCACATCCGCGCGATCCCATCGGTCGCGCCCGCCGACGACGCGGGCTGGTACAGATAGGTCACGCGGTGCCACTGGTTGTTGTTCAGCTGATTCCAGTACGGGCCTACCGGCTGGTAGCCCATCGGGCCTCGGCTGGCGGGGTTGACGTGCCACAGCGGGCCCGTGGTCGCGTTGCCGGCTGTCACGCTGAACTGCGTGCGGGCGTTCGTGCCCACGTTCCACAGCTCCATCCACTTCATGCCGACGGCGGTGCTCCCGTACCCAGGGCCGCCGCCGGGCCCGCCGTTCTTGGAGATGCGGAACCAGTACTGCAGCACGAACGCGGAGCTCCCCGGCGCGTACCAGGTGGAGAGGTTCTCCGGGTTCGTCTTCCAGATGAACCGGTCGCCATTGCCCCGGTCGTAGACCAGCCGCAGCGCCTTGCCGCCGGCCCCGTGGGCCGACGTGATGACGGCGTAGTTGTTCGGATACAGATCCGGGTAGAACGGGTGCAGCGAGTACCCCGGCCAGCTATCCATGTCGTGCGGCGTCGTGTACTGATCCATGTTGTCCTGATAGATCGTCACATCCCCACCCGCCACGTTCAGCACCGGCTCGCCCGACGGCGCTGACACGACGACTGTGATCGCAGCGGTCCCGCTTTGGCCTTCGCTCGTCGCCGTGATCGTCGCCAAACCGGCCAGCAGCCCGCTCACCAGGCCGCTGCCGTTCACACTAACCAGCAAGGGCAGATTGCTCGACCAGGTGATGGTCCGGCCTGTGAGCGTGTTGCCACTGGCATCCTTGAGGATCGCCGTGAGCTGCGCAGTCTGGCCGAGGAGCAGGCTGCTCGACGCTGGGCTGACCGTCACGGTCGCCACCGGCGCGGTCGAGGCCGTCGTCGTCCCGCTCGCGATGTTGGAGATTCCCCCGAACACCGCGTCGACGTTCAGCGTGCCCCGGAACGCGACCATCTGGAACTGATAACTCGTGCCGGACGCGAGGCTCAACACCGTGCAGGTACGGGTCGCGCCGATCGCCGTACCGGCCACCGGGACGGAGCAGCTGCCCTGGGCAACCCCGGTCGCCGAGGCCCAATTCATGGTGCCCGCGTTCCAGCGGATGTCATAGCTCGCCGGCTGGCCGGCACCATCCGTGACCTCGGTGAAAGACAGCGTGACTGAATTGGCCGTCACGCTGGTCACGGTCAGGTTCGTGACTGTCCCGGGGTTGGTGACTGCCGCCGTCACCGTGACGGCCGCCGTGCCGCTCTGTCCTTCACTCGTGGCGGTGATCGTGGCCGTGCCGGCCGCGACGCCCGTTACCAGCCCGTTGCCGTTCACCGTCGCGACAGCCGCATCGCTCATCCCCCACGTCACCACTCGTCCGTTCAACGCATTGCCGCTGGCGTCCCTGGGCGTCGCCGTGAGCTGTACGGGCTGCCCTACTTGCACGCTAGGCGTTGGCGGAGTGACGGTCACCGAGGCGACGGGCACCGCGACCACTGTGACGACGGACGTGTCGGCCAGGGAACCGCCGTTCTGCTTGGCGATCACCTGGTATGTCCCGGCCGACTGTCCGGCCGTATACGCGCCGCTCCCCGAGATCGCACCACCCGTCGCCATAAAGGTGACGGAGACGCTCACGCTGTCGCCGGTGTTTTTCCGCCCGTACACCGCGAATTGCTGCGAGCCGCCCGCCGCCACCATCGTGGCGCTGGGATCGATGATGACCTGGACCAGGCGCCGCTTCTTCACGTTCGACGTTCCGCTGACCGTGGAGCTGCTGAGGGTCGCCGTCACGAGGACGTCAGCCGCGGAGGTGTCCGCCGTGTACATCCCGCTCGCTGTCACGACCCCCGCCGACGCGCTCCAGCGGACCGAGACAGGTACGCTGTCCCCGGCCGCAGTACGGCCGTACGCCTGGAATTGGTGGCTTTCGGACGGATCAAGGGCGACAGATTCCGGGAACACACGGACCTGCGCGACCGGGTTGTCCACACCGGTGCCCGGATTGCGCTGCACGTCGCACGCGGTGAGTCCCGCGGCCAGTGCGGTGAGAATCGTTGCTGTCCAGAACGACGTCGTGCGAGAAAGCATAAAACCCCTCTCCTCTGAGAGCTCGGCGGCTCGACTGGCCTGGCACGCCAACGACGTGCGGTAGCCTCGGGGCTTTGCGTCCCCGGCTTTCGCCGGGTTTGCCTTTGTCACGCTCCCCCCGGAGGGGGGTGCGATCCGGCCGTACTCCAAAACGAAAACGGCCGCCACTAACTCGAATCCATCTCGAGTCGCTGGCGGCCGGGCTGACATGGCGACCTGTGTCGCCGAAGTCCCCTAGCTCTGCGTCACCGTCTTTCGACGGGTTTGCTCTGAGCAGCGTACGGAACTGCCGTTGCGAAGCCGCAACAGTCGTGCCGCAGACCCTACGATGTAGCGCAGCGGATGCAATACGATGGAGACCGAACGACTTACGAATTTATAGGATTTGATGGTTTCGCGTAACTCGCATCCGGTTTCCATGCCGTTTTGCAATGGAACTTGCAATACGCGTTGTGACATTCACGTCCGGTCGGCTGACGTCACAACCATGACCGGCACAGGAGTTGCCCCCTCAAGTACTCATGAGCACTCGCATCATTCCCCCACTGCGCAACCTGTGTTTCGCGCACCTCATCGAGACGAACGGTCCTGGAGGGGCCGAGCGGATGCTGGCGAGCGTGGCGACGGACCTCCAGGCGGCCGGGAACCGCAACATCGTCATCGCCCCGGCGGGAGGCGAGGGATGGTTGGCGCGCGAGTTGAGCGGCAGCGGCGTGCAAGTGGAGTCGTTTCGCCTAGAGCGGCCATTCTCGCCAGCGTTCGCGCGCTGGCTCGAGGAGACGCTCCGCCGCCACCGCGTCGACGTGGCTCACAGTCACGAGTTCACGATGGCCGTGTACGGAGCATGGGCGGCTCGGCGCGCGCGCATCCCGCACCTCTTCACGATGCACGGCGGCCGCTACTATGCGGAGCGATGGCGGCGTCGCATCGCGCTGCGTGTCGCTGCCGACCTGAGCGGAGCGGTCGTCGCCGTCTCCGCGACCCTCGCTCGACACCTGAGCCGCGATCTCTGGCTACGCGCCATCCGCGTCACCACCATCCCGAACGGCGCGCGCGGAGCGCCGGGAGTGCGCTCCACGTTGCGCGACGAGCTGGGACTGGCGAGCAGCGACCACCTGGCGGTCGCCGTCGGCAACCTCTACCCGGTGAAGGGCCACCTGTACCTGCTCGAGGCGCTCGGCACGCTCGCCGCTCGTCTCCCGCAGCTGCACGTGGCGATCGCGGGTCGCGGCGAGCGGGACGGCGAGCTGCGTGCCCGCGCGGAGGCGCTGCGCATCGCCGATCGCTTTCATCTCTTGGGCCTGCGGGCGGATGTTGGGAACGTCCTCGCGGCAGCGGATGTATTCGTGCTGCCGTCCCTCTCAGAAGGTGTTCCACTTGCCTTGCTCGAAGCGATGCTGGCCGCGCGGCCCATTATTGCTACCGCGGTCGGCGAGGTGCCGACGGTGCTCGACGCCGGTCGCGCCGGCGTGCTCGTGCCCCCGGGGGACGCGGCGGCCCTCGCGGGTGCGCTGAGCGACCTCTTGTCCGATCCCGCGCGAGCCCGGCGCTTCAGCGCGGCCGCCGCCCAACGGGCGGCCGAAGAATACGCGTTCGACACAATGGTCGAGCGCTACACCAACCTCTACGCGACCCTGTTATCGCCCGCCCCCGCCCGCGGCCACCGTGTGGATCCAGTGCTCGAGTCCCGCGAAGTCGCCGGGTTCGAGCCGACCGTGAGTCGGGAACGTACATAGCCGCTGGGCGAGGAGCCGACTCCCCGGGAAGTCTGTGCTTCCATTCATGCAGCGCGGGCGGAAACCGTCGAGATCGCAGAGGGCCTTCGGGTATCCCGGCATCAATCCGAGACGCCGGGCCGGCGGCTCGACGGCGGCGCGACGCGCCTGAACAGACGCGAGTACGGGCAGGCGCAGATACCCGGGCTGCGCAAGATCCATCGCGTGGATGCTGGAGAAGCCCGCCTGTCCCTGAAGCGCTTCCAACAGACGCTGTGCGTTTCGGCGGCGAGTACCGAGCTCCTGTTCCGCCAGCGTCCAGGTGGCTGCGATGATCTCACTGGAGGCAGCAGCCGGACCTCGCAACGGGCGCGGCTCACGATACACCGTCTCGCCGAGACGCAGGAACGGTAGCGAGGCGGGGATCGCGTAGAGGTTCGGGTGCTCCAACAACAGTTGTGCGGCGATCACGACGAGGTCCCGCCACCCCCGTTGCGGTTCATCGAGCAGCGTCCGAGCACGCTGCAACACACGCGCTCCTGCGTCATCGTGCGCCAGGAGAGCGCCACCACTCCCCCCCGTCAGGCCCTTCCCCCGGCCGAAGCTCAGCACGGCGAGCGAGCCAAAGGAGCCCGCCGCGCGCCCGTGCAGCGTCGCGCCCGCCGCCTGCGCCGCGTCCTCGATCACGATCGCACCGGTTTCGGTCGCGAGCTGGCTGACCGCGGCCACGTCCACCGGATACCCATACAGATGGGCGACGACGATCGCCGCCGCACCGCGACGCAGTACGGTTTCGACTTGGGCGAGATCCGGAGTGAGCGTTTGGGGATCTACATCGTATAGAAGGACCGGCGCACCGGCACCGTCGGCGATCGTGGCCAGGTCGTAGCACCCGTAGGCGGGCAGCGCCACCGCCCCGGGATGACCCTCCAGCACGCCGCGCAGCGCGGCGGTCAGCGCCGTGGTGCCGCTATCGGTCAGCAGCACCTGCTTCGGCAAGTAACGCTCCCG
>WNGB01012119.1_pt1 | contig 11749 bp, 12 predicted proteins | sample 5400681 | NCBI WGS metagenome assembly WNGB01 (sample SAMN13153367, study PRJNA577476) | soil metagenome | isolation source: 115 cm soil or saprolite under grassland replicate 2 | place: USA:California | collected 2016-06-15 | reverse complement strand
GACCAGCACGCGGCGTCGGTCGGCCACGACCGCCTGGATGGCGGCCAGCTGCTGGGGGTGGGGGACCGCGGCCGGGCCGGCCAGCGAGCGCAGCAGCGCCGGGACCCGCGCGGCAACGGCCGTCTGGTCGAGTGGGACGGGCATCGGGACTCCTGGGCGGGATCGCCGCGGTCTGGTCGGTGAGTGGTACTGGCTGCTCACCATAGCCGTCCACCCTGACAAGCAGGTTGGGAACGCGTCAGTGGGGGCCGGGCTGGATCAGACCGATCTCGTAGGCCAGGATCACCGCGTGGACCCGGTCGCGCAGGCCCAGCTTCGCCAGCACGTTGCCGACGTGGGTCTTCACGGTCTGCTCGCCGATCACCAGCCTGGCCGCGATCTCGGCGTTGGAGTGCCCCCTGGCCATCAGCTCCAGGACCTCGCGCTCCCTGGCGGTGAGCGCGTCCAGCGCGCCCTGCGCCCGCTCCACCGGGTGGGGACGGCGGGCGAACTCGGCGATCAGCCGCTTGGTGATCGAGGGGGCGAGCAGCGCCTCGCCCGCGGCCACCACCCGCACGGCGTTCACCAGGTCATCGCGGCGCAGGTCCTTGAGCAGGAAGCCGCTGGCCCCGGCCCGGAGCGCCTCGTAGACATAGTCGTCGAGGTCGAAGGTCGTGAGCATCAGCACCTTGACCGGGTCGGCCACGGCAGGGCCGGCGAGCTGGCGGGTCGCCTGCAGCCCGTCCATCCGCGGCATGCGGATGTCCATCAGTACCACGTCCGGCCGCAGCCGGCGGGCAGCCGAGACCGCCTCGGCACCGTCGGCGGCCTCGGCGACCACCTCCATGTCCGGCTGCGCCTCCAGGATCATGCGGAAGCCGGCCCGTACCATCCCCTGGTCGTCGGCGACCATGATCCGGATGCTCACCTGGCGCCACCGATGGGCAGCCGGGCCGCCACGGTGAAGCCTCCGTGCGGGCCGGGCCCGGCGGTCAGCTCGCCGCCGAACAGGTGGACCCGCTCCCGCATGCCGATCAGGCCGTGGCCCGTCTCGCCGTTCCCTCCAGCCGACCCGTCCCGCCCAGCCGGCGCGCCGGTGCCGGGCCCGTCGTCGCGCACCTCGAGGCACAGGTCCTGGCCGCCGTAGCGCACCAGCACCCGGACGCGGCCGGGGCCCGCGTGCCTGATGGCGTTGGTGAGCGCCTCCTGCACGATCCGGTAGGCGGACAGATCGACGCCTGGCGGCAGCGAGGCGGGCTCGCCCTCGACCACCAGCTCGACCTCCATGCCGGCTCGGCGGACCTGGTCGACCAGGCTGGGGAGCTGCGCCACCCCGGGCTGGGGCGCGAGGCTCGACAGGGGCTCGCCGGCCTCCTCGCGCAGCACGCCGAGCAGGCGGCGCATCTCCACCAGCGCCTGCCGGCCGGTCCCGGCGATCGCGTCGAACGCGCGCGCCGCCCCCGGGAGGTCGCGCTCGGCCACCACCGGGCCCGCCTCGGCCTGCACCACCATCATGCTGACGTGGTGGGCGATCACGTCGTGCAGCTCCCGCGCGATGCGGGCGCGCTCGGCGGTCACCGCCCGCTGCGCCTCGTAGTCCCGCTCGCGCGCGAGCCAGGCCGCCCGGGTCTCCAGCTCGGCGGTGTAGGCACGGCGCAGGCGTGCGCTGTAGCCGAGCGCCCAGGCGCTGGCGAGCAGCAGCGCGGTGAAGGTGAAGTCGAGCAGGTCGGTGTTGGTCGCGGGGAGCAAGGCGACGATCACCACGGCCACACCGGTGGCCACGCCGGCGATCACCGCGGTGCGGCGGCTACAGTAGGCGACCGCGCTGTAGAAGGCGACCACACCGCCGAGCGCCACCGGTGTCACCAGGTCGGGGAACGGCGCGATCCCATAGGCGACCGAGGCCAGCCCGCTCGTCACGTTCGCCCCCAGTGGGTGGCGCCGGCGCCAGGCGAGCGGCAGGTTGATCAGCAGGACGAGCGCCACCGCGAGCGGGCCCGGCCGTGGCATGTGCTCGTTGCGAGCCTGGAAGACCAGGGCGATCAGCGAGACGACCACCAGCAGCGCGCTGAGCAGGCCGTCGGCGGCCAGCGGGTGGGCGCTGGCCCACGCCACGGGGCTCGGTGCTCGGCGCGTGTCCATGCGCCCCAGTATCTGCCTGGCGACACCGGGAGACCTCCCCCGCTGTAGGGATCTCGGGAGGCCGCGAAAGCGTGGCCCGCGGCTGCGCTCAGACCGCCTACGTTCGCCAGTCCCGCAGCTTGCGGCCCTGTGCGTCGTAGCCTCCGTTGACAAGAATACCGATGCCGTCGATCAGGCCCCACACCCAACCCAAGCCGCAGGTGAGGAAGGTGACCACCAACTGACCGACCGCGGTTCTCTTGTCCCCGAGGTAGAAGCGGCCCGCGCCGAAGCCGCCGAGGAAGATGCCGAGCAGGCCCGCGACAAGCTGGCTCTTGTCCGAGAGCGGTTCGCCGGTGGCCGGGTTCACCTGCCGGTAATCGGAGTAGCCGGGAGCACCGGCCGCCGTGTGGTCCGGTGCGGACGTCCGCCCGGCGAGCGTCTGCCGAGCGGGACCGAAAGCAGTGTCTCGGACGCGGTAGGCGGTGATGACGGCGACGGCGATGACGATGTAGGCGAATCCGAGGCCAATATTGCCGAGCACCGTCGGCTCCCGGGTCTGAGCGGGGTCCGGGTTGATTGTAGAATCGATTGCGATCAGGACGAGCGGAACCCAGGACACGGCAGCAAGCCCAATGGTGAGAAGCAGGTGCACCCGCCTGTGGCTCTTCAGCCATGCGTGCAGTGGAGGTACCCAGGCAAGGAGCCCGACGCTGAGCAGCGGCATCCACGCCCACACGGTTGGGCTCCGCGGCTGGACGCGCCAGCCGTGCGCATCCGTCGCGCGCAGGTTCGCGAGGTGGATAATGTCGGCGAGCCACCAGATGCCCAAGCCGCCAGCGGTGAGCATCTTGGCAATGCCTGCACCCACGTCGCCGAGGTAGAACCGGTCAAGGCCGATGTACCCGTAACAGAGGGAGAGGCCAAGCGCCACTTCCCATTTCTTTGCCGAAGGCATTCCCGGGAGTTCACTGGCAGGAAACCAAGGGCCGGCGGGAGTCGTGATCTGGGTGGTCCCCACGATCTGCCGGTTCGCGGCCATGGTCCGTAGTTGCAGGAAGCTGTACGGCCCCACGACGTGGTTCTCCAGGAAGACATAGAACGTCCTGCTCTGCCCTCCGGGCCTGGCAGTGGGTGACCCATGGCCCGGCTCGTGGCCCGGCACGGCTTCCGCAAATTGCCGAACGCGTTCGCCACTCACCCGAGATGGCGATGGAGCCGCCGCCCGGCCTTGCCACGCCTCTTCGAGGGCAACCCGATAGCCCCACTCGTCGCGTCGCGCTCCCGCATAGAGCGTCGGGCTCTCACCTGGCCTGACCACCGCGGCAAGAGCTCCGAACGGCTCAGCGGGCAGGGTGAGCCCGGGTACGCGTGCGAGCGTAACGCCGCGGAATATCTGCAAGCGCGCAAGAAGCTCTTTCTCAGCTACCGGAGGAAAGAGCAGGACCACCCGGGACCACAATCCGAGGTCGTTGATCCGCTCGAGCTCCCACTGCAGGCCCGCTGTCCGCCCGATCGTCACGATAATTAGCCGTGCAGCGAGCAGCCATTCCTGAATGTCCTGCTGCCACGTCTCAACGGGTAGCTCATCGCGTACGGCGCCGATCCGCCACGGCGACCTGCCTGGTTGACCGACCGTGACGACGGGCCCGTACCTCCACAGGTGCCAGGCGACGACATGCTCAAACCGCTCTCGGTACGGACCAGCAAGGCGGTCCAGCCAGGTGCGGCGCATCGAGCGAGCCGTCCTGATCGTTACTGCGTCGTCCCTAAAGGAGCGCAAATACAGGACGGGGGGCCGCCGGTCGACTCTCAATAGTTCATGGATCCGGAGTACCGCTCGCCCCCGGGTGTAGCGAACCAAGAACTGTCCCTGGGTGAGGAGGAGGGCGCCAACCATGGCAGCGGAACCCGGGTCGCCCCATTCAGGACACACGAGACTCCCACCCGCGGCCCAGAACGCGCCCAACCCGATTCCGGCAAACGTGGTCGCCATGAAGACAAGGAGCAAGATGCGGACGGGAGGCCGCTTATCGCTTGTGAAGGACTGTGGCGGCCCCGGTGTCTGCGGTGTCGGGCTTGCGGTCCTCGGTGCCTCCCCTGGGTACCCCGCGAGTCCCCGAACACCGCCGGCGACGAAGGTCACACCGATCAGACCGGAAAACAAGAAAAGCCCAAACATGAACTCGGCAGGAGCAAGCGATACGAACCCCAACAAGCCGGACAATGCCAGCGCGAGTGTTCGGACGAAGCTGATCCGGGAGTGATGCTCATGCTGACGGACCGCGGCACTAACGTCAACCCAAGCCACACCCGCCGCCGGGCCCGGCGGCTGCAGCTGTCGCCGCGCTCCACCACGACCACCTGCGCTGCCCACCAAGAGCCGCGCCCCGAGCTCCCACAGCAGGTAATAGCCGACGATCCCGATCCCGAGGCCGGCCGCAGCAGCCAGACGGAATCCGATGGCCTTACTGCACAGAAACACCAGAACCCGTCCCGTTCCCTGCTGCCAGCCCGGCCATGACGTACATTGTGCAGCCGGAGGTGGTGCACACCAAGATCGTCGGTGCGGGTGGCTGCTCGGGACCCGCCGCGCGCTGAACGCCTGGATCGTCTGGCCGGCCTCCGTCTCACGCCAAGCTTTCACTCTCAGGGGGGAGGCTGCCCGGCGGCTCACACGTGCGGGGGAGCGCGGATCTGGCGAGCGCGGGGGATTCGGGGGCAGGGAGCCGTCGCCTACGGTCCGGGTGACGGTATCCCACCTGGAGGAGAGCAGCATGCTCCACCGCCTCGCCCGCTTCAGCTTCCGCCACCGGCGGCTCGTCGCCGCCGTGTGGGCGCTTGTGTTCCTCGTCGGCATCGTGGTCGGCGGGGGTGTCCTGTCCCGCCTGAGCTCCGATGTCGGCAACGTCGCGGGGAGCGAGTCCGCGCTGGCCGACGCCGCCTGGATGCGCTCCAGCCCGGCGGCCCCAGCATCTACGCGCTCGCCGACGGCGCCGACCTGCACGACCCGGGGGTAGCCGCGCGTATCCGGGCCACCGTCGAGCGACTGCGCGCGGTCCCCGGCGTGGCCGAGGTCACCGACCCGGTCACCACGCCCCCACGCGAGCTGGCCGCCGGCGACGGCCGCGCCGCCATGGTCGTTGTCGAGTTCGCGCCGGGCCTGCCTTCGGTGTGCTGGTGTGGGTCTTCCAGGACGGCCACTTCGCCTGGCTGATCGGGGCCGACCCGGTCGGGGCGCTGGACCCGACGATCCCGGTGTTGACGTTCGCGATCACCTTCGGGCTCAGCATGGACTACGAGGTGTTCCTGCTGTCGCGGATCAAGGAGGCCTGGGACCAGACCGGCGACAACGATCGGGCGGTCGCCCTGGGCCTGCAGCGCACCGGCCGGATCGTGACCCTGGCCGCGCTGCTGCTGGTGATCGTGTTCGCCGGGTTCGTTGCCGGCGGGATGCTCACCATCAAGCAGGTCGGGGTGGGCACGGTGGTCGCGGTCCTGCTGGATGCCACGGTGGTACGGATGCTGCTGGTCCCGGCCACCATGAAGCTGATGGGCCGCTGGAACTGGTGGGCTCCTGCCCCGCTGCGCCGCCTCCACCAGCACATCGGCCTGAGCGAGCCCGCCGCTCCCGTCCAGCCGGCCCTGACCTCCGACGCGCTCGCCGCCACCGCCGAGCGACAAGGATGAGCCTTTTCATCTCGAGGTAAGCGGGCCCTGGTCCTGTCGGGCAGCCGGCACGCGGCCGAGGACATCGCCCAGGACGCGCTGCTGGCCGCCTGGCGGGACTGGGGTCGCCTCGACCAGCCCCTGGCCTGGACCCGCCGGGTGGTCGCCAACCTGGCCGCCTCCACCGTGCGCCGCCGGCTGATCGAGGCCCGCGCGCTGGCCCGGGTGGCGGCCCGCCGGCAGCCAACAGTCGCTGAGCTGCCCGCCGCGCACGCCGAGTTTTGGGCGGCGGTCCGCGCCCTGCCCAAACGGCAGGCGCAGGCCGTCGCGTTGTACTACCTGGAGGATCTGCCGGTCGCCGAGATCGCCGCCACCTTGGGGGCTGCCGAGGGCATGGTCCGGGCCAGCCTGCACAAGGCCAACGTCGTGTACCGCATCGACCCCCACGCCAGCGACTGAAGGAGGCATCCCATGCAGTACAGAACGTGGAGAACCGGGTTGCGGATGTGCGGGCGTGGCCCCATAGCGGCCAGTATCGTGATGGTCGCGTGCCTGCTGGCCGCGGGCTGCACAGACGCCAGCACCACAGCTCGGGCGACCCCGCTCGGGTCCGGCGCCGTGACCGCTACCCTGCCCGCCACAACCTGGCAGGGGATCTTCCAGGTCGACGGACTGCTCACCGACGGCCCAGCCCACGTTGGCAGCGCCGGCTGCACCGCAATCGGCCGCGCGGCGCTGGACCTACACCGCGTCGCGGACGTCACGCATGGCGGCAGCGTCAGCGGTCGCCTGCGGGTATGGGCGGTCGCCACTTCCAGCACGACGGGCACCGCCTGCGGGCGCCGCGACAGCAGCCAGGGGTCGCTGCTGGGCACGCTGTCCAGCGACGGCAACCGCCTGCAGGCCGGCAGCTTCCACCTCCTCGGCGTCGCCTACGGGTGGCTCACTGCGACCATCGTGGGCACCAGGCTCGGCCCGACGGTGCAGGGGCAGTTCGGCGCCGGCCGCAGCCGCCACTATTCCCTCCGCGGGACCTTCACCCTGGCCAGGTCCGACACGCCAAGCGACGCCGTCGCCGACAGCCAGCAATCCACCTCGCCTCCTACCCCTAAAGGGTCGTGACAGGCGAGAAGGGTCGTGACAGGCGAGCTCGCGTGGGCCCTGGCATATGAGCATGCATGCCGTTGGACGTCAGCAACGGTCGCGGCGAGACCTCTGGAGGTCCGGGATGGGCAAGGCTCTGGTGGGACTGCCGGGGCGACACTGCCACAGTGGTCATGGACGCGACCGGCGATCTGGCTTCAGGCCGAACAGGAATCGGGTGACCGGGGTACGGCGGACGCCCACGTCGTACAGCAGCAGCGTCGCCGCCAGCGACGTGAGGCCGATCACCAGGTACTGCGCGCCTGCTCCGACCCGCCAAGCCAAGACGTGGTAGGCGACCACCACGATGACCGTCTCGTGGAGCACGTAGAACGGCAGCACCGCGTCGTTTGCGTAGGCGCCGACGCGGCGCATGACGCTCGCCCCTTCAGGCCTGCCGCCGGCCGCCGGCCGAGCTGGTGATCTGCGTCGACGGGTGATGCGGCTGCGCGCCAACCCCAGGATGGCGACCACCCATAGCCAGCCGTCAACGCTCTTGACCAGCCGGAAGATGACGCTGAGCGGGTCGGTGTCGGTGAAGGGGTCGCCATGTGCAGCCGCGGCGGCGTACGCCGCCCCGCCGGCTGCGAACAGCAGCACCCCAATCGCCATGGCGGGCCGCCACTGTCGCTGGAACGCCTCCCCGATCCTGGCGTCGGCGGCCGCAAGGTAGCCGTAGGCCAGGAACAGCGCATAGCTGTAGCGGTTCCAGGCGGCGTAGCCCACCTCGCTGCCCAGGGGAATCTCCATGGCAGCCAGCGGCAGCGCCAGCAAGAAGACGGCGCCGGGTCGTGCCAGCAACCCGGCCAGCCGCTCGACCAGCCGCGTCCCTGATGGACGGCGAAGCAAGGCGAAGCCGGGCAGCAGCACCAGGGAGAAGGCCAGCAGGCAGACCAGGAACCACAGATGGCCTGTCTGGAACTCACCCGTGCCAGGGGCCGCGGTGACCACGAATGGGAAGTCCAGCGACGGCCGCACCTGCCAGAACCGTGCGTAGAAGTCGGCGTAGGAGCTGGTGTCACCGGCGCCACGCATGCCCAGGTAGCCCTGGAGCGGCACCAGCGTGAGCACACCGACCAGCAGCGGGACCCCCAACCGCCGGAGCCGTTCGCGCGCGAACGCCCCGGCGCTGCGTGACCGCAGCGAGTACCAGATCCCCATCCCCGAGACCACAAACAGCAGCGGCATGCCCCAGGTGGCGCCGAAGGCGATGAACACCATCGCTGCGGGGTTCTCCACTTCGGCCTTCACCGGGAACTCGCCGGCGCCGAAGATGACGGCGGTGTGGAAGAACACCAACCCAACGACCACCAATGCCCGCAGCAGGTCGAGCTCGCCCCGACGAGCCGGTGGATGCTCGCCGGAGCTGACCGATCTTTCCGGCGCGACCGCCTCGTCCCGCATCGACAAGCTGGCGAGTCCTGGAGGTCGAGCGGGACCTCCACTGAACCCCACGGCGATGGCTTCGTGATGCATGCGTGCCCTCCGCGGCTGGCTGACTGGTGAGCTGACTGTACGACCCAGCAACCGAGTGGTCTTCCCCCGTCAGGTGGGTTCGGCGTCTCCCTCCCAGGGGGGAGATCGCAGTGACCGGCGGCATCGACACGGTCACAAAGGGAAGGAGGGGCAACTCAACAGGTCAGTGCACTTCGGATAGCCCTCCGTCGACGGCGAGCGTCTGTCCGGTGACGTATCCGGCCAGTTCAGAGTGGAGGAACACGGCGGCGGCGACATCCCATGCGGTGCCTTGCCGGCCGAGCGGGATCGGGGTGGTGTCCCGGTCGGGTTTGATGCGGCTGGCCAGTCGCCCGAGCGAGGTGTCGATGAGCCCCGGCATGACGATGTTCACGCGGATGGCGCGCGGTGCGGCTTCTCGGGCGGCGTAGGCGCACAGCCCGGCCAGGGCGGCCTTGCTGGTGGTGTAGGCGGGGATCTGGGTGGTGCTGACCACCCGGGCAGCGATGGAGGAGGTGAGCACGATGCTTCCTCCGGGAGGCAGCAGCGGGATGGCGTGTTTGCAGCCCAGGAACGCGGAGCGCACGTTGGTGGCCATCACCGTGTCCCAGTCGGCGACGGTGGTGCCGGCCAGGCCGAGTCCGCGGGGGATGCCGACGTTGAGCGACAGCGCGTCCAGCCCGCCCAGGCGTTGGCTTGCCTCGGCCAGTAGCCGTGCGACGTCGTCTTCGTCGCTGGCATCACCGGTCAGACAGGTACCGGCGCAGTGCGTGCACGGTGGCTTCCTCGGCCCGGACGGAGCGCACGATTTCGTCTGTGGCGGCGACGACGGCCTGTTGGGCCGGGGTGAACATCGTCTGCAACGCCGTGGGGGTGCGCTGTGCGGCCGGTACCGCCAGCAGCGCCAGTTGCTCCCCAGTGCCGCCCACCGCGGTGGCGATCGCCTGGTGCTGGACGAGTTCGTAGTCGCTGCCGGTGGTGTGGGCGACCTGCACGACCAGATCCTGGCCCGGGTCAACGCCGTGCACGCCGCGCTCGCCGCCGAGCCGGGGCCACAGCGACCAGACACCCTGCACGAGATCGGCCGCCGGCTCACCAGCGCGTTCGTCAGCCAGCGCGAATGGCAGCTGCTGTTCCTGGACTTCTGGCGACGTGCTGTGGCAGACGACACGGTGCGAGCCGCGTTCTTGTCCCACCGTCGGGCGTTGCGCACCGCGATCGCCGACGCCGTCCGCTCCGCGCTTGGCCCCCACACGCGCCCATCCGGGCTGAACGTCGAGGAGCTCGTCACGGTCGTCCTCGCGCTGTCCAACGGGCTCGCCATCGAACACATGATCGATCCCGAGGCGGTCGGCGACGACCTCTTCGGCCGGATCCTGTCCGCTCTCCAGGAGGCGCCGGTAAGATAGCGCCACTGATGCAGAATCGGTCGACCGCCGTACAGATCCGGGAGTCCGCCCCCGCGGACTGGCTTGCCGTGGCCGGCCTCCTCGCCCAACTCGGACGGCCCGACGTCCGGGGGACCGCGGAGGAGGCCGAAGCCCGGCGGGTCTACGAGCGATACCTCGAGCGGCTGGACACCGTGGCCCTGGTCGCAGAGGACGAAGGCCGGGTGATCGGGTTCCTCGACATGGAGTTTCGGACCTGGCTGAACTTCCTCACCCCCCAGGCCTGGATCCCGGACCTGGTGGTCGCCGAGGACGCCCGGGGCCGAGGGATCGGGGCGGCGCTCCTGGCCCGAGCCGAAGAGCTCGCCCGGGCGCGCGGCTGCTGGGGCATGACCCTCGAGTCGGCCACCTGGCGAGAACGGGCCCACGCCTTCTACGTGTCCCAGGGGTGGAAGGAGGTCGCCCGGTCCTTCAGCAGAGTGCTCACCGACGCCGAGTGGCCGCCGGCGCCGCGGCCCTGAGTCAGTGCAGTGCTGAACGTCACATGCCGGCGGTGACCGCCGGCACAGCCACCACGTGAGCTGAACCGCAATGCTGAGCAAGCTCAGCATTGCCCCGTTGTATCAGCTGCCGGGGCAGAACCCTCCTCCTTACCGGGAGGTACTCGCCGATGACGCTCTGGGACGAACTGGACGGGCGGACCTGGAGCACGCGCGCCGGGCCGCGATCGGCGAGCGCAGAGCCACGCCGCCGTCGCCAGACCCGACGCCGCCGCGCGGTGCGGCCTCGCCGCCAGGCTCACGCACCCACGACGCCCAGCCCCTCGACACAGCCATGCTGAGGACGAGGCGCCCTCACAGCGCGCTCGCCGCATCCTGCCCGGTCAGGCGCTCGAGGTTGCCTCGCAGGATCAGGTGCCGTTGGTGCTCGTCGAGGCCGGGTACCGAGGCGACGGTCCCGACCGGGTCGGGATCGCCCATCTCGAAGGGGTAGTCGCTGCCCAGGAGCACGTGGTCGGCGCCGACGAAGTCGACCAGCCACGCGAGCACGCCTGGATCGTGCACCACCGTGTCGTAGTAGAGCTGACGCAGCCACACGCTCGGTGGGCGGCTGAGGTTGACCGCCGCGAGCTCGGGCTTGGCCAGGTAGGCGCGGTCGAGGCGTCCGCGCTGGTAGGGCAGGAAGCCGCCACCATGGACGACGCAGATGCGCAGCTGCTGGAAACGCTCGAGGACCCCGCCGAGGACGAGGTGGGCGACCGCGATAGTGGTCTCGGCGGGACGGCCCACCGCGTTGCCGAGGAAATACCGCGCGATCCCCCGGCCCGCCAGGGGATCCATCGGGTGGACCAGGACGATGGCAGCGAGGTCTTCGGCGGCCGACCAGAACGGGTCGAGGTCCCGATCGTCGAGCTCGGTGGCGTTCACGGTGGTGCCGATCTCGACACCTACCATGCCGAGCCGCCCGACGGCGTGGCGCAGCTCGGCGGCTGCCCGCTGCGGCGCCTGCAACGGTACGGAGGCAAGCGCGAGGAACCGCCCCGAATGGGTCGCCACCAGCCCGGCGAGCGCTTCATTGAACATCCGGCAGAAGCGTGCCCCGCGGGCGCCGTCGAGCGTGTACGCCGTCAGGTTGACCCAGCTCGACAGGATCTGTGTGGACACGCCGGCTCGTTCCATGGCAGCGAGCCGCTGCCCGACGTCGACGAGGTCCGCGCGGACTGTCCAGGGCTCGTCACCGGCCACCCGGATCGCCTGCAGCCCGTCCCGGCTGAGCACCTCGATCCCGTAACGGCCATCGTCGCGCTCGAGCGTCGCGATCACCGCCGCCGGCACCACGTGCGCGTGAACGTCGATGCTGATGGCTCTACCCTCCTGAGTCATGGGGTCGCCTCCTGGGAATGCTTGCGGTGCTTGTCCCTCGAGGACTGAGATGAGACGGCATCCCAGGGGGCCGGCCCTGCAGGCCCGACGCCCACAAGGGTGTCGTCCCCC
>WNGB01027579.1_pt1 | contig 11751 bp, 8 predicted proteins | sample 5400681 | NCBI WGS metagenome assembly WNGB01 (sample SAMN13153367, study PRJNA577476) | soil metagenome | isolation source: 115 cm soil or saprolite under grassland replicate 2 | place: USA:California | collected 2016-06-15 | reverse complement strand
GACCGAGATCGGAGCCCAGACGCAGGACCGGGTGGTGCAGGGCGGGCGCGTCTTCGAGCGTAGACGCCGCGGAGCCTGCGAGAAACTCTCCGGCGTCATCGTGAGTTGCCAGAAGTCCAAGCACCTCGGACTGGATGTCGGGAGACTCTTGCGATGCGCGCACAACCGCTTCCCGCTCGTCCGGCGGCTTGTCAACTGCCGCATCGAAGAGCGCGGCCACGCGGGCCCACCGGTCGGCAGCGGCGTTCATTCTCCAGCGAGCTCGCGCCGGAGCCACGCGCGCGCGATCGTCCAGTGCCGCTTCACTGTGGCGGGGGAGATGCCGAGCACGTCCGCGGTTTCTTCGACGGTGAGGCCGCCGAAATACCGCAGCTCCACGACCTTCGCCTGCCGCTCGTCCAGCGCGCTCAGCCGCTGGAGCGCGCGATCGAGGGCAAGCACGTCGATATCGCCGGGCCGATTCGCTGCCGAGGGCACGAGCTGTTCGTCCAGCGTAATGCGCTCGGGATCGCCGCCTCGTTTCGCGGCGTGCCTGCGCCGCGCGCGCTGGACGAGGATTTGCCGCATCGAGAGAGCGGCTATGGCGAGAAAGTGCGTCCGGTTCTGCCAGTTGTGCGCGCGCTCGGCAATCAACCGTATATACGCTTCATTCACGAGCGCCGTCGCTTGAAGCGTCTGGCCGGGCCGCTCTCGCCGCAAATACGATGCGGCAAGCTTTCGCAACTCGTCATAAACGAGGGGCATCAACTTGGAAACTGCGAGCGGGTCGCCGCTGCTGGCCTGTGTCAGAAGCTCGGTCGCGCTCGGCGGCATACGCAGCCATGATAAGGGCGAAAGGCTGTGGCGGGAGTTGCGGATCCGGATTGCCACGAAACCACGAAAGATCACGAAATCACGAGATTTTTTTATCTCGTGTTTTCGTGAGTTTTCGTGGTTTCGTGGCTACGCACTTGCTCAGTAGCGTGTCGCGCTCCGGTCGTTGATTCTGGCGGTGTCTATCGCTCGCCGGAAGATGCGATCGTAGGTGTTGATCTCGTTCTCTGGTGCGACGCCGATCAGATACAGGAGGCTGCCGTCGCGCATTTGCACCGTTGATAACGCAACCACTTCGCGCTGCCCCGTCACGTCGGAGGTGTTCGTGAAATACGCAGTCAGCGCATTGCGCCCGTCTATCCGGTCCCGCCGGTAGTTGCCGTCCATCCGGAGATCCGGATTGGACTGGCGGAAGCCGTCCACGAGCTCGTTGGTGCCCTGCTCCAGGTTGTGCGTTTCGTTTGGAATGAGCCCCACTTCCATTCCGTGCGTGAAGCTCGTGTTGCCGCGATTGCCCGTTTCGTAGTAGCCGCCTCGCGGCGCGACGATGACGCTGTTGCCGTTCTGCAGCTGCTCCCAGTTGTCGGGAAGGCTGAGCGATAGAAAGTTGCCGAGATTCATTGTCCGATAACGACTGGACGGCGGCTCTACGGATACCCTTCCGCCGGCGCGGCTTGGGTAGTCACGACCGCTGGTCGTCCGATCCGTGCGCCGCACCTGCCCACGGGCAATCTGTTCGGCCGTGTATGCAGGTTGCATTCGACTCAATCGATTCTGCACGTCGTTGAACGCGCGGACGTCTTCGGCGCTGCGTTCGACGCGAAGCGTTTGTGCTTCGCGATTGATCGCCTCGTAGCGGTTGCCGGGATTGGGGTGATCGCTCATCCACTCGGGTCCGCCTCCGCCACGACTCTGCTGCTCGATGGTCCGGAACATGTCCGCCATTCGGCGTGGGTCGTAACCGGCGCGCGCCATGATCTGCGCGCCCATCAAGTCGGCCTGCCGCTCGTACTCACGGCTGTATTTCATGAAATACGTGCCGATTCCGATTTGCGAACCGGCGGAGATCACGTTGCCGGCAGTGCCGCCGATGATGGCCCCGAGGATTTGACCGGCAATCGAGCCCACCTGATAGGGCTGCGCCTTGGTCGCTTGCGCGGTGCCGTGTCGGAGAGCGACGTGCGAAAGCTCGTGCGCCATCACTCCCGCGATTTCGCCCTCGGAATGTGCCGCCTCGATCATGCCGCGGTTCAGAAACATCGGTCCGCCGGGCAGCGCAAACGCGTTGATTTCTTTTTGATTCACGACGTCGAACGTGTAGCGGAACTCGCGATGCTGCAGATCCGGGGGAATCGCCTCGACCAGCCGCTGGCCGATGCCTTCGACGTAGTTGTCGACCGCCGGGTCGTTCAGCATCGGTAGTTCACTGCGTGCCTGCTGCGCCGCTTCCTGCCCGATTCGCACGTCCTCGGCGGGTGAGTATTTGTTCTTGTCAGGCGTGATGGCCGTCTGAGCCGGCGCTGTGCCGGCAGCCAGCGTGAGCATCAACGCCGCGGTGAGAGTTACGTACCGATAAGAGAACAGTCGAGCAGTCATGTCCCGTCCTATTGCAAGCTGCCTACCAGCCCGTGTGTCTCAGCTCCGCTCAATTTTCACGGAATTCACGACGATTTCCTTCAGGGGCCGATCCTGGGCGCCCGTCCGCGTCTTACCGATGCGCTGGACGACATCCATGCCTTCCACAACTTCCCCGAAAATGGCGTGCTTGTTGTCGAGCCAGGGCGTCGGCGCAAGCGTGACGAAAAACTGGCTGCCGTTGGTGTTGGGGCCTGCATTGGCCATCGAAAGCAGGCCTGCCTTATCGTGACGAAGCCCCGGTCCGAATTCGTCGGCAAACTGGTAACCGGGCCCCCCGGTGCCGGTTCCGAGCGGACAGCCGCCCTGAATCATGAAGTCATCGATGACGCGGTGGAAGCTCAGCCCGTCGTAGAAAGGCCGCTTGACCTTTTGTCTCGTCTTCGGATCGGTCCACTCCTTGGTTCCGTCCGCCAACTCGGTGAAATTCGCGACCGTTTTCGGCGCTTTCTCGTCGAAGAGGTGCGCTTTGAACGTGCCTTCGGATGTGTTGAAGGTTGCGTAGGTGGCCATTCCGCCATCTTACCGGCACGACGCCTCGACCTGATACCTGATACCTGATACCTGATACCTGACGCGCGGCACGCGATTAGAATCCTCCTACGCCATGTCCACCGCTCCTGCCGCGTTACCTGCGTCGACGATTGCGGCTCTGGTGCAAGGACGGCATTCCGACCCGTTCTCCGTGCTTGGACCACATCAACTACGGCAGAACGGCGTCTCGGGTCTCGCTATCCGCACATGTCAACCTCACGCGGCAACGATTGCGGTCGTCGATCGTTCCAGCGGTCGAGCGATTGCCATGGATCGTCTGCATCAGGATGGTGTGTTCGAGACGTTTGTGGAGGGCGCGACGCGTGACGGTTTCGATTATCGCTACCAGGTCACGTGGCCAAGCGGCGAATCATCCGAGATCGACGATCCGTATCGCTATGGTCCCGTCCTGACCGACTTCGATCAGCATCTCTTCGCCGAGGGAACCCACGTTCGAGCGTTCAATCGTCTCGGGGCGCGGCCAATTCGGCATGGCGGTCGCTCAGGCGTCCACTTCGCGGTGTGGGCCCCGAGCGCCCGCCGCGTCAGCATCGTCGGCGATTTCAACACGTGGGATGGACGTGTGCATCCGATGCGCACGCTCGTGCCGTCGGGATTGTGGGAGATCTTCATTCCGGACCTCGGTATCGGCGATCGATACAAGTTCGAGATCGTGACCCCGCAGAACCACATCGTCCTCAAAGCGGATCCCTGCGCACGTTATTTCGAACAACCGCCGCTCACCGCTTCAATCGTGTGGGACCCGGGAAACTACATGTGGGGTGACGGTGAGTGGATGCGCGATCGAGCGGCGAAAGGCGCATGGCTCGGGCGTCCGATGTCCGTCTACGAAGCGCATCTTGGCAGTTGGCGTCGACGAGACGATGGCGCGTTTCTGAACTATCGCGAGCTGGCCGACAGCATGGTTCCGTACGTGCGCGAGATGGGCTTCACGCATATCGAGTTGATGCCGGTGATGGAACATCCGTTTTCCGGTTCGTGGGGCTATCAGGTGATCGGCTTTTTCGCGCCGACCAGCAGGTTTGGAACACCGGAGGATTTCAAGTACTTCGTCGACGCGTGTCATCGCGCGGGCATTGGCGTGATTCTCGATTGGGTGCCAGGACATTTTCCGAAGGACGTGCACGGCCTCGCCCGATTTGATGGCACCGCGTTGTACGAGCACGTGGATCCGCGGCAGGGAGAGCATCAGGACTGGGGCACGCTCATCTTCAACTACGGCCGGCACGAGGTCCGATCGTTTCTACTGAGCAGCGGACTCTACTGGATTGAGGAGTTCCACGTCGACGGCCTTCGTGTGGACGCCGTTGCGTCGATGCTCTATCTCGATTACTCGCGCAAGGAAGGGCAGTGGGTGCCAAACCGCTACGGGGGCCGTGAGAATCTCGAAGCCATCGACTTCGTGCGCGAATTGAATCGTCTCGTCGGGGGTGAGCATCCCGGCGTGGCGATGATCGCCGAAGAGTCGACGGCATGGCCTGGTGTGACGAGACCCGTGCACGTTGGCGGCCTCGGGTTCACGCACAAGTGGAACATGGGATGGATGCACGACATGCTCAGTTACTCGCAGCAGGATCCGATCTATCGGAAATACCATCACGAAAAGATCTCGTTCTCGTTGCTTTACGCCTTTACCGAGAACTTCATCCTGCCGTTTTCACACGACGAGGTCGTGCACGGCAAGCGATCCATGCTCGACAAGATGCCCGGGGACTTGTGGCAGAAGCACGCCACGCTGCGTGCGCTTTACGGCTACATGTTCACCCATCCGGGCAAGAAGCTGCTGTTCATGGGCGGTGAGATCGGGCAATGGCGGGAGTGGAATCACGACACGCAACTCGAGTGGGACGTGCTCGGCGATGGCCGTCACGCCGGTCTCCAACGATGGGTGAGAGATCTGAACCGCACGTATGCGTGGGACTCCGCGCTTTGGGAAGTCGACTTCGAGCCGCGTGGCTTTTCGTGGATCGACGTGCACGATCACGAGAACAGCGTCATCTCGTTCGTGCGGTTCGCGAACGACCACTCCAACGCCAGCGTGGTGCTGGTGAATTTCACGCCGGTTCCCCGGCATCACTATCATGTCGGCGTCCCGCGCGCTGGCGAGTACCGCGAAGTGCTGAACAGCGACGCCGAAATCTACGGCGGCAGCGACGTCTTGAACGGCGTCGTGACAGCCGTGGACACGCCGTCGCACGGCTTTCCCGCATCATTGAGCGTGACCGTTCCTCCACTCGGATTCATTCTTCTGAAGGCCGATCCAGGGCGTTGAAGTGCGCATCCGCGCGCACCTGCGCACCGGTGCGCCGGACCCGCGCACCTGTGGACCCGCGCACCGCACCTGTGGACCCGCGCACCGCACCTGTGGACCCGCGCACCGCACCTGTGGACCCGCGCACCGCACCGCACCTGACGCACCCGAGCGCACCTGTCGCACCCAGGCACCTGGACACGTCCCACAGCCGACCACTATGCGTCTCTGTACCGCACGAATTCCCTGGGGCAACCGGTGTGCGCCAGGCGTACTTGCGTAATGGGCTCACGGTACGCGATTCGCATTGTGAGCCCGCTAATTTCGCGCGCGGCGCCAGTGACCAATCGAGTGACGAGTGCTGTGACCAACGTCGGGACGAAATTCGCCAACGTGCCCATTCGGCCGCGCGTGATCTTTACGGTGGCGACCGGCCTCGGCTTCTTCTCCGGTTTTCAGGCGTACTACTTCGTCAACACCTTCACGCAGCGTCCCGCCTCGTTTCCGCTGCTGCTCGCGCTCAACCTCAGTTACTGGTATTCGTGGGCCATTCTCACACCGGGCATCATCTGGCTTGCCCGGAAGTTTCCCTTCGAGCGCCGGGCGTGGAAGCTGTCCGCGCTCGTGCACCTTGCGGGCGTCTTCAGCGCCACGCTCCTGCACGTGGGGCTTACGGTCGCCTCGCGCCTCGCGATCTTTTCCCTCATCAACGAGCCGTCGAGCCCGTGGTGGATCGAGGCGCAGCGCATGTTCTTCCTGAATTTCGACTGGGAGATGATGACCTACTGGGCCATCATCGGTCTGTCGTACACGCTGTGGTATCAGCGTGAGGCACAGGATCGAACGCTCCGCGCCAGTCAGCTCGAGACGCATCTCGTCGCGGCGCGTCTCCAGGCGCTCCAGCGCCAGTTGCAGCCGCATTTTCTCTTCAACACGCTCAACACGATTTCGGCGCTGATGCACCGCGACGTCGACGCGGCGGACAACATGATCGCGCGATTGAGCGACCTGCTGCGGCTCTCGCTGCAGACCGTCGGCGTGCAGGAGACGACGCTCAAATCGGAGCTCGACTTCGTGTCGAAGTACCTCGAAATCGAACAAACGCGCTTCAGGGATCGTCTGACAGTGGTATTCCACGTGCAGCCCGACACTCTCGACGCCCTCGTTCCCAACCTTATCCTTCAACCACTCGTCGAAAACTCCATCAAGCACGGTATTGCCGCGAAACCGAGCCACGGCCAGATCGAGATCATCGCGCGGCGGAGCGGTACGACCGACGGAGGGATTTCGCAGCTGCCGCCTCGTGCTCGTCGCGAGGGCAGTCGGGACGCGAAGGCCGATACCGCAGCGGGCGGCATCCTCGAACTCGAAGTGCACGATAACGGCGTCGGCCTCTCGGACGCGCGGCTGAGCGATTTCAATCGCGGCGTCGGGCTGACGAATACGCGGTCGCGTTTGCAGCATCTGTACGGAGCGGCGCATCGGTTCGAATTTCGGCCACGCGAGGGCGGCGGATTGGCCGTGCTAATCGCCATTCCTTTCACCGAGAGCGCTGAAGCATCAGCCGGTCGCCGGCATCCCGAATTTGCGGGAGCCGGGGTCCCAACTACGGCGAGCGCATCGTGGGACTGCTGCAGCAGGAGCAGGACATCGAGCTCGTGGGCGAGTGCGCCGACGGCCAGCAGGCCGTGAACGCCATTCAGCAGCAGTCGCCGGATCTCGTCTTTCTCGATGTGCAGATGCCGGCCTGCGACGGCTTCAACGTCATCCAGCAGGTGGGCGCCGATCGCATGCCCGCTGTGGTGTTCGTCACCGCATACGACGAATATGCGCTGCGTGCCTTCGAGGTGCACGCGCTCGACTACCTGCTCAAGCCGTTCGGCCGCGACCGATTTCAGCAGACGCTCAAGCATGCACGCGAGCATCTCGAGCGCCGCCGCGCCGGAGATCTCGGCCGCCGCCTGCTGGCTCTGGTGCACGACCTCAAGCCCGAGCCCGAAAAGCTCGATCGGCTGGTGGTGAAGTCGGGCGGGCGCGTCTTCTTCCTGCGCAGCGATCAAATCGACTGGATCGAGGCGGCCGGCAACTATGTGCGGCTGCACCTGGCCGAGGCCTCCCACCTGTTCCGCGAGACGATGAACAACATGGAGGCGCGGCTCGATGGCCGCCGGTTCGTCCGGATTCACCGCTCCCGGATCGTCAATACGGATCGCATCAAGGAGCTCCAGCCCTGGTTCAACGGCGAATACGTCGTCGTGCTCCAGAACGGGACGCGATTGACGCTGAGTCGCGGCTATCGCGAAAAACTGCAGGAAAGACTCGGCAATCTGTGAGAGGATCGCGTCATGTCGCGAGACGACCACCACGGCGACCCTTCGACAAGCTCAGGGTCGCCCCGAGCACCGTCGAGGGGCGAAAAGGAACTGGCGTCCTTCATTCGCGCTGGCGCTGAGCGACGTCCCGACCAGGCGTACGGCGACTACTTCAAAGGCCAGCGGGCCTCATGCGCACTCGGCGCCGCCTACGAGGGTATGTACCGGCTGCCGCGACAAGCCGAAGGCCTTCATCCCACGAAGGACCTCGAGTGGTTCTTTGATTGTCTCGAAGGCACGATCCGCCGCTGTCCCGGTGGTGACGGCTGTCAGAAGAAGCTGTCGCTCGCCTCGATCATCGTGCATCTCAACGACGATCACCGCTGGTCGCGAGAGCAGATCGCGAGCTGGCTGGAAGCGGTAACGGTGCCGTCAACGGAAAGTCCGAAGCCCCTAAGAGCACGTAGCTCGCACCCTGAGCGGTGCGTGGGTCGCGGGACTAAAGTCCCGCGCTACGTACTTTCATAAATCGCTACTCAAGTCGCGCGCTACGTACTTTTCATATCCGACCGAAACGAAAAACCCGGCAGGTGTTTTACCACCCGCCGGGTTGTGATCCTCAGAGGCGCAATTGCCGCGCCTGATCAGAAGCCGACGCGAAGCCCAAACCGCAGAATGCGCGGGCTCAGGTTGGAGGTCAGCGCCCGGAAGTTAGTCGCGCCGGCGTTGCGCACGCGATTGATTTCCGTCGCGCTGTTGAACACGTTGAACAGATCGGCGATGAACTGCAGGTTACCGCGACCGCCAAACCGCGCCGTCTTCGCCCAGCGCAGATCCAGATCCCAGAGCGAGGGGAAGCGGTCGGTATCGAGCTCCGGCGTGAGCAACACGCGGCGTGACCCATCGCGGCCGAGTGCGGCGTTGCGGTAGATCGGAAACGGGGTGCCTTGCTTGCCGAACAGGTTGCCCGCCACCTCCATATCCCAACCAAGCTGGTAGGCGCCGTTGAGATTGAAGTTCCACTTCTGGTTCACGAAGATATCGCCCGAACCGCTGCCGGAACTGCGCGGCGCCAGCTGGCCTCCGCTCACCAACGGGTACTCGTCGAGTCGCGTCGGGTTGCCCAGGTTGTTGACCGGCGGGTTCTGATCGTAGTCCTCGGTCGGGTTGTTCCACGCCGCGCCGAGCCGCATCATCCAGCGGTTCGACATGCGTTTGTTGACCGCGAACTCGAGGCCATTGAACATGGTGACGTAGCCGTCATAGTTCGTGTACAGCCGCCCGCCGCCGACAGCGGCGACCTTGTTGGCATCCGGGATGTACGTGGGAATGTTATAGGTCGATCCATCCGGAAGCGTGCCGGTGAGCGGCGTTCCCAGCGTAAAGTCTGTTCCCGTCAAACCAATGAACGGCGTGTTCGCATGATTGATCGTGCGGCCGTAGGTGTAGTTGACCGACACGGCAAGATTCGGGATCAGCTCGCGGTCGAAACCGATCACGACGCCGGTCGCAATCGGCGCTTTGAAGTCCGGATCAATTCGATTTGCAGATGCCACGGACGTGGGATTCGCCGTATTGAATCCTCCTCCGGAGGCGAGCAGTGGGGCATTGACGTTGACTTCGTTCGTCTGCGCGAGGTGATCGCCGTTGAGATCTGTCCATGGGTACTCGACGTATCCGACGGACGAACTCGGATTCGCGTGACCGACGATGGTGTCGATCGTCGAGAGCTGTCCGGCGTTCCGGCTGAAGCTGGCGCGGATGATGGACTTGCGATTCTCGTCCAGCGCGTAGGTGATGCCCACACGCGGAGTGAAGTTGTTCCAGTAGAACGGCGGATCGTACCCGGCGAAGTCTATACCTGGTACCACATTCGGGAAGCCCTTATTCGCAATCGTCTGCGATGGCAAGGCCCGCCCGTACTGGCGATCGTAGCGCACACCCACATCGATCGTGATCGGTCGCATGATGATCGTGTCACCAACATACCCACTCATGTAGTACGCGCGGTTCGTGCCGGCGCCTTCGCGATACAGGCGCGCACAGTTGTTGTCAATGTTGACGGTGTGCTGGGGGCGGGTGAAGAAGTTGGAATCGGCGAAGCCGAATGTCGACCCGCGAAGGTCGCTGAGGCCGAGCTGCTGGCTCAGATCCTGCGATTCGAGCGTGAAGCCGGTGTTGTAGTAGGCGTACTTCGCAGTCATGAACCAGGCGTTGCTCCACACGCGGTTGTCTTCCCATTTCCACAGCCCGTGAAGCGGCGTATCGGTGTAGTAGTTGTGCTGTTCGAACCGCGCGGTCGGGGGCTCGAAGGGTTCGTACCCAGGCGCGCGACCGTGCTTGATCTTGTCGCCGTTGAAGACCAGGAAATTGACGTTGTCCTTGTGCGTCGCCTGCCAGTTGATTTTGCCGTTGTAGGTCTTGAGGAGCGTCTGGTCGATTCCACCGGCGGACTGCCGGAACAGGCGAATGTCCTGCTTTGCGTAGGAGCCCCAGAAGAACAGCTTCTCCTTGATGATGGGCCCACCAACGTCGATTCCCAGTTCTGAAATCTGCTTGTTGTGATCTGCGGTTTCCGGTGTGATGCCGCGGCTGATCAACTCGTCGGGCAGGTTCGTCGCTTCGAGCGAATCGTTGGTGAAGTAGCCGCGAGCGGTTCCCTTTACCTGGTTTGTCCCACGCTTCACCACGAAGTTCAGTCCGACCCCACCCGTTGCCTGCCGGATATCGTTGCCCCCCGTTGAGATCTGAATCTCTTCGAAGGCGTCGTAATCGAAGTAGGTCGGTGAGGCGCCCGACGTCGTCATATCCGTGATCGGAATGCCGTCCATCGTCCACACGGCGTCGTTGCGACGACCACCCTTCGAGACAAACGTCGCCTGCTGTCCCGTCTCGTTGCCGGCGATGTTGACGCGGTCGAGCGTGACGCCCGGCACGGTGCGCAAGAGCGCCCACGGGTCGCGCGAGTTCGGCACTCGGGACAGCTCGTCCTGGTTGAAGTTCGTCGCGGTGCCCATCGATTTGGTATCGACGAGCGGCGAATCGCCGCTCACTGTCACCGTTTCCTGTACCGCGGCGACCGACATAGTGAGAGGCAGAATGACGTTCTGACCGATCGCAACGACAACGCCTTCGCGGACCAGCGTTCGGAAACCCTGCAAGACCGCCGTGAGCGTGACCGTGCCCGGAGGCACGTTGAGGAACCGGTACTCCCCGTCGGTCCCGGTCGTGAACTCTCGCGTGGGGCCGCTGCCGGTGAGCGTGACGCTGACGCCCGGCAGCACGCCGCCCTGTTCGTCTTTGATTGCGCCGGTAATGTTGCCGCCTTGTACTTGCGCGAACGCGGCACCGGACGCGGCAACGAACAGCGCAAGCGCCGTAAGCCAAACTCGAACTCTCATCCTCTTCCTCCTGGGGTCGGTGAACGCATGGAGCTGTTGCAAACGCTAAAACTGTGCGTACTGGCGGTAAAAGACCTGGAAATGACCGCAGCGGTGCGCGCCAAACGTCGACAGTGAGCAGTAGATGTACCAACGTTGGTCCCGCGCGAAGGTGCAGAAACTGGCCGCAGCCGGACACTTAGTCGAACGTGGGGACAGGATATTCAACTAATTGGAGAAGAGGAAGACAAAAATCCGGTGAGGGCCGCGGATGGAGGGACGAACGCGGGGACTAACGAGGCCTCGCCGCTGCGCGGCCTGACAGGAGGCGCGGCCGTAGCCGCGCCTCCTCAGGAGCAACTACCAGTCGAATTTCACGCCGAACTTCGCGATTCGGGGCCCCAATACGGTTGTCGCCTTCTCGAATGCCGCGCCCGAGCGCCAGTTGATATTGACGGCTGTGTTGGAGTTGAGCGCGTTGAAGACGTCCAGGAACAAGCCGACGCGGGCTTTATCCGCAAATCGCAGCTGCTTTTCGACCCGGAAATCCAGCACGCTGACCGTGTCCTGACGACGGGTGCCGATCGGCTCGACGAGCATGAGTTGAGCCGAGTTGTAATTGAGATTCGCGGCGATGAAGCGGCCGTACGGCGCGCCGCTCTGGATCTTGAGCACCGGGGTGACACGCAGGCCCCAGCCGGCGTCCATCGTGCCGGTGAACTTTGCGTTCCAGTTGGTGAACTCGTTGAACGTGTGCTCGTTGGGATTGGTTGGGTAACTTCCAAACAGCGAGAAGCTGCCGCCC
>WNGB01019357.1_pt1 | contig 11751 bp, 13 predicted proteins | sample 5400681 | NCBI WGS metagenome assembly WNGB01 (sample SAMN13153367, study PRJNA577476) | soil metagenome | isolation source: 115 cm soil or saprolite under grassland replicate 2 | place: USA:California | collected 2016-06-15 | reverse complement strand
ATGGTGAGCGGAGCCGTTTGCAGCCGCTCATGGTGAGCGGAGCCGTTTGCAGCCGCTCATGGTGAGCGGAGCCGTTTGCAGCCGCTCATGGTGAGCGGAGCCGTTTGCAGCCGCTCATGGTGAGCTTGTCGAACCATCATGGTGAGCCCGTCGAATCCAGAGCGGGGACCGCGTCGCAGCGCCGCGGCGCGGCCAAGTCGCGACCCAACATTCGCGAAATCGCCGCCCTGGCCGGGGTCTCGATTTCGGCAGTCTCGTTGGCGGTCAACGGCAAGCCCGGCGTCTCCGCCGCCAAACGCGCGCATGTGCTCCAGATCGTCTACGAGCTGGGCTACGTGCCCAACGGGCAGCGCGCACCCGTCGGCACCCACGTGCTCGGTCTGCTCATGGAGACGCTGTCGATCCCGGCCGCGCACGACCGCTTCTACGCCGAGATCGTGGCGGGCATCGAAGACGCCGCGCAGCGTCTCGGGTACCGACTGCTCCTGCACCTGTATCGACCTGGCGTCGACCCCATCGGCGATATCCGCGCGCTGATGGGCCGCGACATCGCCGGACTGATCATCGCCAACGGCGGTGACGTGACCGACGATGTCATCGAGCGCATCGCGCGCGGTCGGACGCCACTGGTGCTGGTCGAAAACTACGTCTCGCAGCCCGTGCCAGCGGTGCTCGCCGACAACTTCACGGCCGGTCTCGAGGTCACCCGCTACCTGCTCGGCCTTGGTCATACCCGCATTGGCGCCTTGCCGGGTCCCGCCAAGTACAAGAGCCTGGTCGACCGACTACGTGGCCACACCGTCGCGCTGATGGAGCACGGCGTGACCTCCGATCCCGACCTTCAGCCTGGGCCCACGCCGGGTCATCCGCGCAAAGGCTATGTGCAGATGCAGGAATTGCTGGCGCTGCCGCTGCGACCCACCGCGGTATTTGCCGTGAGCGACAAGACCGCCTTCGGTGCGATGGAAGCCATCAAGAACGCCGGGCCGCGCATCCCGAACGACATCTCGATCGTGGGCATCGACGATGTGCACGAAAGCGCCTACGCTTCGCCGGCGCTGACGACCTACCACGTGCCGAAACGCGAGCTGGGCGAGACCGCCGTGCTGACCATCCACGGACTGCTCGGCGCCAGCGGTGGCGGAAAGGCGCCCGCGCCTGCCAAGATCGCATTGGCCGGTCACCTGGTCATGCGTGAGTCATGCGCGAAGCCACCCGACTGAGCGTGCCGGGCGCCACGACCCGGACTGATCCCGCCGTTCCTGCGCGCGGCGCCGTCGACACCAGCGCCAGCCCCCACGCGCGCTGGCGCACCCTCGCCCTCGACGACGTGCGCTTCGACCCCGACACCTTCTGGGCACGCCGCCAGACGCCGATCGGTGCGCTGAGCTTGCGCCACGGCTTCCGCATGCTCGAGGAGTGGGGCAACTTGCTCGATTTGCGGCTCGCGGCGGGCGCTGCTGAGGGCAGCTATCGCGGACCAGTGTTCATGGACTCGGATGTCTATAAGTGGCTCGAAGCCGTGGCCTACTTCGCGCCGCTCGACGCCGAGCTGCAAGCAATGGCCGATGAGGCCATCGAGCTGGTTGAGCGCGCCCAGGCGCCCGACGGCTACCTGGATTCGTACTACCAGGTGGTCGAGCCAGCGCGGCACTGGATCGACATCCCGATGGGCCACGAGCTGTACTGCGCGGGCCACCTGATCCAGGCCGCGGTCGCCTGGCAGCGCTGCTGTGGCGACGCGCGGTTGTTGCGCGTCGTCGAGCGCCTGGTGGACCACATCATGACCGTCTTCGGTCCCGACAAGCGCGCCGGCACACCCGGCCACCCCGAGATCGAGACGGCGCTGGTCGAGCTGTATCGGCTGACCCAGGATCAGCGCTATCTAGACCTGGCGAAGTTCTTCATCGACAACCGCGGCCACGGCCTGCTGGGTCCAGTGCCGCGCTGGGGCGGCTCCGCCTACTACCAGGACCGCGTGCCCGTCCGCGAAGCCGAGGAAGTCGAGGGCCACGCCGTCCGCGCGCTGTACTTGACTGCCGGCGTGGCCGATCTGTACCTGGAAACGGGCGACGAGGCGCTGCTGCGAGCGCTCGAACGGCAATGGCGGGACATGGTCAACCGCAAGCTGTACATCACCGGTGGCGCGGGCGCACGCCACGAGGGCGAGGCGTTCGGTCAGCCGTACGAGCTGCCGAACGATCGTGCGTACTGTGAGACCTGCGCGGCGATCGCCAGCATCATGTGGAGCTGGCGGATGCTGCTGGCCACCGGACAGGGCCAGTACGCCGACCTGATCGAGCGCACGTTGTTCAACGGTTTTTTGAGCGGCATCGCGCTCGACGGTGAGCGGTTCTTCTACGTCAATCCGCTGCTGAGCAATGGACTGGGCGAGGTGATCGGCCGCGGCGGGCACGAGCGCCGACCGTGGTACCTGGTCGCGTGCTGTCCACCGAACGTGATGCGGCTGCTCGGCTCGCTGCCGCAGTACTGCGCTTCATCGGATGCCCGCGGTGTGCAGCTCCACCAGTACGTCGCCGGCAGCGTCTCGGTGGGTGCAGTTGAGCTGCGGCTGGACACCGAATACCCGTGGCAAGGTGCGGTGGCGCTGACGGTGGAGCGCACTGCTGCCGAGCCATGGACGCTGTCGCTGCGCCGCCCCGGCTGGTGCGCCGTTGCAACTGTTGTCTGTAACGGCTCCAGCGTTGAGCCGCCGCTGGTGGAGCTACTGGCAGCTCGAGCGGACGTGGCAGGTCGGGGATCGCGTCGAGCTCACGCTGGAGATGCCGGTGCGGTTGACCCGCGCGCACCGCGCGTCGAGGCGTGCGCCGGTCAGGTCGCGGTCGAGCGCGGACCGATCGTCTACTGCTTCGAGCAGTGCGACCACCCGGATGGCGCGGTACTCGACGTAACGCTGGACGGCGACGCCCCGCTCGAGGCGCGCTGGGAGCCCGACCTGCTGCAGGGTGTCACCGTCGTGGCCGGCCGCGGCACCGTCAGCGCCGCCGATGGTCCGCTGTTTGCCCGCGCCGCCGCCGCCCTCGCCCCCGCCCCCGCCGCCGAACCGCGCCATCCCGCTGCGCGGCGTCCCGTACTACGCCTGGTCCAACCGCGCACCCGGCGCCATGCGCGTCTGGCTCCCGCTAGCTTGACTTTTTAATCGTCACGCGAACCGTCACCGCTAGCTTGACTTTATTAACCGTCACGCGAACCGTCACAGCAACTCCGCCAAGCGTCATGCGAACCGTCACAGCCCGGCTCGGGCCGACCAGTTTCGTTCGTATACAATCGGGTCGTTCGGGATCGACTGAAAATGGCTGCTATGTCGCGCCGCGACATCGAGGACCGCTTCATCAACGAGTGGGGCTTGCTCGCCAACGCCTGGGGCGTCTCGCCCCTGCTCGGCCGCATCCACGGTCTCCTGCTGCTGGTCGGTCGACCGATGACCGCCGAAGAGGTGTGCGAGCGACTGGACATCAGTCGCGCCTCGGCCTCGGTGCAGCTCAACGCGATCCTGGGCTGGGGCCTGGCGCGGCGCATGTACCTGCCCGGCGATCGCCGCCAGCACTATCTGGCCGAGCCCGAGCCGTGGACGTGGTTCCGCAGAGCCGTGCGCGTGCGGAAAGAGCGTGAGTTCGATCCGGTGATCGCCGGACTGAACGAGGCGGCCAGCCAGGCGCAACGCGCCGCGCAGGAGTCCGGTGATGACGATCTGCGCGGCGAAGCCGAACGGCTAGCCTATTTGCTCAAATTCGTGCGGCTCTTCTTCGGCGGGATCGAGACGTTCCTGCAGATCGACCCGTCGGCCCTGCAGGCGTTCCTCAAGCTAGCCGACGAAGGCGCTGACGCCTCATCCTGAGGCGAAGCCGAAGGATCTACGTTAGATCCTTCGCAGGCTCAGGATGAAGCGAGGACGCCAGCAACGTGCTCGCGCGCCTGCGCGGCGGCGCGGGCGATCACGTCACCGTCGAGACCGCGCTCCTGGGCGAGGATCAGCAGACGGCGGAACAGGCGGCGTGCCTCGGCGGTCAACGCCGTGGCCTGGGTCATGATCTGGCTGCGCTGCGTGGCTGTGAGCGGCCCCAGCGTCATCTCGTGGATCAGCGTGTCAGTGGAGGTGGTGGACATGGCTCGCGGACTCTACTCGACAGCTCGCGCGATCCGAATCTTTTTCAGATGCGCCGACGTAGCAAACCAATCACGAAGCACACTCCCCACAGGCCTCCCAGCGCCACCAGCGCCAGACTCGCCGCCGCTCCCAGCGCATACGCCGCGCCCTCGGCATTGGGCCCACGCGTCGAGCTGAGCAGCACATCGCCGATCGACGCGAACCCCGGCGGCGTCACCAACAGCACCGCCGCGAACACCGCCACCGCCCCCGCCACAGGCACCACCCACGTCCAGCTCACATGGCAGCGCGATAGATCGCGACCAGCTCGCGCAACGGATACTCGTCAGTTGCCACCGGTCGTGCGGCCGCCTCGAAGTCGGCTTCGCTCAGCCCATACTCCGCCAGGTGCCGCGGCAGGCCCAGCGCCGCGATCAGCTCGGCAACCGCGTCGGCCGCCTGCGTTGCGGCCTCCGAGAGCGGCATCTCGCGCACATCCACGCCGAGCGCCGCCGCCACCCGAGCCAGCTGTGAAGAAGAGCGCGTAGCCAGGTAGCGCATCACGTGCGGCAGCAGCAGGCACGAGCTCACCCCATGCGGGATGTTGTGGCGCGAGCCGATGCGCTTGCCGAGCGTATGGCTCAGGCCAGCCGCGGCGGGGCCAGGCAGGGTGAAGGAAAACCAGGCGCCAAGCTGACTTTCGGTCCGCGCCGCCAGGTCATCGGGATCGGTGTGTGTGGCCAGCAAGCTCGACTGCAGGCGACGCAACGCCTCCAGCGCCAGCACATCCGCGAACGGGTGGTTGCCCGACGCCAACACGGTCTCCACGGCATGATCCACCGCCCGAATGCCGGTCGAGAGCCACAGCTCGAGCGGTGTGTGCAGCGACAGCTCGGCATCGAAGATGACCGCGGCTGGAATCAGTGCCGCTCCGCGCAGGCCGACTTTTTCCCTGTCCGGCGCGGTGGTGAACCCCGCGAGCCCCGAGAGCTCTGCTGCCGAGAGGGTCGTGGGTATCGCGATATGCGGCAGCAGCGCATCGCTACCAGGCTGCAGACCCCGTGCGCGAGCGGCCGCGTCGGGCAATGTCAAATCGAGCCCGGTGGCCAGCGCGAACGCGACCGCCTTCGTCGCATCGATCGGGCTGCCGCCTCCGAACGACACCAGCACATCGGCCTGGGCCGCCTCAGCCGCGCGCACCGCGTCCTCGACCGAAGCTGCCGGAGCGTGCTGACCGATCCCCGCGAACGAGCCAGCCAGCCGCGGCCCGAGGTGCTCCCCCAGGCGCCCGAACAACCGCGGATTGCCGCTGACCGAGCGAGTCGTGATCACGAAAACGCGCTCGGCCCGCACTCGCTCCAGCTCATCGTCGAGTCGCGCCAGGAGGCAGCCCGCGCCCCACGCGATGCGGCCTGGATTGGCGTACGTAAACGTGCCGCTGTCGCCTTGGGACATGGGTTTGAAAACAGGTTACGACCGACCTATCCGCGTTGTACGCTCACCGGACTCCCAGGGGATTTGAGAGAAGGAGTTTTCTCAAAATGGCGACCGAAACACCGTCCCGGGTCAATGTAATGGAGTACTCCGGGAAGCAGTTCCTGCTCGACCTCGATCGCCGGGAACGTGCCGATTTCTACAAGCTCCTCGATGAAGCGACGTGGGAAGGCCCCACCGCGAGCGGCCACTGGCAGGTGCGCGACCTGTGCGGCCACCTGATCGACGTCACCGAGGGCTACCTTGAGCGCTGGGACATCGCTCGCTCGGGCAAAGAGGCGCCCGCGCCGCTCGGGCTGCCCGTCATGGCCTCCAAGCTCGACGAGGGCGCGACACGCTTCCGCTCGCTGTCCAAGGACCAGGCCGTTTCGCGGCTCAAGGCGGCCTCGGACAAGATGTTCGAGATCTTCGACGCCCTCGATGAGAAGCAGTGGGCGGGCGAAATCGTCAACCACAAGTTCATGGGCCCGCTGCCCGCGTGCTTCTTCGCCGCGTTCCAGCTGATCGATTACTCGATCCACTCCTGGGACATCAAAGCTGGCCTCGGCCGCGAGGAGCCGCTCTCCGACGAGGCCGCCATCACGTTGATTCCGTTCATGCTGATCGTGATCCAGTACACCGTCGATGCCGACCGTGGCAAAGGCGTGCAGACCAAGTTCGGCATCGAGATCAGCGGATCGGGTGGTGGCAGCTGGTGTGTCAATGTCGATGGCACGAGCGTCAGCTACGAGGAGGGCGCCACCGAGGGTTGCCAGACGGTCTTCAGCTTCACGCCGAATGAGTTCGTGCTGAGCACCTACCAACGGCAACGCGGCGGCACCGCGCGCGGCGATCTGCAAATGGCCGAGCGCGTCCGCGACCTATTGTTCAAAATCTAGGTATGACCACCACCGATCGCAGTACCGAGTGGGCAGCCAGGCGCGACCGCTGGACGCAGAAATACCTGCGTCCAGCCGCGCAGCGACCCAAGTCGACCGTGCGCGGCCTGCACCACCTCGCGCTGATCTGCAGCGACGTCGAGCAGACCATCCAGTTCTATCAGGAGCTGCTGGGCTTCCCACTCGTCGAGCTGATGGAGAATCGCGACTACAAGGGCTCGACGCACCTCTTCTTCGATATGGGCCACGACAACTTGCTGGCCTTCTTCGATTTTCCAGGCCTCGGGTTGAAGCCGGGCGTCGAGGCATTGGGTGGGGTGCAGCACATCGCCATCTCCATCGACTCGGACAACTTCGAAGCGATCAAGAAGCGACTCGAAGCGCGCGGGATCCAGTACCTCGGCCCGGACCGCGGCGCCCAGGACTCGATCTATTTCAAGGATCCTGACGGCATTCAAATCGAGCTGATCCGCGAACCTCTCAAGATCATGGACGGGCGGAGCCTGGGCGAGTGATGGCTCCCCTCTCCCTCTGGGAGAGGGGCCGGGAGTGAGGGCGCGGCCTTCGCTACGCCCGCCCACTCCGGCCGAAGCCGAGCAGATCCAGGACATCTGGGAAGACTCGCACCAGGCCGACGATCCGGGTGGCCGCGCGCGCGGCGGCTGGTCGATCGATTCGTGGGCGACTGACCAGTGTGCCCTGGTGCTCGAGGATCACGTTGTCGGCGTGGCCGCGGTGAGCGCCGGCGAAGGCTCGGGCACGGTCGTCGGACGGGTCGCGCTCGATCTCGAGCATCGGCAGTCAGCGCTCGCAGACGTGCTGATCCAGGGCAGCGTCGACCTCGCCCGCAAAGCGCATGGCGACGCGATCCGACTCTTTTTGCCCGAGGGTGCCGACTGGGCGCTGACCGCGGCCCGAGCAGTTGGCTTCGAGCAGGTGCGCTCGATCTACCACATGCAGCTCGCGGGTGAGGCCCCGCTGCCCGAGCTCGAAGACGTCGACGGCGTGCGTATTCGGCCGATGCGCCCCGGCGAGGAGCCGGCCATCCTCGAGGCGTTGAACCGCTTCTGGGAAGGTACCTGGGAGTTCGTGCCCATTCGGGCCGAGATGCTCGAGGCCGACCTCGACGCGCAGCGCGAGGGCATGCTGGTCGGTGTCGAGGTCGAACGCGACGCCCACATCGTGGCCACCTGCCACGCGGTATTCGATCCGGCCGACCAGAACCCGAATGGTGATCCGCGCGCCTGGATCTCCAACGTGACCGTCGATCCCGCGTACCGCGGACGTGGATTGGGGCGGGCGATGCTCGTGAGCGGGTTGCGATTCCTGCGCTCGCGCGGCGCCCGCTCCATCACGCTCGGGGTCGACGCGGGCAATTCAGCGCCAGTGCAGCTGTATCTGTCGGCCGGGTTCCAGACGATCAGCAGCACCACCGCCTGGGATCTGTCGCTGCGCACGTAGCATCATCAGTCATATGGCTGGCTTCACCATCAAGCGACTGAACCACCTGGTGCTGTACGTGCGCGATGCGCAGCGCGCGATGCAGTTCTATCGCGATGTGCTGGGCTTTTCGATCGTCGAGATGCCCAGCCCGCAAGCCGTTTTTCTCCGCGCCAATGGCAGCGATAACCATCATGATCTGGGCCTCTTTGGCATTGGTCCCGATGCCCCGCCGCCGACCGCCGGTCGTCAGGTTGGCCTGTACCACGCCGCGTGGGAGGTCGAGTCGATCCAGGATCTTGCCCGCGCCCGCGATCAGCTGATGGAGGCCGGCGCCATGATCGGCGAATCGGACCACGGCAACAGCCTGAGCCTGTACTCGAAAGATCCCGACGGCAACGAGTTTGAAGTGTTTTTCATGCTGCCCCGCAGTGAATGGGAGCAACGCGGATTCGGCACCCGACCGCTCGACCTGCAGAAGGAGCTCGCGCTGCGCGGCGGCTAGCGCAGCCGAAAGGTCGGCACGCCTAGAACGGACGTGCTAAAACCTACAACTCGGGCCCGCGAGTACGCGATCCACTCGGTGCGACAGGTGGCTAGACGGTGTTGGGCCTCGATTTCTCGCGGGTTATCCGGAACAAGGATGCGCACCCCGGCCGCCGTAATCGACGCTTATCGCCGTGCTTCGACTCACGGTCAGCGCAGCGGCTGGCGCTTTCTACGGATCGCCTGTCAAGTGACGTGAAAGCTGATTTCGTGCAGGCGCTTATATGCGAACCCACCGTGGGAGTGACTGTGCTACGGCCGCCGTTCTCGGAGAAACGCCGCGACGGCATGCTTATACGCCACGGCGGGGATCGCGCTCACGTGATCCTCGCCAGGCAGGATGACGAGCTGCGCGTTCGGCACCGTCTCGCTCAGCCGCTGTGAGTCCGGGAGCGTCTCGTCTTTGTCCCCGACGACCACAAGCAGCGGCACCTGAACTTGAGGGAGGGCGGCTGCGACGTCTGACCGCACGCCGCTGCTTCGTTGGGAGATCGCGGCCAGGGCACGCAGGTCGGGGTCGACGTCGGCGAAGCTGTGTGGGTCATGTGCTCGACTCTCGGAGAACTGGCGAAAGAAGAACGCAACAGGATCTGAGATGGTCGACACGTCCTCGGCCTCGAGGGCCGCGGCGATTGCCGCGCTTCGCCGCGGGTCCCGCGCTGCAACTGGCAGGCCCGCACCGCCGACTATCACCGAGTTGAACCGTTCCGGGAAGCGAGCCAGGAGAGCCACGGCGATCGCGCCACCCATGGAATAGCCCATCAGGTCAACACGCTCGAGGCCTGCTGCATCCATAACGGCGCGGACGTCGCTCGGCATGCGAGGGTCTTCGTACGCGGCTGGATCATGCGGTTTGCCGCTCCTGCCATGCCCTCGGCAGTCCGAGCCGACCACGCTGCGGCCATCGCCGACAAGAAACTCGATCCACCCGCTCTGCCCCCAGTTGCCCTCCAGACTCGAGAGATAGCCGTGCACGAGCACGATCGGTGGCCCCTTCGCCGGTGATCTCGTAATGAATCGGCACGCCTGCTGAGTCGACGACGGGCATCGCGGCATCTGTTGTACGCCACCCACTGCTCCGGCGACACGGTGCGGCGGCAGCCAGCTTGCAAGCAGCGGCGTTCTAAACAGACCGGCTCAAACTGGCAAGCAGAACTCGTTTACGGAGCAGGTCGAATTTGGCTCTGCCGAACATCTGGCGCTCAGCGATTCGCCAGGCCGGAGCATTTTACCGGGTCATTCCGGTCGAGTGCACGAAATGTGTGCCAGATCCTGAAAGCTCCCCAATCTGCGACGTGAGAAATCCTCACCGGGCGACGTAGGAGTCGTTTCTGGGGAGGGATTCGGGGGAACCCCTCTGTGGATTCTGTGGACGACTGGGGTTGGTGGTCAGGGTCAATAAACGGTCAGCGTTTCAGGAGCCGGCAATCCTACTGGCTGGCCCTCCGAACCGATGATCTCCAGCTCGCCGAGGAACCCGTCGATGACGTGCAATACAACCATTACGTCGTTGCCCGCTGCGTCCGTGCCTCTCGCTTCCACTGGAACTCTGGCGATGACGGCAGCTGCAAGACTCGGCTCTCTTGTCGGGCTCATCTTCAAGCTGGGGTCACGTCCTCGTCCGCTGGCGAGCACGCGAACTGACGGCAGTTGACGGCGGAGGTGCTCGGAGCCTTTGAACTCGTGCGCCAACAACTTGCTGATGACGGCTTCTTCGGCGGGTGAAAGCGTGCGAGGGGGGTCCACACGGAGCCAGTACGCCAGACCCTCGGTCAAGAAGTCATCGAAGCTATAGGTCACCGGAGGAATTCTTGTGTCACTGGCCGCGCACCCCGGTCCAGGGCGATTCGGTTCTCGATCGCTAGCCGGTTACGGACACAGCGCCGACTTCTGTAGTCCCAGTGGACCGCTGGTGGAGGCAACGTCGCCCTGATTGCCGCCCCGATCGCATGATGCGTTCTTCCACTCATCGTGGAATAAGCCCTGCCCGCCGGCACTGTAGTTGAAAAAGAACGTGCCAATCGTGAACGGCGAGCCCGTGAAGTGGCTCTGGATGAAGGTGGTGGTGGTGCACAAGCCGGCGGGGACGCAGGCGGGGCTTGTCGAGGTCTGCGCGCCGGTCACCGTGATCATCAGGTAGCCGTGCATCGAGCCAGAGACGCCCGAGTTGATGGTGCCGCCCACATTCGTGTCGCATCCGCCCGGACTCGGCCCAGCCATGGTCGCGAAGCTGCCGCTCTTGAATTGCTCGACCACCTCGAAAGTCGTCGTCGCAGTCTTCCTGACGGTGAAATGCCGATCGAAGGTGTCCTGAGCCCAGTCGTTGCCGCAGGTGCTCGAATCCGGCGAGCTGCTCGCATACGGACCGTAGTGCTGCGTTGGTGAGCCGCCGCCCGAGAGCGCCGTCGCCAGGTCCATCGTGGAAAACGCATCGTCGCCGACCTGAGCGATCTGAGACAGGAGTCCCAACGAAGTCGAGCCGGCCGCGAATGCGGCATCCTCTGTCGGCTCAGCCATCGCTGGTGCGACCGTCGCTGCTGCCAGCCCTAATACAAGAAGCAGAACAAGCGCCTTGGACATCGCTTGGCTTGCTCCCCCTTTCGGCGGGCGACTACAGGCAACGCGGTGCCACGTGTTACAAAGGCCGGCGCATATGCGCCTGAGCGGGATGATCACGGCCGTCGATGCGCATGCTGGCGGCGAGCCAGGGCGCGTCATCACCGGCGGCGTGCTCGACGTTCCAGGCCGGACCATGTTCGAAAAGCGCACCCACCTGCTCGAGCACGCCGATGGGCTGCGCAAGCGCATGCTGCGCGAGCCCCGCGGCTACCCCGCGCTGTGCTGCAACCTGATCCTGCCGCCGACCGTGCCCGAGGCCGACGCCGGCTTCGTGATCATGGAGCAGACCGACTACCCGCCGATGTCGGGCAGCAACACCATCTGTGTCACGACCGTCCTGCTCGAGACCGGCATGCTGCCGATGTGCGAGCCGGTCACCGAGCTGGTGCTGGAAGCGCCCGCCGGTCTCGTCGCCGTTACAGCCGAGGTGTGTAACGGGAAGGTGACCAGCGTCACGCTCCGCAACGTCCCCTCCTTCGCCACCCACCTCGACGTGCCCATCGAGGTCCCCCACCTGGGCACGCTGCGCGTCGACGTCGCCTACGGTGGCATGTTCTACGTGATCGCCGACGCCGCGCCGCTGGGCCTGCAGCTCACGCCCGACGAGGGCCGCGAGATCGTCCGCGTCGGCGAGATGATCAAGGCCGCCGCGCGCGAGCAGCTGCC
>WNGB01012114.1_pt1 | contig 11751 bp, 8 predicted proteins | sample 5400681 | NCBI WGS metagenome assembly WNGB01 (sample SAMN13153367, study PRJNA577476) | soil metagenome | isolation source: 115 cm soil or saprolite under grassland replicate 2 | place: USA:California | collected 2016-06-15 | reverse complement strand
CGGAGACGAGGGCGCCGATCAAGGCACCCACCCCGAACACCGCCGAGAGAGCGCCGAAGACCTGTGGGCCCGAGTGGAGGGTTTGCTTGGCGAGGACGGGCAGCAGGACGTTGAAGTTGAGGCAGAACGTGCTCATCACAGCGACGAGGCTGAGCATCAGCCAGATCTGCTCGTCGTGGCGCGCGTAGGAGATGCCCTCCTTCAGCCCGGCGTACAGCGTGCGCGGGCGCTCGCGGCCGTCGACCGCATGGAACTCCTGCGGTCTCATCATCAGCAGGCCGGCGAGGACGGCGATGTAGCTGGCCGCGTTGACGGCGAAACAGACACCGGCGCCGGCTGCCGCGATCAGGACGCCGCCGATCGCGGGGCCGAAGATGCGCGCGCCGTTGAAGACGCCGGAGTTCAGGCTGATCGCGTTTGGGAGCTCGAGCGGCCCGACCATCCGGAAGGTCAGCGACTGGCGCGATGGCGCGTCGAGCACCTGCACGAGGCCCATCAGCGCCGCGATCACGTAGACGTGCCAGGCCTGCGCGACGCCTGCGAGCGCGATGACCGCGATGGTCGACGCGAGGAGCATCTGTGTGAACTGCGTCGCGATCACCGTGCGCCAGGCGTCGAGACGGTCGACGACGACGCCCGCGACCATGCTGAAGAGCGTGAACGGCAGGAACTGACAGAGCGCGAGGATCCCGACCGCGAACGGCGAGTGGGTCAGAGAGAGGACGAGCCACGCCTGCGCGACTCGCTGCATCCACGTCCCGATGTTGGAGATGACCTGGCCGGTGAAGAAGAGCCGGTAGTTGCGGTGCTTGCGCACGCTCAGGAAGGTGCGCGCGCCGGCTCGGAGAATCGCCGCCGTCATGTGCCCCCCGCGTCGAGCAGCCTGGTCAACGGCTCGATCGCAGCGTCGACGGCCTCGAGCTCGTCGTGGTCGAGCTGGCGCAGTCGCGCCGAGAGCCAGGCGGTCCGCTTGGACTTGACCGAGCGGAGGACCTTCTGGCCGGCGGCAGTCAGAGACAGCCCGACGCGCCGCTGATCCCCTTCGACCGGTGCGCGCTGGACGAGCCCGGCTTCCTCGAGACGGGCCACGAACTTCGACATCCCGGGGACGGACATCCGCTCGAGCGAGGCGAGCTCCCGCATCCCGATGCCGGGGTGGTACTTGATCTGGACGAGGAGAGCGACCTGGCCGCCGGTGACGCCCAGCGAATGGACCTCGCGGCGGAGCTCCCGGTTCAGCTTCAGGAGGACCGGGCGGAGCCGGTTCGCGAGTGCGGTGGTGTCGAGGACTTCAGCGGCGAGCATTTCGTTAACCAGGTTAACTAATCGGCCGAGGCCGCCGTCGAGTTGAGGCCTAACCCCTCGTTTGAGGGGCACAATGGCGCTCATGGCGCGGAACCCCCTCGAGGACGTCGCCCGCGGGCTCCGCGTTCTGGGCGAGCGGCTGGCCCAGGGGGGCGACCCGGGTGACTGGATCTCGGACCAGCTCGATTCGCTGCGGCGCCCGGAACCGGTTCGGACCCTGTCCGAGCTCCGGGCGGAGCTCGACTCCCTGATCGGGCTGGAGACCGTCAAGGAGCAGGTCCACTCCCTGGTCGCGTTCCTCCAGGTGCAGGCGGAGCGGCAGCGGCACGGCCTGCCCGAGGTCGCGACGTCCCAACATCTGGTCTTCCTCGGCAACCCGGGCACGGGCAAGACGACGGTCGCTCGGCTGCTCGCAGAGATGTATCGCGCGATGGGGCTGCTGCGGCGCGGCCACCTCGTCGAGGTCGATCGCGCCGGCCTCGTCGGCCAGTACGTGGGCATGACCGCGATCAAGACCGACCGTGTCATCCGCCGCGCGCTCGACGGCGTGCTGTTCATCGACGAGGCGTACGCGCTGTCGGTCGGCGACGAGCGGCAGGACTTCGGGCCGGAGGCGATCGAGACGCTGCTGAAGCGGATGGAGGACTACCGCCACAGGCTGGTCGTGATCGTCGCCGGCTATCCGCGGCTGATGCATCGCTTTCTCCAGTCGAACCCCGGTCTGCGCTCGCGCTTCTCGCGAGAGATCAGCTTCCCGGACTACTCGACGGACGAGCTCGTCGCAATCGCCGAGAGGCTTGCGGGCGAGTACGAGTACACCCTGGACGACGAGGCGCGGGAGGTGCTGCAGCGCATCCTGGCCGGCGCGGCGCGCGGCGAAGGGTTCGGCAATGCTCGCTTCGTGCGCACGCTGTTCGAGCAGGCGCTCAACGCGCAGGCGCTACGGCTTGCTCGCGTCGAGGGGGCGGAGCTCTCCGACCTCGATCGTTCTGAGCTGATGACGTTGCGAGCCGACGACGTGCTGGCGGGGGCGCGGGCGCTGGGGGAGGAGCCGCTCGAGGAGGCGCCGCGCGGATTCTTGCGCCGCCGCCGCTAGCGGGTCAAGGTGGCGCCGCTACCGCGCGAGCCGTGACTTGCGCCCACTCCGCCGGACGCAAGTGCCGCCAGGGCGAGCACGAGCCACGCGATCAAGCAGAGCAAAATGAGCCGCATTGAACGTTCTGACGCCCGTTTCCCCCCGCAGTTTGCGTCATTTCTGTTAAGCGGTTATCGGTTCAAAGCGCGAATCTCCCACGGGCCGAGCTCGAGCTCGTGCCCATCGAAGCTCACGCTTCGGCGTTCCGCGCTTTCGTTGGCGAGCCGCGCCTTCCCGGGCTGCAAGCAGGTGAGCACGACGCTCGGATCCGCCTCGAGGACGGGCCCGCTCTGCCTGCGGAGCTCGCCCGAGCTGCCCGTCCCGCGTGCTGTGACGAAGGGATGCCGGTACGCCTCTGCGTGCGTGTGCACGTCTTCCGTGCTCGGGAGATACGCGAACGAAAAGCTCCAGGGCCCTCGCATCTGTGCGGCCGGGATCGGAACCTCCGGGCCGGCGTTCTCCTCACGCCACGGATTGTCGGCGCGGCTGATCAGGCCCGTCGAGCGGAGCACGGTCACCGCGAGCTCGCCGTCGAGGAGCTCGTACTCGGTGACGTGTTCGAGCAGCAACGCCATGCCTCCGGCGGTCACGAAGCCCTGCGCCGGGTACGTCGGCACCGGCACCTCGCCGTGTCCGCCCTCCACCTCGCGGCCGCGCTCGACCACAGCAAACTGTCCCGCCGCGAACGAGGTCTGCGCGGGCTCGTGCAGCGGGACGTGCACGCGCACGCGCTGGTTCTCGCATGGGTTCTCGAGCTCGATGCGAATGCGCACGAACGGCTCGTGTGTGCGTTGCTCGAGCCGCGTATGCGTCTCCACCCTCTCACCGTCCCAGACGTACGTGCGGTGCAGGATTCGAACTCTCCGCAGCGGCCCGTCTTCGACAGTTTCTGTTCGTTCCGCCGTCGGTTCGTCGACGAGCACGTCGTCCTCGGGCGGCGCGTAGTTGTACGAGTCACCGACGTCCTTGCCGCGCACGATGCGCGTCTCCACTGCCACGTCCGGCCAGGTCCCAGGGACAGTCCCTGGGACCTGGCCCGCGCGGACTGCCGTCCAGCCGAGAGCGGGTGCCGTCACCAGTGTCGGCGTGCCCTCGAGGTCGACGAGGTCAGTCCGCTCGCGCGGCGAGGGGTTCACGACTGCAAAGGCATCTGCGGGAACGCCGGCGGCGAGCCGCGCCAGTGCGCGGCCGGCGAGCTCGCGGCCGATCTGCTCGGCCTCGGCGTAGCGGACGAGCACCTGCGCCGACACCTCGTCCGCCGAGCAGCCGCAGATCGAGTCGTGCGCCGAGTTCTGGAACATGCGCGTCCATGCAACGCGCAGGAACGGCTCCGGCCAGTCGGCGCCGTACAGCGCCTGCAGGGGCTCGGCGTAGCGCTCGAGCCAGCGCTCCGCTCGCGCGGACGCCGCCTTCAGGTCGATCCGCGCCGAGGTCACGCCCGGCAGCAGGTTCGCCCGCGCCGCCGAGCGGAGCTCACCGCGCCACCGCGTCAGGCCGTCCTGTACGCGTGCGCCCGCGAGGTACTCGGCCAGCGTTCCGATCCGCGCCCCCTCCGGTGTGCGGGCCACGAGGTCCGGCACCAGCGGCATGTGGTCGGTTCCGACCATGCCCAGAATGTCGTCCTCGCCGAACCAGGGCCGGTAGAGCTCCTCGAACGGCGCGAGGTCGGCCTCCCGGGGCCCGTCGAACAGATGGGCGGCGTTGTCGTAGCCATCCGGCAGGTACTCCGTCAGCACCTCCGAGCCGTCGATGCCTTCCCAGGCGAAGCGGTGGCTCCGGACCGCGCCCGGGACGCCGCGCCAGGCGACTGCGACCTCGATTCCTGCGGCGCGCAGGATCTGCGGCATCTGCGCGACGTGCCCGAACATGTCGGGCAGGTAGCCGACGCGCATCGTGCCGCCCAGCTCCTCTGCGCGCGCCAGCCCGGCTTCCAGGTTCCGGATGATCGTCTCTCCGTCGACCAGGAACTCGTCCATCAGCGCCTGCCACGGCCCGATCGCGAGTCGCCCCGCGCGGACGAGCGCGCGAAGCCGCTCCTCGGCCTCGGGCCGGATCTCGAGGTAGTCGTCCGCCGTCGCCAGCTGGCCGTCGAGCGTGAAGCACAACCGCTCGTCGCGCTCGAGCTCGTCCAGCACCTCGTCGACGACGTCGACCAGCGAGATGCGGAACGACTGGAATGGCCGGTACCACTCCCGGTCCCAGTGCGTATGCGGGACGAGGAAGATCAGGACTTGACGGAGCCCGCGAGCAAGCCCTGCACGAAGTAGCGCTGCAGCGCGAAGAAGACGAGCAGCGGCACCGTCATCAAGAGGAATGCGGCCGCCGCGAGGAGCCCGTACTGATGTCCGTACGCCGACAGCAGAGTGGTGACCCGCACCGTCATCGGCTGCTTGTTGGAATCCGAGACGAAGATCAGGGCCATCAGCAGGTCGTTCCAGACCCAGAGGAACTGGAAGATCGCAAACGACGCCAGCGCGGGGACGGACAGCGGGACGACCACACGGCGGAAGATGGAGAAGTCGGACGCGCCGTCCATGCGTGCAGCTTCGATCAGGTCCTTCGGCAACGTGATGAAGAAGTTCCGCAACAGGAAGATGGCGAGCGGTAAGCCGAACGCCGTGTGTGCCAGCCAGATGCCCCAGTAGCCGTTGTTGAGATGGCCGTTGTCGCGGAAGAGCTTGAGGAGAGGCACCAGGGACGTCTGGATCGGGACGATCATCAGCGCGACGACGAAGAGGAAGACCGTGTCGCGGAACGGGAAGTTGCCCCACGCAAAGCCGTACGCGGCGAGCGCGCCGATCGTCAGCGGGAGCAGCGTGGCGGGCAACGTGATGATCAGGCTGTTCACGAAGGCGCGCTCCATGTGTTGGCCGTGGAGCACGGAGCTGTAGTTCTGCAGCGTCCAGTCCCAGTGTGTGACCCCATACCACCAACCGCTGGACGCGATCTCCTGCTCCGGGCGGAAAGACGTAATGGCCAACCCGATCGTCGGGACGAGCCAGATGAGGGCGACCGCGATCAACACGAGGTGCAGCGGGGAGCGCGTGATGAAGCCGACGAGCCGCGCGCTGCGCGTCGTCGTTTGCACGCGAACGACGTGCTCGGCAGTCGCCACTAGGTGATCACCCGCGAGCTGCGGAAGCGGACGACGTTCAGAATCATCACCGGCAGCAGCAGGATCAGCATGATCACCGCCACCGCGGCGCCGTAGCCGGCGCGATCGTTCCGGAACGTCTCGTTGTACATCGTGTACGCGATCACCCGGCTCGAGGACCCCGGCCCGCCGTCGGTCATCACGTAGATGATGTCGAAGACCTTGATCACGTTGATCAGCAGCCAGACCGTCACGATCGAGATCGGCAGGCTCAGCATCGGCAGCACGATGCGCCTGAAGATCGACCATTCACCGGCGCCGTCGACGCGTGCGGCTTCGATCACCTCGTTGGGGATGCCTTTGATCGCCGCCGAGAGCACAACCATCACGAAGCCGGTCGACGCCCAGACGTAGGCGAAGATCAGCGCGTAGTTGACCGTGCTCGGCCGGCCGACCCACGAGATCGGGTTGTAGCCGTGCCAGATGCCGTGGACGAGCGCGTTGAGCACGCCCTGGTCGATGTCCGGGCTGTACACGAGCAGCCAGATCACCCCGACCGCCGTTGCCGAGATCGCCATCGGGACGAACACGGCGGTTTTCACCGTGCGCTCGTAGCGCACGCGTACTGCCAAAACCGCGAGCCCGAGGCCGAACAGAAGCGACAGGCCCGTATAGAAGATGAGCCAGCGCAGGTTGTTCATCAGCGCGCCCTGCGGCGGGAACGTGCTCAGGTCGAGGAAGTCCTTGTCGTTGGTGAGCAGTTCCTTGAAGTTGGAAAGCCCGATCCAGTGCGTGAACTTGAAGAAGAAATCGCTGTCGTAGAAAGAGAGCCTGATGGTGTAGTACGCGGGATAGACGACGAAGAGGCCGAGGACGATCAGCGCGGGCACGATGAACATCGCACCTTGGAAGCGCTCGCGGATCGTTCGCCCCGCGCTTCGCGGCGGTGGCGGTGTGGCGACCGGTGCTGTCAGGGGTTGCGGTGTCGACACGTGGGACGAAAAAACGAGCGGCGCCCTCGTGGGCGCCGCTCGTCAGGTCAACTGGCGTTATCCGAACTGTCCGGCGATCTTCTTCTGGAAGTCGGACATGAGGCTCTTCGCGTTACCGGGCTTCTGGATCACGTTCTGAAGCGTGTCGCCCCAGGTGTCTCCGAAAGCGCCGGGCAGCTGGTCTGAGCCGTCGAAGCGGAAGATCTTGGCGCTCTTGACCTGCGCCGCCTCCTTGCGGACGAGCAGGTTGGGATACGCACTTGCCGGCACCCGCTTGTTCGGCGAGATGATCGCGCCCGTCGAGACCCAGATCTTCCCGGCCGCGGGCGAGGAGATGTACTGCAGGAACTTGCGGACGTCCGCGCTGTCCTTGAACGCGACGGCGAGGTCGCCGCCGCCGACGAGCGGGCTGCCCCACTTCTTGTCGATCGACGGCCATGGGAAGAAGTCGATCGTCTTGCCGGCCTTCAACGACTTGTTGATCTGGCCGAGCGCGATGCCGCCCATGAACCCGCCTTCCATGTACATCTGGGCGGTGTTACCGCGCTTGCCGAACACCTTTGCCATCGCGTCCTGGAAGCTCAGGCCCAGTGCTCCCTGGATGCCTCCGGCAACGTTCTTGTTGTTCAGGACGCTCGTCATCATGTTCAGCGCCTTGATGACGGATGCGTCGGTGAACGGCAACTTGCCCGTGAACAGAGCCTGGTACTTCGCGGGCCCTGCAGTCCGGACGTAGATGTTCTCGAACCAGTCGGTGAGCGTCCACGAGCTCGGCCCGGGACCGCAGCCGAGTGCCCAAGGCTTCAATCCCTTCGCCGTGTACTTGTTCTGGATCGCGATCAGCTGGTTCCACGTCTTCGGGATCGCGAAGTGGTACTGCTTGAACGACTGCGGCTTGTACCAGATGACGCTCTTCGAGTTCGCCTTCGCCGGTAGGCCGTAGATCTTTCCGCCGACCGTTCCGAGATTGGTCCACGCGCCGCTGTAGTTCTGTTTCAGGTATGCGGTCGTGAAGCCGAGGCTGTTGAGCGGCTTCAACACGCCCTGCTGCGCAAGCGTGGCGAGGTTGCCGGGGCGCGGAACGATCGCGATGTCGGGCGGATTCCCCGCGGCGAGACGCGTGCGGATCGCCGGGATGAAGTCGCGCGCCGGCGTGTACTTCACGTCGATGCTCGTGTTCTTCGTGAACTGATCGGTCACTTTGGTGAACGCGTCCTTCTCACTGCCGCCCCACAGCGAGAGGACCTCGATACTTCCTGCTGAACGTGCTGCCGGCTTCGAGCTGGCCGTAGCGGCAAACGTCGCCGCGATTGCGCCAGTAACGACGGCCAGCAATACGAGCCAAGAACGTCGCTTCAACTCGATCCTCCTCCTCCAGGCGGCCGGCTTTCCTGGCCGCCATGTTTGGTCGACTCCCCGCTTCGACTCGACCCTCCGCGGCCGATCCTATCCCTTTCAACTCGTAGGAACGAGGCTCTCCTCCGTCTCCGGATCGAACAAATGGAGCTTCTCGGTCGGGATCGTGAACTCGACGTTGTCGCCGATCTGCACCTTCCTGTCGCTCGATACGAGGGCGATGACCTCGTTCCCTTCCGCATCTGCATGCAGCAGCTCCTGGTTGCCGAGGTATTCGACGACCTCGATCTTCGCCGGGAAGCGCACGGCGCCGTCGCCAGTGCCGTTCGCGATCTCCAGGTCCTCCGGACGGAACCCGATCTCGAGCTGGCGTCCGTGCCGGTCCTGCGCAACCTTCGCCCGTGAGCCCGTCAGGTGGAGCAGGTGATTGCCCATCTTCAGCTTCCCTTGGTCCGCGTGCACCGTTGCGAAGTTCATCGCCGGCGAGCCGATGAACGCGGCGACGAACTTGTTCACCGGGTGCATGTAGAGCTCGGGCGGCGGCCCGACCTGTTGCAGCACTCCCTCGCTCATGACCGCGATGCGGTCACCCATCGTCATCGCCTCGACCTGGTCGTGCGTGACGTACACGGTCGTCGTCCCGAGCCGCTGCTGGATGCGCAGGATCTCCGCCCGCGTCTGCACGCGCAGCTTGGCATCGAGGTTCGAGAGCGGCTCGTCCATCAGGAACGCCGACGGCTCGCGCACGATCGCACGACCGAGTGCCACGCGCTGGCGCTGTCCACCGGAGAGGGCCTTCGGCTTTCTGTCGAGGAACCGCTCGAGGTTGAGGATCTTCGCGGCCTCGTCGACCCGGCGCTTGATCTCCTGCTTCGGCGTCTTCAGCAGCTTTAGTCCGAACGCGAGGTTGTTGAAGACCGTCATGTGCGGATAGAGCGCGTACGACTGGAACACCATCGCGATGTCCCGGTCCTTGGAGGGGACGCGGTTGACGACTCGGTCGTCGATCTTGATCTGGCCGGCGGTGATCTCCTCGAGACCTGCGAGGCAGCGCAGAGCAGTCGTCTTGCCGCAACCGGAGGGCCCGACCAGCACGAGGAACTCCCCGTCCTTGATCAGGAGGTCGAGGTCGTTGACCGCAATGACGTCATCGGCATAGGCCTTGGTGACGTGGTCGAAGGTGACGCTCGCCATGCGCGGTGAGATGCTAACCGCCGAGCGCCTGCGCGCAAAGCCCCTGGAAATGGGCGACCAGCTGCTCGCTCTCGGACAGCAGGCGCCCCTCCGGCAGGACGCCCGACCGGACGCCGCGCTGAACGCCCTCCACGAGCGCCCTGTCCTCCCTGCCGATCTGGTCGTCGAAGGCGATCAGCTCGTCGATCCAGGCCTGGTCGGCGTCGGGCGCAAAGAAGTAGTCGAGGAAGCGGCAGGTGCGCTCGGGGCCGAGCGGCAGGATCGGCCCGCACGAGAGGTTCGGCTGCCCCGGGAACACGTTGATGCCGAAGTTCGGCCAGAGGAAATGGAACTGGCTGCGCTGGACCTCTCCGCCGGCGAGGAAGGAGTCACCGTTCTGGCGGAGCGGGCCGACCTGGCTGGAGACGAGGCCGTGGGCCTCGAGTTGGTACGAGTCGGGCGACACGTCGACCGCCGCCGTGAACCCGGGATGCGCGACTGCGCAGTGGTAGCACTCCAGGAAGTTCTCGCACGCGATCTTCCAGTTCGCTTCCAGCTCGAACTCGCTGCGGAACCTGAATTGGAGCGCGTCGACGTCGATGATCTCCGCGAGCCGCGTAGGCACGTCGCCGAGCGCGTGGGCGAGGGGCTCAGCGTCGGGGTCCGGGTTGACGAAGACGAACGGCCCCCACATGTCCACCCGGATCGACTGCAAGCCGAGCTCGCCGAATTCGAAGCCCGGCTCGCGATCGGAGCGCGGGGCGGCCCGCAGTGCACCGTCCAGGCCGTAGGTCCACGCGTGGTACGGACACTGCAGCGTCTCTCGCGCGCCCGCGCCGCTCGCGACGACGTGGCCCCGATGGCGGCAGACGTTCACGAATGCCCGCAGCAGGCCGTCGCGCGCGCGCGTGACTACAACGGGAATCTGCCCGGCGACGGAGGCGAAGTACGAGCCGTCCTCTTCGACCTGGCCCGTCTGGCCGACGTACTGCCACGCCCGCGCAAAGATTCGCTCGCCCTCGCGTCGCAGCACGCCGGGATCGGCGTACCAGGTCCAGGGCAGAGTCCTCTCCATCGCCGCGAACTGTAGTGTCCGAAGCGTGGCTGTCACGAAGGCGAAACAGCTGCCTCTCTTCGAGCAGTTCTTTGCCGTCCGCCGCTTCTCGTCTGTGCTCACGTTCACAGAGGACGGTGCGAACGTGCTGTTCGCGAGCAACATGTCGGGCCAGTTCAACCTCTGGCGTGTTCCCGTCGCAGGCGGGTGGCCCGATCAGCTGACGGGGTTCACGGAGGACACGGTGCGTGGCGTCGGCGTCTCGCCCCGGGACGGCACGATCCTGCTCTGCGCGGACCACGACGGCGACGAGTTCCATCAGCTGTTTCTGATCAGCGGCGGCAACGACTGGCCCGAGCGGCTGACGAACGAGCCGCAGGTGCAGCACTTCGTCGGTACCGACGCCTGGTCGCCCGACGGCACGAAGTTCGCCTACGCCGCGAATTCCCGCACGCCCACCGACATGGAGTGCTGGATTCGCGACGCCGAGTCGGGCGAGACACACGCCGTCTTCGGGCAGGGCATGTTCTCGTTCCCGTTTGCGTGGTCACCGGACGGCACGAAGCTCCTCGCGATCGATTCCCGCAACAACAGCGACACGTCCATCCACCTGATCGAAGTCGAGACCGGTCAGGCGCGGGAGCTGACGCCGCACGACGACGACGCGCTGTTCGCTCCCGGCTCCTGGGCCGCCGACGGCTCGGGCTTCTACCTCCTGACGGACGCCGACAGCGAGTTCCGCGGGCTGGCCTACTACGACCTGGCCGCGGATCGCTACTCGTGGGTCGAGGAGCCGCAGGCCGACGTCGATGACCTGAGGCTCTCGGAGGACGGGCGCGTCCTCGCCTGGGTCGTCAACGAGGAGGGCTACGACCGCTTGCATCTCCGCGACCTCGAGAGCGGCCGCGACCTCATCGCCGACCTGCCCGACGGTGCGCGGCCGCATCTGACCGGCGCGGAGCCGCCGCTGGCGCTGTCGCCCGACGGCTCGCTCGCGGCGCTGATCGTCTCGAGCCCTCGCCGCCCGCCGGAGGTGTGGGTGGTCGAGACAGAGACGGGGCGCGCGCGGGCCGTCACGGAGAGCCGCATCGGCGGCTTGCGCGAGGACGAGCTCGTCGAGATCGAGCTGGTCAGCTTCCCGACGTTCGACGGGCGGGACGTTCCCGCCTGGCTCTACCGGCCCGACGTCGACGGCAAGGCGCCGGTCGTGCTGTCGATCCACGGCGGGCCCGAGGCGCAGGAGCGTCCCCTGTACCAGCCGCTCTACCAGTACCTGCTCTCCCGAGGGATCGGGGTGCTCGCGACGAACATCCGCGGGTCGACCGGGTATGGCAAGTCGTATCAGCGGCTCGTCCAGCGCGACTGGGGCGGCGGCGACATGCAGGACTGGGAGCACGCCGTCAGGTGGCTGCAGCAGCAGGACTGGGTCGACGGGGACCGCATCGGCGTCTGCGGCGGCTCATACGGCGGCTTCGCGGTGCTGACCTGCGTGACGCGCCTGCCGGACTACTGGGCTGCGGCGGTCGACATCTTCGGCCCGTCGAACCTGGTCACGTTCGCCAAGGCCGTGCCGCCGACCTGGAAGCGCTTCATCGCGCGCTTCGTCGGCGATCCCGAGACCGAGGCGGACTTCCTGATGGAG
>WNGB01017142.1_pt1 | contig 11752 bp, 13 predicted proteins | sample 5400681 | NCBI WGS metagenome assembly WNGB01 (sample SAMN13153367, study PRJNA577476) | soil metagenome | isolation source: 115 cm soil or saprolite under grassland replicate 2 | place: USA:California | collected 2016-06-15 | reverse complement strand
GCACCCAGGGTGAGGAGCGCGGAGGCGGAGCCCAGGGCGATGCGGCGCGCGGGCAGGCGCCGCCGCGCGGTCAGTGCGGGGAGCACGCGTCCGCCCGGAGCGCGGCGCGATGGAGCCGGTCGGCATGGCGAAGCTCGATCTCGATCGTCCGACCGACACAGCGCACCTCGACCCGGCCGTCGAACACGGCGCCGTTGCGCGCGGCCGCCTCCGCGGCGGCGGCGCGCGCGGCCTCGCGTGTCGCCGCGTCCGCGAGCATGCCCGGCACGTCCGCGGTGGGACGCGGGACGTCAAAGGCATGAGCGCGCAGTGCGTCGAGATGCGCTACGTACCGATCCGCCACCGCCGCGGCTGCTGCTTCGACCGCCGCTTCGCCGGCGTTCTCCGCGCGTGCGTTCTCGAGCACGCCTTCCTGCGCCACGCGCAGACCGACGATCGCCAGCGCGCCGATGCCGATGAGGATCGCGGCGATGACGAGCGCCTGACCGCGTTCGCCGCTCACGGTGTCCACTCGATGCGACGCGACGCGCTCGCCGTGACGACGAAGTGCGGAAGTCCGGCGAATCCAAGCGGAACGGGCAGGGTGTAGCTCGCGCGGACCGTCAGCAGAGATCCGCGCGGGTCGCCGCTGCGCGGCGGCTCGTCCTGTTGCGGCGCGATCGCGCTGCTCACGCGCTCGGGGGCGAGCGGAGCGACCGTCGCTGCGAGCGTCCCGCGGATCTGCTCGTCGTCGTTCGTGAGCGCGCCGGCTCGTGCGGCCTCGGCGGTGGCGTGTTGGAGCGCGAGCCGCGCGATCCCAAGCTCGGCGACCAGCACCATCGCGAGCGCTACGACGAGGAGCGTCGGAAGGACCAGCGCGAACTCGACGATGGCTTGTCCGGCGTCACTTCTCACTCGCTGAGCGGCGGCCACGGCATCCGGCGGCTGAGCGTCCGGCGCACGAGCGCGCCGAAGCCTCCAAGGAGGACCACGACACAAAGCCCCCTGAGCGCGATGTCGGCGTAGTCGTCGACTCGCTCGGAGATGCGCTCGGACATGGCCTGAGAGACGGCGCGCAGGAGGATGTCGCGGTTGTCGCGCGGCACGGCCTTCTGTTCGATCGTCGCGAGCGTGAGCTCCAAGGCTTCCTTGTTCACGAGGATGCCGCCGTGACCCTCCCACTCCCGCGGCGAACCCGGCAGCAGCACACGCGAGTCCACGCCGGGATCGCGCGCATCGCTCGAGCTCACGAGCTCATCGGTCGCGAGCCGCAGGTCGAGCCGGACGACACCGCTGGGCGGCGGAACCGCACGGGTGCGCGCGAGATCACGCACGGCCGCGCTTTCGGGATCGTGGAGACGCGCGGACTCCGCGAGCGCGCGCGTATCCGAGCGGGCCGGCCCGCTCAGCGTGAGCGCCGCCTGCGCGACGCGCGCGGCGTGCGCGCCGTCGTGCGGCGCGGACCACGAGACGTATGTCGTCACGCCGTCGCTCGAGGAGAGTCCCAGCGCGAACGCGCGGTCGGCGACATTTCCGCCCAGCGAGTGCGTCACGATGTGCACCGCGTCGTACCCGCCCGACACCGAGCGAATGCCATCGCGCAGGTGGACTGCGTTCTCGTCGATCGGGTCGTAGGTGTTGTACACGCCGAAGTCCGTGCCGAAGCGCACGACGTCATACGTGCCGCTCGGGACGCGGTCCTGGAAATCCTTGAATGGATTGTCGCCTGGCCGCTTGTCCGTGCCGAGGCCCCCCACGAGCACGATGAGCTCTCTCTTCGGACCGGCGACGGCACCGGGCGCGACCACCGAAGGCGTCGGAGCGGGCGGGGCGGTCTCGGCGGTGCGCAGGACGGTGAGCGGCGGACGGGGGGAAGGGCCCGCGTCCAGCGGAGGGAGTGGCGGGCCCTCGTCCGCCGATGCGACGAGCGCCACGGCCGGCAGAGCCGCCCACGCCAGTAAGGTCGCTCCGATCAGCGCTCGTATTCGCATCGCCCCGGATATCAGCAGCAAGCGCAGCGATGTCGAAGAGGAGCCAGGACCGGTACGCGCGTACTAGTCCACGCCTGTAACCTTCAGACGGGCCATGAAGGGGTTACCGGTGATGCTCGTCGTCGCCCTGCTAGCCGCGTGCGCGCCGATGCCGATTGCGACGCTCCCCGTCACCTGCGGCACGAGCACCGGTGGCCGCGCCGACGCCGAGACGCAGCTCCGCTTCGTCGAGGCGAACGACACAGAGATCGTCCTCACCTTCGGCGCGAGCTCCGCCTCGAACGTCTTCGACATACCGGCGTTCGAGCTCGTTCCGCTCGACCGCCTGCGCGTGCGCGGCACGTCGACGCGCAACCCGGATGGGACGCTGAGCTACAACGGGCTCAGGGGAATCGAGCCGGGTGGCCGCACCGTACGCGGGATCACGCTCATCGACGAGAGCGAACGCGTCGTGACGTTCACGATCCTGCTCGAACGTGATACGTGTCCGTTCGTCGCCGCGAAGACCTACCAGTACGGCAAGAGCCCGCGCGCCCAGATCGCGCTCAGCTTCGGCGGCGCGAGCTCGCTGACGCTCGAGACCGTCTCGGACGTGGTCGGCGGCGCGCCCATCGGCACCGCCGTGCAGGCAAGCGGCGCGGGCTACGAGCCGTCGTCGAAGATCAGCATCGCGATCGGCGGCCGGCACGTCTGGGACACCACGGCGAACGCCGACGGGACGTTCGATTCAGGTTTCTGGATCCCTGACCGCGAGCCAGATCTCTACACCGTCATTGCGACCGACGGCCACGGACACGTCGGGAGGACCACGCTCCGCATCATGGCGCAGCGGAGGGTCGATTGATCGTGCTCGGCGTGGACGCCCTCATCGCCGTGGCGAGCAGCGCCCACGGGCCCGAGGGGCACTTCGACCTGCCGCGGGGAGGCGTGCGCTCGAACGCCGCACACGACCACCTCGCGGACGCTGGCGCGGCGCGCGAATTCCTTGGCGCGCGTCGCGAGTTCACCGCGCCCACCGGCGCGCCGCCGGCGTCGGAGCTGCGCCGGCTGCGTCTGCTGCGCGACGGAGTGCAGGCGCTCGCGCGCGGCGATGCGAGAGGCTATGTGCGCCGCCGCGACGCGCTCCTGCGGGGCGTGCGCTACCGGCTCGCCCCCGATGGCGCGCTCGTCAGCCCGAACACGGGTTGGACCGAGTTCTGCGACCTCCTGCTGCCGCTGCTGGTCGCGCTCGGGAGCGAGAGGGCGCGACTGCGCGCGTGCGGCAATCGCCGCTGCGGCTGGCTCTTCGTCGATCGCTCCGCGAACGGCCGGCGGCGCTGGTGCGATCCGAAGGCGTGCGGCAACCGGATGAAGGTGCGCCGCTTTCGGGCGCGCCGCTAAGCGCGAGCCTTCGCGACCTCGATCGCCTGCTGGCTCGCGGCCTTCTCTTCGCGATCGTCGAGCGGGATGAACTGCTGCGGTCCGTGACGGCGCTCGAGCGCCCACGCGAGCAGACGATCAGCGAGCCAGGGATTCTTCGGCAAGCATGAGCCGTGGCTGTACGTGCCAACGATCTTTCCCTGCACCGCGCCTTCGGTCTTGTCCTCGCCGTTGTTGCCGCTTCCCACGATGACGGTGCCGAGCGGCTTCGCGTTCGGCCCGAGATAGGTGCGCCCGCTGTGGTTCTCGAACCCGACGAGCATGCCGTCGGGCGTCTCGGCGACGAGATTCCCAACGAATCGCACGGCGCCGGCGCGCGTATGGACGTCGAGGACGCCGAGCCCCGGGATCGCCGGCGCGTTCTCGGGGACGTACTCGTGCCCGAGCAGCTGGTAGCCGCCGCAGATCGTCAGAGCCGCGGCGCCGTTCGCGAGTGACGCCGTGAGTGCACCGCCGTTGGGGCCGGCGAGGTCGGCGCCGACGATGTCCTGACCCTGGTCCTGGCCGCCGCCGAAGAACCAGAAGTCGGGCCAGTCCGCGTCGAAGCTCATGCCCGCGGTGAATGCGCGCACCTCGACCGGGATGTCGCGCCACCGGGCGCGCTGCGCGAGCGCGAGCACGTTCCCGCGATCGCCGTAGATGCTCATGAGGTCGGGGTAGAGATGGGCGATCCGCAGATCCATCGGTCAATCCTCCCAGAACGGCGCGACGTGGCCGCGCCGGGCGAGCTCGCCGCGCAGCGCGAGCATTGCCGTGTACGTGGCGAGCACGACGACCTCGCCGCCTTGCGGCGCCGCGCCGATCGCGCGATCGATCGCGCTCGCCCACTGGTCCACGACCTCGACCCGCTCGCGCGCGAGGCCGGCGTACTTCAGCCGGTTCGCAAGATCGCGCGAGCGGATCCCAGTCACCACAGCGTGCTCGACCGCGGGTGCCAGCGTCTCGAAGTCGGCGTCCCAGATCCACGAGACATCGCGGCCGTCGGCGTCACGGTCGTTCAGCGCCGCGAGCAGACGCGGGCGGCGGCCGGTCTCGAGCAGCGCGCCGATCGCGGCATTGAACCCCGCTGGGTTCTTCACGAGGATGAGCCGCAGCTCGCGCCCATCGACGCCGACCTGCTCCAGCCGTCCGAACGCCGGTCGGAAGTTGGCGATCGCGAGCGCCGCGGTGGGGAGCGCGATGTCGAGCGCGCGTGCCACCGCCAGCGCGGCGAGCGCGTTGTACGCGTTGTACAGACCCGCGACGGGGACGCGCACCGGATCGAACGCGCTCGCGACCGCGGTGCGCAGCTGCAGCTCGCTCGACACTGGCGTCAGCACGACGCGCGTCGCGGACACATCGCGCTCGGGCCGCGCGAGACCACACGACGCGCAGGACCAGGCGCCCTCGTGCGCCAGGACGACGCGTTCGTAACGCAGCGGTGCGCCACAGCGCGGACACCGCGTCGCGTCGCTGATCGCCTGCGGCACACGGCCGCCGACGGTCGGATCGTCGACGCCGAAGTAAAGGACGGGGCCGCGATGCCGCTCGCCGAGCATCGCAACGATCGGGTCGTCGGCGTTCAGGACCACGGTCGCGCGGGGATCGAGCGTCGCGATCGCGTCCCCGATACGGTGCGCGAGCTGATCGATCTCGAAGTAGCGGTCGAGCTGGTCACGGAAGAGATTGGTCACGAGGACCACGCGCGGAGCGATCCGTCCCAGCACGCGAGGCAGCGACGCCTCATCGACCTCGAACATCCCGATGTCGCCGCTCGATTCGGCGCGCCAGTTGCCATCGGCGAGCAGCGCGCCCGCGATGCCGCGCTCGAGATTCGAGCCCGAGCGGTTGTGTATGGGCGCCCAGCCGGTCGCGCGCACGATGTCGGACAGCATCCGCGCCGTGGTCGTCTTCCCGTTCGTTCCCGAGACGAGCACGACGCCGTGGGCGAGCTCGCTCGCGACGGCTCCGATGAAATCGGGATCGATCGTCAGCGCGACGAGTCCAGGCAGCGCGGTGCCTCCGCGGCCGCTGAGCTGAAGGCCGAAGCGGGTGATCTTTCCGGCCGCATTCGCGAGTAGGGCCAGGGGGTCGGGCACGCTACGAAGCGTACGGGGCGACGAGCCGGTGACCTATGCGGGCGACTGGACCTCGCGCAGCAGGATCTCGATCTCGTCGACCGCGCGACCAAGACGCATCACCAGCGACTTCGCGCCGTCGCCGTTGCCGCCTTCGCGCAGCTCGCCCATCGTTTCGAGCCGCGCAAGCTCGGCGACGGCACGCCGCAGCCGCGCGACCGACAGCGACGTCGGAAGGTTGCGGCGTAGAAGGACGATCCGTTCCTCGAGACGCTCCAGCCTTCGGCGAAGCTCGCCTTCGAGATCCTCCGGCGCGAGCTCGTCGAGGCGCTTCGCGTCAGCCTGGAGCGAGTTGAGGTCGCGCTGCACGAGCTGGGCCGCCTTCTCGAGCGAGTACCCCTTGGCGAGCGCCTGGCGGATGCGGATGACCTTCTCCATCGCGTAGACGTCGTAGTCGTGCTCGCCGTCGGCGGACGGCCTGACCAAGCCTTTCTTGGTCCAGTAGATGAGCTGCCGCGGAGTCACGTTGCAGACGCGCGCGGCCTCCGCTGCCGAGAGTCGGAGGCGCGACAGGACCTCACTGTCATTGGCGATGAGGACGCGCGCCAGAACGTCGCGGATCTCCGGCTCTGCCACGGAAAGCAGATTCTTCGGCGCGGGATAGGGGTATGTCAAGAACCGCGACAGATGGCACGCGGCGGTCCACGCCGCCCTTGGCTAGGCCTTCGCGCGGGCCGGCGCTCTCAGCGCTTGCCGATAGGCGACCTTCACGGTCGCGTGGAACCGGCTCAGCTTGCCGCGCTCCCACTCCGCCCAGAGACGCGAGACCTCGACGCCGACCGGAGCCGTCACGTCACTGGCCTTCACCGCTGCGGCAACGGCATCTTCCCAGCCCCGCGACGACGAGCCGGTGGCTTCACTCAGTCGGATGACACCGGGTGCGGTCTTAGGACGTCGTGCGGGCACCGGGTCCTTCGACGATGCGGCTGCGCTTCGCCACCGGTCGCACGGGTTGACCGTTCGTCGCGGCCTGCGAGGGTTCGATGGGCGGCAACGCGGCGATCTCGAGAAGCTCGTTGACCATCGCCGCGATGCGCTCGTTGAGCATGCGTCGCGTCTCGGCCCCGGGACGCGGCGCGAAGAGCATGCCAACGACCACACCGACGACGAACGCGCGAAGGGCGGCGTTGATGACACCGAACACGGTGACCTCCTCGTCAGCGGCTCTTGGGCGGGAAGCCCTCGAGTCCGTACTCCTTGATCTTCGCGTAGAGCAGGCGTCGGTAGATCCCCAGCATTTCCGCGGCCTTCGAACGATTGCCGCCCGCGTCCTTGAGCGCCTTCATGATCAGGTCCTTCTCGAACTGCGACACGGACTTCTTGAAGAACGATCGCTCCGCGGAGACGTCCTCGTTGTCGTCCTCGTGCTCACCTGCCTCGTGCTCGCCGAACGGCAGCTCGCGGCTGGTGATGATCTGGCCGCGCGACAGAACGACCGCGCGCTCGACGACGTTCTCGAGCTCGCGGACGTTGCCCGGCCAGTCGTACTCGGTGAGGCGCTTCAGCGCCTCCTCGCTGATCGCCGCCGGCTGTGCCGTCGCGCTGTAACGGTGCTTCGCCAGGAAGTGCTCGACGAGCGCGGGGATGTCCTCCTTGCGTTCGCGGAGCGGTGGCATGCGGATATTGATGACGTTGAGGCGGTAGAAGAGGTCGTCACGGAACTTGTTCTGTTCGACCTGCTTCTGTAGATCTTTGTTCGTCGCGCAGATCACGCGGATGTCGACCTTGATCGGCAGCGACGAACCGACACGCTCGATCTTCCGCTCCTGCAGCACGCGCAGCAGCTTCGTCTGCGTCGCGAGGCTCATCTCACCGATCTCGTCGAGGAAGACCGTGCCCTTGTCGGCGAGCTCGAAGCGGCCCTTGCGCATCGTCATAGCTCCGGTGAACGAGCCTTTCTCGTGTCCAAAGAGCTCCGCCTCGAGCAACGTCTCGGGCAGCGCGGCGCACGAGACCTTCACCAGCGGGCCGCTGCGGCGGTTGGAGTTGAGGTGCAGGGCCTCGGCGACGAGCTCCTTGCCGGTGCCGCTCTCGCCGGTGATCAGCACGGTCGCATCGGCCTTGGCGACCTTGCCGACGGTCTTGTAGACCTCCTGCATCGGTGGCGAGTTGCCGACGATGCGCTCGGTCTGCACCAGCGAGCTGATCTCGTCGCGCAGCACCTCGACCTCTTGCGCGAGATCCTGATAGTCGAAGGCCCGCTTGACGGTGTGCGCGATCTTGTCCAGCTCGAACGGCTTCGTGATGTAGTCGAACGCGCCGAGCTGCATGGCGTCGATGGCCGCGCGGGACGAGCCGAAGGCGGTCATGATCAGGACGGCGGTCTTTGGCGACGCGCTCTTCACCTTTGGGAGCGCCTCGATGCCGTCGAGCTCCGGCATCCGGACGTCCATGATCACCAGGTCCGGCGAGCTTTCGCCGACCTGCGTCACCACCTCCGTTCCGGTCGCCGCCTCGGTGATCGAGTAGCCCTCGTCGGTGAGCAGCTGCTTCAAAAGCGAACGGATCGATGCGTCGTCGTCCGCCACCAAAATGGACTTCTGGGCCATCTTTTGTACGGTTCCTTCCCACCGGGAGCCAAGCTACGGCTCTCGGACCACGCTTCTCGGTGTGAGGGACAAGTTTGTGTCCCGCGAAGCGTACATGTCAAATCACCGCCGCTCGGCTATGCGTCACGGAAGTGACCCTCAGGGCACGTCGCGGATGACCGGCAGGAAAGCGCCGACCGAAGCCGTGCAGAGCGTGAGGAGGCCGGCGAGCACCAGCAGCAAATCGACGCCGATCCGGTCGCTAAGTGCGCCTCCGAGCACGATCGCAGGCAGCCAGCTCAGATTCACGAGTGCGATCCGCGCGCCGAAAACCCGGGCGATCATCTCCGGGGGTGTTCCTTCCTGCAGGATCGTGACGTTCGGGACGTAGAAGAGGACATTGGTGATGCCGAGCAGGCCGAACAAGATCAGCGCGACCGGTACGGTAGGCGCTAATGCGATGAGCACGATGACCATACCGGTGGTCGCGAAACCAGCGATCAGCAACCGCCCTTTTCGCAGGCGAGCCACATACCGCGGCAGCAGCGTGCTGCCGAGGACGGCGCCGAAGGCGATGGCCCCTTCGGCCGCGCCATACAGGACAGCACCCGTGACCGGATCGTTTTCTGCGAAGCGCCTCACCACGAAGACGGGCGTGAGACTGTTGATGATCGGATTCGCCAGTTGGGCCACGAGCGAGAAGACCGTGTTGGCCCAGAGCACCGTGGAGCGGCGAAGGAACCTGAAGCCTTCGAAGGCACCAGCGACGATGGCCGACCATCTCACCGTGCCAGTGGGCTCGGCGACCACGACACGCGACAACAGGAGCGCTGACAGGCCGAAGGTCAGAGCATCCACGTAGAAGGCGCTCTCTCCGACGGTCGCGACGAGGACACCGCCTGCGAGCGCGCCGCTGATCTCTACCGCCCGATCCGACGCGAACACGAGCGAGTTGCCGGCCGCAAGCCGATCCCGTGTGAGCAACGCGGGCACGAGAGCTCCTCGCGCTGGACCGAAGACCGCGCCAAATACGCCGGCAAGGAAGGCGAGGAAGAACACGAGGACCAAGGGCATGTTCAGCGCGAGCAGCATGGGTATGAACCCGATCAGTGGCACACGCACGACGTCGCACCAGAACATCGCGCGCCGGGGACCGAAAGCGTCCGCGATCGCGCCTCCGAACAGACCGAAGAGAGCATTGGGCAGCGTCGCAATGGCGACGGCAACGGCCGTCAGGAGCGCCGACTGAGTCGCGCGGTACGTCACGAATACGAGGGCGACCAGTGTTATCGGATCGCCAAAGCGGCTGATCACCTGGGCCAGCCAGAAGAACGCGAAATTGGCGGAGCGGATCTCGCGGCGCGCGGCGCCTGTCGCGGGGGATTCCTGCAGCCACATGAAGGGGATAAGGAAGCCGCCGAAGGCAAGGAGGAAATCGCCGACGCTATAGACAGCATGGCCGATACCCACAGGAATGATGTCCGCGAGAAGCGGAAGCCTCGTGCCCGACTCGAGCACAACGTGAAGACCGTCGTCGGGGATCCGGGCGCTAACGCCGATCACCGTCGGTACGTCGTAGGGCATGCCCGAGTTCACAGCAATGACGAGAACGTTCATGAACGTTCCGATCGCGATGAGCGACGAACCGGGAAGACGCCAGTTGGCGAGCGCTACCGCACCGATGCCGATGAAGCCCACTTGGTAGACGAGCAACGATGATTGTGGGAGGAAGAATGTGATGAGACGTAGACCGGACGCCGCTACCAGTAGTGGCCAAAGGTGGAGAGTGAATGTGCTTAGGCGACGCCAGTCGCCCCCAAAAGCAACGCCGGCTGCGATCCCTGCGATTACACCGCTAGCCAGCATGTGCGTCGCGAACCATCGGTTCGCGCGCGAGACGGTGGCGTAGCTCCGCGAGCGTTTCATAGGTGATCGGGGGCAGCTCGCTGATCTCGAACGCCGCCGCGCCCCTCTTCTGGACCAGGCGCTCGAGCACCCGAACGATGTCTGGATCGAACTGCACGCCCTTGAAGCGGTTCAGCTGCTCCATCGCCCGTTCGTGTCCGACGGCCTTGCGATAGATGCGGTCGGAGGTCATCGCCTCATACGCGTCGGCGACGATGATGATCCGCGAGCCCAACGGGATGTCCGCGCCGCGCAGGCCGTCCGGGTAGCCGGATCCGTCGTAGTTCTCGTGATGATGCAGGACGATCGGGACGAGCACACGAAGTGCGGCCGACGGCTCGAGGATTGATGCGCCGTAAATTGGATGCCGCCGCATGAGTTCCTGCTCGACCGAATCCAATCGCTGTGGCTTCATGAGGATTCGGTCTTCGACGCCGATCTTGCCGATGTCGTGCAAGAGCCCGGCGAGCTCGATCTCCTCGATGACTTTCTCGGCTAGGTGGAGCTCACGAGCGATCGCACCCGCAATGCGTGAGACCCGGTCCGCATGGCCGCGTGTGAAGCCATCCTTCGCGTCGATAGCCTGCGATAACGCGCTCACGGTGCCGAAGAAGAGCTCCCTGGTCTCGGCGTATTTGCTGAACGAGAACCTCGCGAGATAGAGCGGCACGAGGAACAGGAACGCGGCCCAGAGGCCGACCTTCACCGCGATCTCCGACATCAGCCAGCCCAGAGGTACTAGCGCGACAACGCCAACGACGACGTTGCTTACGCCGAGGGCCCAGACCTTCGCGAATGGACTATGCGTCCGCAGACTTGCGACGCCCACGCCGAGCAACAGATTCACGAAGCAGAATGCGAGGCCGCATACAACCAGCTGCGCGACGATGCCGAGTGGATCGTCGGGTCGCACTATCTCCGAGGTAAGCCGAAGCGCGACCCATGCGGCGAACGTCGACAAGAGAAAGTCGAACCGGTTGTAAAGCGTCCACATGAAAGGAATTTGCCGCCGTACGTCGCGGAGCTCGATAGTTCCAAGGAACGCAATCCAGCACAGCGCGAACGGATTTGGCAAACCGGCATCAAACACCGCGGCGATGAGCGGGGCGGTTGTAGTAAAGGCGACCACGCCACTTGGGAGACGGACTGGTATTGCGCCGAGCAGGAGGGTGATTGCGGTCCAGAAGAAGATGCGCCCGAGATCGATACCGTCGGGGGGCGGCACCGAGACTTTTGTCAGGACCGCGGCTCCGACAAGGACGACGACCGCAATGAGCAGTCGCAGTGGCAGAGAAGCGCGGAACGATTCGGGCACGGGCCAGAAGAATACGCGAGACATCCCCGGCGACCGGTATGCGTGCGGAAACAGAAAGAGAGCCTGATCAGGCTCCCTTCCCGCGCGCTTTCATGCGCCTCTAGAGGACGCTAATTTGGCTTAGAGACCAGCAATGCCTGCCCCGCCACCGAGGACGAGCGCCGACAGACCGGCGATTGCGGCAAGAATGCGACGCATGTGAGCCTCCCTTCCCTGCGGTTTGACGCCTTGTTCATCGGGCGGCTTGGTCGGCGACTTAAGGGTCTACCAGGGTCCGATACCCGCCAGACACACAAAATGCCGACCCGTAACTGGCAAAAATCCTGATTTTCCTGGCGCCGGGCGAACCTATGCCTCCAGCTCGACTGACCGGGGATTAGAGTCCTGTCCGCGCGGGCCTGGGTAAGTGGCATCGGGGAGGGCTCTGTGATTTCCGGGTCGTATCGACGCGGCGACGTGCGGCAGCATGCCGACGATTAGCCGGGAACTCCCCGCCGA
>WNGB01012111.1_pt1 | contig 11752 bp, 6 predicted proteins | sample 5400681 | NCBI WGS metagenome assembly WNGB01 (sample SAMN13153367, study PRJNA577476) | soil metagenome | isolation source: 115 cm soil or saprolite under grassland replicate 2 | place: USA:California | collected 2016-06-15 | reverse complement strand
GGCGCAGCACTAGGCGGGCTCACGTCGTTCGCAACTTCGTGGATCACCCTGCGCACACAAATGAAGGCGCAGCGAAGTGCCAGCAGTAAATCCAACCGACAAAAACTCTACAAAGCGTTTATCGATGAAGCTGCCAAGACTTATGGTGACGCGTTGATTCATGACAGGCTCGAAACAACTGGTTTGATTGACCTGCATGCGCTAGTCAGCCGAATGCGGATCATGTCATCTCAGCCGGTTATTGAAAGCGCAATCAAAGTCGTCAAGGTGATAACGGACACCTACAGCCAGCCAAACAAGACTCCTGAAGAGATAGAGACAATGATTAGCAACGGGAGCGTAGATATCTTGCGTAGTTTTGGCGAAGCGTGCCGCGAGGAGTTTGAGCAGAGTCTGCAAATTTAATAGCGTCGGGTAGCGGCGAAGTGTGCCCACTAGCGGCACTTTCGTGCAACGCGTGTGCAGGCCTGAAGATGGGGCAAGATGGTGGCGGCACGTGTTGATACGAAATCAGACGAAGTAATACCTTGACGACCGCTATGCGCGTAAATACTGGTTCGTATCGTTTGGTAAGACTATGTATGGCGCTTTCATCGGACTTAAAATCCGTTGCCCGCTAACGAAATCAGCGACGCTCCCCAAGGGCAAGCGGGGGTCCATTAAAGGTCCAATAAGCGTTCCCGTGAGTCCTTCAAATGCGGTAGAGTGCTATCCATGCCGCGAAGTTTCCTTGAATTACAATGATTCTCTTCTCTTTCACGGCGGCGACACGGGTTCGACTCCCGTACGGGACGCCAAATTCCTGAGCATTTTGTAGAAACTGACTGGCAGCCCAGCCGCCGATGTTTTCGTTAATGGACTTTTCTGAACGTGCGGCGAACCTGGAAGAAACATTTTAGACTCAGCTCTGCGCCTTGCGCTTCTCGTCAGTCCAGCTTCGACCTACCTGTCCATCGTGACACTAAGGTCAGAATAACGAAGGAGTTATAGAATGACTTGGGGTTCCCTCGATTCCCATTCTTGGATGAAATCCAAGTGCTGCAATTTGATCTCCAACCGTTCGCATACTGTCGAAGGTTACCGCAGTCCTGAGGCGAGGACATCACTTCTTCCAGTAAGGTTGCGTGAGGCATAAGGGAGTCAAGTGATAACTGTGTGACTCATCGAGAATTGAGAGATTTTCGCCCTGTGGTCCGCTTATCTTTGCCGAAGTATCTGTAACAACGAGTTACTGGCCCCATTCAAACTCGCGGAGCGCATCACCCTCGCGCCAAGCCGGTTTCCAGCTCAAGTCCTTTAAGAAGGTACTCCCAAACGCTTCATCATATCCTTGAAGCGGGAATCGCTCCGGAGCGCGTCCCACTTGGGTTCATGAAAAATCGAAGGAATGAAAGGCGATTTTTCTTGATACGCCTTTTCCAGCCACGCGAATGCCTGGTCCTTGTCGCCGAGCCCAAGATAGACAACCGTGACAAAGTATGGATCGACGTAGATTTGTCTTGACTGATCATTGAGCTGCTGAAGAATCTTTACCGCTTGCTCACGCTTGCCCCATTTAGCGTAAGCATAGCCTGTTTCGCTGGTGACGATGGGCGGTGCCTGGCCGAAGAGTTCCTTCACGTGATCCAATTCACTAATGGCTTCCTGATATTGCTTCATCTGGGCCAGGGTGCGACCGAGTCCGTAATAGCCAATCAGGTTATGTGGCTCCAGTTTCAAAGCGTCGCGATAGTCTTTGACGGATTCATCAAATCGCCGCGCGTAATAAGAATTGCAACCCAACTCGGTGGTCAGAGGAATGGAAAGCGGGTCATCCTCCAGTGCCTGGTGTAGAGTTCGCTCAGCTTCACCAGTACGGCCAGTGGATTCCAGAAGGTGGGCTGTACAGGTGAAGGCTTCGAGATTTCGTGGAACGACCACGCCGTTGTTGGTCAGTTCCTGTTTTGCTTTCTCCCAGTCCCAATTGTAAAGCAGCGCGACTATTCCGAGAACCGCGTGCGGATCGGAAAGGCCGCTGTCTATCTCCAGGGCCCGCTTGGCGGACTCCTTGGCCTTGGGCATCGCTTCTCTGGGTGCGTCAAAATACATTCCCAGCACCAGGTAACGCATTGCCATGTCCGAGTACGCCAAAGCGAACGTGGGATCCAAGTCCAACGCCTGGCGATAGAAATTGATTGATTGGTTTATGCTTGCAGGGTCTTCCTTATTTCCAAAATAATGGCCTTTCAGATAAAGCTTGTAGGCTTCAACATTTTCAGTCGGACGCTTGTTTAGCTCCGCTTTTTCCGGGTCGCTTAATCTCAACTTCAGGTTGTCCGCAATCTCTCGCGCGATTTCGTTCTGAGTGGCAATGATGGCCGTGGCGTCACGCGTGTAGCGCTGGCCCCAAATGTGGTCGTTGTCACTTGCATCGACTAGCTCAACGTTGATAACCAGTTGATCGCCAATCTGCTGCACATCACCCTTCAGAACCGTGCGGACTCCTAACTCTTTACCAACCTTCTGCGCGTCGGTCTCTTTCCCTTTGTAGTAAGAAACGGCGTTGCGTGATTTCACTTTCAGCTTCGGCAATTGCGAGAGATTGTTGATGAGATTCTCGGTGATCCCGTCGCTCAGGTATTCCATATTCTGGTCGCTGCTGCGGTTTGAGAGCGGCAATACCGCAATCGAATCAATAGCTGCGGCAGCAGGTGAGGTCGTTCGCCAGCGATAAACACCAAAGCCGAGCGTGATCAGAAGCAGCAGCGACACGGTTGCGAGCGGCGCGGGACGCAAGTACCAATACTGGCGACCCGTCGCCGATTTTCTCGACCGATTCACCGACCCTAAAGGAAGTTTCACCGTTGCGAGGTCGCTGGTGCGGACTGCGCTCAAGTCGTCAGCCACCTCACGCATGTTTTGATAGCGATGTTCTTTGTTTTTCGCGAGACACTTTCCCACGACGTGTTCCAAGGCTTGCGGGATTTCGGAATCGATCGATGAAAGGCCGGGAGGCTGAGTGTGCAGAATGGCGCCGATAGTTTCAGCCGCGCTGTCGTGTGCGAAAGGCCGCGCGCCGCTCAACATCTCGTACAGCACAATGCCGAAGCTGAAAATATCGGTTCTTTCGTCAACATGTTCGCCCCTAACTTGTTCGGGAGACATGTAGGCAACGGTTCCGAGGATCATTCCCGGCGTCGACAACATACTCATGGTCTCATCTTCACTCGATCCCTTCATGTTGTCGGTGGTCTTCGCAAGGCCGAAATCGAGAACCCTTGCGTGTCCTCGACTGGTGATCATGATATTGGAAGGCTTGATGTCGCGATGAACAAGATTGCGCCTGTGCGCTTCTGCCAGGGCGTCGGCTACTTGTGAAGCAATTCCGAGCGCGTCATTGGCCGAGAGGTGACCACGCTTCATTCGCGCGTCTAGTGTTTCGCCTTCGACATATTGCATCGCGATATAACCACGGGCGTTCTCTTCGCCTACTTCATAGATTGCACAGATATTCGGATGATCCAACGTGGCCGCGGTCTGTGCTTCTCGCAACAGGCGCTTCTGCGCGTGTTCGTCGTGAGCGCTGACCAGCGGCAATACTTTCAAGGCCACTGAACGCTTCAGGTTCGTGTCTTGCGCCAGATAAACTTCACCCATGCCGCCCTTGCCCAGAAGCGACAGAATCTCGTAATGGGTTATTGTGTCGCCGGCTTCGTACTCCTGGCCGGCCAGGATTCCAGCCGCGGCCTCGTAAGCAGGGGAATCGATGAAGCTGCCTTCTTTATCATGAGCGATGAGCAGAGACTCGACTTCCTCTCTCATCTGCTGATCGCCCGCGCATGCTTGATCAAAAAAAGCTTCCCTGGCGCTCGGCTCCAATTGCAGAGCGGAGTGAAACAAGTCATTTACCTTTTCCCAGTATTCAATCGCCATGATGCTAACGTTCCGAGATTCCTTCTATAGGTTCACGCGCAAATCGAAGGGAAAACCTCTCACATGCTGATGCGGTTGATGAATTCATCGAGATCTCGGCATTCAATACTCAGAACGCTGCTCCGTTATTCGTCGCCGGTCATCTCTTTTCTCAGCCACGCCCTGGCAAAAGTCCAGTCGCGCATGACTGTGCCGGGAGAGACGCATAAGACTTCGGCTGTTTCCTCGATGCTCAAGCCGCCAAAGAAACGTAACTCGACAATTTCACTCTGACGAGAGTTGATCTCCGCCAGAGTCTTCAAGGCGTCGTCAAGCGCAATTACGTTGGCAGCCTGCTCGCGCGAGACACTTTCAGCTTCGCTCAAAGAAACTTGTAGAGCGTGGCCGCCTCGTTTGAGGTTCTGTTGCTTGCGCGCTTGATCAACCAGAATGCGGCGCATTAACTGGGCGGCGATGCCGAAGAAGTGCGATCGGTTTTGCCAGTCCACCTGCCTTTGATCCACGAGCTTCAGATAAGCTTCATTGACGAGCGCCGTCGTTTGCAGCATGTGACCGGGTTTTTCGCGCTGCATGTACTGATGAGCCAGCCGGCGCAGCTCCTCATGAACCAACGGCATCAACTGCTCCAGCGCCGTCTGGTTCCCGCCGCTCCATTCCTTCAGCAGCGTCGTTATCTCTTGGGGTGAGCGTGTCATAAGGTCGTAAGCGCAGGCTATTCAAGACCCTTTGCAAGAGACGCAGAGTATACATCGTTAGAGGTTTTGACCACCATTTGCGCGTTAGTAAGTAAGAAGAAGAATCATCGGGGAAGCCGGCGCTTAGTTTTGGGCCAAGTCCAAAGAGCGTCCCTTTCTACCCAACCTTACTCTTACGTTGAAAATGAAGGAGAACAAAAATGAAGAACATCGCGAACCGGTTTGTAACAGTAGCCCTACTGGCAACAGCGGTAAGCGCGCTTGCGTTAATTTCCACGGTCGAACTATCCAGGAAGGTCGCAGCGAAGTCTGTTGCGCCACCCGCTCAGAGCAACGTCACGATCTTTGCCACGGGGTTGAACAATCCGCGCGGCCTGAAGTTTGGGCCTGACGGCAACCTCTACGTTGCTGAAGGCGGTGTCGGCGGAACGAATTCAACCGTAGGCACTTGCGACCAGGTGCCGTTTCCGATCGGCCCCTACACAGGTAGCACTACGGGCGCCCGCATTTCCAAGATTGATCAAAACGGCAACCGCACCACGTTTGTAGACAACCTGCCGTCCAGCCAGACCAGTGCCGACTCGGGCTTTCTGGTTTCCGGTGTCGCGGATGTGGCTTTCATCGGCGACACGCTCTACGCCATCTTGTCCGGCGCCGGGTGTTCGCACGGTGTTGCAGGCACGCACAACGCAATCTTACGTGTCAACGCCGATGGTACGACGACGGAAATCACCAACTTGAGCGCCTTTCAGCAGGCGAATCCCGTTAAGAATCCCGAACCCGATGATTTCGAACCCGATGGCACATGGTACAGCATGGTGGCAGTTCGCGGAGATCTGTACGCGGTCGAGCCAAATCACGGCGAGTTGGATAAGATCACAACCGACGGCAAGATAACGCGCGTGACCGACATCTCTGCGAGCCAGGGCCACAATGTGCCAACTGCGATTGCCTACGACGGCAACTTCTATGTAGGCAACCTTAATACTTTTCCGATTGTTGAGGGCTCCTCGAAGGTCTTGAAGATCACGCCAAGTGGCCGGATCGAAGTGTCGGTTGAAGGACTAACCACGGTCCTCGGCGTCGCGTTTGATCATGAGAGCCGTATGTACATTCTGGAGAACACGACCGGTAACCCATTCCCGACGCCCTTTACGGGTAAGATCCTGCGAGTGAATCATTCAGGAGCCGTGGAAACAATCGCATCGGGTCTGTTCCTGCCAACGGCGATGACCTTCGGACCTGACGGTGCACTCTATGTTTCGAATATAGGCTTTGGCCCACCACCAATCGGCCTGGGACAAATCGTCAGAATCGAAGTGCCAGAGTGAAGGGCTCATTTCGACCTGCCTTCAATTGTCGTGGCTTTGACCAGACGAGCCCGCAAGTATCGACCTTGGCTGCTGGCGTCCTAAAATTGAGTTCTTGCAGGCCCTCTCTGAACGGCAAGTGGCTGTCGGTCGAGACACAAGACCTCGAGAGGGCCGAGATAATGTGCGGCCAGTCGCCGCGTTGACCTGACTGACGATCCATAGCGCACTGACCGTGACTGGGCTGTGGGCGTGCGTCCTGACAACCGTACATTTCAACGGCCTCACCAGTCACAATCGCCAGCAAGACACCGTTGCCAAACTAGATATCTGCGTGTGGGCCAATGTCGGGTTGGCGCCATTTGCCTTCAGGCAATACCTCTAAGACTGGACTTGTACTTTCGGCAAACGGATGCTTCCGTTTTCACTTTGGGTAGAAGGAGTTACATCCAACATCCGTGCAACTCTTCGACCGTAAATCCCCAAAGTAGCGATATTCATGCCGCTTATGCCCAGAAGGGAAAAAGTCTCCGCGGCAGGTTCGCGCTCCTGCGCTTTCGCTTCAAGCCCATTGTTGATTTCAGCTCGAGTCTGCTTCACTTGATTGCCCGGGATGCACACAACGAACAGCCGAAGAAATCTACAGCCACGGAAAACGCGCGTCCATTAAAGGTCCAATAAGCGTTCCCGTGAGTCTCGGGAGCGCCGTAGAGTGCTATCCATGCCGCTAAGTTCCGTTGAATTACAATAGGTCGCTTCTCTTTCACGGCGGCGACACGGGTTCGACTCCCGTACGGGACGCCAAACTTGAATCTAGCCCGCAGGTAACTGAAAGCTAAGCAAGTTGTAGCGGTTCGATAACTCTGACCATCGAAGATCAAATCATCAGGAAAAGAACTTTTTGGAACCTCTGTTTTTGATCCGCGGAGCATTGCGTCGAAAACATCTGTCCAACCTATGCAAGGTTTGCAGAGCAAAACACGAAGGCTGCAATAGTGAGTTTGCACAACAAGCCGTGTCTCGGGGTTTTGTCTATTGATGGAGGAGTAAGTTCAAAGGCGCCCATTAGTCACCGGCTCCGAACTCTTTGTAAACGAGTTCAACGGCGGGCCGCACGTTTAAGGCACGTTACAGCACTTTCGTGTATCTCGAAAACAGCATTAGCATTGGTTCATGTTGACCAAGAGTCGAACATTCTTGCTCGTTGGTGTTGTCATTGCTTTTCTACTAATGCTTTGGCTAGTTCTCGCGCGAAATTGTCCGAGCGTCGGGTTTGCTCTCACCAGTAGGGCCCGAAGCCTTCACCGTTTAAAGAATAGAACTGCATTTCCGAAGGAGTCCGACTTCGATTTGAGAATTACGCTCGATAAGTTACTTCAGCCAGGTGACGATACTAATCGATGGTCATCGGATCGTGCCGCGAAAATTCAGGGGCAGGTGATCGACGTGGCGTATGCGCACTCCGAAGCAGCAAACTGTTTTAGCCTCCGTCGACGCGACATCCACATTCTGGTTGCAAACCGCAAAGGTGCCGCAAAAAATGAGCAAGTCGTGCTCGAGGTCACGCCAAATCTAAGAGATTGGGCTGCCAAACGAGGAATAGACTGGTCCGAACAAAATCTACAAGCATTAGTTGGCCACTGGTGTGAATTCGAAGGCTGGTTATACTTCGACCCGGGTCATGCAGATCAATCCGAGAACACGGCCCCTCATAACGTGACGAACTGGCGCGCAACTGCATGGGAGCTTCACCCGGTTACGAAGATCACGGCCATTAAATAGGGGAAAATCCAACCAACTAGAAGCGACGATGCTCCCCGACTCTACTCTGCGCTCTCATCGTTGCATAGGTAGCTTGCTCGCGAGTGGGATATAACCAAACCAATTGGGGAACCACTCCTGAGAAGACAAAGAGAAAGTCGAAATTAGCCCGTCCATTTGCTTTCGCTTAGGGACTTTGTTTGCGCGTGACGGTCCTCGGTCGTTCCCCGCCGCCAGTTATGGGCGGCGTTTTCGTTTCAACATTTTCTACTGTGACCGGCACCTCGCTTTGCCTAGTTGCTGGTTCGGGACCCGTCTCGCGTGGCTCCGATCTGACAGAGGCATCCGGCGTCTTTACGACCGCTTGTTCCTTCACCGCTTTTCTGGCGACCGAAGACGATTGCTTCTTTGTCTCAATAACAGGTTCCTTAGGCGAATAAACACGCGCACCTACCGAATTAACCTCTCGAAGAATCTCCTGCCGAACAGCGCCTGATTTTGCATCACTCGAAGGCGCTTTTCGTGAGTCGTCAGAGCTGGGTCTTTCAATCAACTTTGCCTCCCCGCCACTCTGCGTCTCTTCAACTGTCGCCACTGCTTGAGTTGGGCTGACAGTCCCACTTACCTTGCCTTGCGAATTCGAAATCAAGGCCGATTCGGGAGACTCAGTAATTGAAGTCGACACTGATTGACCGGCAGTATCCACGGTGGGCGGCGGCGGAGCAGAGCTAACTGTCACAACCTCTGGGATCGTCATATTCAAAAAAACAATCACCGCCAGAGCGAGGACTGAAACCAATGCGAGCATCGCCAGCATCAGTTGTTTTAAGCTCAGTTTCGTTTTGACGAGGAACTCGGTAAGCGGCGAGTAGCGATCCGCCTTCGTGCGTTCGCCCAACATTACTGTGGCAAACGATGCTTCACCACCCAGGACCTGAGATTCATCCAGTAATTGAACTCGCGAAGCGGACCTGCGTTCACGATAGTCGTCGACGCTACCGGTTGAGATCGGCTCCCAGGAGTTTTGCGGTTTGAGAACGCTCTCTTCGAAGGGTTGATTCAGAGGGACAGTGGCAAACGATGCCTCTCCGTGAAGCACCTGCGACTCATCCAGTATTCGAACCTGGCGAGGAGTATCAACGACCAGGCCTTCCTTCTCCGTGTTCGGAGACATCAGGTCGATGTACTGAGCCTCAACTCGCTTACCGTGCAGGGTTGTTTCATCTTCTTCCTCGTAGTCAGGCGCCCAGACAGACGAAGGCGAAAGGTCAACATTGTCTGGGGATTCCAGCCACTCCTGTTCATCAGCAATTCGATGACTATTTCGTGGCATTAGAGCTGACATGACAACTCTCCCTTATTCCTGATCAACATGCCACGGTTGATGAGCCGGGGCCTGAGCACTGATCGAATCACGCGTAACGCTTGTCAAAATCGAATTTTGATTGGTTGCCGCCTTAGCGGGCGGCTATCGGGAGAGCGCGAGACGATCGGATTTTCTGTATCCGAGTCAAAATCGATCTCGTCGGTCGGGCTTGGTGGTACTCTAGCGAGAAACCGCGGGTTCAGTCAAACAGGAAAAGCTTCGCCCAGCGGTCAGAGTCAGACAACAGCTAAGGAGTTAAGAGAGTGTTTCATCATTCAATCGGTTGGCTTTTTCTGTTCATCGGTATGAAGAAGACTTGCGGAACAATAATCATCGCTCTACTGATCTGCGGCTCGGTCTACCCTATCGCCCTGTTCCCTACGCAAATATTCGATAGCTTCGGCGATATTTGTTGTAATGATGAGAAAGCTCACCTGGATAATTTTGCTGTCGCCCTACAGACCCAACCCAACTCACAAGGCTACATTATCTTTTATGGTGGAAGACGCCAGAGCCATCCCTCCTGTCGCAGTCGGCAAAGGCTCCAACGACGCGGAGAGTCCCAAGCCCGTGCCGCGCGCTTGAAACCGTATCTTGTTAACTTGCGAGGCATTGACCCCGCGCAAGTGATTGTCATCGATGGCGGCTACCGTGAATCGTGGACGGCGGAGTTGTGGGTTGTACCCAAGGGCGCGACTCCACCAACCGCAGCACCAACGGTTCAGCGGAACGACATTAGGTACAGAAAAGGTCGAATCAATAAACATGATTACAAATGTCAGGTGTAGGTTTGCGCTTACGCTTGTACATTTAACGCACCACCCCACACGTCGTTGGACCGCAGCGCGGCGCCCGCGCCGATCTTCGAGCGGATTTCGTAGCGACCGAGTTTTGTTCCGGCATCAAGAGTCATCGTTTCAAGCAAGGCTAGAACTTCGAGAATTTGGTAATGGTTATTTCAACTTTTGAGTTTAAGCTCGCAAATGCGTAGCATTCCTCTCCCTTTATAGGTCAACGCGCCGCAATAGATCCGTAAAACGCGAATCGTTGCGCAGGCTGTCGAGGGTTGGATTCACTCTAAAGCTGACCATTTGTACATCGTGTTGGTCATACGCTTTGTTGAGCCATTCGAATGCGAGATCTTTCTGGCCCAGTGCCGCATGGATTTCGGCAATGAAATGCAGCGATACGTTGGGAGATGCCTGATCGCTCTCCAGACTCGCCTTTATGAGTTCGTCAAGAATCTTCGATGCTTTACTACGTTTGCCTGACTTGGCGTGACCATGTCCGATGAGCGCGCGTACGGCGAGCGCTGCAGTGGTGTCACCCTCTACAAGCGCCAGCGCCTTTTGATATTCAGCCATCGCCTTGTCAAACAGGCCCTGCTGGACATAGACATTTCCCAGCACGCTGTGGGCTGCGGGAAAGTTGGCTTCCAGCTCGATGACCTTCAGAAGGTGCTCTTCCGCACGCTGATAATCGCGCGCAAGATATGATGTCAACCCGGGTGTCATGTTCATCAAGAGTGAAAGAGGATCGAGCTCAACTGATAATTTTGCTTCGAGGGCGGCCTCCTCATGCCGACCCATGTTCGCGAAATAGACCGCAGACCAATGATGAGCTTCCGGGTAACTTGGAGTAAGCTTCAGCGCTTGCCGCAACTCGTTTTCCGCCCCGCGAAAGTCCCAGTCATAAATGAATTTGAAGAATCCAAGTGAAGCATGAGCTTCGCCAAGCGTGTCGTCGACCTCGAGAGCTCTTCTCATCGCTTCCTTCGCTTCGCTTGGCCGCGCCCAATAGTTATAACAATCACCCAGGCCCACGTAAGCCAGGCCATAGTTCGGATCCTTTTCAATTGCTTGCTTGAAATGTTCGATTCCTCTCTGCACGCCATCGGGAGTTAGTTTGTTGAAGTAGTAACGACCCTTCAGGTAGCAGTGATAAGCTTCGGCATTATTTGTCTGGCGTCGGGGCAGTTGTTGTTGCTGGTAACGCGTGAGCTTCACGTGCAGCTTGCCCGTGATTTCGTGGGCAATCTTCTCCGGCATTGTAAGAATGTCTGCCGCCTGCCGTGTGTACTGACCTCCCCAGATGTGGCTGTCGTCGCGGGCGTCGACTAGTTCGACGCCAATAGAAAGCATATTTTCGTGTTTAGAAACGCGACCTAAAACAACCGCCTGCACATGCAGATCCCTAGCCACCACTGACGCGTCTGTTTCGCGATCCTTATAGCGAAAGGTCGAGTTGCGCGACATAACTTTGAGCTCGACCAACTGCGAAAGGTTATTTATGAGGCTCTCAGTGATTCCATCCGCGAGATATTCAAGATCTGGATCTTGAATCACATTCACGAACGGTAACACCGCAATAGCGTTTATCGGTGGTCTAACAAAATCATCGCGTACCTCCGTGACGTCTGCCACGAAGCGATATCCACGCCACGGGACGGTCTCGATGTATTGATGTTCGCGTGGCCGTTCTCCCAGGGCGGTTCTCAAGGTGGAGATATTGCGAGCAATACTTCCCTCTTCCACTGCGGTGTTGGGCCAAACGAGCTTTATTACCTCGTCTTTGGTTAAAAGGTGACCGCGGTTTTCCAGGAGAACAAGAAGAACATCGAAAACCTTCGGTGTCAGTGGGACGACCTCGCTATTGCGAAGCAGCCGTCGCTCGCGCGTGTCAACGCGAAAGGGGCCAAACTCGTAACA
>WNGB01013784.1_pt1 | contig 11754 bp, 12 predicted proteins | sample 5400681 | NCBI WGS metagenome assembly WNGB01 (sample SAMN13153367, study PRJNA577476) | soil metagenome | isolation source: 115 cm soil or saprolite under grassland replicate 2 | place: USA:California | collected 2016-06-15 | reverse complement strand
CGTTCGCGGTCGCCATGGGGCATGTCGGAAGCAAACATAATCTGGCCATCGCCGACCAATTCTAACACCTGGGGCAGCAATGCATCTTCGACTTCGGCGCTAAAGTAGAGATTTCCCTTCTTGACGTATTCCATCGGCGTGAGCTTTTGGACCGGCGCGGTGCGCGAAACAACATTGGCGAGATTTTTCGCCGAATGCTGAAAGCGGTGATGCAAGCGCTCGAGAATAAAGTGAACCCATAGACAACCGGCTTCGAGATAGACGACGCGCAGGTTGGGAAATCGATCGAAAATCCCGCCGCTCATCATCGACACCAATCCCATCAAAACAGGCATCGTAAACGGAATCACCCCGGAAGGGTAAATGTGGGTATACAAATTGTTGATCGATGGACAAGACCAGCCGACATGCACGGCCAAAGGCAAATCCGAATCCGAGACGGCTTCATAAAAGGGCAGCAAGCTGGGATCGTCGAGCAGTCTGTCTCCCGCGGTGCCCAAAATCATCATCCCCACCGCGCCGAGTTTCTTGGCTTCTTTGACTTGTCTTACCGATGCGGGAACGTCGTCGAGATTGACCACGCCGACCCACTTGAGCCGTTCCTGGCTGGAGAGAACATCGCCCAACCAACGGTTGTAGGCGTCGCACATGGCGGTGACGTAAGCGGGATTGCAGCTCAGCGGATAGGCGAGAAAGAGCGTCGAATAGAGGACCTGGAGCCAGATGCCTTCTTCGTCCATGATGTTTAGCCGGTCGCTTAAACTTGTCAGCTCCATGCTGCCCACGGTATCGGGCTTGCGCTGCGCGTGGCGCACCGGCTTGCCCTGATAGCTTACGGGCGTGCCGAGATTATTACAGCCGCGGCCGACCCGTCGTGGAAAGAGCTGTTCGTCGATCATCCAATAGGCAAGCCCTTCTTCGTTGCCGGGGACAACCTGGGGACGCTGGGCGCGAAAAGCGGGAGCGAAATATTTGTCGCTAAAGGTTATCGGATTCTCTTCGACGTGACCGTCGGCATCGATGACGCGCATGGGAAAGACCTCGCTAGTGGAATTTATTTATGACTTATACCGCTCGAACCGCTGGGTCAACGCATCGTCGAAAAAGACGGCTCAATATCGTCCCGCACGCAGCGATCAATAGTTGCTTCGCTCATTCGAGCAATGACGCGGACGGCGAGAAGGGCAATTGTTTATCTCGTCAGGCTATGGGTCGTCTGCGCGACGAGCCGGGCGCGCTCGGCGCCCACCTTGGGCCGCAGCTTCTGGACGCGGCCGTTAAAAACTTCGGCCAAGTATAAATTGCCTTCGCTATCGACGCTGACTTGGTGCACGCCCCATAGGCCGCCTGGGAAGGCACCGAAAGTGCCCCAACCATGGAGCAGTTTACCATTGAGGTCGTACTTCAAAATTTTCTGGGTGACGCCGTCGGAGACGACGAGCTCCTGTTCTTTCGTCAGTGCCAAATAGTAAGGTGAGCGAATATTGTTCCACTCCTCGATATATTTGCCGTCAAGATCGAAAACCTGAATGCGAGAATTGGAACGGTCTGAAACATAGACGCGTTGGCGATCGACGTCGATGGAAATGCCGTGCACGAGGTTGAACTCGCTAGGTCCTTTTCCCGGCTTGCCCCACTGGAGCATAAATTTTCCGTCTTTGGAGTACTTCACGACCCGCGTGTTGACGTAGCCGTCGGAGACGTAGAAATCGCCGTTGGGCAAAAAGGCAATGTCGGTGGGGCGATTGAAATGGTATTCGTCGTTTCCCGGCTTGCCCTTTTCGCCGATGACCATCAACAGTTTTTTGCCGTCGTTGGTGAACTTGAAAACTTGGTGCGCGCCGTCGTCGACCAACCAGACATGCTTTTCCGCGTCGAACGGGCTGATGACAATGCGGTGGGGCCGAATGAACTTGTCGTCATGTTGGCGCCATGCTTCGATCAGCTTGCCGTTACGGTCAAAGACCATAAGACAGTTCTGCCAGCGTGGTTTACCGTTGGTCGCGGCGCGCGGCGGCAGGCCCGACGCGGCGGGTTTTTCTTTTAGCACATCGAGCTCGCCGCGTTGAAAGACAAATACGCGGTCAGGCGATTCCGCCCACACCGCTGCCGTCGAACCCCAGGTCCAACCTTCTTCGTGAAACGGCTGCGGCCAATTGGGGACGACTTCATAAGGCCCTGTTTCATCTTCGCCACCTTTCTGTGGCGCAGCGGCGGCAAAGGCCAGTCCTGCGATTAAGAGTGATCCTAGAATGTAGCGAAAGGTTTTCATAAACCCTCCTCGCTTGGGTTTATCTGTAGAGCGCATCGATGAATCCGCTGGACTGCATCTGGCGCACGAAGGAGTCGTCAAAAAATCTCTTTGGGTCGGCATCCTTCGCTTTGGGAATTCGCCCTGCGAGATCGTCCAGCACCGACTTCATCGCTTCCATGGTCGTGAGCGGTATTTTAAGCATATGTTTTTGCACGTCGATTTCGTAGGACTCTGCGAGCGCCGTCTGATTGGCCGTGCGTAAATACTTGCTCATCACTTTCAGGGCAAAATTCTTATCTCTTTTGGCGCGGGCGATGGCTTCGGTCTGCGCCATCATATAACGGCGCACGAGATCGGGATCATCGCGGATCAGTCGGCCGCGCGTGGTCATGCCCGTGAAAGCATAGGGAATCCCCAGTGACGCGATATCGAGTAGCACATGGTGACCCAGTTTCAGCGCCTGGGTGATCGCTGGGTAGGAAAGAATCCCCGCCTGAATGCGATTGGCTTGAAGGGCGTTGACCATGGATTCCATGCCGCCGACCTGGACGATGGCGACGTCCTTTTCGGGCACGAACCCGAAATGTCGGAGCGCGAGGCGCGCGCCGACGTCAATCGATGTGCCGAAGCGCGTGATGCCTAAGGCTTTGCCCTTGAGCTGCTCCGGTTTGTCGATTTCCGGACGGGCCATCAAACTCTGCACGAGTGAATCTAGCGTTGTGCCAACGACCATGACGTCGGCACCGCCTAGTGCCGCGCTCGCCGTCGTGCCGCCGGAAATCTGTAAGAACTGCACCTCGCCGGCGATCAAGGCGTTCATCCCCTCGACGCCGGTGGGCGTGGCGATGACTTCAACGTCTAAACCATGCTTGGTAAAAATACCGGCTTCGCGCGCGATCCAGGGCGGACACATCACCGAGGACAGTGACGTAAAGGCCATGCGGACTTTGCGCGGTGCTGATGATTCGGCTGCGTCAGAAGAGCTAGATGTCCAACCGACTACGCTCAGAGCGAGAACGAGACCGGCGAGCTGACCAAAATTCAAGTCATTGCCATCCGTAAAACCGTTTGGCGTTTTCGCCCAGTATCCTCGATTTCGCTTGAGCGGAGATGTCGTTGCGGCCGCGAATGGTCGAAACGACATGCGGGAAGATGCCGTCCCAGTGAGGATAGTCCGAAGCAAAGAGGATCTTGTCGTCGCCAATTCGCTCGATCACGTATGGAACCGTCTCTTCCTCCGGCTCCATGGCAAAGAACCAGTTGCCATGCTTCACATATTCACTAGGCTTCTTCTTACACAGCGGCGCTTCGACTTTGCCGCGCTTTTCCCACTCCTCGTCCATCCGCTCCATCCAGTATGGGACCCAACCAACGCCGCACTCCAGAAACGCGATGCGCAGCTTGGGGAAGCGTTCGGCGACACCACCATAGATGAGACCGGCAAATTGAATAAACGTTTCGACCGGCCGGCCGATGGTGTGCATGAAAATAAAACTATCGAAGCGGATTTCTCCGGCCGGCCCTTCGCGCCGGTTATGGACGCACAGCGGCACGTTGAGCTGTTCGAGCTCTTCGTACAATGGCCAGAAGGTCTGGGACCCCAGGTGTTCTTTCATGCCTTGTGTCGCCACGGCAATGGAAGACAAGCCAAGCTTCGTCACCGCCCGGTGGGCTTCTTCGACCGCCGCCGCCGGATTTTGCAGCGGTACCAAGGCGATGCCTTTGAGCCGAGGACTTTGTTTGCAAACGTCGCCAATAAAATCATTGTAGGCTCGAGCATAAGCGACCGCGTAGTCGCGCTCTACCAAGCTATTCACGGCAAAGCTGCTGGTGGGAAACAGCACCGAAATGTCGATTCCTTCGGTGTCCATGTCTTTGAGCCGAGTGGCAAGATCATTATCTTCCATGCCTCCGAGCGAGCCGCCCATATTGGTATCCATGCCGTCGGAAGGTAACAGACCTCCGGTGCGCTTCGAATAAGGTTCCGGCAGATATCGTCGCAGGTCGGCGACCTTTTCGACGATGTGGCCGTCGGCATCGATCGTATTCATAGAGTCCTCCAGGCGAAAGATAGTCGTCAGTCGACGACTCAACGCCAGAGATTAGTCAGAGGACCGATCAGTGTCAATGGGAAGAGCGCTGGTGCCGTTACGCAGAGCGGATCCGTGAAGTATTCTGCCGGAGAAGTCTATCGGCGCCGGCCGGTGGTGGCCGGAGGCTCGGGTTGGTTCATGGCGAAGGCTTGCAAATCCTCTTCCTTGAGGTCGCGAGTTTTCTCTACTTCAGCCTCGCGTGCGACCAATACCCGCACCTGTCCCTGGGCCATAGGCTTGGCGTATGTTTTAATCAGCCACACTTTGCCCGTGAAGCGATTCATCTTGTAAGCTGCGTCGACCGCACCGCTCGGCGGTGTGATCGTGTAAACGCCGCCGAGAATGAAGGCGAGCAGGAGTGCAAACACCGCTCCGCCGCAAATCCAAACGATTTTCTCTTTCACTGCTGGATTCATGTTCCATTCTGAGAGCTTCATATCAACACCTCTCGACTTTTCCAAAACAAAGCCTTGGACCATGAGCCGCCGCTTGCATGACAAAGACCCGCTCCGTGTCCCGAATTTCGCTGGTGCGAGCATGATTTCGTCGTGGCGATCGACTGCTCATGGTCCTGCTTCTTACCTCAAATAAGTTCTTTGTGCGCCTCGACAAGCGCTATCTAATATTCACCGCGTTGACGCTGCAGCCGCTGAATCTCCTGGCGGTTGCGCTCGGTCTCGTACTGGTTACGATTGATCTGCTGCTGTTGTTGGTAGTTGGTGTTCTGCTGGCCTTGCAATTGGTCACCGACCAGCGCACCTGCGCCTAATCCGAGAGCGCCACCGATCGCCGCTCCGGCTCCAGGGTGACCGACCGCCGAGCCGACGATGCCACCAGCCGCCGCGCCGCCGAGCGCACCAATTCCGGCGCCCTTTTCGCGCGTGGTTAGGGGTCCACCGGCACAGCCGGTCAGCAAAAGTGCTCCAGCAAGAACCGTAATACCTGTGCTCTTGAGAATTCTATTGTGACTAAACATTGACGTTCTCCTCCTTCTTCGGTTAGAACTTGTTCGCCTTACCCTTTGCCTTTGGTTTGCCATTAGTCTGATTGGTGTCGCTCGACGCGCCGCCCTTTTCCTGTTGTTTATGCCGCTCTTCAGCGCGCACCCAACCCCTTTCGGGATCGGCGGACCATTGGGCGTTAGTGTTCGCCGCACCTTTAGTGCTCATATGCTCGGCGGCTTTTCCGCCGCGCTGGTTGGCGCTGTTTTTGCCGGGTCCGGCGGCGATAGCCGCGCTGGTCTCAACTAGCGCCGACAGAACCATTGCAGCAATGACATATTTGGTTAGTTTCATGACTGCACTCTCTTAAGTGTCCCGAAATTTCCCCTACGGTTTCTGGGGATCTGCTCGTACCGCGCCACCGAAGGTCTGGAGCGGTTTTAGCTCGACTTTCGAGATGTTCTCGCTCAGGTGACGAGCCATCTCGGTAAGAATCGCCATGATCACAACAAAGTTGGGTGACTTCATCAACATTTTCTCCTTGGGCTTTCGCCCGGCTTTCTTCATGTTAACTACCCGCTTGCTGCCCAACGTTAAACGCAACTGCAATGCCAATAAAAAAATCAAGCTATTTTAGCGGCTTATGAAGAAATGGAGCGCTTCCTCGGTGGGTAAAAAACTCTGGCCATGGGGAGAAATTACCGACGGTGCTCGGTAAATCGAGCGAGTGCGGAATCGCTCACGCATTTACTCTGTTGAAGAAATGATGTGCCGCGGCTTGAAGCGAGTACTAGTTGAAAAGTTCTATCTGGCAGCACGCAGGGCTTGAATGCGCTCTGATGTCGCTGGGTGAGTGGATAGAATTCCGCCACCGTTGTTACCGTTGCGGCGCATGAGCCACGTCAGAGTATCCGCCATGGTATCGCGGGAATAACCGGCGCGCTGCAACAACGTAACCGCGTGACGATCGGCTTCTAACTCTAGCGGGCGCGTATAACTGCCGCTTATCAGGGTGCCGGCGATCGGCGTGACCGCGCTGCTGCCGGGAAACAACTGCTCTAAGAGCGCAACTCCCAACCCTACGCCGACGCCGACAACTTGAGCCCTGGCAGGATGGCCGAGATCTTCATGGGCGATTTCATGGGCTAAGACACCGCGCAACTGATCATCGGTGGCCTGATTTAATAGGCCGGTAGTCACGTAATACTGTCCATTGCCGGCACTCGCAGCATTGATCGCCGGATTATCAACGATGGACAAACGAACTTGTTCCAACGGTACACGATGGTTCGTCACGCGCAGCAGGGGTACCATGATATAGCGCAGTCGGTCCACCTGCTGCTCCGTTATCGTCGCATTGTCATGTTGTCCCGTGCGGCTTTTGCGGAACGCATGCGCATCTGAAATTACCGCGAGAAAGATCACGACAATCAGTGTTCCGACGCATTTGCACCAATGTCTCATTGCTAAATTCACTCGGCAACGACCGGCGATCTCGAACGCCAGATTTTGACTCTGAAAAACGCAATCGTCATGCCATGGGCTAAGATTCGACAATATGCGGGGTTGTGTCCCGCGGAGAGAAGAAATGACGGAAAAAAATGTAAAGCGCCAGAGAAAAATTACTCTTTGGAATAGAGCGCGAGTTTGGCGTTCAATGTTTTCGGGGTGATGCCTAAGAGTTGGGCCGCTTGCGTCTTGTTCCCGCCTGTTGCGTTCAGAGCGCGTTCGATCGCCTGCCGTTCGGCTTCGGCAAGCGACAGCGGCGCGAGATCGGATTGTTCTTCCACTAGCGTCGTAAGGCAGTACTGCTGAAAGTCTTTGGCAGCGAGATTTGGGCCTGCAGGCAAAACCGTAAGCCGCTCCATGGCATTGCGCAGCTCACGGACGTTGCCCGGCCAGTTTTGCGCCATCAGAGTCGATGCAAAGTCGGCGGCCCAGGGTAAGACCTCGCGCTGATATTTCGCCGCGAACGACTCTAGAAAATACCGAGCCAAAAGCGTGATATCCTCACCACGTTCGCGTAACGGCGGAAGCTCGAGATGAAACACGTTCAAACGATAAAAAAGATCTTGGCGCAGTTTGCCATCTTTCACCGCCGCTAGGGGCTGCCGATTGGTAGCGGCAACGACTCGGACGGAAACCGCAATATTCTTGTTGCCGCCGATGCGACGAATCTGTCCTTCTTCCAACACGCGCAAGAACTTTGGCTGAATTTCCAGCGCCATTTCAGTGATCTCGTCGAGCAGGAGCGTGCCGCCGTCGGCCTGCTCGAAACAGCCAAGGTGGCGCTCGATGGCGCTGGTGAAAGCGCCTTTCTCATGACCGAAGAGCTCACTTTCCATCAGCGTCGGCGAAATCGCCGCGCAATTGAGGGCGAGAAAATTTCCCTCACGCCGCGGTGAGAGATCGTGCAGGGTTTGTGCGACCAGTTCTTTGCCGGTGCCGCTCTCGCCGCTAACGAGCACTGCGGCGTCGGTTGCGGCGATCTGGCCGATTTGTTGGTAGAGCCGGCGCATCGGCGCTGATTTACCAATGAGGGCGCCGTAGGACCCGAGAGGCGATTCCAAGCGTTGGCGGAGCGCGCCGGTTTCGCGCGCGAGCACGACCTGCTTCAGCGCCTTCTCAAGCACGTCGCGCAGCCGCTGCGGTTCAAGTGGTTTGGGTAAGTAGTCGTAGGCGCCGAGCTTAATCGCTTGGACGGCGGTATCGATGGTCGCTTGACCGGTGACAAAGATGATCGCGATTTGGCGCACGCGATCGCCGAGCGCGGTGACGAATTCCAATCCATTCATGCCCGGCATCATCAAGTCCGTGACGATCGCGTGTGGCAGTTCCTGCTCGCAAGTTTCAAGAGCGGCTCTACCGTCGGAAGCTGCACAAGCTTTATAGCCCCAGCTTTCCAACAAGGTTGTTAGACCTTCACGGGTGGCTGCATCGTCATCGACGACGAGCACCGTTTGACGAGGCCGAGCCATCTAGTGAGCGACCTCCATTGGTAGTGTCACTCGAAACGTCGCGCCGCGGCCGTTACCATTACGGTCGTGATAAACCAAGGCGCCGCCGTGGGATTCGACGATTAATTGGCTTAGCGGCAGACCGATACCGCTGCCGCCGACCTTGGTGGTCTTGCCGAATTCGAACATTTCCACCCGTCGGTCCGGCGGCACACCGGGACCGGCATCGCTGATATCGACGATCAATTCGTTGCCGTTTTTGTTGACGGTCACGTGGATCTCGCCGCCGTCAGGTTGAGCTTCCATGGCGTTACGCAGGAGATTATCGAAGGTTTGCCGCAGACGCGTCGCATCTCCCTGAATTTGCCAGGGCCCAGGAGCAAGCTCCTTTGTTAGGCGTATCTTTTTCGCCGCGCAAGCCGAACCTGCCGCTTCCAAAGTCGTGCCCAATACTTCGGCGACGTCGATCGGTTTGCGTTCCATTGTCACGGGCGCCGAATAGTCAGTAAAATCGCGCACCAGCTGATCGACCTGACGGATGCTCGAGTCCAGAGCGGAAAGAGACCGTTCCGATTGGCTATTGGCATCATCGTTAGCGCTGACGTTGTTGCGCAGCACTTCCAAATGAATCGCCAACGCGTTGAGGGGTGTTTTTACTTCGTGGGCGAGGGTGCGCGCGGCAATGGCCAGCCGTTGCACCGGTGCGGGAGCGCCAACACTCTTACGTTGCTTCATCACCAACCGGTCAATCAAGTCCAAGCTGGCACCGACTTCGTCGTGGCTGGCGTATTGAGGCCGGACCGCATAGGTTCCCGCTTCAGCTTGGCGCAACGTGTCGCTGATCAAACGAAAGCGCCGGGTGTAAAGCGCGGTGGTCAAAAACGCGCTTACGAGAGCGACGCCGCCGCCAAGAACGAACAGGAGAATGAATTGGCGCCATAAGCCCGACAGCAGTCCAGTCCAGTCGGAGGGATTAATCCACAGTCTTAATCCCCCTGGACTGCGCACTCCGGCCGGCATTTGCAGCGGCACCCAGACATCGTAGTAATTAATATTACCCTGGCGCTTGGCGTTGATAGTCGTCTCGCCGCGCCCGAGCTTTTCCAGGAGAGAGTCGCCTATGGGCGGTCTTTGCTTTTCGCCTTCGACAGAGCTGTAAAGCAGACGGCCTTCGGCGTTGACGACCCACATCGCTTCGATGCTGGCACTACGGTCGACAAACGCCTGCATGAGTCCTTGCACTTCCGCGCGACGCGATGGTGTGTAGCGCTTGGGTCCGGATGATGGAGTCCCGGCGGACTTACCAGGTAAAAGATTGCCAAGAAAGCCCCAAAAGGAAGATGTGCTTCTTTGGCCTTGCGGCGTTTCGAGCACGATCGATCGCTCCCGCAAGCTGTCGGCCAGCGCGATCTCCACTTGGCGCGCCATCAAGAGAGCGGTTTGGAGCGTCGCTTCGGTCGTGAGCCGCTGGGCTATCAACCAAATACCGACCCCCAAAATGCCGAAGATCACTACGACGGTAGCGCAGAAAACGGCCACTTGTTGCTGGCGCAGGCTCATGCGACCCCTAGGATAACAGATCGGCCGAATCCCGCAAAGTTAGGATTTTATATGATTTTATATCACGAAATAGCTGGGTTGCGGTGCCCGAACCTTTGTTGCATAGTGTTTTAGATGTTAGTCGACGCTTACAAACGACCGATCCGGGATCTGCGTATTTCCGTGACGGACCGGTGCAACTTCCGCTGCACCTATTGCATGCCGCTGGATGAGTATGAGTGGATCGATAAGAAGGAAATCTTAACCTTCGAAGAAATCACGCGCTTGGCGCGGCTGTTTGTTCAATTCGGCGTCGAGAAAATTCGTCTTACCGGGGGTGAGCCGCTGGTGCGCCAGGACTTGGCGGTCTTGGTGAAAAAACTTTCGGCACTCGGTGGCTTAGAAGATCTTTGCCTCACGACCAATGGCGCCCTTCTTGCCGAGAAAATTGAATCCCTTTCACAGGCAGGCCTGCGCCGCGTCAACATCAGTATCGACACTTTGGACGCGAAGAAGTTCAAGCGCATGACCAAGCGCGGCGATCTGAATAAAGTTCTCGAAGGCATTTTTGCGGCAAAGAAAGCCGGCCTTGCGCCGATCAAGCTCAACGCGGTGATCGAACGGGGCGTCAACGACGACGACATCCTGCCGCTTGTGGAGTTCTCCCGGGAGCATGGGTTTGCCATGCGTTTCATCGAATATATGGACGTTGGCAACTCGAACAATTGGACGTCGGCGAAGCTGGTCTCAAAGAAAGAGATAATTGAAAAAATTGCCGAGCGTTACCCGCTCAAAGAAGTGGGCCGGGACCGGGGGAGCGCGCCGTCGGTCGATTACGAATTTGTCGATGGGCGTGGCGACATCGGCGTGATCGCTTCTGTGACAGAGCCCTTTTGTTCGAGCTGTACGAGAAGATTGTCACTTGCTTATTTTCCCAGGTCGGACATGACATCAAGTCCCGTTTGCGCGGCGGCGCTTCCGACGAAGAGATTTCGGAATTCATCGGCAATACCTGGCGCGGCCGAACGGATCGCTATTCGGCGGAACGGCTCGAGGCGCTCAAAGCGTCGAACTACGACCCCAAGAGCCATAAAAAAATCGAAATGATTTCCCTGGGCGGATAATCGGCATCTATCAGCGACTAATCTTTCGGCAGTAGTCCGCGCCGCTCTAAGTCTGCGCGCTCCTGCGGGGTTAGGCGCTCCAGGACAACGTAACCGCGGTTTTCGTACACGCGAGTGCAACTATCGGCGAAGCTTTCGGTGAAAAGTGGTCCGAACCCGAAACTTGAACCGCTACACTCGGCGGTAGCGCCGGTCTGCGGCTGAATCATTTTTACGGTTTGACTCGTACAGGCAGATAACGCGAGCGAAAGACCTGTGAAGATAATCCGCTGGGCGTAAAAGCGCGACTTTCGAGTTTTCATTTGCCTCGGCCTCCTAGTGATAGCGATCATTGACGGTCGTACGCACCTATTAATACCATTTAGACGCACGAGTTTGAACTTCGGTAATGCGATCGTAGGGATTGCTTGGCTTTACCCATTGGGAAAGCTAGAGCTCAAAAAAGATTATTTGGAGGACGGAGATGTTGCTCAAAGATAAAATCGCGCTGGTTACCGGCTCGACGCATAATATCGGATTGGCAATCGCTCGCGCCTTCGCGCGGGAAGGCGCCAACGTGATCGTGCACTCGCGCCATGGGGAAGATGCAAAGAAAATTGCCGAGGGCGTTAACGGCGATTCCTTTGCCGCCGACGTTGCCGACGCGGAACAAATTGCCGCGCTCTTCAATCACATCAAAACCAAACATGGCCGGCTCGATATTCTTGTCAATAGTGTGGCGCAATCGTCGAGCGCCGGCATTCTTGAGACCACTCTCGATGAATGGAACCGAACTATGACGATCAATCTGACCGGTTACTTTCTTTGCATCCAGCACGCCGGTAAGATGATGAAAGTGCAAGGCAG
>WNGB01012105.1_pt1 | contig 11755 bp, 4 predicted proteins | sample 5400681 | NCBI WGS metagenome assembly WNGB01 (sample SAMN13153367, study PRJNA577476) | soil metagenome | isolation source: 115 cm soil or saprolite under grassland replicate 2 | place: USA:California | collected 2016-06-15 | reverse complement strand
GGCGACGTGCGGCGCGAGGGTTTAGAGAAAGAAGCGATCTCGCAGATTTTCATCGCGCTCACGCAGAACCCAAACCGCCAGATGAATCTCGTTGTCCGCACTACCGCTGATCCGCTCAGTCTGGCCGCTGCTGTGCGGAACGAGATTCGGTCAATTGACAAGGCGCTTCCACTGTTTGGCGTCACGACGGTAGAGCGCCAGTTGGAAGAGATGGGAGCAACGCGGCGGTTTCAAACCTGGTTGCTCGGCCTGTTTGCGGTGATCGCGCTCGGATTGGCGGCGGTCGGCATCTACGGCGTGATGTCGTACGCCGTCACGCAGCGCACGCACGAGCTCGGCATTCGGGTGGCGCTGGGCGCACAAAGACGTGATGTGTTGAAGCTCGTCCTCACGCAAGGGCTGAAGCTGGCGCTGTTCGGCATTGTGATTGGATTGCTGGTTGCACTCGCGCTGACAAGATGGATGGAAACTTTGTTGTTTGGAGTGCGCCCGACTGATCCGGTGACGTTCTGCCTGATTGCGGTCGTGTTGCTGTGCGTTGCGTTGCTGGCTTGCTGGATTCCAGCACGAAGAGCAACGCAGATTGATCCGCTGGTCGCGCTGCGCTGTGAGTGAGCCGCGCTTGCATCAAGCAGTAAAGCGCGGAAGGGAAATCAAACGTGCCTGACTGGAAACCAGAGATCAGACCGCGGCTGGCAAATTTGAAGCTAGAGCCGACGCGCGAGGCCGCCATTGTCGAAGAACTCGCGCAGTACTTGGATGATTACTACGAAGAATTGCTCGCCAGTGGCGCCGCGCCAGCGGAAGCTGAACGCCAATGCCGGTCGGAATTGAGCGGCAGTGAATTGCTGGCGCGTGAATTGCGGCGCGTGGAGCGACAGTTCGTGCCCGAACCTATCATGCTTGGAACCAATCGGAGGACAAATATGATTGCAGACCTGTGGCAAGACCTGCGCTTTGGCGCGCGAATGTTACTGAAGCAACCGGGCTTCACATTGATTGCTGTCTTGACGCTGGCGCTAGGCATCGGCGCGAACACGGCGATTTTCAGCGTCGTCCACGGCGTGCTGCTCAGGCCGCTGTCTTATCCGCAGCCGGAGCAGTTGATCCGCGTCTTCGAGCGCAGCCAGCGCCAGCCCAAATTCCCGCTAGCACCGGGCAATTTCCAAGACTACCGCGAGCAGAACTCAACGCTCAGCGGCCTGGCGCTCTATATGCGGGTGGATTTGGAATTGTCGCAGGACGATAAACCAGAGCGGCTGGTCGCGCTGCGCATAACGGCAGGCTTCTTCGAACTGCTAGGCGTGCAGCCGCTGTTGGGGCGGGAGTTTGGCCGCGAGGATGAATTGCCGGATAACAATCAGGTCGCGTTGCTCAGTCACAGCTTGTGGCAGCGCCGCTTCAACAGCGATGCGCAGATCGTCGGCCAAGCCGTTACGCTGTCGGGGCGGCCTTTCACCGTCGTTGGCGTGTTGCCGCCGGGTGTGCAACACGTCGGGGGTGATTACCGCTCGGCGCCGCACGGCGAAAGCGTAGACGTGTGGTGGCCAATCGGATTGCAGCCACAGGCTAGACGCGGGTCGAATGTTTGCAACGGCGTCGGACGCTTGAAACCGGGCGTCACGCGGGCGCAAGCCGAGGCTGATCTCAACGTGATCGCCAGTCGTTTGGCCCAACAGTTCCCCAACACGAACCGAGGCTGGAGCGTTGTCACACAGCCGCTGCACGAAGAGATCGTCGGGCGCGCGCGCACGGTGTTACTGGTGCTGTTCGGCGCGGTCTTCTTCGTGCTGTTGATCGTTTGCGTGAATGTGGCGAATCTGTTGTTGGCGCGGGCAACCGTGCGCGAGCGCGAGGTCGCCGTGCGAGCGGCTGTAGGCGCAGGGCGCTGGCGCATCGTGCGCCAGTTGCTGACCGAGAGTTTGCTGCTGGCGACGGTGGGCGGCGCGGCTGGCATATTGCTAGCGAAATGGATCATCGCCGTGTTCGGCACGCTCGGCGCGGAACAATTGCCGCGTCTGCACGCGGTCAACCTTGACGGGCGTATTCTACTTTTCACGCTCGCGCTCACGCTCTTGACCGGAGTCTTGTTCGGGCTGGTGCCCGCATTACAAGCCGGGCGGGTCAATCTCAATGAAGTGCTCAAAGAAGGCCGCTCGCAAGGCGCGAGTGGACGCCAACGCCGTTTGCGCGATGCGCTGGTGATGGCCGAAGTCGCGCTGGCGTTGGTGCTGCTCATCGGCGCGGGCTTGTTGCTGCGCAGTTTCTGGAAGCTGCAACAAATCAATCCCGGCTTCACGCCGGAGCGCGTGTTGACGGCCAGTCTGACCTTGCCCATTGCGCGTTACAGCCAGCGATTGCCTAAGGTCGCCGCATTTCAGCAGCAATTGCTCGACCGGCTCGCCGCCTTGCCAGGCGTGCAGTCGGTGGGGCTGACCTCCGATCTGCCGTGGACGGGCTACGATGAAATCATGTTATTCAACATCGAGGGCAAAACCTTCCCGCCGAACCAAGGGCCAACGGCGCGCTATCACTACGTCTCGACCGATTATTTCCGCACGATTGGCGTGCCGCTCATCGCCGGGCGTTTCTTCAGCGCCGAGGATCGCCCGGGGACGCCCGCAGTTGTGCTTATCAATCGCAGCATGGCCGAGCGCTATTGGCCAGGCGAGAGCGCCGTCGGCAAACGCTTTAGCTTCTCTTCCCAGCCGCGCGAGCAGGATTGGTTGACAGTTGCCGGTGTAGTCGGCGATGTCAAAGACTTTCCGTATTCGCCAGCGGCTGAACCGGCTTTCTATTGGCCAATGACGCAGGAACCGGTGCGGCCGATGATCCTCGCTGTGCGCACCGCTGCCGAACCGTCGAACTTGATCGAAGCCGTGCGTGGCGAAGTCCGCGCGCTCGACAAAGATTTGCCCTTGGCTGAAGTCCAAACGCTCGAAACGATTGCCACGGCGGCGGTCGCGGGCCAGCGCTTTACGCTCTGGCTGGTCGGCCTCTTTGCGCTGGCGGCGCTGGTGCTGGCGGCCATCGGGATTTACAGCGTGCTCTCGTATCTGGTGGCGCAGCGCACGCAGGAAATCGGCGTGCGGATGGCCCTGGGCGCGCAGACGCGCGACGTGCTGAAGCTGATTATGAAGCAGGGAATGCTGCTGACGGCGGCAGGCATAGTGATCGGCTTACTCGCCTCATTTGCGCTGACGCGACTGATGCGAGGGCTGCTCTTCGGCGTGAGCGCGACCGATTCACTCACCTTCATCCTCGTTGCTGCATTGCTGGCGTTCGTCGCCCTACTGGCCTGCTGGATACCGGCGCGGCGGGCGACGAAGATAGACCCGATGATCGCTTTAAGAGGTGAATAACCTAAACAAGGAGGAATTATGCAAAGACTTTGGCAAGACCGGCACTTCCGTGCGGGCAGATTGATGAAACAACCGGGCGTCGTTTTGATCGCCATTTTGACGCTGGCGTTGGGCACTGGTTTCACACAGGTCAAGCCCACAACCATCCAACTGGACAATCCGAGCGAGATGCAGCCCCGCAATGTGAAAACGGAACAGGTGACACACAAAGGGCGAAAGGCATTGCGCGTGACGGACGCCGCTGCGGCAAATGTCGCGGATGGCATTCAACTCGTCATGTTGAATAAGACTGATTTTCAGGACGGCGTGATCGAAATCGAATTGGCGGGCGAACCCAGCGCCAATGCGGGGGCAGGCGCGCGCGGCTTTGTCGGTGTGGCTTTTCGCGTCTCTGCTGATCCGGCCAAAGATGTTGCCAAGTACGAATGCTTTTACCTGCGCCCGACCAATGGCCGTGCCGACGATCAGGTGCGGCGTAACCATTCAACCCAGTACATCTCTTTCCCTGACTTCCCCTGGCAACGCTTGCGGAAGGAGTTCCCGGAGAAATACGAGAGCTACGTAGACCTCGTGCCAGGCGAGTGGACGAAGGTGAAGATCGAAGTGCGTGGCGACAAGGCGCGCTTGTACGTGCATGAGGCGCCGCAGCCTGTCCTGGTAGTGAATGATCTCAAACAAGGAGAAGGGAAAGGCCAGATTGCCTTATGGGTCGGGGCAGGAACCGTCGCGCATTTTACCAATCTGCGTGTAGCAAAGTGAAAAGACGCAGCGATGAAAGAACCCGAGAGCCTCAACTTCAGGCAGTTCGAAGGCGGCCGGAAAACAACTATGCCTGACTGGAAAGCAGAAATCAGAGAGCGCTTGGTCGGCTTGCAGCTTACGCCGACGCGCGAGGCCGCGATTATTGAAGAGCTGGCACAGCACTTGGCGGACTGCTACGCGGAATTGCTCGCAAGCGGCGCGACGGAAGCGGAAGCCGAGCGCCGGACGCTGGCGGAATTGAGCGGAAGTGAATTGTTGGCGCAAGAACTGCGGCGCGTGGAGCGGCAGGTCGCGCCTGAACCTATCATTCTCGGAACCAATCGGAGGACAAATATGATCGCAGACCTTTGGCAAGACCTAAATTATGGGCTACGCATGTTACTCAAGAGTCCTGGCTTTACCGCGACGGTGGTGCTCACATTAGCTTTAGGCATTGGGGCCAACATCACTATCTTTAGTGTGGTCAATGCTGTGCTGCTGCGCCCGCTACCTTACCCAGAGGCTGAGCGCTTGGTCTTTCTCTGGTCTGAAGCGCCCAGGCAGAACATCAGAGAGCGGGCTTCGGCATACGCCAATGTTTCAGAATGGCGCACGCAGAACACTTCGTTTGAAGATTTAGCCGTCTTTGATCCGACGGCGGTGACTTTGACCGGCGGGGTTGAGCCTGAGGGAGTTATGAGTGTGCGCGCCTCGGCGAATCTTTTTCCGCTCTTAGGCGTGGCGCCTTTGCTTGGCCGCACTTTCACGGCTGATGAAGAGCAACAGAAGATGCGAGTCGTAGTCTTGAGCCACGGCTTATGGCAACGCCGGTTTGGCGCGTCGCCAAACGTCCTGGGACAGACGCTCGAAATTAACGGCGTCAGCTCGCAGGTGATCGGAGTGATGCCGCAGCATTTTCAATTTCCTCGTGAAACTACTCAGGTGTGGGAGCCGCATACGCTGTTTCCCGATTGGGAGGCAATCAAGGCACAGCGCGGCACTGGCGCGTGGCAGGTGGTCGGACGACTCAAGGCGCAGGTCTCGCTCGAACAGGCGCAGACGGAAATGAGCACCATTGCGCAGCGGCTGGAGCAAGCTTTTCCAGACGCCAACAAAGGCCTGGGGGTCAATTTAGTTCCGTTCTATCTTCAGTTCACTGGCAGCAACGTGCGCTTAGCCCTCTGGATTTTATTCGGCGCGGTTGTTTTCGTGCTGCTTATCGCCTGCACGAATGTCGCCAATTTGATGCTGGCGCGCGGCATCGCGCGAGAGCGCGAGATGGCCATTCGCATGGCGCTCGGCGCGGGCCGCCTGCGGCTCATTCGACAACTGCTCACGGAAAGCGCGCTGCTGGCCCTGCTCGCCGGGGCAGTCGGTCTTTTCATCGCAAGCTGGGGCATCCGGGCACTCCTCAGCTTTAGCCCGCCGAACCTTCCCCATCTGGAGAGCGTCGCGATTGATGCCAAAGTGCTGGCCTTCACTACCGTCGTTGCCTTACTGACCAGTCTGCTGTTCGGCCTGGCGCCGGCTTTGAAGATTTCGCAGACACGGCCCGGCGCGGCGTTGCAAGAGGGCCGGAGTGCGAGCGGCGGAATCAGTGGCCGCCGCCTGCGGGGGCTACTGCTCATCACTGAGTTCAGCCTGGCGGTGCTGCTGCTGGCAGGCGCGGGCCTGCTCCTGCGCAGCTTCAGCAAGCTGCAAGCGGTTGACCCGGGGTTTGATCCGGCACGGGTGCTGCTGATGCAGCTTAGCCCCGCGCGCAATAGCACGGCCGATCAATGGCGCGTCTTTTATCAACAAGTGAGCGAACGCGTCGCGGCGCTGCCAGGCGTTGAGGCCGCCGGTCTGACCACGGAGATTGTCATTAGCGGTAATCCTGACGGGCAGATCACCATTGAAGGGGCTTCATCAGAAGCTGCGGCAACGGCGCGCATCCCATTTAGACTAGATGTGATCAGCGAGGGTCTCTTTCAAACCCTGCGCGTGCCCTTGCGCAAGGGGCGCTTCTTTAACGCGCAGGACAAACAAGGAGCTGTTTCGGTAACCATTATCAATGAAACGATGGCGCGCCGGTTCTGGCCCGGCGAAGAGGCGCTGGGGAAGCGCTTCAAACTAGGCACGGCACAGTCATCCGCCCCATGGTTGACGGTCGTCGGAGTCGTGGGTGATATGCGCCGCCAGAGCCTGGAACGCGAACCCATCGCGCAAATTTTCCGGACCCACCTGCAAAGAGCGGAGCGCAGAATGATTTTATTGATCCGCACAACGGGGGAGCCGACCCAGCTCGCGCCGGTCGTGCGCAATGAGATTCGCGCGATTGATAAAACCGTCTTGGTCAACGGCATCTCGACGTTGGAGAGCATGCTCGCCAGAAACGTGGCCCAAAGGCGCTTTCAAACCTGGCTGCTGACGCTGTTTTCCGCGCTGGCGCTGCTGCTGGCCGCAGTCGGCATCTACAGTCTGATGCATCAATCAGTCGCCCTGCGTACCCGCGAGATTGGGACGCGCATGGCGCTCGGCGCACAGCCACGCGACGTGCTGCGGTTGGTCGTCAGCCAAGGAATGAGCTTAGCTCTTTGCGGCATCGGAGTGGGCTCTCTGGCCGCCTTTGGCCTAACGCGAGTTTTGACGGGTTTATTGTTTGGCGTGACAGCCACTGACCCAACGACATTTGTTGCGGCCCCCTTGTTACTACTGCTGGTGGCTTTGCTGGCGTGTTATTTGCCTGCGCGACGGGCGGCTAAGGTTGATCCGCTGGTGGCGCTACGTAGCGAATGAGTCGAATTGGGATCAAGCCGCAAAGCGCAGAAGGAAAAGCAAACGTGCCTGACTGGAAACCAGAGATCAGACGGCGGCTGGCGAGCCTCAACCTGGCGCCGACGCGCGAGGTGGCCATTGTCGAGGAACTCGCCGCACATCTCGACGACTACTACGCGGAGTTGTTGGCCGGTGGCGCGACTGAAGCGGAAGCTTATCAACGAACACTCGCAGAATTGAGCGGCAGTGAATTGCTGGCGCGGGAATTACGTCGCGTAGAGCGGCCAAGCAACCCGGAACCCAACGTGCCGGGAACGAATCGGAGAACAAACATGATTGCAGGCTTGTGGCAAGACTTGCGCTTCGGTGCGCGAACGATTCTGAAGAATCCTGGCTTTATGCTGATTACGGTGCTTACGTTGGCGTTGGGCATCGGCGCGAATACCGCGATTTTGGGTTTGGTCAATGCGCTGCTGTGGCGCTCGTTGCCTGTGTATCAGCCGGACGAACTCGCTTGGATTTTCACGCGTCATGCTTCTGACCCGTATGGCTCGAATTCTTATACGGATTACTTGGCGTTTAGCGAACACACGCAAACTTTTTCCGGCCTGATCGCGCACGCGCCAGTGCCCTTGAGCTTGAGCGGAGACGGCGACCCGGAGCGGATTTGGGCAGTGGCGACGACGGGCAATTATTTCAGTGTCCTGGGTGTCAATCTGGCATTAGGGCGTCCATTTTTGCCGGAAGAAGTGCAGAAGTTCAGCGCCCAACCTGTTGTCGTACTCAGTCATCATTTGTGGCAAAAGCGATTTGGCACTGACTCTGCGGTGCTGGGGCGCACCATCGTGCTGAATAATCAAATCTTCACTGTCATCGGCGTAACGCCGCCTTCGTTTATCGGCACGTTCGTCGGCTTTTCGCCTGACGCCTGGATGCCACTGCCAGCGGTCGAGCAGGTCATGCGCGGACAGAATCGTATTCGCGGGCCGTGGGGCATCACTGCGCGTTTGCGTGCAGGCGTGACCGTAGAGCAGGCGCAGGCCGAACTGAATGCGCTGGCGCAGCAGTTGCCCAAGGAGCGCGACGACGATACGCAGCGGCTTGGCATGACGATTGTGCCGATGCGTGACGGCAATCCTGAAACGCGCGGCGCCTTCCAACTGATTTCGCGTGTGCTGCTGGGGATGGTTGTGCTGGTGTTACTGATTGCCAGCGCGAACGTGACGAACCTCTTGCTGGCGCGGGCAACGACGCGGCGCAAAGAGATGGCGATTCGCGGCGCGCTCGGCGCAAGGCGCGGACGTTTGATGCGCCAATGGCTGACCGAAAGCCTATTGCTTTCCTCGCTGGGCGGACTTGTAGGCATCGTCTTTGCCGCCTGGACGACGCAAACGTTGCGCGCCTTTAAGCCGCCGTTGCCGGTGCCAATTGATTTTGATGTCAGTCTAGATTGGCGCGTGCTGGGCTTGGCGAGCGCCATCGTACTGATTGTCGGGTTGCTGTCCGGTCTGGCTCCAGCGTTACGTGCAACGAGTGCCAACGTCTATGCCACCTTGAAAGACGAGCGTGGAGCCGGAGGCAAGCGAGAAGGACGCTGGACGCTGCGCAATCTGCTGGTCATCACGCAGGTCGGCGCTTCAGTCGTGTTACTGCTCACGTCAGGATTGTTTTTGCGCAGTTGGTTGCATACCCAAAAAGCCGATCCCGGATTCGACACGCAGCAGACGGTGTTCCTTTCGCTCAACCCGCAATTGCAACAATACACTCCCGCACAGAGCCAGGCGTTTTATCGGCAGTTGCTGGCGCAGACGAAAGCGTTGCTCGGTGTCGCTGCGGCCAGCTTGACACAACGTGTACCGCTTAGTCTCGGCGAACCTCACATGCGCGTGCGGTTCGAAGAACAATCCCAGATTTTGCAGGCAGGCCGCTTCGTCATTGCGCCGGAATTTTTCTCGACCTTGAAAATCCCGCTGCTACGCGGACGTGATTTCAACGATTCAGATCAAACAGGAACCGTTCCCGCCGCCATCATCAATCAGGCGCTGGCCGAACGCGGCTGGCCCGGTCAATCGGCGCTGGGCGGCAAGTTCCGGCTCACCGAGAACGGCCCGTTTTTTGAAGTCATCGGCGTCGTAGGCAATACGCAATATCGTCCGCAAAACGAAGCGCCTCCCCCGGCATTCTATTTACCGCTGTCGCAACAATTCCTGCCTGATCTTTCGCTGATCGTCAGAACCGAGAGCAAGCCGGATACCCTGCTCGCACCACTGCGGCAACTGATTCAAGGCTTGGATCGGAACTTGCCCATCATCACGAGCGGCACGATGCAAACGCACCTTCAGGAAACCTTCTGGCCGTTGCAAATCGCCTCGACGATTTTTGGCTTGTTGAGCGGAATGGCCCTGCTGCTCGCGGCCATCGGGATTTACGGCGTGATCTCTTACGCCGTCAGTCAACGCACGCACGAGATCGGGCTGCGCATGGCGCTGGGTGCACAGCCCTCGCAGATTCTATGGCTGGTCGTGGGACACGGAATGAAATTAACCCTGGTCGGCATCCTCGGTGGGCTGGCGCTTTCGTTGCTGGTGACACGCTTGATGACGCGCTTTTTCTTTGGGGTCAGTGCTGCTGATCCGCTGACAATAGGCGCAATTACCTTAATGCTGGGTGGCGTAGCGCTGCTGGCCTGTTACGTCCCCGCGCGCCGCGCGACGAAAGTAGACCCATTGGTGGCGCTGCGCTGTGAGTGAGTCGCCCTTGCACCAGAAGGAGAAGCAAACGTGCCTGACTGGAAACCGGAGATCAGACGGCGGCTGACAAATTTGAAGCTAGAGCCGACACGCGAAGCCGCCATCGTCGAGGAACTCGCACAGCACTTGGCAGACTGCTACACGGAGTTGCTCGCAGGCGGTCTGACAGCGGCAGAGGCCGAGCGGCAGACGCGCGCGGAATTGAGCGGGAGTGAATTGTTGGCGTGGGAACTGCGGCGCGTGGAGCGGCAAATCACGCAAGAACCCATCGTACTTGGAACGAATCGGAGGGCAAATATGATCGCAGATCTATGGCAAGACTTGCGCTTCGGCGCGCGAATGTTACGGAAACAACCGGGCTTCAGCTTGATTGCAGTCTTGACGCTGGCGTTGGGCATTGGGGCGAACACAGCGATCTTTAGCTTGATTGATGCGGTGCTATTGCAAGAGCTGCCTTACCGCGAACCCGGTCGCGTGGTGGTGCTCTGGGCCAGCAATCCGCGCGCGTCCGAAGCTCCACTAGCGAGCGCAGACGTTGCGGCGTGGCGCGCGGGAACGCAGAGCTTTGCACAGGTTACGGCCTTTATGCCGCAGACCGCTGACCTGACCGAACAAGGCGAACCGGAACGCATAGGTGGTACCGCGGTCACCCCTGAATTTTTCCAGACGATTGGGATTGAACCGTTGCTCGGTCGCGCCTTCACACCGGAAGAAAGTCAGCCAGGCGCGGCGAGTGTCGGGCTGATCAGTCACAGTCTCTGGCAAAGACGTTTTGGCGCTGATCCGGCACTGCTCGGCAAAGAGATCGTAGTGAATGGCAGCAAACTCACTGTCATCGGCATTTTGCCGCCGGGCTTCGATTTTCCGCGCGCGGGTGAGTTGCCTTCGCTGCTTCCGTTTGCCAGCCGCACAGACATCTGGGTGCCGTTGAAATTGGATGCCCAGCAGTGGAGTTCGCGCAACGAACGTTATCTAACCACATTGGCGCGGCTCAAGCCCGGCGTGAGTTTCAGTCAGGCTCAAGCGGAGATGAAGATTTACGCGGCGCGACAGTCGCAAGCCTTCCCAGACACGCATGCCGGTTCGTCCGTCAGCCTGGCGCCGCTGCATCAGCAAATGGCTGGCAAATCCCGCACGGCGCTCCGGCTCCTTTTCGCGGCGGTTGGGCTGTTGTTGCTGATTGCTTGCGTCTACGTGGCCAATCTGCTGCTGGCGCGTGGCGTGGCGCGTCAGCGTGAACTCGCCATCCGCGCGGCCTTGGGGGCAGGCCGCGCGCGTATCGTGCGCCAGGTTCTGGCGGAAAGCCTGCTGCTCTCTGTGTTGGGCGGCGCACTTGGCTTGCTCTTCGCCGCATGGTGTCTGCGGCTGGTTGTGTTGCTCAGCCCGGCCAATCTGCCGCGTCTGGAAAACGTCTCGCTCAATGGCGCCGTCCTCCTCTTCACGCTGTTGATCGCGCTCCTGACCGGCATCGTCTTCGGACTCCTGCCGGCATGGCAGATGTCCAGGATCAATTTACGCGACTCACTCAACGAAGGCGGACGCGGGGCGGACGGCCCGGTGAGCCACGCGGTACGGAATTGGCTGATCGCGGGCGAGGTTGCGCTGGCGGTTCTGTTGCTGGTAGGCGCGGGGTTGCTGGTGCGGAGTCTGCTGCGCGTGCAGGCAATTGATCCGGGATTCAAGGCCACTTCTGTGCTGACCTTCGACTTGAGCTTGCCCGGTTCGAGATATGCGGATGACTCGCGCCGGGCCGCCTTCTACCAGACCTTGTTTGCCCGGCTGGCGACGTTGCCCGGCGTGCGTGGGGCAGGCGCGATTTCCTACTTTCCGCTCGGCGGCGGGGGGAACTGGGGCAGTTTCGCAATTGAAGGCGCGCCTGACCTCCCTGACCAGCGGTATGTGACGGAGCGCCGCATGGTGACACCCGGCTATTTTGCCGCGCTCAACATCGGCGTGCAGCGCGGTCGGGACTTCACGCCGGAAGATGACCACAGCCAGGCGCCCGTCGTCGTGATTAACGAGACGCTGGCACGGCAGTACTTTGGCGCCGCCGACCCGGTCGGGCGGCGGCTCAGACTGGGCCGCACCAATACCAACAACCGGTGGCGCACCATTGTGGGCGTAGTGCGCGACGTGAAAAGTGAC
>WNGB01014548.1_pt1 | contig 11757 bp, 10 predicted proteins | sample 5400681 | NCBI WGS metagenome assembly WNGB01 (sample SAMN13153367, study PRJNA577476) | soil metagenome | isolation source: 115 cm soil or saprolite under grassland replicate 2 | place: USA:California | collected 2016-06-15 | reverse complement strand
CGGCGCGTGCATCGCATTGTGCGGATCGCCCGCCGTAATGCCCGTTTTGGCTCGATGACGGGCTGGTTCGGACAGACGCTCCGCGATTTTTTCATTCGCCTCGTACCTGCGTCCGTGTTCACGAAGATCTATCTCGAGTTTGGGAGTCCGCCGGCGCTTGAATTCGGCCCTGAGGTGCGCGCGCCTAGCGGCCGACCAGCAGATCAAGGCTGAACCGCGCTTTCTCAAGAGCCCGACCCCAGCTTCTCGAGGACGACCAGCGCCACTGCCGGGCACACCGCACAGGCGCTCTTCTACGACACGCTCGAACGAGGTTGCAGCTGGGATCTTGACCGCAGCATTCGTTAGTGCTAACTTACCGTTAGTGGTTACTTACGAAGTAGACCCGTGGGACGCGCTGGGCGATGGCACTCGTCGCGCCATCTTCAAGCGCCTCGTCGAAGGACCACGGTCAGTAGGCGAGCTGGCTAGCGACCTCCCAGTCAGCCGCCCCGCCGTGTCTCAACACCTGCGTGTGCTCAAGGACGCCGGCCTTGTCTCTGACCGCGCGGAAGGCACTCGTCGTGTCTACGCGGTGCACCCTGCCGGCCTGGAAACGTTGCGCGGTGATCTCGACCGATTCTGGACCCATGCTCTCGATGCGTTCAAGGCCGTCGCCGAGAAATCGCGCAGAGCTCAACGCGAGAAACAGAAGGAGAAGAAGCGATGAATTCCACTGCGACTGCGTCTGGCTTCCACGCCGACGTGCCGATCAAGAAGAGTGTCCTCGTAGCAGCCTCCCCAGAGCGTGCATTCCAGGTCTTCACCGAAGCGATGAGCACCTGGTGGCCGTTGCGCACCCATCACATCGGAAAGGCCGATGCGGAGAGTGTGGTCATCGAACCGTTCGTCGGCGGTCGCTGGTTCGAGCGCGGGGTCGCCGGGAGTGAGTGCGACTGGGGCAAGGTCCGGGTCTGGGATCCGCCACGGCGCCTGGTGCTGTCGTGGGAGATCTCGAGCGACTGGCGACACGATCCATCAATCCAGACCGAGGTCGAAGTCCGCTTCAGCGCCGAAGGTGCCTCCACCCGGGTCGAGTTGGAGCACCGCCTGCTTCATTACTACGGCGAAGCGGCTGCCCAGATGCGCGGCCGTTTCGATTCAGAGCAGGGTTGGATGGGGCTCCTCAAGGCGTTCGCAGCGCGTGCCTCGGCAGCCTGACACCTTTGACAGGTGGGGAGAACGATATGGCAGATATTACCGAGGCCCGCAAAGCGTTGGTCGCGCGGATACTCGAAGGCAAGGGCACGGCGCCTCCCCCTCAGAGCCGTGCCGCGTTCGATAACGCAGGGCTCGCCGAGCCGCTGCGCACGTTGATAGACAAGGTTGCCAGGTACGCCTACAAGGTCACCGACGCGGATATCGCCGCCGCACGTCGATCCGGCCTCAGCGAGGACGAGATATTCGAGCTCGTCGTGTGCGCCGCTATCGGCCAGGCCACGCGGCAGTACGACACCGCGCGCGCGGCCCTCGAGGCCGCAACGAAAAGGAGCGAACATGCGTCTCGCGATTCTCGATAGCGGCCACAGTTTCAGAATGAAGGCGCTATTCGCGTTCATTCGCGCGATCTCGCGCCTTCCGGTGCCGGATGCCGTAAAGCTCAACCGCTACCGCGCCGACTTCTACGGCACGCCCATGAGGGTGCTCACCCAGATTGCGATGCGCGGCCCCTCTGCATGGTCGGTTGGCGACCGCGAGTTGATGGGTGCCTCGGTGTCCCAGACCAACGGGTGCGAGGTGTGCACGAAGACACACGCCGGGGTCGCGGCGCTCGCGTATCAGGACGAGGCGAAGGTCTCCACGACGCTTGCCGACCTCGAGACCGCAACGATCGAAGAACCGCTGCGCACGACGTTGCGTATGCTGCGCAAGCTGGCGCGCGAGCATGTGGTGGATGCGGACGACATGCGCGCGGTACTCGCTGCCGGCGTGTCACGCGAGCAGATCGAAGACGCGCTCGCAGTGTCCTTCGTCTTCAACACCGTCGATCGGCTCTCCCGTGCCTTCGGGTTCGTTGTGGCGGGCCCCAAGGCCTTCGAGGCCGGCGCCAGGTTTCTCCTCGCGCGCGGCTACCGTTGACGGCACGCTGCGATGAAATCCTAACGAGTTCACCTAATGGATTTGGCCTTCTTGCGCTTCGTTGGTTTCGATCCTACTCGCGCAGGCAGCTTCTTGCTCCCAGTTTCGCGGTTCCATTCTTCAAAGGTCTCGTTGGAAATCTTTCCCTCGACAAGAAGCTCTGCGAACTTGCGTCGTTGCGCCTGGCTCTTGAATGGCATGAGCTCGTTCCTCACCGAGTCGGCCCGTGCGTGCTGCGGCGGGCTGTGTCTTGGATCACGTTCGTGGTTGTCGAACGACGCTGATGTGACCGTTGCGCTCGAGTACTGCCAGCGCCACATCGCGTATTTCAGCCACGTTCCCATTGAGACGCAGATCCTCGAGGAGGTCGTGCTCGCTCAGCCGATTGCGCAGCGCTGCGGCCTCATCGATCTTTCCGTCTGTCACGATCACATCACTGCGTCCTTTGATCAGAAGACCGAACGCATGTGACCGGCGCGACCAGTACGCCAGCACACGGTGCAGAATCACGAGCACGAAACCACCCCCCAGCGTCGGGAAGAAGGCCGCCGTGCCGTTAACGGCGCGAGCGAGCATCGACGCCAGGATGAAGCCGAGGACGGCATCAAACGCCGTCTTCTGGGACAGAAATCGGCGGTCGCCGCAACGGACGATCACCAGTGTGGCCATGAACACGATCACGCCGCGCAGGCTGATCTGCGTCAGCGTGAGCTCCGGAGCGTCGAGACCAAGGCCGAGCAAGGCATGAATGTCAAAGGGTAGATTCGCCATACGGCCTCCTACGACGCCTGCTTCTGTTGGTGCGCGCGGAAAAACCCCTCGGTGTGTTGCCATCCGCGTGAACGCTATCAAACTACTCCGAATGATCTTCCCCGACGGCCAGCCGCAACGCGGTTGCAAGACGACCGGGCGCATGATTGAGGAGCCAGCCCTTTGCGGATTCCGCGAACGTCTGCGCGCCGACGTGGACGTCCTGCGGCGGCGGCACCTCCGTGACGAATAACGTCCCTTCTCTCTCGATTACTTCGGCATGAGTAGATCCATCGCGGCTGCGTTCGAAGCGGATCGTCACCGTGGCGTCGCCGACTCGCAGCCGGCGAACGGTCACCGTGGGAAGCCAGGCTGGCAATTGAGGCCGGACGAGGGCAAGTGCCTTGGCTGGCGCGAAGGGATAGATACCGAGCAGCGTCTGGATGAGCAGCAGCATTGCGCTCGCGCTCCACGCCTGTGGGCTGTTCGATTTTGGATAGACAGTCGGCACCGGTGATTCGTCCCGGCCAAGGCCGCCAATGGCTTCGGGCAGGCGGAAGTTCTGGAAGTGGGCCGCGGCGTCGCACATGCCCGTAACGAGCCGCTCGAGGTGGTTGTCCAAACCATAGCGCTTGAATCCAAGCGCGAAGGTCGCGTTCTCGACGGGCCACACGGTCCCAAGATGATACGCGAGAGGATTGTATGAAGGGTGTTGCTCCGATAGGGTCCGCACACCCCAGCCAGAGAACAGATCGGCCGCCATCAGCCGGTCGGCACATCGCTCGGCACACTCTCGCGGCACGAGACCGGCCGCCAGCGCGTGCCCGGCGTTCGAGGCGATGGACCGCACCGGTTCTTTGTCGGGTCCGAGCGCCATCGCGTAAAACCCGTCGTCCGCCATCCAGAACGCGTCGTGCCAGCGGCGCCGCAATTCACGCGCTTTCGACGCGAACTGCTCGGCGCTTCGATCGTCGCCCAGCGCGATCAGGATCTCGGCCATGCGTTGCATGGCGATCCAGTGATAGGCCTGTTCTTCGACGGTCGCGATCGGGTCCTCGACAAGCCGACCGTCCGGGTACCGGATCGCTTCATCGGAATCCTTCCACCCGTGGTTTTTCAGCCCTTTCTCTGACCGTTTCGCGTACTCGAGGAACCCGTCACCGTCTCGGTCGCCATATCGATCGGCCCACTCGAACGTACGGAGTGCAGCCTCGCGGTGTCGTTCGAGCGCGCCTGTATCGCCAGTCCAGTGCCAGTACTCGCTGAGCGTCACGACGAACATCGCGGCCGTCGTCTGGGTCCCGTAATAGGCGCGTTGCGGGATGATGTCCAGGTCCGACAGCGGCCCGCGCCGCATTTCGTGCACCATCTTGCCTGGTTCCCGGTCGTGCCATGCGGAATCGTCGGTGGCCTGTGTGGCCGCAATCCGCACAAGCGTCCCGCGCAGGATTTCGGGACCGACCAGCGCCGCCTGCCAGGCGGCTGTGAGCGCATCGCGACCGAAGAGCCCCGTGTAGGCCGGGACGCCGGCGTTCACCTCCCAGGCATCGGCGGCCACATCGAACTCCCATGCGCGGAGTGCGAACAGGTCTTCTGCAGCCTGTTCGAAAGCCGCCGCGAACACGGGATGAGCAGCATCGAGCCGCAGGCGATTTTTGCGCCACGCGTCTCGAGCCCGATCGCGCTCGCTGGCCGTGCTGATGCCGGCAACGTGAGGCGTGCGCCAGCACTCGTCGACGAGTGACTCAAAGACGAGCGTGGCGCTCCACACGCCGTGGGGTGACAGCCGAATCCGGAACGCCAGTGTGTCGCTGCGGAAGTTCGGCCGCATGTCGCTGACGACGCGAATGCGCAGGGCACGGTGAAGCCGTTCGCCTTTGTGCTCTGCATGATGCTCGAAAAGAACCGATCCAGACCGTTCATCCCATGTGCTCGTCGTCATTCCTTTGTGCGACGGTGTGGCATCCCTCTCCGACACATCCGCAAAATCAGCGGCCCACTCAAAACGCAGCATCACATCTGCCTCCGCCATGCTGTGGTTCCGCAGCAGGACTTCTTCAGCCATGCCGTTCCCGACGCGCCGCCGAATCTCGACCGCCAGCACGTCTTGTGGGAGACGCGGCCCGACGGCATGAGGACCTGCGCGATCGACCGTTAAATGTGCAATCCACTGGTCGCTTTCGACGTTCGCGCTGGTATCACAGCGGGGCGGCTGATCGTCGATCAGCAGGCAGTGCTTCGAGAGGATCCGCGTGTCGTAGTCGAACAGGCCGAGGTCGCTGCCTTCCGTGATGGTGCCGTCGGGGTTCGTCAACAGCACGGTGTAGCCCTGAAACACGAGCTGCCGATCATGATGGGGATCAATCGGCGCGTGGACAGTAAGATCGTCAGCTGACCGCATCGTTCACGATCGATCGCGAAACATCTCAACGAGCGGTGTTCGCAGAATCTGGAGCGCCAGTGCGGCTCCAGCAGCGAGCGCCAGCATCGCGGCCACCCGGCGCAGCGGCGGGCTCTGACGCAAGTCACTTGTCGACCGGTCGTCCGACGCCTCGCGACCTCGCGCGAGTGCCAGGACGTCAGCGAGATGAAGGGCGCGCCGTGTGGTGGCCTGCGCGACTTGTTCGCGGCAGCTGAAGCCGTCGGCAACGATGAGCGTGTCATCGGCCGCTTCACGCACACGCGGCAGCAGGCGCCGCTCGCCGACCGCCTGCGACACCTCGTAGTGGTCACGTTCGAAGCCGAACGACCCCGCCATTCCGCAGCATCCGGCGTCCACAATCTCGTAGTCGAGCCCGAGGCGATCGAACACGCGCCGGTCGGCCTCCATGCCGAAGAGCGCCTTTTGATGACAGTGGCCGTGGACGAGCGCCTTGCGTCGAAGCGTCAACGGCGGCAGGCGATCCGCGTGCTTCGACAGGAATTCACCAAACAAAGTGACGAGTGTGGTGAGCCGGCGCGCGCGTGCATCGTCGGGAAACAGATTCTTCAGCTCGTCCTTGAAGACCGCAGCGCAGCTCGGCTCCAGCACGATGATAGGGATCCCTTCGTCGATCTCGCGAAACAAGGCCCCGATAACCTCGCGCAGTCGCGCCTTCGCCGTCGACAGCATGCCGTAGTCGTAGAGCGGCCGGCCGCAGCACAGCGTCGCCTTCGGAATTTCCACCGCAAATCCGGCGTCCTCGAGCAGCTCCACGGCGGCGACAGCCGTCTCGGGATGAAAGTGATTGTTGAACGTGTCGGGCCAGAGCATCACACGCTCGGCCTCGCGTCGCTCGAGGCGAGGACGATTCAAGAACCACTCGCGGAACGTCATCGGTGCGAACGCGGGAATGCGGCGTGCCGGCGACATTCCCGACGCCAGCTTCGCGAGGTCGCGCAAGCCTGGCGTCTGCGAGACGAAGTTGACCAACGATGGCGCGTGCGACGCCAGCCGCGCCCAGTTCTGAATCAAACCAAATGCGTAGGCCGTTCGCGGCCTGCGGTGGTGCTCGTAGTAATGGGCGAGGAACTCCGCCTTATAGGTCGCCATGTCGACCTGCACTGGGCATTCGCCCTTGCACCCCTTGCACGACAGACAGAGATCGAGCGCGTCGTGCACTGCCTCGCTCGCCCAGCCCTCGGTAATCTGCTCGCCGCGCAGCATCTCGAACAGCAGGCGCGCACGGCCGCGGGTTGCGTGCTGCTCGTCGCGCGTCACCATGTAGCTGGGACACATCGTGCCCTCGCCATGCTTGCGGCAATTGCCGACGCCGACACAGCGCAGCGCGGCGTTGGCGAAGTTCCCGCCGTCGTCGGGGTAATGAAAATGCGTGAGCGGCTCGTTGTGGCGAGACCCCGGACCGACGCGGAGGTTCTGATCGAGCGGGTTGGCATCGATCACCTTGCCCGGATTCATCTTCCAGTCCGGATCCCAGATCGACTTGAACTCGCGAAAGGCCTGGATCATTTCGCCGCTGTACATCCGTGACAGAAGCTCGCCGCGCGCCTGTCCGTCGCCGTGCTCGCCCGACAGCGAACCGCCGTATCGATGCACCAGGTCGGCCGCCTCGCGCATGAACGCCCTGAACTGGGCAACCCCTTCTACGGTGCGCAGCTCGAAATCAACGCGGCAGTGGACGCATCCCTGTCCGAAGTGGCCGAAGAGATCCGCCTTGTAGCGGTACTTCGAATAGAGCTGATGGAGGTCACGCAAGTAGGCGCCGAGCTTCTCGGGTGCAACGGCCGAGTCGTCCCAACCGGACCACATTGCGCGATCACCGTCGCTGGCCGGCACGGCCGGTCCTCCGGCTTCGCGGATTTCCCACAACCGCTTCTGTTGATCGCGATCATCGAAGACGCGGATATCCGGCAGGCCGTACGAATCACGAAGCAGCGAGACGAAGACGTCAGCATGCTCACGCGCTTCGTCCGTCGTGTCGCCGCCGAACTCGACGTACAGCCACCCGCGTCCGGCCGGCAGGAGTCGCAGGTTGTCGGGATGCAGTCCGCTGTGCGCGCCCGAGCGAATCAGCATCTCGTCCACCCCTTCGAGTCCGATCGGATGATGCTCGAGGATCGCGGGCACCGCCTCGGCTGCATCGAAGATGTCGCGATAACCGAGGACGACGAGCACGCGCTGCGGGAAGTGGCGCACCAGGTGGAGGTGTGCTTCGAGCACAAACACGAGCGTTGATTCGCTTCCGACGAGCGCGCGACCGATGTGGAACCCGTTCTCCGGGAGCAGTGCGGGCAGGTTGTAGCCGGAGATGCGCCTCGGGATGTCCGGAAATTCGCGACGAATCAGATCCGCGTAGCGCTCCTGGAACGTTTTCAGGCGGCGATAGATCTCCGCGCGCGGTCCGCCTTCGTTGACCATCCGACGGCACTCGTCATCGCTCGTGGCGCCTGCCTGCAACCGCAGTCCGCGGTACGTCACCACATCGAGCACGTCCACGTGATGCGCGGTCGTGGGGCCCGGCCCGTAGAACTCGGACAACATGGAGTGTACGCCGCACGAGTTGTTGCCGATCATGCCTCCAAGCGTGCAAGAGCGATGTGTGCCCGGATCGGGACCGAACGTGAGGTGGCACTGATTGGCGGCGTTTCTGAGATCGTCGAGAACGACCCCTGGCTGCACGCGTGCAGTGGCCGCTGCGGCGTCGATGCCGAGGATCCGATTGAGGTGCTTCGACGCGTCGATGACGACCGCGACGTTGCAACACTGGCCGGCGATGCTCGTGCCGCCGCCGCGCACCAGCACGGGCGCGCCGTGATTGCGGCAGACACGAATCGCGTTGACGATGTCCTCGACGGTACGCGGAATCACCACCCCGATGGGGACCTGCCGGTAATTCGATGAATCGGTCGCGTAGAGTGCCCGGTCGCCGGCTCCGAACCGCACTTCGCCGCTGCCGGCTTCGCGCAGGTCACTCTCGAGTGAATCGACCGCGACCGCGGACGCGTCAGACCCGCGTGTATGGAGGTGTGTGGTCGCCACGTTCAGCGCCTGGCGTCAGCCTGGAGGACGTCCACGGCGCCGGCCTCGAGCATCCGCCGGAAGTACGGCAGATCGTAACCGTATTCGCCAGCGGCGATCTCGATCGGGGCCGGCACCCGATCCCGAAGCAGCCGAAGCCCTTCCAGGTCGTCGGAGCTGACGGGTTCCTCGAACCAGCAGACATCGAACGGCTCGATCCGGTCGGCGATGTCGCGCGCTCGAAGGCGCCGATGCCGGTCAGCGACGCTGCGTCGATGGCATAGGCGCGCGCAAACTCCAGGAGAGGCGCGGTCACGTGCTCACCCCGTGCTGAAGACGAGCACATACATTCGTGTGCCGCCGGAGTCGTCAAATTGCCGCGCATTCACACCAGTTCCCGTACCTTGTCGGCGAGCACGGTCAGCGCGATCTTGTTGCGATGCGGCGTCCCCTTGGCCAGCGCTTCGGCAAACTTCGTGGCCTGGTTCACGGTGATCTTCGGCGGCATCGGCGGCTCGAACGGGTCGACAGTCGCCTCGACGATGACAGGACCGTCGGTCGCGAGCGCCTGGTCGAGCACGCCGCCGCACTGCTTCGGGTCGGCGACGCTGAAGCCGGTCGCGCCGCAGGCACGCGCGTAGGCCGCGAAGTCGATCGGCTGCAGCTCGCACCCGTACTCCGGGTTGCCGAGGAACACCATCTGTTCCCACTTGATCATCCCGAGCGAGTTGTTCTTGACGATCACCACCTTGATCGGCAGCCGGTACTTCACGCAGGTGGCGAATTCAGCCATCAGCATCGAGAAGCCACCGTCGCCGACGAACGCCACGACCTGCCGCCCGGGATGCGCGATCTGCGCCGCGATGGCGTACGGCAGCCCGTTGGCCATCGACGCGAGCGCCCCCGACAGCGAGTGCATCTGTCCACGCTTCACTTGGATGTACCGGGCCCACCACGTCGCGATCGTTCCGCTGTCGCACGTCACGATGGCATCGTCGCGAAGCCGCTGGTTGAGCTCGTTCGCAACGACCTGCGGTTTCATCGGAACGTCGGGCGCCGCGGCGTGCTCGGCCATCAGCGTCCGCCACTTGTCCATTCCGTGCTGCGCCTTCTCGAGGAATGTGCGGTCGTCGTGGCGCTGCAGCATCGGAATCAGCGCCTGCAGCGTGCGGCGGCTGTCGCCGACCAGACCCACTTCGACGGGATAACGTAAGCCGATGCGGATCGGATCGAGCTCGATCTGCACGGCTCGCGCCTGGCCAGGCTTCGGCATGAACTCGAGATACGGGAACGAGGTGCCAACCATCAACAGCGTGTCGCATGACTCGATCGCGTCCTGCGATGGCCGCGTTCCGAGCAGCCCAATGCCGCCCGTCGTGTACGGGCTGTCGTCGGGAACCGCCGCTTTGCCAAGCAGCGGCTTGACGATCGGGGCGCCAAGAATCTCCGCCACCTGTTCGAGCTCGGGGCCAGCGCCGAGCGCCCCCCGGCCGGCGAGAATGACGATGCGCGTGCCGCCGTTGAGAATGGCCGCCGCCTGTGCGAGATCGATATCGTTGGGCAGCCGCGCGCTGTGCGGCTCCAGCTCCGCATTGTGCCCCGCGATGTTTCGCTTGGATCGCTCACCCTTGATCTCGCGTTCCTGCAAGTCGACGGGAAACGTGATATGCGAAACACCGCGATAGAGGAGCGCGGTGCGGCAGGCGAGGTGGGCGACGTTCTCCACATGTGTCGGCCCCATGACGCGCGCGTTGTACTTCGCGACATCCATGAAGAGCTTGTCGAGCTCGACGTCCTGCTGCGAATGCGTGCCAATGAGATCGTGGTACGGCATGCCGGTGATGGCGAGCACAGGCTGTCCGTCGAGCTTCGCGTCGTACAGGCCGTTCAGCAGATGAATGCCGCCCGGACCGGAGGTGGCAAGGCAGACACCCAGGCGGCCGGTAAACTTCGCGTAGCCGCACGCCATGAATGCGGCCGCCTCCTCGTGACGCACTTGCACGAAGCGGACTTGGTCCGCCTTCTTGCGCAGCGCCTCGATGATGCCGCCATGCGGGTGCATAACAGACGCCATGGCGCGCACGACCCCAAGCGATCGAGGTTTGGCTACCTGCGGATGAGGAAGACGCCGGCGGCGACGATGACCGCGGCGGCCGTCGTGAGTGCGCGCCGATGTTTCGAGATCACCACCTCCCAGCTCGACGAGCGAGCCCGCGCAGCGAAGCGGCCGTGCGCGCCGAAATCACGGTCCTCGTCGACAGGAGTCCAGAGGTTGTGCCGGCGGTCTGGATTCTCCGGCTCGCGAGTCTGCTGCGCGTCGTATCCCTTCCGCGCGAGATAGCGATCGCCCAGGCCCGGAGCGATGCGATCGCTGATGATTGCTGTGACTGTGGGAAAGCCGACGAAGTATTCGCGACGAGGGTGATTGGCGGCCCACACAATCGCATCCGCCGCCACCTCCGGTTCGAAGATCGGCGGCACGGGCTGCGCGCGCCCGTTCAACCGGCTCTTCACCCAGTCGAACTGCGGCGTGTTCAGCGCGGGCAGCTGCACCATGGTCAGCCTCACGTTGCTGCGGTCGTGCAGGAGCTCGGCGTGTAGCGAGTCGCAGAAACCTTCCACGGCATGCTTGGCGGCGCAGTACGCGGATTGGAGCGGGATGCCACGATAGGCGAGCGCTGATCCGACTTGCACGATGACGCCGCGGTTTCGCGGCGTCATGCGGCGCAACGCCGCCAGGGTGCCGTACACGACGCCGAGGTACGTGACCTCCGTGACACGCTTGAATTCCGGAGGCGTCATCTCGAGGACCGGCGAAAAGACGCTCGCCATCGCATTGTTGATCCAGATATCGATCGCGCCGAACGTCTCTTCGAGCCGAGACGCGGCGGCTTCGACCTGATCGGCGTCGGAGACATCCGCCTGGAGGATGAGCGCGCGACCACTGTTGTGTTCGACATCGCGGGCGGCGCCCTCGAGACCGGTTCGGCCGCGCGCCAGCAACCCAATCGCTGCGCCGCGCGCAGCGAATGCGCGCGCAACGGCTCGGCCGACGCCTGCTGATGCGCCGGTAATCATCACAACCTGAGCCGTTTCAAGCTGACACACGACGTCAATGCAGGTGCAATGACTGAGCCCTCGCAATGCGTGGGTTGTTTTAAAGGTTTTTTGAATCGCGGGTGGTCCAGCCGACTACGCCCGAGACATGATTGGCAAAGGAATCGAGACACTGGCTGGGTGCAAACTGTTCTGTGCAACGCTACTCATCCCATTCGACGTGAACCATCTCACGGATACCGCGAAGTGGTTGTGTGCGCGCAGAGCGCACTGCCCGGCCGCCCGCGACCATCGCGACGGGAGGGTGGATTTGAAGGAGATGGAGCTTCGGGCGTTTGAGACTCTTGGGCCAAAACGTCAAGGCGCGGCGGCAG
>WNGB01027840.1_pt1 | contig 11758 bp, 13 predicted proteins | sample 5400681 | NCBI WGS metagenome assembly WNGB01 (sample SAMN13153367, study PRJNA577476) | soil metagenome | isolation source: 115 cm soil or saprolite under grassland replicate 2 | place: USA:California | collected 2016-06-15 | reverse complement strand
GGTCGGTGAAGTTCCTGCAGTGGGACGGCGCGAAGTGGAATACGATCACCGACTGGATCACCTCCGACCAGTCGATCGTGCGGCCCATGATCGAGGAGTCCGCGGCGAAATACGCCAAGGAGAAGGGCATCACCCCGCGAGATTGCTCGAAGGAAGGCTAAGCACATCATTTCCCGTCCCCTCTCCCGCTCGCGGGAGAGGGTTAGGGTGAGGGCTATGTCCGCCGTCCCGAAACCCGAATCCCAGCAAGCCTACCTCAGCGTCAACAGCATCGAGGTCGTCTACGACCACGTCATCCTGGTGCTGAAGGGCGTGTCGCTTGCTGTGCCCGAAGGAAAGATCGTGGCGCTGCTCGGCGCGAACGGCGCGGGCAAGACCACCACGCTCAAGGCGATCTCCAACCTGCTTCGCGCCGAGCGCGGCGAGGTCACCAAGGGGTCGATCGAATTCCGCGGCGCTCGAGTGGACCGGCTGAGCCCCGATGAGCTGGTGAGGCGCGGCGTGGTGCAGGTCATGGAAGGGCGCCACTGCTTCGCGCATCTCAGCGTCGAGGAAAATCTCCTCACCGGGGCCTACACGCGCAGCGCGGGCCGGGCGCAGCTCAAGCAGGACCTGGAAAAGGTGTACGGCTACTTTCCGCAGCTGAAAGAGCGGCGCGGCGCGCTCGCCGGTTACACCTCGGGCGGCGAGCAGCAGATGACCGCCCTCGGGCGCGCGCTCATGGCCCATCCGAGCATGATCCTGCTCGACGAGCCTTCGATGGGGCTCGCGCCGCAGATCGTCGAGGAGATCTTCGAGATCGTGAAGAGCCTCAATCAAAAGGAGAAGGTGAGTTTTCTGCTCGCCGAGCAGAACACCAACGTCGCGCTGCACGGCCGCGTGGTGATGGACGGCGCCGCCGCAGAACTCGCCGCGAACGAGGACGTCAAGGAGTTCTATCTCGGCATTTCTTCCGGCGCGCGCAGGAGCTTCAAGGACGTGAAGCACTACCGCCGCAGAAAGCGGTGGCTAGCTTGATCAGAGGCTATGGTGAATGCACCAACGCAAGAACGAAAGCTACCCTCATCCATGCTCAACATCTAGCCGCCGCCGATTTTCGGACCCTCGAGCCCTAGCCTCCAGGTGCCGCCGAATTCAAACGTTGAGCGCAAAGAAACGGTGACAACCCGCATTTCATGCTTCAAGCCAAGCCCGCGGAGTCCGCCGCTCGGGTGCAGGCATTCGCGCGCGAGCTTGGTCTTGTGCCTTAACAGAGTCGTGGTCGAACGGGTATTATTGGCGTTCATGACCGGCGGTTGAGGGTGACTCGCCGCTCCAGATAAAGGTCTCTTGTATGAAATCTGACCTCGTTGCTGAAATTCTCGCACTCCCCGTTACGGAACGTATGCGCTTGGTCGAAGCCATATGGGACAGCATTTCTGCTGTTCCCGACGCGCTGCCGCTCACGCAGTGGCAGAAGGATGAGCTTGATCGCAGGCTTGCAGAGTTCGAGGCCGATCCGGACTCCGGTGCTACTCTAGAAGAGGTCTTCGCGAGAATCCGCCGGGCGGCATGACTCGGCGGTTCATTCTTCGTCCTCGCGCTGAACGTGACATCCAATCCACTTTCGAGTGGTACGAGTCACAACGGCCTGGCCTCGGGGACGAGTTCTTGGTGTCGCTGCGCGAGCGACTCGAAATGGTCCGCAGTTTTCCCGAAGCATTCCCTATTCTTTATCGCGACGTACGGCGAGCGGTGGTATCGCGATTTCCCTATGTCGTTTTCTATGTTGTACGACCAACTCGTGTCGCGGTGCTCGCGGTCCTACACCAATCCCGTAACCCGGAAATCTGGCCGCGTCGCGCACGTGGAGTATAAACTGCGCATGAAGATCGCGCTGGCTATCCTGCTGAGCGCGTGCGCGACGGTGTCAGCACAGTCGTACCCCACCAAGCCGATCCGCCTCGTGGTCGGCTTTGCCCCGGGCGGCGCCGCCGACATCATCGCGCGCGCGATGAGCGAACCGCTGACGCGCGCGCTGGGCCAGGGCATCATCGTCGACAACAAGCCGGGGGCGGGGTCGAGCCTCGCCGCGGAGTACGTGGCCAAGGTCGCGCCCGACGGCTACACCATCATGATCGCGAGCCAGAGCGGCATGATCATCAATCCGATCGTCAATAAGAACATCTCGTACGACACCGAGCGTGATTTCGTGGCCATCACGCAGGTGACGAGCTCGCCGCTGGTGGTCGCGGTCAACCCGTCCCTGCCGGTGAGCTCGATCCGGGAGCTCATCGCCGAGGCGAAGAAAGCCCCAGGAAAGCTCAACTTCGCCACCTCCGGCAACGGTTCGCTGCCGCACCTCGCGACGGCGCTCTTCGACGCGCTTGCCGGCGTGGAGATGGTCCACATTCCCGATGCCGCACGTGCATACCGGCAAGCTGCGCGGGCTCGCCGTCACGACGCGCGGGCGCTCGCCGCTGGTCGAAGGCCTGCCGGGAATGGAGGAAGCGGGACTCGCGAACTACGACGTTTCCATCTGGTACGGATTTTTCGCGCCGAAAGCGACGCCGCGGGACATCGTCGCGCGGCTGTTCGAGGCGACGACGCAGGCGCTGCAGGATCCGAAACTGAAAGCCGTGCTCGCGCCCGCTGGCACCGAGGCGGTTGCGTCCCAGTCGCCTGCGGACTTCCGCGCATTCCTGCGCCGGGACGCGGATGCGCTTGCGCGCGTGATCCGCGAGGCGGGCGTGAAGTTCGAGTAAGCGGCCTCGCTCAGCTTCGCGTCGCGAAAATCAGGATCACCAGCAGCACCAGCCCTATCCCTAAGCTCCACCCGATCAGTTTCTTCTCGACCGGCAGCAGGGGCTCGACCGGCATCTTGCGCATTTCTTCGCCGACTTTGGGTTGTTCCATGGTCTTTCTCCCTTTCAACCGGCCGCGAGCGGCGGCTTCACCCCCGCGAAAAACACCCAGGAAATCACCAGGCCCACCCAGATGACGAAGCCGAACAGGCACACGACGTAGACCGCGGCGAGCTTGCCGATGCCTTCCTCCCAGAGTTTGCTGAAGTTGGACATCACTCCGATGGTGAAGAAGGTCATGATGAAGAAGATCACGCGGAAAGTATTCGCCTCACCCATCGCCGCGCGGACCTTGACCGTGGTCTCCGGCTGCGCACCGAACGCGAGGAGCAGGACCGCGACGAAAGTCAGCACGTAGCCGATGATGAATTTCGGGAAGCGCTCCCAGATCTCGCCGATCTTCGCCTTGTCCCCGCTAGGGCGCACCTCGATGTGGTTGGTCCAGATATAGGCGAGGATGAAAGCCCAGATGCCGATGAAGACGTCGATGAAGATCTTCACCGTCGCGGCGGTCCCGAGTATCCAGCCTTTTGCGTAGTTGACGCCCTCGGCTGCGGCGCTGGCGAGGATCAGCGACTCGGTGATCGCCCCGCTCGCTACCGCCGCACCGTCGGTTTTCACCGCAAGTCCCATCCAGGCGCCCGCGACCATGGGTTCACGCGAGAGGAATGCGTTTGCGGCAAACGGCAGAATGAGCAGCTCGACCACGGCGAAAATCACCACCAGCGAGGCCACCATGATCGGAACGATCGGCCGGGCGCGGATCGCGCCGCCGGTGGCGATCGCGGCCGATACGCCGCAGATCGAGATTCCCGAGGCAAGCGGCGCTGCCCATTCGCGGCTGAAACCGAACCATTTGCGCGCGACGAAGTACACCACCGCCCAGTAGATCAGGTAAGCCTCGATGATGGCCGCAAGACCCCGGAGCAAGACCGACTTCGCCAGGACCGGCTGCGTGGCCGCCATGATGCCGAGGAATCCGCCGAGGAGAACGATTGCGGCCTTGATGTACAGCTCGGGCCGCACCGCCTCCTTCATCCATGCGGCGAAGCGCGGAAAGAAATTCCCGACGACGAGGCCGGCGACGAGCGCGAGGATGAACCCGCCCTCGTTGGTGAGCTTGAGCGACCAGCTGATGCCGAATCGCTGCATGTCGGCGGGCGTGGTCACGGCGAAATTCGCGTAGCTGCCCGCGATCCAGGATAGATAGCTGATCCAGAACACCGCGGTGAAGCCGAGCGCGAAGCGCTTCAAGTCGGCTTTCAGCGCCGCCGCGCCCGCCGTCATCACCACGAGCAAGGCGACGTAGGTGGCGATCAGAGCGCCCACTCCGCCCAGGCTGGAATAGGCTTTGGAGACGGGGTTGAGGGCTTTGGATACGTCGGTCCAGACGCCCGTCGTGACGACCCAGCCGAGAATATCCGCTCCGCCGAGAGCGCCGAGGGCGAGCACGAAAATTAACAAGCCGATCCAGACCGACAGCCAGTCTTCGCTCATGCCCTTGGAAACTGGATTCATGATCTCCCCCTTGAGGGCAAGAAATTACCGGCTCGCCGCAGAAACGGGAACAAACCAAAGATTAGTTTCTTATAACCAATTCTGATTTTGTGTGCTATGTTGCCTTGGCCAAAGTCCCGCTCTGGCCCGTTCTGCGCTCGCCCACCGATTCGATGCCGCAGTACTACGACAGCCTTGAAACCCGCGACCCCGAGGAGCGGGAACGTATTCTGCTGGCCGCGCTTTCCGGCCAGATCGCGCACGCGAAGCGGAAAGCTCCGGGCTGGGCGCGGATTCTCGCCGACGTCGATCCCGCGGGTGTCACCAGCCGCGCAGCGCTGGCAAAGCTTCCGGTCACGCGCAAATCGGATCTGGCGAAGCTGCAAAAGGCCGAGCGCCCGCTCGGCGGCCTGAACGCAACGCTCGCGCAGCTCGGCAAACTCTTCGTCTCGCCGGGACCGATCTACGATCCGGAAGGGCGCGGCCACGATTGGTGGCGCACGGCCCGAGCCCTCTTTGCAGCGGGATTCCGCCCGGGCGACCTGGCGATCAACACCTTCGCCTACCATTTCACGCCGGCGGGCTCGATGCTCGAATCAGGCGCGCTCGCGCTCGGCTGCATGGTGGTGCCGACCGGGACAGGGCACACCGAGATGCAGGCCGCGACCATCGCCGACCTGCGGGCAAGCGCTTATATCGGCACCCCTTCGTTCCTGAAGCTGATCGTCGAGAGGGCCGATGAATTGAAAACGGACATCGGTTCGCTCAAAAAAGCAGCCGTCGGCGCCGAGTATCTTCCGCCCGCGCTGCGCGCCGCGATGGGCGAACGCGGGATCCGGGTACTGCAATCGTACGCGTCGGCGGACCTCGGCCTGATCGCCTACGAATCCGAGGCGCTCGGAGGCATGATCCTCGATGAAGCGCTGATACTGGAGATTGTGGGACCCGGCACGGGCGATCCCGTGCCGGAAGGCGAAGTCGGCGAGGTCGTCGTCACCACATTCAATCCGGATTACCCGCTGATCCGCTTCGCCACCGGCGACCTGTCGGCGATACTGCCGGGGCAAAGCCCCTGCGGCCGCACCAATGTCCGCATCCGCGGGTGGATGGGCCGTGCCGATCAGGCCACCAAGGTCAAAGGCATGTTCGTTCATCCCTCCCAGGTGGCGGCAATCGTCAAACGCCATCCGGAAATCCTGAATGCCCGGCTCGTCGTCGACAATCCGGACGGAAACGACCGCATGACCTTGCGCTGCGAGGTGCGCGGCGAGAGCGCCGGCCTCGCCGAGAAAATCGCAGACAGCATCCGCAGCATCGCCAAACTGCGCGGCGAGGTGGCGTTTGCGAGGCCCGGCGAGCTGCCGAACGACGGCAAGGTGATCGAGGACGCGAGAAAATATGAGTAGGACGGGTTACTTCGGCAAGGAACCCGAAACGGTCGCCGCCATCAGGAGTTGGATGCTGGGACAGCCTTTCCCGAAAACGGTCGAATAGATGCGCGCGAAACCGCTTTCCGGCATCCGCGTCCTGGATCTGACGCGGCTCCTTCCCGGCCCGATGGCGACGCTGCACCTCGCCGACATGGGCGCGGACGTCATCAAGATCGAGGACACGGGCAGCGGCGACTACGCCCGCGAGATGGGCCGCACACGGGAGGGGATGTCGGATTTTTTCCGGCTGGTCAACCGCAACAAGCGCGCCGTCCGCCTCGACCTGAAGCAACCGCAAGGACGGGAAGTCTTTTTGCGCCTTGCGAAAGGCGCCGACGTCGTGGTCGAGGGATTCCGTCCCGGCGTCATGGCGAAGCTCGGCCTCGGCTACGCTGCGCTCGCCGCGGTGAATCCGCGTCTGGTGTATTGCTCGATCACCGGTTACGGGCAGGACGGACCTTACGCGGACCGCGCTGGCCACGATATCAACTACATCGGCTACGCCGGCGTCGGCGACCAGATCGGAACTGCGGGTGCGCCGGTCGTCCCAAACTTCCAGATTGCCGATCTGCTCGGCGGGGGGCTCAGCCCGGTGATGGGAATTCTCGCTGCGCTGATCGACGCAAAATCATCCGGGCGCGGCCGGCATGTAGACGTCGCCATGACCGATGCCGTCTTTGCGCACGCGATCTTTCCTCTTCTGGGATTTCTCGAGCACGGAAAGACGCCGGGCCGCGGGTCGGGCATGCTCGACGGGGGCCTCGCCTGCTACAACGTCTACCGGACGCGGGACGCTCGCTGGATGGCGGTGGGGGCGCTCGAGCGAAAATTCTGGGAAACGCTGTGCGATATACTCGGATGCCCCGAATTGAAAGGAAAACACATCGTGTACGGCGAGGAGGCAAGCCCGGTGAAAGAACGCTTGGCGGCGGTCTTTGCCTCGCGCACCCAGCATGAATGGTCCGAGCTCTTCGCCCGCGCGGATTGTTGCGTGAGTCCGATTTTGACCGTGGACGAGGCGCTGGAGAACGAGCAGCTGCGCGCCCGCAAGATGATCGCAACCGATGACGGACTCACGCAGCTCGCCTTCCCGCTGAAATTCAGCGAGTTCGAGTTCAGGATCGGGCGCCCGGCACCGAGCCGCGGGGAGCACACGGAGGAGATCCTGCGCGAAGCCGGATATCGCGACGCCGAGATCGCGGCGCTGCGCGGCGACGGAGTGATTTGAGAGATGACACGGGTCGAAACCCTTCGCAGGCGGATCGCCGAACTGGCGTGGGTTGCAGCCGTGCTCGTGTGTCCCTGCACCGTAATCGCTCAAGGCCAGGGGAAGGAACTCGACACGCCGTACGTGCCCACGCCGCAGGCAGTCGTCGACAAGATGCTCGACATGGCGCAGGTAAAGGCGGGCGATGTGGTGATCGACCTCGGCTCGGGCGACGGCCGCATCATGATCACCGCCGCGCGACGACACGGCGCACAAGGGTTCGGCGTCGAGATCGACCCGCGCCTGGTGCAGCGCTCCAATGAGGAAGCGCGTCGCCTGGGCATTGCCGACCGCGTGAAATTTCTACGGCAGGATTTGTTCAACACCGATTTCCACGAGGCGAACGTCCTGACGCTCTATCTTCTGCCCGACGTCAACATCGCGCTGCGCCCGAAAATCCTGGCGGAGCTGAAACCGGGCACGCGCGTGGTCTCGCACGACTACGACATGCGCGAGTGGCGTCCGGACGCGGAGGAAACCATCCCCGCCCCGGACAAGACGGTCGGCATGCGCAAGGAGAGCATGGTGTATCTGTGGATCGTCCCGGCCCGGGTCGAAGGCGAATGGACTTTCGAGTTGAGTTCGGGGGGAAAAACACGGCGAACCCGGCTCGTTCTCCAGCAACGTTTCCAATTTGTGTCCGGGTCGGTCGAGCTGACCGGGCAAGGCGATGTCCCGGTTTCTCATGGCAGGCTTCGCGGTGAGGAACTGCGCCTGTTACTGCCTCCCGGAGCGCTCGACCGCGGATCGGTGGAATTGGTCGGGCGCGTGAGAGGGGATTCCCTCAGCGGCACGGTCCGCAGGGCCGACCGCGAAGTGGCAAGCTGGAATGCGCGTCGGCGCAACTAATTTCCGGTCGCGTACAGCATGCCGTCGTTTCGGCGCACCGCGCCGCTCCGTTCGAGGTCGCCGACGAGCCACTCGGAGAAAGCCGCGGCTGTCATTCGGAGGTAGTGCCGGTTGATGTCTGCGAGGATGGGCACGCGCGCGACGTAGGCCGGCAATTCGGCGAGCGGCATGGAGCGCTTTTCCAGCAGCGCAAAAGAGAGCATCACCTTGGCGCAGTGGCGCGCAAGCCGCGTGATGTCCTCTTCGTATCCCTCCAGGCGATAGAACGCGCGCTCGAGCGCCGCGCCGGCGTCGCCGAAGGGCCGGCCGTGGCCGGGAATCACCACGTTCACGCGCAGCCGGCCGATGGCTTCGAGCGTCGCGCGCGTTTCGGCGAGCGCGGTATCGCGGCCGAAGAGCTGCGGGAACACCACGCCGAAGCCGTTTTCCCAAAGCGCGTCGCCGGAAATCAGAACGCGCAGCTCGGGCGAATAAAAGATCATTGCGTGGGTGTCGTGGCCGGGCGCGGCGATCACCTCCCAGTCGAACCCGCCCATCCGCAGCGTGTCGCCATCGCGAAAAGTATCGTCGTAGCGGAAACGCTCGGCGCGCTGGTCGGCGATCGCGAGGATCAGCGCCCGCTCGTCCCAGCCATCGATGAGCGCCGCCTCGCCTTCCGGAATGCTCGTCCGGCAGCCGTATCTGGCCTGGATCGCGGCGTTGCCGCCCATGTGATCGGAATGGCAGTGCGTATTGACGAGGCGCGCGAGCCTCCTTCCGGCAAGCGCCGTTTCGAGCAAGGCAAGCGTCTGCGACACGTGGGCGCCGTAGCCTGAATCGACGACTACGGCGCCCGCGCGCGCGTGCAGCACGATATTGTTTGCCGACAGCCAGCCCCGCTCGATGACCTGGATGCTATCTGGCAGGTTCATCGCGGTGTCTTTCTCGCGGACAACTGCGCCAGCACCGTGCGTTTCTCTGCGTCGCTCATGACTGACCAGGTCGCGATCTCGTCGAGCGTGCGAAGGCAGCCTTCGCACAGACCCGTATCCGGATTCATTCGACACACGTTGTTGCAAGGGGAGGGAACGTCGCCAGCGGGCCGTGTGTCCGGGTTCATGAGTCCTTCGCCGCGAGCGCCCGCGCCACCTTCGAGCTCGGCTCGCGCCCGAGCTCGCGGCAGATGAACTGGCCGGTCCGCAGGACCTTCATCAGGTCGACGCCTGTTTCGTCCTCGGTCGCGACGTTGCCGGTCGCACCCTTGGCGTATGGGCAGCCGCCGAGACCCGCCACCGAGCTGTCGAAGGTTCTCACGCCCGCCTCGAGCGACGCGTAGATGTTCGCCAGCGCCTGTCCGTAGGTGTCGTGGTAGTGACCGGCGAGCCGGCCGATCGGCACCCTTTTTGCGACGGCCTCGATCATCGCGCGGACGCGTCCCGGTGTTCCGACGCCGATCGTGTCGCCGAGCGAAATCTCGTAGCAGCCCATCCTGTAGAGTTTTTCCGCCACGGCCGCGACCGCCTGAGGCTTCACTTCGCCTTCGTAGGGACAGCCCGCCGCGCAGGAAATGTAGCCGCGGACGCGCATCTTGCGCGCGCGCGCGGCCTTGACGACCGGCGCGAAGCGTTCGAGGCTCTGGGCGATGCTGCAGTTGATGTTCTTTCGGCTGAACGTTTCGGAGGCAGCGCCGAAGACGGCAATTTCCTCGGCGCCCGCGGCGCGCGCCGCTTCGAAGCCCTTCACGTTGGGAACCAGTACCGGATAGGCGACCCCCGCTTTCCTGCGGAGGCCCGCCATCACCTGCGCATGATCGGCCATCTGCGGAACCCATTTGGGCGAGACGAACGCGGTCGCCTCGACCGCCGGCAGCCCTGCGTCGGCGAGGCGGTTGATGAGCTCGATCTTGACCGCGGTAGGAACGCTCTTCGGCTCGTTCTGTAAGCCGTCGCGAGGTCCCACCTCGACGATCCTCACTTTCCTCGGGAGGCTCATGCCTCGGCCTCGAACTCGATCAACTCTGTCCCTTCGTCGACCTGCTCGCCCACCCCGCAAAGGATCCGCGCGATCCGGCCCCGCGCGGGTGCCCGGATGGTGTGCTCCATCTTCATCGCTTCGAGAATGAGCAGGGGCGCGTCCTTCGCGACCTTGTCGCCGGCTCCGACGAGGATCGCGATGATCTTACCGGGCATCGGGGCGGCAAGCTCGCCCGGACGTGCCTCCGCCTCCAGTTCCTGAAGCAGCGGGTCGTACAGATGCAGCGTGTGGTGCTCGCCGGGCAGGAACACGTCGATGCGTTCGCCCAGGCGGACCACGCCGCCTGCGACGGCGGCGCCGTCGAGCTCCAGGATCAATTTGCTGCCTTTTCGCTCGCAGCGACCGACGTGGCGTCGCCTGCCGCCGAATTCGAGTTCGATGCCTTTGCCGCGGCGATGCGCAGTGACCGCGTGCCGGTTTTCGCCTTCCAGAAAGACGAAGACCTGGCCGCCGTCCCGGCCCGCGCGCCAGCCGTCGCCGGCGCTCCACGGGGAGAAGGGCTCGCCCGAGCGCGAAGCCCGGTCGCGCAAGCCGGCTTCGAGATCCAACAAGGCCGTCAGCGTCGCAAGCCCCAATGCCTCCTCGCCTGCCGGAGCGAAAGGCGCGAGGAGTTCCCCGCGGTGGCGTTCGATCAGGCCCGTGTCGAAGTCGGCGCCGACGAAATCGCGATCTTGTACGAGCCGGTAGAGGAATCCGAGATTGGTGGCGAGGCCCGCGACCTCGAATTCCCCGAGCCCCTCGCGCATTCGCTCGAGCGCTGCGGGTCGGTCCCGGTCCCAGACGATGAGCTTGGCGATCATGGGGTCGTAGTAGGCCGTGATCTCATCGCCCGATCTCACGCCCGTATCCACGCGCACGTTCTCGGACTCCGCGGGCAGTCCCAGATGCACGATGCGGCCCGAAGCCGGGAGGAAGTCGCGGCGCGGATCCTCGGCGTAGACGCGCGCTTCGATCGCGTGGCCGCTCAAGCGCAGATCCTTCTGGGCGATCGGGAGCTCACCGCCCGCGGCGATCCGAATCTGCCATTCGACCAGATCGAGGCCGGTGATCATTTCGGTGACCGGGTGCTCGACCTGAAGCCGTGTATTCATCTCCATGAAAAAGAACGCGCCCGTGCGATCGACGAGGAACTCCACCGTTCCCGCGCCGACGTAGCCGACGGCCCGGGACGCGAGCAGGGCAGCTTCGCCCATCTTTTGGCGGCGATCTTCTGCCATGCCTGGAGCCGGAGCTTCCTCGAGCACTTTCTGATGGCGTCTTTGCACCGAGCAGTCGCGCTCGAAAAGGTGGACGCAGCCTCCGTGCCGGTCGGCGAACACCTGGATCTCGATATGCCGCGGGCGCTCGAGGTATTTTTCCAGCAACACGCGCTCGTCACCGAAAGCCGATGAGGCTTCGCGCCGGCAGGCGGCGAGCGCCGCGTCGAAATCCGCCTTGTGCTCGACCGCGCGCATGCCCTTGCCGCCGCCGCCCGCAGTGGCTTTGATGAGAACCGGAAACCCGAGGCGCACGGCTTGATCGAGAAGGAACTCGGGAGCCTGATTGCCGCCGTGATAGCCGGGAACGAGCGGCACTCCGGCCTTTTCCATGATGGCCTTCGCCGCGGACTTGTTCCCCATCGCGCGGATCGCCTCCGGCGGGGGGCCGAGGAAGGTGATTCCCGCGCGCTCGCAGCGCTCGGCGAAGTCCGCGTTCTCCGAGAGGAAGCCGTAGCCCGGGTGGATGGCCGAGGCACCCGAGCTTTTCGCCACCTCGACGATCCGATCGCCGCGCAGGTAGCTGTCCTTTGCCTCCGGCGGGCCGATGCGAAACGCTTCGTCGGCGAGCGCGACGTGACGCGATTGCGCGTCGGCGTCCGA
>WNGB01012103.1_pt1 | contig 11758 bp, 13 predicted proteins | sample 5400681 | NCBI WGS metagenome assembly WNGB01 (sample SAMN13153367, study PRJNA577476) | soil metagenome | isolation source: 115 cm soil or saprolite under grassland replicate 2 | place: USA:California | collected 2016-06-15 | reverse complement strand
CCGCCGGGGCGAAAGCGGCGGCCCAGCACTTCTGCCTGCCGGCGAGCCCTTGGGGCTTGCTTGAGCCGGATGCGGTTGGCGCCGCACGTCCGGTTCTGAGGGGGCGGGGGCGCAGTAATGCGTCCCCGCTACCCGGCGAACCTCAGATTCCGTGAGGTGAGGCTCCTCCGGGCGGCCCCGTTGGGCCGACGCGAAGGAGGAGCGATGGACGTCGTCGTGGCGCGCTGCGCCGGGCTGGACGTGCACAAGGACACCGTGGTCGCCTGCGTGCGCACCCCCGGCCCGGACGGGCAGCCGACCGAGCAGGTCCGCACGTTTGGGACCACCACCGCCGAGCTGCTGGGCCTGCGGGACTGGCTGGTCGCCGAGGGGGTGCGCCTGGTCGGCATGGAGTCGACCGGGGTGTACTGGCGCTGCGTCTACTACGTGCTGGAGGACGCGCTGGCGTGCTGGCTCTTGAACGCCCGCCACCTGCGCAACGTGCCCGGCCGCAAGACCGACGTCGCCGACGCGCAGTGGATCTGCCAGCTGGTCGAGCACGGCCTGGTGCGGCCCTCGTTCGTGCCGCCCAAGCCGATCCGCGAGCTGCGCAACCTGACCAGGTACCGCAAGGCGCAGGTCGAGGAGCGCACCCGGGAGGCGCAGCGGCTCGACAAGGTCCTGCAGGACGCCGGCGTCAAGCTGTCCAGCGTCGCCGGCGACATCCTCGGCAAGTCCGGCCGGGACATGCTGGCCGCGCTGGCCGCCGGCACCCGCGACCCCGAGGTCCTGGCCGAGCTGGCCCGGGGGAAGCTGCGCCGCAAGCTCCCCGCGCTGCGCCAAGCGCTGGCGGGCCGCTTCGGCGCCCACCACGCGCTGCTGGTCGGCCAGATCCTGGCCAAGCTCGACTTCCTCGACGAGGCGATCGCGCAGTTGTCGGCCGAGGTCGACCGGGTGATCGCCCCCTACCAGCAGCAGGTGGCGCTGCTGGACACGATCCCGGGGGTGGACCGGCGCACCGCCCAGGCGCTGATCGCCGAGCTCGGGGTCGACATGGCCCGGTTCGGCTCGGCCGCGCGCCTGGCCTCCTGGGCGGGCATGTGCCCCGGCCAGCACGAGTCGGCCGGCAAGCAGCGCTCCGGCAGGACCCGCAAGGGCCCCAAGTGGCTGGGCGCGCACCTGACCGAGGCGGCCAAGGCCGCCGGGCGGACCAAGGACACCTACCTCGCCGCGCAGTACCAGCGGCTGCGGGGCCGCCGAGGCGCGGCCAAGGCGACCAAGGCGGTGGGCCACTCGATCCTGGTCGCCGCCTACCACATCCTCGACCGTGGCGTCCCCTACCGCGACCTGGGCGCCGACTGGTTCGTCCGTCGCCGCCCCGAGGCGCAGGCCCGCAAGCTCGTCAGCCAGCTCAACACCCTCGGCTACCAGGTCACGCTCAACCCCATCCAGGCGGCCTGACCACCCGCAACCCACAGCCTGCAACCACCACGGGCAGACGCCCGCGACCCGGCACGCCCACACGCCCCTGCTGCCCCGAGTTTTCACCTCAGGTGTCTCGTCTTCGAGGAGGCGCTTGAGGCCCGTCCAGATCCGCTGCTCCTGGCTCCGGCCCATGCGGGCGACCATCGGGTTCATCAGCTTGAGGATGCCGCGTGGCTGCAGCTCCCACGACCAGCGCAGCCGCGTACCGTCAGCAACGGGATCGAAGGTCAGGCCGCCGTGGAGGTCCATCGAAGCCATGCGCGTGGACGACTCGAGCCGCCGGGGCCGCTGGTAGCCGGTGAACTCGATGACCATCTCGACGGGTCGGCCCATGCTCACGGTCTCGGCGCGGAATCGCGTGCCGGCGCCGATCGGTCCCTCCGTGATCTGTTCCGCCAGGCGCATGCGCGGGTTGAAGCGTGGCTCGTTGCGCTCGTCGGCGACGAAGTCGAAGACCTCTTCCACCGGCCGGTTGATGACGATTTCACCTTCTACGCGGACCATCTCGCTGTCGCCTCCCGCGCGGCCCTGGACACGTCCGCTGCACCCACCGGACGCGCCAGCCGCGTGTGCCCTTTCAGTGTGCGTGCTGCGCCGTCTCTCGTCTTGGTGCGGACGGCCCTACCGCGGGATGACCACCGGCCCTCGCGTGCCGCCCTCGGGCGATCCCTGAACGGGGCCGGAGCGAGCCCGATGAGGAGCCGACGATCAGCAGCCAGTCGAGGCACTCGGCGCGAACCGTACGGATCCAACGCTCCGCGTGCTCGAACCCGCGGACAGAACCTCGTGTCGCGCCCGCCAGGTGTGGCCGTCCGCCGCGGCGTGGGATCGAGCCCATGCCGGCGCAGCGTGGTGCGGATCGCGGGGGCCGAGACGCGCATGCCAAGCCGAAGCAGCTCGCCCTTGATGCGCTGATAGCCACGCGCGGGTTCCCCCTGCCCAAGCGGACGATCAGCGGCTGCAGCTCGCCACGTCCTCCCCCCGGCACATCTACACCGCTACGCTATCTCAGTCCCGTATCAACAGTTCCCACCAGCCTGCATCAGCAGCGTCAGGCCATCGTGCAAGGCACGGCCCACAATAACCGCTGGTACGTTGTAGCGAGCGGTCCGGATCGTCGATCCGCGAAGGAAGCCGTCATGCACGATCAGGGTTTGCCTTGTCGCCAGTTGGGGACGCTGGGCGCGTTCGGCTGCAGCGAGCGGAGGTAGGTGACGAGCTGGCGGGTCTGCTCGTCGGTGAGCGGGCCGCCGAAGTCGAGGCTCCAGGCCGGCATGCTCGTGCCCGAGACGCCCCCGGCGATCAGCAGCCGGGCCTGCTCGTCGGACGTGGTCGCAAGGAACTGCTTGGAGTTCAGGGTGGGGGCGCTGCCGCCGGTGGCGGCGCGACCGTGGCAGGCGGCGCAGTTGTTGGCGAACAGCCCTTCCCCGAGGTGCGCGTAGGTGGCTTGCTGCTCGCGCGCGGCCCGGGCTCGCAGGGTCGGTTCCTGGATGCCGTAGATTACGAACCCGAGGATGAGGACCACCATGAACGCCAGCCCCCAGGTGTAGTGGCGGTCGAGGCTGCGCTGCAGCCAGGCGGGTTCGAAGGCGGCTGGCTTGGGCGCGTCGCGGGGCATCGTCAGCTCCTGGTGCAGGGGGGGCCGAGCGGCGGGGTCAGGAAGTCCTGCGCGCCGCGGTCGGGGCCGGGGAGGAGCTTGCCCGTGTCGGCCACCAGCGTGCCGTTGTCGAGCCCGAGTTCGAAGCGGTCCATGCCGCGGGGGGCCGGGCCTTGGACGTACTCGCCGCCGAGGTCGAACACCGAGCCGTGGCAGGGGCATTCGAACCGCCCCGAACTCTGGCAGAACGGCACGCGGCAGCCGAGGTGGGGGCAGCGTTGGGACAGGGCGAAGAAGTGCCCGCCGGCGTTGACGAGCCAGAGCCGGCCCTCGTTGAAGTAGGTCGCGGTCCCTGGCTTGAAGTCGGCCGGGTTCCCCAACGGAATGGGGCCGCCCCCGCCCGCCCCGGCGAGCGGTCGGAGCGCCTCGTAGGTGGTCCAGCCGAGGGCGACGCCGAGGAGGGTGCCGCCCAGCTTCCAGCCCCTGCGCAGCAGGTCCCGGCGAGTCAGACGCATACGTGGCTCCTACAGGTCGACGTACAGGTGCCGCCACGGCGGGATGAACCGCCAGCCCGGCCCGCGGAAGAATTCCCCGACGACGGTGAGCACGCCCGCGGCGACGAGCAGGGTGGCGAACAGCAGGATGGCCACCTTGCGGTGGCGGGCCTCGGTGGCCGGGTTGCGGTCCAGGTAGGGCAGCAGGATCAGCGCCACGATCGTGCCGGCGGGGACCAGGATGCCGGCGACGAGCGGGTCGACGTGCGACAGTAGCTCCTGGAGGCCGACGAAGTACCAGGGGGCCTTGGACGGCTCGGGGGTGAGTTCGGGGTTGGCCAGCCCACGCAGTGGTGCGGCGAAGGCCACGCCGAGGGTGAGCGCCGCCGCCGCCGTCGCCAGGCCCACCACCGCGTGGCGGACCACCAGGTGCGGCCAGGTGAACACCGTGTCGTCCACGCGCCGCTCCTCGGCCGTGACCGACTGGCGGTCGACGACCCCAAGCAGGCGGACCCGTGGCTCTCCCTCGCCGCCCGTGCCGCCCGCCGGGACCGTGGCCGGTACACGTGGTCGTTCGCTGGCCTGCTCGGCGAACGCCCCGCTGGTGGGCTGCTGCACCGCGAAGCCGTCCTTGCGGACCCTCCAGATGTGCAAAGCCAGCAGCACGGTCAGGGCCGCAGGGAGGACGAAGACGTGCAGGGCGTAGAAGCGCAGCAGCGTCGCCTGCCCGATCTGCGCGCCGCCGAGCAGCAGGTCGCGAAGCGTCTGCCCAAGGACGGGCACGTAGTTGACGAGGTTGGTGCCGACGGTGACCGCCCAGTAGCTGAGCTGGTCCCAGGGCAGCAGGTAGCCGGTGAACGAGAACGCCAGGGTGGCGACGAGCAGGCCGACCCCGAGGACCCAGTTGAACTGTCGTGGCCGCTTGTAGGCGCCGGCGAAGAACACCCGGGCCAGGTGGACGACGACCACGATCACCATCAGGTGCGCCGACCAGCGGTGGACGTTGCGGACGAGCTGACCGAAGCCGACCCCGGTGCGGAGCTGCTGCATGTCGCCGTAGGCGGAGGCGACCGACGGCGTGTAGAAGAACATCAGGTACATGCCGGTCAGGTTCAGGATCGCGAACAGCACCGTCAGGATGTAGCCGAGCCGCCACGAGTAGCGGAAGCGCAGCACCCTGGCGGGCACCTTCACCGGGTAGACGTGCAGGAAGAAGTTGCTGAACGACTGCAGCGCCCGACCGCGGGGGGTATCGAGCTGCGGGTGGCGGAACGCCGAGCGCCACGCCTCGCTGCGCCGCACCCGCTGCCATAGCCCCTTCGGCGCCGGGTAGACGTCGGGCTCCAGGGCGTCGCGGTCCTGGTCATCCATCGGTGGGCTCCTTGGCATGGGCCATCAGCAGCGCCCCGGGTGGGCAGCGGTTGACGCACAGGCCGCAGCGGATGCACAGCGACTCGTCCAGCAGCAGCGCCGACTGCGCCGCCGTGCCCACCCCGGCACGGTCGGCCGGCACGATCGTGATGCAGTTGTGCGGGCAGACGTCCACGCACAGCCCGCACAGGATGCACAGCTCGGGCTGGAGCATGACGTTGTCGAAGCAGCGCAGGCAACGGTGGCCCTCCAAGCGGGCCTCCGCCTCGCCGTAGCCGGTCTCCACCTCGGCGAAGCCGATCCGCCGGTCGTGGGGCACCACCGGGATCTGAACCCTGGGGACGGCGTCGTAGCCGCTGGCCAGGCGGCGGAAGCCTGGCCGGTCGGCCAGTTCGAGCCGCAGCGGTCGCGCGGCGGCGCCGGCGTGCTCGGCGTGGATGGAGGCGGCCGCGAGCTGGCCGTCGGCGACGGCGTCGATGAGGTTCCTGGGCCCGAAGGCGAGGTCGCCGCCGGCCCAGATGCGCGGGTGGGAGGTCCGCAACGTCGCGCGGTCGACGGCAACGCCGCGCTGGCGGGTCAGTTCGACGCCCGCGTCCTCGCCGAGGAAGCCAACGTCGGCGACCTGGCCGACGGCGAGGATCACCGTGTCGGCCGGCAGGACCTCCTCGGTGTCGGGGACGAAGGTCGGGGCGAAGCGGTGCTGGGCGTCGAATACCGACGCCACCGCGATCGTCTCCAGGCCCTCGGCGCGTCCCTGGCCCAGGATCCGGTGCGGACCCCGGCGGTACACGATCCGGATCCCCTCGTCCTCCGCCTCGGCGATCTCCTCGGGGGTAGCGGGCATCTCCTCAGGCGACTCGAGGGCCACGACGGTCACGTCGGCGACGCCCGCCCGGATCGCCGAGCGGGCCACGTCCAGCGAGGTGGTGAGGCTGCGGCGGGCGTCCTCCTGGGCCTGCGGGTGCAACGGCTGCGGGGTGGGGCCCACCTCCCCGCGGGCGGCCGCCCGCAGCGCCGTGCGGGCCGCGTCGAAGGCGACGTTGCCACCGCCGACCACGACCACCCGCTCGCCGAGGTCGACCCGGAACCCCTGGTTCACGTTCAGGAGGAACTCCACCGCCCGCAGCACGCCGTCCAGTTCGTGGCCGGGGATGTCCAGGTCGCGGCCCCGGCCGGTGCCGACGGCGAGGAACACCGCGGCATGCTCGGCCAGCAGCTCCTCAAGGGTTACGTCGGCGCCGACCCGGCAGCTGGTCCGGACGTCGACGCCGAGCTCGAGGATGGCCTCGACCTCACGGCTGATCAGGCCGCGGGCCAGGCGGTACTCGGGGATGCCGAGCACCATCATCCCGCCGAGCCGGTCTTGCGCCTCGTAGATCGTGACCGGGTGGCCACCCAGGCGCAGGTCGTGGGCGGCCGACAAGCCCGCCGGCCCACCGCCGACGACGCCGACCGACGGGCGGGTGGGCGTCGGGACCGGGCCGTGGGCCTCGTGCCAGACGGCGCTGCCGCCGAAGCTCTCCACGCCGAACCGTTCGCTGACAAAGCGCTTCAGCGCGCGGATCGCGATCGGCGCGTCGAGCGTGCCGCGCCGGCACGCCGTCTCGCAGGGGGCGGCGCAGACGCGCCCGCAGATCGACGGGAAGGGGTTGGGCTGGCGGGCGATCAGGTAGGCGTCCCGGTAGCGGCCCTGGGCGATCGCGGTCACGTAGGCGCCGGCGTCGGTGTGTACCGGGCAGGCGGCGCGGCACGGCTCGTTCTCCCACAGCCACCGGGCGTCGGGCGTGGGGGGCGGCAGTGGTTCGCTCATGGCGTCCTCAGATCAGATGTCGGGCCTGCAGGCGCCGCAGCAGCCACGCCAACGCCGCCAGCATGGCGAAGAACCAGATCGTCGCCAGCCCCGCCCGCTGGCCGCGGTCGAGCCCGCCGAGCCGGCTGACGATCAGGTTGGGGACGACGACCAGCAGCGCCACACCCAGCGCGGCCAGCGCGACGGTCGCGGCGACGGCCTTTGGCCAGCTCGCCGACGCTCCCAGTTCAGGTGCCACCGTGCCTCCCTGCGTCGCGATCCTCAGCTGACCGTGAAGGCGGTGTACATGCCCTTCTCGTAATGCCGCGCGATGTTGCAGACGAAGACGTACGTACCCGGCTTCAGGTTGATCGTGGTGCTCTTGGTCTTGCCCGCATCGGTCTCGCTGTCCTCGCCCACGCTGGCGTCCTCGCTGATCTTGTGGTCGGCGCCGACCTTGAGCTGGCCGGCGGGCGTGTCGGTCTTCAGGATGATCACCTCGTGGACCTTCTTGCCCACGTTCGTGAACGTGATGGTCGTCGGCCCGGCCTTCACCGATCCGGGCGTCGCGGTCAGGTAGTACTTCCCGTCGGGCTTCTCGCCTCCCGCCACGTTGACCACCGTCGGCCCCCCGCTCGCGGCGGTGGTCACGGTCACCCCGCCGCCGCCCTGGCCGCCGCTGCTGGTGGTCTTACTCTTGGAGCCCGAGCAGCCAGCGAGCGCCAGCACGGTCAGCCCGGCAATGAGCACCATCAGCGCCCTTTGGTTCCCCCTCATCGGACCAGCCACCTTTCCTGGGCTGCCATCGACACGGCGATACGGCACCTGGTCGGCGAGCGGCGACGCCTGCTCCGGAGCAGCTGCTCGCGCCGGCAGCGGAGGGGCGGAGCGCCACGACTTGCCACAGGTTGCCTTTCCCACTCACGTAGCACCCTGAGTCTCCCGCGCGGAACTGGACGCTGTCCATGATTCGCCGTTCGCGACCGGTCGTCGCAATTTCATGAGGCTCCACGCCGGACGGTCCGGCTGCACGGGCCGAACGACCCGGCACCGGCGGGACCAGCGTGCGTGTCGGCGGCAGGTGAATGCTGACCCCCTGTCGGCAGTTGAAGGCTGACCCTTCCTGGATCCTGGCTCGAGCCGAGCCGGGGAGCGAGCGGGTGTTGTCCGTGGAGGACTGGGCGGAGATCCGCTGGTTGCGCCGGGCCGAGGGGATGCCGATCAAGCAGGTCGCCAGGGTGGTGGGGGTCTCGAAGAACACCGTGAAGCGGGCGCCGGCTGCTGACGGGCCGCTGCGGTACCAGCGGCCGCCGCGGGGGTCGGTCGTGGACGCGGCCGAGCCGAGGATCCGGGAGCTGCTGGCGGCGTGGCTGTCGATGCCGGCGACGGTGGTCGCCGAGCGGGTCGGCTGGCAGCGGTCGATCCGGGTGCTGCGGGACCGGGTGGCTGAGCTGCGCCCGGTCTACCTGCTGCCGGATCGGGCGTCGCGGACGGCCTACGCGGCTGGTGAGGTCGTCCAGTGCGACTTGTGTTTCCCGACGTCGAGGTGCCGGTCGGGTTCGGCCAGGCCCGCTCGGCGTCCAGGCTGCCGGTGCTGGTGATGGTGACCGGCTATGCCCCCTGGTTGAGTGCGCGGCTGCTGCCGTCGCGGTGCGCGGAGGACTTGTTCACGGGCTGGTGGCAGCTCATCCAGGGGCTGGGTGGGGTGCCGCGGGTGCTGGTCTGGGCCGGGGAGGGCGCGGTCGGGCAGCGGCGCCGGCGGGTCACGGTCCTGACCGAGCAGGCGCACGGGTTCCGTGGGGTGCTGGGCGCCAAGGTCGTCATCTGCGAGCCGGGCGACCCGGAGGCCAAACGCTGTTGCCGAGCGTTGGGTCGGGACGGTCCGCCGGGAGTGCCTGGACCGGCTGCTGATCGTCGGCTCCCGGCAGCTTGTTCGCGTCTTCCGCGTCTACGTCGAGCACTACAACCGGCGCCGCCCGCGCCGCAGCCTTGGCCTGGGCACGCCCATGCCGTCGGGGAGTGGTGAGGCAGCGAGCGCGCCGGCTCTTCGCCAGCTCCATCGCCGTGACATCCTCGGTGGGCTGATCCATGAATACGAGTGGGCGGCGTGACGAGCTGACTTCTGGTACCCCACGGGGCCAGCTCGAGCGCGGCCTCGGAGCGGTCCACGACGATGATCTCGGCCGGGGTGAGCGCCTCCAGCGACTGGAGGCGATGTGGCCGAGGCCGCTGGCGCCGATCACGGCGACCCTGGTGCCGGGTACAGGGCCGAGGCCTTCTTGGCCGCGTGGTAGGCGGTCAGCCCGGCGTCGGCCAGCGCGGCCACGTCGGCCGGCTGCAGCGACGGGTTGAGCTTGACGCACGCCCGGGCGCCGGTCTTGAGGAACCCGGCCATGCCCCCGTCGCTGTCCACGCCGGGGAAGCGGCCGAGGTCGCAGTGCATTTCGTCGCCGGCCCGGCAGGCGCGGCAGAGCCCGCAGGTGACCAGCGGGTGCAGGATCACGGTGTCGCCGGGGGCGACGTTGGTCACCGCCGAGCCGACCTCCTGGACCCAGCCGGCGTTCTCGTGCCCGAGCGTCTAGGGCAGCTGGACGATGGTCTTCTCCGCCCACTGGGCCTCGATGATGTGCAGGTCGGTCCGTCACAGCCCGGCACCGCCGATGCGCACCACCACGTCGAACGGGCCCTCGATCTTCGGGTCGGGCACCTCCTCGACCGTGGGTCGCTCGTCGTACTTGTGCAGCCGTACCGCCTTCATGCGCGCTCACCTCCTTCGGGGCTCTTGGTCGCGACCAATCGAGGCACGGGGGTGAACCGGGAGCCGGGGAGGCCCCACTCGCGGAAGAACTCCCCGGTCTTGCGGCAGAGGTCGATGTTGAGGTTGCTGCCGGCGCGAATGATGGCGTTGGCCCGCCGTCGGGCGCGGGCGACCGCGGCCGGTCTCGCTGGCCGGCCGTCGGGCCCGGCCACCAGCGGCGCCCGCGGCCCGCTGGCGGTTCCCGCCAGGCGCCGCCGTTCGAGGTCGTCGAGGACCGCGGCGCGCGCGGCGAACGACAGGAAGGTGATGCGCTCGGCCCGCCGGCCGCGGCGCTGCTGGTAGCGGACGGCGAGCGGCTCGGCCTCGGGGTCGGGGAGCAGCCGGCCGTCGGCGTCCAGCGAGCCGAGGTCCCCGACTCGCAACCGCAGCAGCTCGGCCAGGTGCAGGCCGCTGCCAATCGGGGCGAGTACCAGGACCCGGTCGGCCGGGTCGGGCAGGCCGGCCTCGGGCAGGCGGCGGGCGACGGTCGCCGCTGGCAGCGGCCGCCAGGCCACCGGTACGCCGCCCAGCCGGAACCAGACCTTGGGGCCCATGGCCAGCCCGGCGACCGCGGCGTCGGGCTGGCCGTCGAGGGCGCGCGCGAACGCGACCAGGGAGCGGTCGGCGATCGCCTGGTCGGCCCGCGCCGCCGCCAGCAGCGCCTCGAGGTCGTCGTGCCCGGTCAGCCGCCGGAACCGGTCGAGGCTGGCGACCAGCGTGCGGACCCAGGACGGCTCGCGGCACCGTTCGGCGAGGACGCCGGCCATGCGGCGGACGCTGGGAACCTCCAGCAGGGCCTGCTCGCGGCGGCCGGCCAGGACGCGGACCGGGTCGCTCACCGCCGCATCACCCCACGGGTCACCGCCGAGCGGTCGCCCTCGTTGATGAGCCGGTGCAGCGCCTCGGCCATGAAGTGGTCGCCGAGCACCACCTCGACCGACTCGACGCCGGGCAGCCGGGCCACCTGGCGGCGGATCTCCTGCCCGATCGCGCCGGCGAACTTCGCCGGGCAGAGCGGTGAGGTGAGGTGGAAGCGGACGGTGACCCGCCCGGCGTCCACCTCGACCTCGTCGAGCAGCCCCAGCTCGGCGATGGGCGTCCGAACCTCCGGGTCCTTGACCGCCCCGGCGACGCGACGCACCCGCTCCGGATCGACCAGGTTGCCCCCGGGCCCCTCCGCGTCGACCTGGGTCACCGGGATTCGGTTCCGCCGACCCCGGTGTCGACCGCCGGCTGCTCGGTGCCGGGCACCTCGGTCGGCACCACCGCGGGCTGGCCGGCGAGATATTCGCTGCGGCGGCGGGCGAACTCGTCGTCCTTGATCGCCTCGAGCTTGGCCGGGACGTCGATGCCGTACAGGCGGGCGATGTTGCCCCCGACGATCTGCTGCTTGATCTCGGGGGTCAGGTCGACGCCGTACTCCTGCTTGAGGTCCTCGGGCAGCTCGAAGGCCAGGAACTCGTCCAGCTGCCAGTGCGGGTACCAGATCGGGAAGTCGCTCCCGTAGACGATCCGGTCCGGCCCGAGCCAGAACAGGAGGTTGGCCATGACCTCGGCGAACCAGCGCGGACGGTTGTGGATGAACGCCAGGACGACCGCAAGACCGGCGTACACGTTGGGACAGCGGGTCGCGATCCAGCAGAACTCCTCGACCCTCGGCGCGCCGCAGTGGTCGATAACCAGGTTCATCTCCGGGTAGAGCCAGGCCGGCTCGTCGATGTCACGGACGTCGAACTTCTCCATCGACAGCGGCTCGACCGCGGGGCCCTTGTGGAAGAAGTGGTTAGTCACGCCAAGCCCGAGGGCCTTCTCGTAGCAGGGGTACACCATCGGATCGTTGGCGGCCCAGCCCCGCGACTCGCCGCGCCACTCGGCCGTGTACCACTTAAAGCCCCGCATGCCGAGCTCGGTGATCTGGCGCTCGACCTCCTCGGCCGCGTTCGCCATGCGCGGGTCGACCCCGCCGAGCGGGATGATGCGCTCGGGTGCCCTGGCCGCGAGCTGCGCGTTGCGCTCCGGGTTGACGAACCCCGTGTGGTAGAAGTCCATCAGGACCTGGGTCGACAGCACCGACATATCGGCGTTGCCCTTGACGAACATCTCCTCCAGGTACCAGTCGGGGTCGACCTTGCGGAACTGCCGCTCGTAGTCCATCGTCCAGCGCGGGTCGGGCGGGTTCAGGCCGGTGTGGAAGGCGTAGAAGGTCTCGATGAACGCCTCGCCGAAGCGGTTCTTGCAGTTCTCGG
>WNGB01012100.1_pt1 | contig 11760 bp, 8 predicted proteins | sample 5400681 | NCBI WGS metagenome assembly WNGB01 (sample SAMN13153367, study PRJNA577476) | soil metagenome | isolation source: 115 cm soil or saprolite under grassland replicate 2 | place: USA:California | collected 2016-06-15 | reverse complement strand
CATCACCATCGGCGTGAAGCCGGCGAAGAGGCCCATGACCACGCGCGCGAGGAAGAGCTGCTCCACCGAGGTGACGAGCCCCATCGCCGCGACGATGACGACGAAGCCGACCAGCGAGCGGATCAGCATCATCTTGCGGCCGAAGCGATCGGCGAGGCGGCCGAATACCGGCGACAGGATCCCCGACATCGCGGGCGTGACCGCCGCCTGGGCGCCCGCCCACAGCGCGATCTTCGCGGGATCCGTCACGCCGAGCTCGCGGATGTAGAGCGGCAGGAAGGGCGAGAAGAACTGGAAGCCGACGAAGGAGATGAAGACGGTCAGCGTGAGGGCCCAGACGTTGCGGCGCCAACCATCCGGACGAAGGCCTCCCATACCTCGATTCGATCATAGGCCAGGCGGTTGCAACCGACGTTGAACTCTGCTAGCCTCAGCCCGTTTTTGCGCCCAGGGTGCCCACGAGGGCCCAGGGAAGGCGGTGCGAAACCGCCGCGACCCCGTCACTGTAACCGGGGACGAAACCCGCAAAGGCCACTGGCGTAAGCCGGGAAGGCGCGGGGAGTAGGACGATCCGGAAGCCAGGAAACCTGCCCGGGCGCGCACTACCACAACCGGTCTTCGCGGGAGGACGGGGGATGAGCGCCGCTTTTTCGAGATCGCCCCGTCTTCTGGTCATCGCCGGCGTGGCGAGCGGAGTGGGTAAGACCACCGTCACGCTTGGACTTCTCGAGGCGTTCCGTCGCAAGGGCTTGACGGTCCAGGCCTTCAAGGTCGGCCCCGACTTCGTCGATCCTGGGTTTCACGAGCTCGTCACCGGGCGACCTTCGTACAACCTGGACGGCTGGATGTGTGGACGGGATCACGTGAGAGCGACCGTCGCACGACGCGCTCGAGACGCCGATCTGGCTATCGTCGAGGGCGTGATGGGCTGCTTCGACGGGCTCGACGGAACCGGCGAAGAGGGCTCGACGGCCCAGGTGGCGAAGTGGCTCGCGGCGTCGGTGGTGCTGGTGATCGACGCCAGCGCCCAGACGCGCAGCGCGGCGGCCGTGGCGCTCGGATTCGAGCGCTTCGACCCCGACCTCAACATCGCCGCCGTGATCGCCAATCGGGTCGGCGGCGACACGCACGCGCGATGGGTTCGCGACGCCATCGCGGCGTGCTGTCGCGCGGTCCCCGTCGGGACGATACCGGGTGACGAGACGCTGACCCTCCCCGAGCGGCATCTCGGCCTGGTCACGGCCGGCGAGGGAGCGCTGACCTCCGACAAGCGGAGGCGGCTGGCCGAGCTCGTCGAGCGCTCCGTCGACCTCGACGCGCTGCTGGACATGGCGTCCCCGCTCCGCGTGGAGGCGTCGGCTGGCGCGCCACCACCGGAGCCGCCGGTGCGCGCCCGGATCGGCGTCGCGCGCGATCCCGCGTTCTGCTTCTACTACCGTGACAACCTCGCGCTTCTCGAGGCGGCGGGGGCCGAGCTGGTGTTCTGGAGTCCGCTGACCGACCGCGCGCTGCCCCGGGTCGACGGGCTCTACTTCGGCGGCGGCTACCCGGAATTGCACGCCGCGGCTCTGGCCGCGAACACGCCCATCCGGGAATCCGTCCGTGCCTTCGCCACCGCCGGCGGGCCGATCTACGCCGAGTGCGGCGGCCTCATGTATCTGGCGGACGCGCTCGAGGATCTCGATGGTGCGACGCACGCGATGGTGGGCTTGTTGCCGACCATCGTGCGCATGCGGCCGCGTCGACTCTCCCTCGGGTACACCGAAGTCACGTTCACCGGCGCCGCGCCGCTCGGTGCTGCCGGCATCGTGGCGCGAGGTCACGAGTTCCACTACTCGTCAATCGACCCGCTGCCCGACGCGATCTCGCGAGTCTACCGTCTGCGCCGGTGCTACGGCGAAGAGTGTGCGGAGGGGTACGTCGTCGGTCGCGCGCTGATGAGCTACGTGCACCTGCACTTCGCTTCCAATCCTGAGCTCGCCAGCCGCTTCGTGGACGCGTGCGCCGACCCGACCGGCCGATACTCGTGCCGTGAACCATCAGCGTGGAGGCGATAGCGAAGGAACCGACAACGGCCTAGACGCGTGCAGTGCATGCCCGGGCGCAAGGGAAGCCGGTGGGAAGCCGGCGCTGCCCCGCTAACCGGGGACGAAATCCGCGAAACCACTGGCCGCGCGAGGCCGGGAAGGGCGGGGAGTAGGAAGATCCGGGAGCCAGGAGACCTGGTCCGGGCCGAGACGGACAGGCCGGCGGAGAGTCGAGGCGCTCCGCGGGCTCCGTCCGTGAGAGGGCGAGATGACGCGGGTCATCGGAGTTCTGACGTTCGTGTTCGTGCTCTGGAGTTCGGGACAGGCGGCCGCCCAGGATCAAGCGACGCCGATGGATCCCGTAGTGGTCACCGCGACGAAAACCGAGACGCCGGTCGGGCAGACCGGCTCGTCCGTCAGCGTGCTGACGCGCGAGCAGATCGAGCAGCGACAGGCGACGGACGCGCTGCAAATCCTCAGAGAGCAGCCCGGCTTCTCGCTGATCCAGACCGGGAGCCGCGGGGGTACCACCGGCATCTTCGCCCGCGGCGGCAACAGCGACATGAACCTCGTGCTCATCGACGGGATGAAGGTGAACCAGGGCGGCGGAGGGTTCGATTTCTCGAACATCACGACGGCGGGCATCGGCCGCGTCGAGATCGTCCGGGGGCCTCAGAGCGCGTTGTACGGGGCGGACGCAATGACGTCCGTCATCCAGTTCCTCACGCCGCGCGGAGAAGGGCCCTTCTCCGCCTGGGGATTCGCCGGCGGCGGCAACTACGGCACCCACGAGGAGCGGGTCGGCGCGTCGTGGGGGAACCGACAGGCCGGCGTCTTCTTCGAGTACGGCCACGTCGGGACGTCCGGGATCCTCGACGTCAACAACGACTACCGAAATGAAACCGCCGCCCTTCGGCTCGATCTGAGTCCGACGTCCGACCTCGACTTCACGCTCACGGCGCGCTACATCGCGAGCCGGGTCGGGATTCCGACGGAAGGGACCGGCGACCGTTTCGAGATCCTCGATCCCCACCAGTTCCTGGAGGACGAGCGCTTCGTCGGAACTCTCGGTGCGCGGTATCGGCAGACGGCGTGGCTCGAGCATCGTGTAAAGTTTGGCGCCAATCTCACGGGCAGCAGCTTCGTGGACCCGAGAGACGACGTCCCGACCGACGCGTTTTCGCCGCCGGAAGGGATGAAGACCACGAGCTCGGAGAGCCGACTGCTCGTCGACTACAACATCGCGCTCTCCCCGCCGAAGTTCTGGGAGATCACGCCCGTGATCGTCCTGGGCGGGACGTACGAGCACCAGAACTTCACCCAGCGCCTCCATCCGGTGGGAGAGCCCAACCGGACGAACGTGAGCCGGGAGACCAAGTCCCTTTACGCGCAGACCCAGCTCGGCTGGATGGACACCCTCTTCCTCACGGCCGGCGGACGATACGACGACAGCACCGTCTTCGGCACCGAGCTAACGCCACGCGTGGCGCTTGCTGCCGTGGCTCCGGTGACGAAAACACGCGTGCGCGGCGCCTGGGGCACCGGGATCAAGGAGCCGAGCTTCTTCGAAGAATTTGGGGGCTTCGGAGTCCCCGGCAACCGTGACATCAAGTCCGTGAGGTCGGAGAGCTGGGAGGCGGGTGTCGACCAGCCGCTCTTCGGTCAAAAGCTCGAAATAGGGGCCACCTATTTCGAGAACCGGTTCAAGGACCTGATCGCCTTCATCAGCTTCACTGAAGGCTCGAAGAACATCCAGGCGGCGAAGACGAGCGGCGTCGAGGCGGTGATGGTCCTGAGACCCGTGAAGGGCTGGACCGCGACCGGGACCTACACCTTCCTCCGGACCGAGGTGACGGACGACGGCGGGATCGGCGGGCAGAACGAGTTCCCGAAGGGCGAGCCGCTGCTCCGCCGGCCCAGACATTCGGGAAGCGTCTCGGTCGGGTACACGGGCGACCGGCTGCGCGCGGTGGGGACGCTTTTCGTCAAGGGGCAATCCATCGATCGCAACTTCAGCAGCCCGGATAGCCCGCGGGTGACGAACCCGGGCTACGACAAGCTCGATCTCTCCTTCGAGGTCGTCCTTGTCAAGAACGTGATCGGACTTCGGGAGATCACCTGGAAAACCCGCTTGCAGAACGTACTGAACGAGAAGTATGAAGAGATCTTCGGGTTCTCGTCTCCGCGGATCACGGCCTTGACGGGCTTCGAGGTCCGCTATTGAACGAGCTGGCGCCGTGTCTCATGATCCAGGGCACCAGCTCGGCCGTCGGCAAGTCAGTCCTCGCCACGGCCTTCTGCCGGCTCTTCGCCCGCGCGGGCTACCGCGTGGCGCCATTCAAGTCGCAGAACATGGCGTTGAACTCGTCGGTCACGGTCGACGGCGGTGAGATCGGCCGGGCGCAGGCGGCGCAGGCGGAGGCGGCGGGCGTCGAGCCCACCGTCGACATGAACCCGATCTTGTTGAAGCCCGAGGCGGACAACCGGTCGCAGGTCGTGGTGCGGGGACGGCCCGTGGCCAGCACGACGTTCCTCGAGTACGCGCGGATGAAGCCCGGGCTGCTGGACCTCGTGCGCGAGAGTCTCGAGCGGCTACGCCGCACGCACGACGTCGTGGTCGTCGAGGGCGCCGGGAGTCCGGCCGAGATCAACCTGCGCGAGGGCGAGATCGTCAACATGCGGATCGCGCGTCTGGCCGACGCGCCCGTGCTCCTCGTCGGTGACATCGATCGTGGCGGCGTCTTCGCGGCCTTCGTCGGCACGCTGGCGCTGCTGCCGGCGGAGGACCGCGCGCGGATCGCCGGCTTCGTCGTCAACAAGTTCCGCGGGGACCCCGCGCTCCTGACGCCCGGGTTCGACGAGCTGACCGCCCGGACCGGGGTGCCGGTGCTCGGCGTCGTTCCCTTCATCGCCGAGTCGCTCGTGCCGGCCGAGGACTCGCTGAACCTCGAGGACCTCGAGCGCGCGAACAGCCCCGCCGGGCTGGAGGTGGCGGTGGCGCGGTTGCCACGGATCGCTAACTTCGACGACCTCGAGCCGCTGGCGCGCGAGCCCGGCGTGCGCGTGAGGTTCGTGCGCCGCCCGGCGGAGGTCGAGAACGCCGACCTGATCGTTCTGCCCGGGAGTAAGAACACCGCTGAGGACCTCGCCTGGCTTCGCGACGCCGGGCTGGCCGATGCGGTCACCGCGGCCGCGTCGGCCGGCCGGCCGGTCGTCGGGATCTGTGGTGGCTACCAGATGCTCGGCCTGGCCGTCCACGACCCTGACGGCGTCGAGTCCTCCGCGACCACGACGGCGGGGCTCGGGCTCTTGCCGGTGGTCACCTCACTGGAGCGCGACAAGACGACCGTCCGCGTGCGAGGACGCGTGGGCGCCGACGCGGGGCCGTTCGCGCTGGCGGCCGGCGCGGACATCGAGGCGTACGAGATCCACGTCGGACGGACGGAGGTCAGGGCGGCGCGTCGGCCGTTCCTTGTCGTGGCACATCGCGATCGCCCGGTCGACGAGCGCGAGGGCGCGCTGAACGACGCGGGGAACGTCGTGGGCACGTACCTGCACGGTCTCTTCGCCAACGATGCCCTCCGGCGCGCGCTCTTGCTGTACCTGGCCGGGCGCAGGGGCGTGCCGGCGGACCCGCGCTGGGGAGCGCCGTCGAGCGCCGCCGCGCGCTACGACCGGCTGGCCGACGTGGTCGGCATCGCATGCAACCTGGCGGCGATCGGGAAGCTCGTGGGGCTCGACCTGGGCAAGCGCAGCTAGCCGCGCTTTGCGGCGAGCATCTCGGCCAGCCGGAGCTTCTGCACCTTGCCGGTGTCGGTCACTGGAAGCTCGTCCCGCCGCAGCAGGCAGACCTGCTGTGGCACCTTGTACGCCGCGAGCGCCTCTTTACAGAAGGTCCGCAGCGCCTCGGGCTCGGCGTCGTGGCCCTCGCGGAGGACGACCACGGCGGCGAGGATCTCCTCTCGGCGCGGATCGGGCAGGCCGACCACGTACGCCTGCTCGACGGCGGGATGGCCGAGCAGGACCTCCTCGACCTCGAGCGGCGCCACGTTGATCCCGCCGCTCTTGACCATTTCCTTGATGCGGCCGCGGAACCGAAGGTACCCGTCGTCGCCGATGAGGCCGAGGTCGCCGGTCACGAGGAAGCCGTCGGCGTCAAAGGCGGCGGCGTTTCGCTCGGTGTCCTTGTAGTAGCCGGGCGTCAGATGGCCACGGACGAGGATCTCGCCGACCTCGCCCGGCGGCGACGGGCGCCGCGTCTGGCGATCGACGATGCGGATCTCCATGCCCGGGAGCGGCGTGCCGACGGTCGCAAGGCGTTTGTCGGCGGGATCATGAGCGTCGGTGACGGCGCAATTGCCGTAGCACTCGGTCAGGCCATAGACGTTGCAGATCTCGCGGGCCCCGAGGTCCATCACCATCTGGATGGCGGACGGCGGCCCGATGGCGGCGCCGGTGCGCAGCGAGGAGAGGTCGCGCCGCGGGCGGTCGGGATGCTCGGTGAGCGCCAGCGCGATGTTCGGTGTGCCGTAGTAGACCGTGCAGCGCTCGCGCTCGATCAACTCCAACGCCGCCGTGGCGTCGAAGGACTCCTGCAGCACGATCGATCCGCCGTGAGTCATCACGGTCAGGAGCGCGTTGGCGCCGCCGAAGCTCCAGAAGAGAGAGATGCCCATCCACATCCGGTCAGCCGGTGTGAGGTGCTGGCGCTCGCCGATGTTCCACATGTTCTCAACGAGGCCGCCGTGCCTGAGCTGAACGCCCTTCGGCGTCGACGTCGTGCCCGACGTGTAGAGGATGTACGCGACGTCGTCGGGCCCGACAGTGCGCTGCGCGGCGTCGATCTCGGCGTCCCCGACGGTCGAGCTGGAGTTCAAGAGCTCGTCGAACGTTACGGGTGCGTCCGCGCACCCCACGGGTGCGTCCGCGCACCCCACGGGTGCGTCCGCGCACCCCACGGGTGCGTCCGCGCACCCAACGACGACCACCCGGCGGAGGTTCGGCAGGCGCTCGGACCCCGGGCCGCCCAGGTCGGCCAGCATGCCCAGGTAGTCCTGGCCGGCGAAACGCTCGACCGTGATCAGCGTCGTCGCGTCCGAATGATCGAGCATGTATGCGAGCTCACGGGCCCGCGACCACGTGCTGATCGGCACGAGCGTGGCGCCCAGCAGTGTCACCGCGAAGTCGACCAGCAGCCACTCCGGGCGATTCGGCATCAGGAGTGCGACCTTGTCGCCACGCTTCACGCCGAGCTTGAGCAGCCCCTTCGCGACTTGTCGGGCGCGGGCGCGCGTCTCGTCGTAGCTCCAGCGCTCCGTCCCGCCGACGATGAACTCGCATGCCGGGTCGCGCGCGGCGATCTCGTCCAGCAGGTCCGGCAGGGTGCGGCTTCGGGGTTTGGCCACTTCCGCCATCACGCGCCGAGGCGGGACGGGGCGACTCGTGAAGCGGCCTGCTCGCTATTCACGGCCCCGACGCGGGCCAGACGCCCCGGTCCCGCGCCCGCGCGACTTCCATCGACGCTAGGACCCGGACCGAAGGCGTCGCTCGATGTCTTCGATCCTGGCGTTGAGCGCGGCAACGTTCTCTCTGAGCGTCGCGAGGTCGCGCTCGAGAATATCCCGCCGGACCCGCTCGTCGGCGAGCAGGGCCTCGATACGCCGAAGCGCCTGGGTGATGGCGTAGTACTCCTGCTCGAGGCGTTCGAGGCGCCGATAGATCTCGTCGAAGTGGCCGAGGAGCTCTGCGCGAAGTTCGTCGAACCGGCGGTCGATGGTGTCAAAGCGCCGATCCATGGTCTCGAAGCGCTGACCGACGATCTCGAAGCGCCGGTCGAGGCTGTCGAACCGCTGGTCGATGGTGTCGAAGCGCCGATCGATGGTCTCGAAACGCTCGCCGAGGAACAGGACCAGCTGCTCGTACTCAGACGGCGACATGCGTCAATCTCTACCCTACCCGGCCCGACGCTTCAAGTGTGCCGAGTCGTGGACAGCCCGACGGGGCCCGCGGAAGCGTACAGCAGAACGCGTCAGCGGTCTTGACTCTTCGGCGCACGCGGGGCTACCCGGCGCGCCATGGCCTGGATCAACCCGCAGTTCTTGGTCGAGACCGATTGGCTGGCGGTCCACCTCGACGACCCAGCGCTGCGCGTGCTCGAGTGCACGACCATCCTCCACCCGCGGCCCGAGGGCGGCTATCGCGCCGAGTCGGGGCGCGCAACGTGGGCGGCCGGGCACATCCCGCGCAGCGGGTTCGCCGACCTCACGGACGATCTCTCAGATCGCGCATCCTCTCTGCTCTACATGATGCCGACGGACGAGCAGATGGCGACGGTGATGGCGCGCCTCGGGGTAGGCGAGGGGACGCGGGTCGTGCTGTACGATCGCGCGGTGAACATGTGGGCCGCGCGCGTCTGGTGGATGCTGCGTGCGGTCGGCTTCGACGCCGCGGCAGTGCTGAACGGCGGCTGGAAGAAGTGGACGGTCGAGGGGCGCCCGACTTCCACCGAGCCGTGCGCGTACCCGCCGGCCCGCTTCGTGGCGCGGCCGCGGCCGGAGCTGTTCGTCGGTAAAGGTGCGGTGCTCGCGGGCCTCGGGCAGCGGGCCACCTGCATCCTCAACGCCCTCACGGAGGAGCAGCATCGCGGCACCGATGGGGTGACGTACGGCCGGCCAGGACGCATCGCCGGCAGCGCGAACGTCGCGGCGCGGTCGTTGGTCGACCCGAAGACGCACGCGTACCTGCCCGCCCACGTGCTGCGCGAGCGATTCGCCGCGGCGGGCGTGCTCGAGGCCGAGCGCGTGATCACCTACTGCGGCGGCGGCATCGCTGCCAGCAGTGATGCGTTCGTGCTGACGCTGCTGGGCCACGACAGGGTGGCCGTGTACGACGCCTCGCTATCCGAATGGGCCGCGGATCCATCGCTGCCGATGGAGACGGGCTGAGGTTCCTCGCGTCAGGCTCCAAGGTACGCACGCTGTACGCGAGCGTCCGCCAGCAGCACCTCGCGCTGGCCGGCGAGCACGACGCGGCCGGTCTCGAGGACGTATCCGCGGTCGCACAGCTCGAGCGCCTCCACGACGCGCTGCTCGACCAGCAGGATGGTCAGCCGGCGCTCGCGCCGGATGCGATCGATGGTCTCGAAGATCTGCTCGACGATGCGCGGGCCCAGGCCCTGGGAGGGCTCGTCGAGCAGGAGCAGGTCGGGCCGGGCCATGAGCCCGCGCCCCAGCGCGAGCATCTGCTGCTCGCCGCCGGATAGCGAGCCGGCGAGCTGTCGGTGACGCTCCCGAAGAATCGGGAACAGCGCGAGCACCTCGTCCAGCGCGCGCTTGCGGCCGGCGCGCGCCGCGCGGCGATACGATCCGAGCTCGAGATTCTCCATCACCGTCAGCGAAGGGAAGACGCGACGGCCCTCGGGGACGTGCGCGATCCCGAGCGCGGCGCGCTCGCTCGGCCGGCGCGCGCCAAGGTCCTGCGCCAGATACGTGATCCGGCCGGTCTCGGAAGGGACCGTGCCGGAGATGGCCTTGAGCAGCGTTGTCTTCCCCGCGCCGTTGGGCCCGACGATCGTGACGAACTCGCCCGCGCCGACCTCGAGCGACACGTCGACGAGGGCCCGCAACCCCTCGTACGACACGCCGAGCGAGGCGATCGTCAACATCAGCGCGCCGCCAGCCGGGCGAGCCAGCGTTTGCCGAGGTAGGCCTCGATCACCCCCGGGTCCTGGGTGACCTGACCGGGCACGCCCTCGGCGAGTCGCCGACCCTGGTCGAGCACGATGAGACGGTCGGCGAGCCTGAGGAGCGCCTGCATCGTGTGCTCGATGATCACGACCGTCACGCCGCCGGCCCGCACGCGCCGGATCATCGCGATCATCACCTCGATGCCGTCGGCCGAGAGGCCGGCCAGCGGCTCGTCGAGCAGGACGAGACGCGGCGCCGTCGCCAGGCAGCGCGCCAGCTCCATGAGCCTGAGCTCGAGCGTGGTGAGGCCGCCGGGAAACGCTTCGGCACGGTCGGCCAGCCCCACACGGACCAGGGCCGCCATCGCCGCCACCCGCGCGCGGCTCACGGCGGCATCACGCGCGAAGGCGCCGACCATGACGTTTTCCAGCACGGTCAGGTGCGGAAACGTCCGAGCAACCTGGAAGGTCCGCCCGACGCCGCGCCTGCAGAGCGCGCTCGGCCGCAGACCCGTCACCGGCTGGCCGAGGAAGCGCACCTCGCCGCGGTCGGGCATCAGGAAGCCGTTGAGCACGTTGAAGAGAGTGGTCTTGCCGGCGCCGTTCGGCCCGATCACGCCGAGGATCTCGCGCTCGCGCACGTCGAAGGACACGTCCGACAGCGCCTGCAGCCCGATGAACGCCTTCGACACGCCGCGCGCCTGCAGGAGCACGGTCTGGGTCGGGGCGCTCGCGACCGCATCGTCGGCGGCCGGCGCGACGATCACGGAGCGCGCCGCCTCGCCGCCGCGGCCCGCGCGGGAGCGGACTGCCTGGCGCACGCGCCAGTAGAGTCCCTCGGGCGCGTAGAGCATGATCAGCATCAGTGCGGCCCCGTAGACGACACCCTGGATGCCGGGCAGGCGATCGCCGACCGTCGTGTCGAGGATCTCGCTCGCCGGCACCATGAGCGCGGCGCCGATGAGCGGTCCCCACAGCGTACCGGCCCCGCCCACCAGGGACACGACGAGCGTCTGCGAGATCACGAGCAGGCCGAAGACGGCCTCGGGCGTGACGATGAACAGGATCGCGTGGATATAGACGGCGCCGACCACCGCCGCCGGCGCCGCGCTCAGCATGTACGCCGCCATCTTGCAGCGGAAGCCGTCCACGCCCATCGCTTCGGCCGCCTGCTCGTTCTCCCTGATCGCGCGCAGCCGGTAGCCGAGCCGCGACGTCTCGATGACGCGCGACAGGGCCAGCGTCGCCGCCAGCACCCCGAGGGCCAGGAGATCGAAGCTCCGCGGCTCGTTGAACTGCATGAACCAGCCAGGCTGCTCGCGCTTCATCGGGATCGCGACTTCCTGGTAACCGAGCCAGTCCATCACAATGCGGAAGATCAATGGATAGGTGAGTGTGGCCAGGCCGAAGTAGATCCCGGCCAGCCGGAAGGTCGGGATGCCGATCAGCACGGCGGCCAGCACCGCGACGCCGACGGCCACGACCATCCCCACCCATGGCGTGAGGCCGGCCTTCACGACCAGCAACACCGTGACGTAGGCCCCGATGCCGAAGAACACCTGATGGCCGAACGAGATCTGGCCCGCGTAGCCGCTGATGATGTTCCACGCGAGCCCCATCGCGGCCCACAGGAAGACCAGCGTCAGGACGCGGTGGTGATAGCGCTCCTGCACTGCGAACGTGAGCAGGAGCCCCGTCGCGACGACTGCGGCGATGGCGAGCCAGCCCCGCGTTCGGGACGCCACGACTAGCGCCTCGCCAATGTCATGGTCAAAACTCCGGTGCACATAGAGTTGGAGGCGCCGGGCGGGTACGGTAGGGGTCGACAGGACCCGTTCCCGCACCGTGGCGACGGCTGCCGCGCGCCCAGACGGAGCCCAGCCGCTGCGGAGCAGCTGGCGCGTGCCGCGTGGTCCAGTCGACCTCTACCGTATCCGCCCGGCGCTCCGGCATCAGACCGTGCGGGCGCGGCGCCCGAATAATCCCTGGGGCCGGACGTAGAGGACGAGGAGGAACACGATGAAGACGCCGGTGTTCTGGAGCTGGAAC